>Ga0209187_1000019_pt1 | contig 368763 bp, 319 predicted proteins | sample BantaG_FD_187430 | JGI IMG/M metagenome (GOLD analysis project Ga0209187, IMG submission 187430) | Marine algal microbial communities from Bantry Bay, Ireland - BantryBay_4 metaG (SPAdes) (version 2) | ecosystem: Host-associated > Algae > Red algae > Unclassified | place: Bantry Bay, Ireland...
CCAAGGAGCTCTCGGGCGCCAACGGCCTGCTCTTCCGTCGCAACTCCAAGACCGGCACCATCGAGGCCATCGCCCGCGAGGGCGCCGGCTGGCAAGGCCTGAACGCCGACCTGCACGACAACTGACAGCGGGGTACTCACCGGGCCCTACAAAGGCCAACGCCCCGTTCGTCCGGAGCATCAGCCTTCGTTGGTTGCGGCGACGATTTGTCGCTCTGGTGCAACCAACTATGAAGGAGATCCCCGGCGCGCTCTGTTACGAGCAGCACCCAACTGGCGGTCGAACGTCACGGCAGTTTTGTAACCACCGCGATAGTCACAACTAGGCGATGGTGAGGCCGCCAAGCAATGTAGTCACATTGCCAGAGTAGTATGACTACATGGAAGTAGGCATCCGCGAACTCAAGGCGAAGTTGTCGCGCTATGTCGGCGAAGCCGCCGCTGGCGCAACCATCGTGATCACCGATCGAGGCAAGCCCGTGGCCAGATTGGCCGCCATCGACGAGACATCTCACTTTGAACGCGGCATCGACGAGGGATGGATCGAACCGGCTCGTCGCACCAAGCTCACACCGGCACAACCCGCGTCTGGAGTCGAAGCGATCGCCAGCGCACTCGAAGAGGATCGCGGCTAACCGTGCTGTACGTAGATACGTCGGCACTATTGAAGCGCTACGTGGCTGAACATGACTCGCAGGCGGCGATCGACATTATGAATGCCGACCCTGTTCTGATCACGTCACGACTGACCGAAGTCGAGGTGCGCCGCAACCTCGCTCGTCTGCTCAGCCCCGCCGATGCCACAGCGGCGAAGACCCAGTTCCTTCAGGACCTGGATGCATTTGCACTCGTCAGCCTGGATCACGTCACGTGTAACACCGCCGCCTCCGTTGCTGAGCAGACGCTTTGCCGATCGCTCGACGCGTTGCATCTTGCTTCTGCTCAGCGCGCCGGACCAGCAACGACGATTCTCACGTTCGACAACCGACAAGCCCAAGCGGCGCGCTCACTGGGCCTCCACGTTCTCGGCACCTGAAGAACAGCACCGATAACACGGGACTGCCTCGTTCGTTTCGTCGTGTCGGTACCGGTGCGCCAATTCGTTTACCTCGTTGCGTTTGGCCGAGCGCTTACCACGTGGCAATGATCGCGCCAGTGCTGGTTCTTGCAGGACCTCGAGGCTCAGCACGCCGCGAATGCCACCGCCATCGAGCGAGAGCACGCGTCGCTGGCCAGGATGGATGGGTGCCGGCACTCAGTCATCAAGTTGGTATCCGCCACGCCGCTCACGCACGAAATCTACTACTTCGCCACCACCCGAAGAACACCGGCGCCAGCTGATCTGCTGTAGTCGTAGTGACAAGGAGTTCTGATGAGCACGTTCGAGCAAGGCATGGTGGTCGCCGCCCAACCCGAGGCGGTCGAGGCCGGGGCTGCGGTGCTACGAGTCGGTGGTAACGCAGTCGACGCGGCGATCGCTGCGGGGTTGGTCGCCGGTGTTGTCGATCCGCAGATGTGTGGCATTGCCGGCTTTGGCAATCTGCAGGTCTACCTCCCCGATCAGGGCATTCACCGCTGCATCGACTTCCACGCCAAGTCTCCCCAGACGACACGACCCGACCAGTGGGAAGACCTGATCGTTGGTGAGACTCGAGACGGTTTCGGCTTCATTCTGCAAAACAATGTGAACGACGTCGGCTATCAGTCGATCGCCACACCGGGTTCTATGCGGGCGTACTTCGAAGCCCAGACCATGTGGGGCGTGAAGGATTGGGCCGAGATCGTTGCGCCGGCCATCGGGTGGGCCGAGCGAGGGTTCGTAATCAGGCCGCACGTTGCGGGCTGGTGGGTCGAGGGCGCCACCATGGGTCGAGCCGACAATATGGGGCGCCTGGCGTTCAGCAGCACTGGTCGAGATATCTACTTCCGGTCCAACGGCGACCACAAGCGGGTGGGCGATGTCGTGGCCAACCCCGACCTGGCGGCCACGTTGCGAATCATCGCCGCCGACGGCGCCGACGCTTTTTACACCGGTTCGATCGCTGAGCGGATCGTCGATGACATGGTGGCCAATGGCGGGATGCTCACCGAGGCAGACCTTGCCGACTACGCCACCACCCACAACGATCCCATTCGTACCGATTACCGGGGTTTCGATGTTGCCAGCAACCGTCCGCCGGGTGGCGGCGTGATGGTGCTCGAGATGCTGAACATGCTCGAGAACTTCGATCTGACCGCGATGGGACACAACAGCGTGGACTATGTGCGCACGGTGACCGAGGCCATGAAGCGAGCCACGATCGACAAGGACCGCTTTGTCGGCGACCCCGCGCATGTCGACGTGCCGTTGGACCAGCTCATCTCGAAGGCGCATGGGGGCGAGCATGCCTCGGCGATCGCTGCTGGCGAGCGAGCGACGGTCGACCGGGTCGCCTATGAACCACCAGATACCACCCATGTGTGCGTGGTGGATCGAGACGGCAACGCCGCATCGATGACGCACTCACTGGGCATGCCCTCGGGTGTGATCACCGACGGGCTCGGCTTCATGTTCAACGGTTGTATGGCCGTGTTCGATCCGCGACCTGGCCGAGCCAACTCGTTGGCGCCCGGCAAGAGTCGGTTCACGTCGCTCTGTCCCACCATGACGTTCGCAGACGGCGAGCTACGACATGTGGTCGGCGCGCCAGGCGGAACACAGATCGCCATGGGCGTCACGCAGGCCCTGCTCAACTCGATCGACTTCGACATGTCCATGCTCGAAGCCGTCTCGGCGCCCCGGGTGTCTGGTACCAGCACCGCGATCGACGTGTCGAACGGCGTGCCCCGGCACGTCAGCGATGCACTCGAAGCCGACGGTTACCAGGTCATCCGCAGCCCACGCACGAACGACTTCGCTCGGGTCTACGGCATCCGCGCCGCCAACGGCCACCTCGACGGAGGCGCCGACCCCGAATCCGACGGCGCCGTGCAAAAAGCCTGACGGCGGCCGAAAAAAACAGTGGCGGGCTCGAGTTCGTTTCAGCCGGTGTGGCGGGCGACGACCACGACATCGTCCATAAGATGTGCGCCGCGGTGCTGATGATGCTCGCCCGGGCGGGGGCGCGTCTCGTGCGTGTCGATCGTCCACGAATCGTCGAGCGCAGCGACGATGTCCTCGGCCTGCACCCATTCTTGACGAATGAACGCAACGTCGTCGGGTGACGGGTGCGGCGCATGGCCCACGACGAGAAGTGTCCCGCCTGGAGCGACCCCCGCGCTCAGCATGTCGACGATCTCGTCGAGGCGTTCGATCGGAAAACCCGGGTAGTGCAGTGACACCAGATCGAACGCATCGGCGGCGGGTCGTTCGTCGAGCAGATCGACCGCCCGAAAGTCGATCGTGAGCCGTCGCTCTGCGGCAGCCTTGCCGGCGCGCTCGATCGCTGTAGGGGCGATGTCTGCTGCGGTGACCGTCCAGCCTCGCTCCGCCAGCCAGATTGCGTCGGCGCCCTCACCGCAGCCGACGTCGAGCGCACGGCCTGGTTGCAGGCCTTCGATCTCTGCCACGAGCGATCCGTTCACCTGACCGCTCCACCGTTGGTCAGCTTTGCGATAGTTGGCGTCCCAATCCATCTTGTGCGGGTCGACACGATCGGGCCCGTGATTATTGCGGTCGTCGGCGGCGGTCATGAGTTCGCAGCGGTGGGGGCGGCTCGGTTGAGCTTGAGTCGTACGGCGAGCAGGCCGGTGATGGCAATGAAGCCGCAAGTGGCCATGAACGGGATGGACACGAATCCCCAGGTGTTCACCCAGACGGCCGAGCATGGGGCGTCGATGTCACAGCTTCCGCTGTCGTCGGGCCACCACCGCAACTGCGTGTGATAGAGCCCGTAGCCCAGCCCGCCGAGCACCAACGGCAGTGCATACCAAGCACCCATCACGTCTTTGCGGAATGTGGCGATCCCCAGAACCGGCACCAGCGGATACATCATGATCCGTTGCCACCAGCACAGCCGACATGGCCGGAAGTTGGCGATACCCGAGTAGTACAGGCTGCCAAGCGTGCTGGTCAGCGCCACCACGAACGCCAGCGGCAAAACCAAATCGGCTACGGGGCGCAGCTTCTCGACCTTGCCGGTGGCCACGACCACCAGCAACACCAACCCAACAGCCAATGCCATGAACGCCAACAATGCAAAGAAGACCGATACCTGATCCGTTTCCATGTCTAGCTGGTCGCCTGTTCCATACCTGCAGTTCCTTACGGTCCGGTTACAGCTACTGCATTGGTGTGAGCCGTACGGCTCGCACATCTTCGGCCGACGCCATGAAATCTTGGTCGGCGAACGACCAGCGGTAAACAACGGCATTGGTCGAAGACGAGCGGTTCACCGGCATATGCCGCTGCAGCGTGCCTGGCTCGACACCAAGCCATACGCTGTCGATCAGCAATGCGTCGACGCGCCCGACCTCATCGATATGAATGCTCACCAGTGCGAACGTAGCGCGCTGGCAAGTCAGATACCGGCCAAACGTATTTGCACCTCCGCTGCTGCGGGGTCCGCAGCACACCAAACAGGCATTAGCTTTGACAAATGCGATTCACGATCCGTGCCGGAACGAACTCGAGCGGCATCGCCGACCCGGTGATGCTCCGAGCGCTCGGTTTGCCCCATGGTGGCGTCATCTCCGTCGGCAAAACCCACACTCGCGTGTCCGGTGGAGACACGAACGGTCCAACCGATCTGCTCCTCGATGGACAAACCATGCGCAACGCCGAGGTCCGTCCTGGCTCGAGCATCGACGTCAAGCGCGTCATCTTGCCGGTCGCCCAAGTCGTTCGTTTCAACGAACACTCACTCGAAGCACGTGTCCTGGCCAGGGCACTACAAGGTGCTCCTGTGACCGCAGGAGACACCGTGTCGATCGATGCCGCCTACTTCGACGGTGACAACGACGTGGAATTGACCGTCACCGCCGTCGAGCCCGACATCGGCGTGGTGGGATCCACCACTCGCTTCGCCATTGGATCGGGCCCCGGCGAAACCGCACCACGAACTGAGCGTGCACAATCGGCTTCCGGCCAGCCAGGTGCAGCCCGACCCGCGGCTGGCGGCCAAGCCGCCGTTGTCGAGCAAGAGCATCCTTCGACCGCCGACGCCTTGCTCGCCGGGCTCGACAACGAAGTCGAACTGGTTACCGGCTGGTTCTCGTTGCTGGCCACCGCACAAGACCTGGCGACATCATGGAAGTTGCCCGCCGTGGCCGGCATGTTGCTCGAAGGCCCGAACGGATGCGGCAAGAGCGAACTCGTTCGCGAAGCAGCCAAGCGAGCCGGCACCCAGGTGACCGAAGTCGACATCAGTCGGGTCTTCAAGCCTGAGAAGCTGCTCGACCGGCTGTCGTCTGCCGTCAACGCGCCGAAGGGCCCGCGGGTCATCTTCGTCGATCGCCTCGAAACGCTGACCGGCGACGACGCCCTGTCCACGTTCCGTACGCAATTCGTAGCGGTGCTGCGCTGGTTTCTCGAAGAGGTCGCGTCCAAACCCCAGGTCGTATGTGTACTGGGTGTCGACTCGGTCGCCGATCTGCACAAATCGCTGGCCAAGTCGCCGCTTCTCCCCCGCGTTGTGAGCATCCCGCCACCAGATCTGGATCGCCGACAACGACTGTTCGAGGCAGCATTTTCACGAGTCCCCGGTTCCGACGACATCGATGTGCACCGCCTGGCAACGCTGTCCTCGGGCTACTCGGGGGCGGATGTGCTGGCCGCAGTGGTGCATGCCTCATCGATGGTGACCGGCAATGACGAAGAACTCACCACCGAGATAGCGCTCGAGGCACTCGAATCGACCACGCCATCACTCGGCTCGGTGCCAATGGGCGAGATAACCGGCTTCGGGTTCGAAAAAGTTGCCAACCTGACCGACGTGAAACAGCGATTGACCGAGGCAGTCATCTGGCCCATGACCCAACCCGAGCGTTATGAACGGCTCGGCATCGAGCCGCCAAAGGGCATCATGCTCTACGGCCCGCCGGGCACCGGCAAGACATTCGTGGTGAAAGCCCTGGCACACGAGGCCGGAAGCGCATTCTTTGCCGTCAAGGGCGCCGAGCTGCTCGACAAATACGTCGGCGAGAGCGAACGTGCCGTGCGCACGGTGTTCTCTCGGGCGCGCGACGCAGCACCGTCGATCATCTTCTTCGATGAATTCGATGCGCTGGCTCCCGTCAGAGGTAACTCGTCGAGCTCGGTGTCGGACCAGGTCGTTGCGGCCTTGCTCACCGAGATCGACGGCGTGTCCGACCGTGGTCAGGTGTCGGTCATTGCGGCGACGAACCGTCTGGATCTGATCGACGGCGCGCTGCTGCGAGCAGGCCGGTTCGAGACGCACATCAAGCTCGACCTGCCCGTCAAGAGTGCACGGCTGGCACTGTTGAACATCACCGATGTCAACCTGGCCGACGACGTCGACCGCGAAGAACTGGCCGCCCAGACCGACGGGTTGTCCTTCGCCGACCTGACCGGCGTCTTGCGTGAGGCGGCGCTGGCCACGTTGCGACGCGACGAAACGGCCACCGAAGTCGGCTGGAGCGACCTCGAAGCTGCGCTGGCGCTCTTCGACGACCGCCGCGGCCCCTCCGCCGACGAACGCGGCGACCACTAGACCTTGTTCTCGCCCTAACCTTCGGGTATGTCGAAGCAGTATGACCTGGTAGTTATCGGCGGGGGAACCGCCGGGTTGGTGGCGGCACATGGCGCGGCCGGCATTGGTGCCTCGGTTGCCATGATCGAACCGAATCATCCTGGCGGTGACTGTCTCTGGCACGGCTGCGTGCCCAGCAAGCGACTGCTGGCCGCAGCCCACGCCGCGCACGTTATGCGAACCGCTGGCAAGCATGGCATCACCCCCGTCGAGCCCGAGATCGACTTCGCCGCCGTCATGACCCACATCAGGTCCGCGCAGAATCACATTGCCCATCACGACTCGGTCGAGCGGCTCGAGAACGCAGGCGTCGACGTCATTCCTGCGATGGGCAAGTTCATTGGCGAGGGCGAGATCGACGCCGGCGGCCAGACAGTCCACTACCGCAAGGCCATGATCGCCACCGGCGCCTCGCCAATTGTGCCCGGTATCCCCGGACTACGCGAGAGCAACCCACTGACCAGTGACTCCGTCTGGGAGCTCACGGAGCTACCGAAACGACTCGTGGTCATCGGCGGTGGCGCTATCGGCAGCGAACTCAGTCAGGCATTTCGCCGCCTGGGCAGCGAGGTCACGCTCGTCGAAGCCCTACCTCGGCTACTCAACACGGTGGGCGCGAACGTTGGCGAACTCATCGTAAAACGCTTCGAAGCCGAAGGTATGAACGTCATGGAGGATGCCAAGGTCACCGGCGTCGAAGGTTCCGCGTCGACCGGCGATCTGGTGGTCATCGTCAACGACGAGATCCGCGTCGAAGCAGATCAGGTACTGGTTGCCGTGGGGCGGCGACCCAATACTGCCAATCTCGATCTAAATGCCGTCGGTGTAGAACTCACCGAACGCGGACACGTGCAGGTCGACGACAAGCTCGAGACAACCAACGACCACATCTACGCCGGCGGCGACGTGATCGGCAAGATGCCATTCACCCATACCGCTGGCATGCATGGAAGCCTGGTCGTATCGAACGCCTTGTTCGGGCTTCGACGAAACGCAGACCACGAACGCATTCCGTTTGCGATCTTCACCGACCCCGAGGTCGCCAGCGTTGGCCGCATCACTCCCGAAGGCGACGAGGAACTCACGGTCTCGCACTTCGACTACGAGCAACTCGATCGCCAGGTCACCACCGGTGATCCGGTCGGCTTCGTCGACCTTTTCACCGACTCCCGCGGACGACTCGTCGGGGCCACGGTCGTTGGCGAAACCGCAGGCGAAACAATCAATGAGATGACGGCACGAGTGCTGGCAGGCGACAAGCTGCGCGACATCGGCCAGATGGTTCGCCCCTATCCAACCTTCGCCGAAGGCCCGGCCAAAGCCGCCAACGAGGTCCTACGAGACCAGTTCTTCAGCGACCGCGTCCGCAAATTCACTCGCCCTGTGCTCAGCCTGCTGCGCAAAATCGACAAGCCCTAACCCCTGGGGTCAGGCACAGATGATGAGGCTTGAAGTGTGTGTATTGGGACACTAGCGGAGTAGCTGGGTGATCATTGTCAGGCGTTGCACCAGGGTGATGGCCACCAGCGTGGCCCAGATCCACAGCAGGACTTCGGCTTGGCCGGGCAACGCCAGGATCACGATGTACGCAGCGATGGTTTCGGTGCCCTCGGCGATGCCGGCGGGGAACTGCAGACTTCGACCATCGCCTTCCATCTCTCGCTTCGTTGCCAGGCTCGAGAACGCCAGAAACGATGAACCCGACAGGTAATACGTGAGGAAGACGACCAGCGCAGCCAGTCGAGCTTCGGGCAAGGCGATGCCGATTGCGACCAGCACTCCGCCGTAGATGGCGAAGTCGGCAGTGATGTCGAATAGTCCACCAAGATCCGTGGGGCCTCGCCGGCGAGCCAATGGTCCATCGAGTCCGTCGGCCAGTCGGTTCGCCAGCCATAGCGCCAGTCCAAGCCACCAACGTTCGTAGGCAATGGCCACACAGGCGGCGACGCCGATCGCGAAACCGCCTGCAGTCACCACATTCGGCGACACCCCGATTCGATCGAGGGGCGCTACCAGGCGATCCAGCGGCCCATCGAGCCGGGACCGGAATGCAGCGTCGAGCATCAGTTACCCGGTGTGGCGCGGCGCGCCCGCAGACGTTTGGCGTACCAGCCGCTTCCGACCAGGATGGCGATGAAGGCGCCCAACAGCAGAATGAAGACCGTGCCGGTCGGATCGTCGGCCTGATCGCCCAGGCCGGTCGCCAACATCGTGGCCGGGGCCATACCCAGCGCCGATGCCAGCACATACCGAGACAGGCGAACCGCAGTCAGACCCGAGCCGTAGTTCAACAGGTTGAATGGCACGACCGGCATGAGCCGCAGGATCAAGATCGAGGTGAAGTCATTGCGACCAATGAACTCGTCGATGCTGGACAGTCGACTACCGAACAACGACTGGGCGCCCTCGCGACCCAAATAGCGCGAGACCGAGAAGGCCATCGTGGCGCCGATCGTGGCCCCCGAGAGCGCGGCAGCTGCACCCAGAGGGAAGCCGAACACGGCACCGGCAGTCAATGTGCCGAGCGTGCCAGGAAAAAGGAGGACCACTGCCAACGCATAGACCAATACGAAGGCGACGAAGCCCCATTTACTCTCGCCCACATCGGTCAGCAGATCACGAGCACCGCCGGTGCCTACGACAAGAAGTGTGATGCCAACGCCGACCAGAACCGACAGGAGGACGGCGAGTCGAGCAATGGCGAGCTTGGAGCGAGGTTGCTCAGCGGGTGTATCTGCCATGCCTCCATCATGCCCCGTGCTGGTGGAATCGGCGTTGTCTGGCGATCAGGCATGTGCTCGCACACCACCGTGTGCCGGGCTCGCCTAGATCGAACGCCCGGCGTCGGCCCAGTACTCGTCCTTGAGGAGTCGCTTGTAGAGCTTGCCGGTCGGATGTCGAGGTAGTTCTTCGCGGAAGTCGACCGAGCGGGGACACTTGACGTCGGCCAGCTGATCACGGCAATACGCAATCAACGAGCGCTCGAGCGTGGCCAGGTCATCGTCGTTGGTGGGCATGTTCACCGGCTGCACCACCGCCTTGACCTCTTCGCCGAAGTCGTCGTTGGGCACGCCGATCACGGCCACGTCGAAGACCTCGGGGTGCATGGTCAACACGTTCTCGGCCTCTTGGGGATACACGTTCACCCCGCCGGTGATGATCATGTAGGCCTTGCGGTCGGTCAGGTACAGGAAACCGTCTTCGTCGACTTTGCCGACGTCGCCCAGCGTCGACCAGCCCTTCTCGTTGCGAGACGACGCCGTCTTCTCTTCATCGTTGTGATATTCGAACTCGCCGCCGTCGCTGAAGAAGATCGTGCCCGCTTCGCCCGGCGGCAACTCGTTGCCCTCGTCGTCGACGATGTGCAACACCCCGGTGAGCGGCTGCCCGACGGTGCCGGGGTGGGTGAGCCAGTTCTCGCTGTTGACGTAGCAGAAGCCGTTGCCCTCGGTGCCGGCGTAGTACTCGTGCAGCACCGGACCCCACCAGTCGATCATCTTGTGCTTGACCTCGATCGGGCATGGCGCAGCCGCATGCACGGCAACACCCAGTGACGACACGTCGTACTTGGCGCGCACTTCTTCGTCGAGCTTGAGCATGCGCACGAACATGGTCGGTACCCACTGGCTCGTGGTGACCTGATGCTCTTCGATCAGTTGTAGTGCGTGCTCGGGATCGAACCGTTCCATCACGATCACCGTGCCGCCCACGCGTTGCACGGTCATGCAGAAGCGCAGCGGCGCCGCATGGTAGAGCGGCGCAGGTGAAAGGTACTTACAGCCGTCGGTGACGCCGAACAGCATGGTCACCAGCATGAGCAGGGCCGGTGCCGTGCCCAGTGGCACCTCGGGCGCAGCCACCTTGACGCCCTTGGGGCGCCCGGTCGTGCCCGACGAGTACAGCATGTCCGAAGCTTCCCTACGGTCAGCCAGCGGCTCGGCTGGCTGCGCCGCAATGGCATCCTCGAAGGATTCGTGGCCGTCGATGTGGCCGCCAACACTCAGACGGAGTCGAACGTCGGGCGTTGACTCCAGTATCGCGGCGGCGGCTTCGGCCTTGTACGGAGACGCCATGAAGGCCTGCGCACCGCAGTCGTTGACGATGTACTCGACCTCTTCGGATGTCAGCCGGGAGCTGATCGCCGTGTAGTACAGGCCCGCATAATGGCAACCCCAGGCAATCGGTAGGAACTCGGCCCGGTTCTCCAGGCAGAAGGCAACATGGTCGCCCCGCTCGAGTCCAGCCGCCCGGAACAGTTGTGACAAACGGTTCGCCATGTCGTCGAGTTCGGCATAGGTCACGACCTGGCCCGACGATGCCATGATCAGCGCGGGGCGATCGGGCGAGCGTTCGGCGACTGCGCCGGGATAGTGAATGGCCTCGGGAGTCTGGGCTTCGTCTGCGGTATTCGACATGTCCGAAAAGGTAGTCGGCCGAAGCGCTCAGAGCCTGATCCCAAAGTCGTTGGCACAAGAATGGTGCGCTGGTCCGTTGGGCTCGTTACATTTTCTGCCATGACCTTGCTAGATCAGATCAGTGATGCTCTCGGCGCCTCGGGTGCTCTGGGTGACCTCTCCAGTTCCCTGGGCGCTTCCCGCTCCGACACCGACTCGTTGGTGAGTGCTGGCCTGCCAGCCATTCTCGGCGGGCTGGGCGCACAATCCGGAGGCGACGGCATGGGCGCACTCATGGGTCTGCTCGGCGACGACGGCGGCGATTTCATCGGTCATCTGGGATCGTTCTTCCGCCAGGGCGACAAGACGGGTGTGGCCTCCAAGCTGGTGGGGGCACTGTTCGGCAGCCAGCGCAATGCGATCGAATCGCACGTGGCAGCAAACTCCGGCGGTGCCATCTCGACCGTGTCTCGATTGCTGCCGATGCTGACCCCTGCAGTCATGGGCTTCATCTCGAAGATGATCAAAGACGACGGGCTCGATGCCGACGGACTGGGCGAACAACTCGCTGCGTTCGGGGCCAGCGGGCCGCTCGGCGACATCTTGGCCACCAATGCCGAAGAAGACCAAGCCGGCTTCATCGAAGGCATCGCCGCAGTCCGTGATGCGGGCGGTCTGGGCGCATTGATCCCCGCCGCCGCACCCATGTCAGCCGCCTCCACCGCAGGTGTTGCTGGTGCTGCCGTGGCTGGTGGCGGCGCCAGCGCCGTTACCACGCTGGCTGCGCCGGTGGAAGAAGATCGCGATCGCAACGGACTCGGCTGGACCGCCGTGCTACTGCCGATCATCGCACTGATCGCGGGCCTGGTGCTGTGGCAGTGCACCAGCAGCGCCGACGTTGCTGACGATGGCGACGAGACCGCCGAGGTAGAAACCGCCTCCGAACCTGCAGCCGAGCCAGAACCGGAACCGGAACCCACCGTTGCACCCGAGCCGGATCCCACCGCCGTTCCCGAGCCCACCGCTACACCCGAGCCAACGCCAGAGCCCACACCGGTTCCTGCGATCACCATTGCTGATCTCGCTGTCGGCACCCCTGAACTCTCCACGCTCGTTGGTCTCGTGACCGACTTCGGTCTGGCCGACCAATTGGCCGATCCCGATGCTGGCCCATTCACGGTCTTTGCCCCGACCAACGATGCATTCGCCTCCGCCGGCCCTGTCCTGGAACGCCTCGACGACGACCAGACGCTGACCGCCGTCACCTACCACGTTGTGCCTGGTGTCGTCACTGCCGCTGATCTGACACCCGGCGCCACCTTCGAGACTCTGGCCGACGAGATCTTGACCGTCAACGACGATGGCACCCTGACCGGCGGCGTGGGCGTGGTCACTGCCGACATCACTGCCGACAATGGCGTGGTACACATCATCGAACAGGTGCTTGTTCCCGGGTCGATCTCCCGCTCGCTGGCTGCGCAAGACGTCAATGCTGCGTTCGAGCTGAATCCCATTCAGTTCAGCCTCGGTAGCGCCGAGATTCTGCCCGACTCACAGGTCACTCTCGATGAAGCAATCGTCACCCTGACGTCGCTCCCCGAAGGCACGATCTTCGAAGTCCAGGGCCACACCGACAGCCAAGGCGACGAGTTCGCCAACCAGGCGCTCAGCGAAGCCCGCGCAGCATCTGTTGTTGCCTATCTTGTCGACGGTGGCGTGGATCCCGACATGCTCGTGCCTGTTGGCTTCGGCGAAACCGATCTCAAGGTCGATCCCGAGGTCACCGAAGAAGACTTCTTCGCCAACCGGCGCATCGAGTTCAACGACATCAGCAACAGCTGACCGTTCGCCGGCGCGACTTCAGACGAAGTCCAGCACCTTGGCCCAGCCGCCATCTTCGGGTCGTTCGATGAAGTGGTCGGCCAGATCGAGGGCGCGCTGGTCGCCGCCGACCACGGCCAGAGCAACATCGGCCATGGCCAACATCTCGAGATCGTTGCCACCGTCGCCCACCGCAATGATCTGGTCCGGCACGATCCCGGCATGGGCCATATAGGCCCGGATGCCGACTTCTTTGGTGACGTTCGCCGGCGCCAGCATGAGGCTGTACGGCGGGTACACATGGTCGCCATAGGCGGCAACCTGCACGCCGTCCAGCAAGCCCAGTGCGCCGAGTGCAGGTTCGACCGCAGCGACCTCGATGCCGAGCATGCTCATACCGAGTACATCGGCGCGAACTGCCAGCTCTTCGAGCGTTGACCAATGCAGATCGTCACCAAGCGATTGCAGATGTTTCGCGCCTGTCGTCACCCCCGGAATGGCAAACACACGAGTGTCGGTCAGATACCCCACCGGTGCGAGCCCGAAGTCGGCAAGGACATCGAGCGTCTGGCGCAGGTCCGCAGCGGCGAACGTGACCTGATGGAAAATGGCATCGGCTGAGAAATCGAACCCGACCGCGCCGTTCAAGAGAACCGACGGCAGTGTGAAACCATTCATCTCATACGCTCGTCGAGCGCTGTTGCGCCTGCGGCCCGTGGCCGCCAGCAGTTCTACATCGCCTCGGCTGACAAGCTCGTCGATTGCCGCCCGGGTGGCGCGATGACACCGCAACTCGTGGTCCCACAGGGTGCCGTCGAGGTCGGTGACGACCAGTGTCGTCATACGCCAGCGTTCACTGATCGAGCGACAGTGGTCGAGAGCACTCGGGAATCGCTACCCGTGAATCAGTGGTCGACCGCGCCGCGCAGGTCGCGCAGCTTGATCGCCGTGCGGCCGATACGCATCTCGGCTGCGTCGAGTTCGCCAGCGCTGCGAGCGCTCGAGAGCGCCTTCGAGATCGAGTCGACGAACTGCTGTGATTCGTGCCATGTCTGTTGGGCCGAGTCGTCGTGTGACGCCGCAACCAGAGGTCGCAATGACTCGACCTCGGGGCCGAGTTGCGCAGCCCAGTCGATCAGCACGGCCCTGCGTTCGACGAACTCGCGCTGGCGCCTGAGCCTACGCTTGCGAGCCTGCATATAAGACCATGCACCCGACAGCATGAAGAGGCCGGCGGGAATGAGCAACAACAGCAGCGCCGTGCGGCCAAAGGTGCGCCCCAGCGGGTCCAGTCCCTCGGTGGCGATCACGTCGACGAATGCCGCCGATGACTCGCCGATGTCGAATTCGACCTTGGCAGCATCGATGGCTCGTTCGAGCTGGTCGGCGCTCAGGTCGCGGCTGGCCGCTTCGAAGGCAGATCCACCAGCTTGATACGACAACGCGGTGCCGCCATAACGCTCCACTACCGATCGCGCAGATACGACCTCGGCGTCGGTTGCGGCGACCACGACCCGTAGCGAGGTACCGGCGCTCTGCGCATCGGCGATGGCTCGGCGCAGTTCGGTACCCGGCACATCGTCTCCGCCATCGGGCGTGAGATCCGCAATGGAATTGTTCGCAATGTCGAGTTTGGCGGCTACGTCGGCCGGTAGTGGTTCGACCGACTCCCCGCATCCTGCGAAGAGCAGTGCAAACCCCAAAAACACTGCAACAAGCCGAGGGACAGGCAGCTTGGTGGCACGATGATGTTGCCGTTCAGAGGTGCGTTCCGATGTGGTCACGAGCCTCGACCGTAGTCGTCTTCGAGTCGCTCGATGTCGTCTTCGCCGAAGTAGTCACCGACCTGCACTTCGATGAACACCAGCGCTTCGTCGGCGCGATTCGCGACTCGATGCGCCGAACCGCGGGGGATGTCGATCGCATGACCCGAATCGACCGTGTGCTCGACGTCTTCGAGAGTCACCAGAGCTTGGCCCGAAACCACATACCAATGCTCGGCTCGCCTCTGGTGTCGCTGATAGCTCAGCCGCGCACCCGGCGTGACGGTGATGCGCTTCACCTTGTGCGAGGGCGAATCCTCGAGTACCTGATAATTACCCCACGGACGTTCGTCGTATTCGAGATCAGCCATGGGATCAGACTTTCGCATCGCGGGCATTGCCCGAACTTGTATCGAATACAGGGTACCCGGTGCCGGCAACCCTCGCCCGCACGTATCAGCCCAACGACCTAGGCGCGCCCGACGATCCTGGTGACGTCGACCTCGATCGTGCGACGATCAGCACCACGGTCACCGGGTGGTCGGTAGCGCTGCGAATAGCGACGCTCGGCATCAGCGTTGATGCCGGGGTCTGCGGTGACCGTTGCGGCGCCGTGCAGCGTGAACCAGCGGCCACCATCGACCTGACTGAGTGCGGCCACGAGCGTTCCTGCCGACTCGATCAAGCGCACCTTCTTGGCTTGGGCAAAGGTGATCACCCGGGCGGTCTGCGTCGCGTTGTCCCAGGTGAAGCCCACGGGCGTGACATGGAGCGAGCCGTCGACGCCGACCAGCGAAAGTGTCGCCAGATGACGTTCGGTAAGGAACTCGAGAGCGTCGGCGGACAGGTCGTCTGGTGCGTGAGCCACCAGGCAACAATATCGGGTTCGCCATGGGTGCTGGGTCTCTCGCAGCTGCGCGGATAGCGACAAGCTCGGAAACGGCCAGGCTCACGTGCCGCTCTTCATCGATGCGCTCGAGGGCCGCTCGGCCAGGGTCAGCTTGCGCTCATTCCAACGCGCACCCTGCGAGTGCTGAACCTTCTCGCAGCACCGCCATTTTGTGATGCCCTGCTAGGTTTACGAGGTCCTGTTTCTCGACGACTCTGGTCTGCGCACGCCAATGCCCTTGTTTACAAAAACTGTTGAGCCCGACACGCCATTCAAGAAGAACGACGTCGTCAAGGCAACGACCGATCTTCCAGGCGTTCCGCAAGGTACGTTGGGCAAGATCAAGGTCATCAACGGCTTCGCGTGGACTCGCTATTGGGTGTTCTTCGAGAACGGCGTCGACGTTGGCCAGCTCGACACCAACGAACTCGTGCGCCCCCAACACTGGGACTACTTCTTCGAACAGAAACAACTGGCCGAAGAACGAGCAATCGCTGCGGCCGAAGCTGCGGCCAGTGGAGCCGAAGTAGCCGCCGATGCGGGTGGCGATGCCGCCGCCGCTGTCGACCCCAACGATCCATTGGCGAAACTCCGGGCATTGGTGCCAGCGCATCTGCTCGAACGAAGTGCTGCTGCTCGGGCTCGTCTCGGCGGCTGACAGGTCTTCGTCAGGCGGCTCGCGGGTTGGCCACCCGGTCGCGGACCGACCGCGCAATGATTCCGCTCGCTTCGGCGACGGTTCCTTCTAGGGGGAACAGCGCACTGGCACCGGGGATCATGCCTCGGATCGTCAGCGGCAGCTCTTCTCGGAAGAAGCTCTGCCAGGCCCGAGCTGCAATAGGAAGCTCGGTGTCGCGCATGAGCATCGGAAAGCCCGTGGCCTCGGCCAGATGCGCAAGACCGGTGATTGCTGGCACCGTGATCCACACGCCGGCGCCGGTCGCAAGGGCAGATGTGGTGGCATGAAGGGGACCGATCCAGTCCGACCATGCAGTGTCGAATTCGGCGCCGCCCGTGGGGTTCGTGACGTGCACATCTACGACCGCCGGCAATCCGCTGGTGCCCAGTTCGACAACATCGGCAGCGACACTCCACGGTTGCGATCCAAGTCGCGATCCGGATGCGCCCCAACGCTGTGACAGCACCCCGCCATCGAAATTGCCGGCCGCAACAGTCGATGGCGCCACCCCGCCCCGTGAGCTCGTGCCACCGCTCACTGCCCCAACGTGCGGATCGCCAGAGGTCGTGCAGAATGCCAGGCGATGCTCGAGCACATTCAGCAACGTGAGCTCCTCGAGCATGTCAGCCGACGCCACTACGCCGTCGACTTCGGGAATCGAGAGAGCCTCGATTACCCGGTCGAGCAGTTCTCGGCGGTCGACCGGTTCGCCCGTGCGCGGGTCGAACCTGTGGTTGCACCCGATCAACACCAGCTGCCCATCGGGCGGAACGAGCTGATCTGGTCGACGACGCGATGCAAGACGTTCCGCAATGGATTCCGGACGCCGCACTCGCTCGGTCACAATGCGGGACCAGCTTGCGGTGTGTAGCCAATAGGCCCGCATAAGCCAGACATTACTCAAGGGCACTCCACGAACCCGTGACCCACGGCAACCAAGCTCACGCATCTCGATCCGCAGCTTCCCCGCCACTGCGCAGGGCCGGCCAACGGTCTTGGATAGTCTCGTGACAATGCAGTTCGTGGAGAATCAGCGGCAACCAACTCGATTCCGGCGACTCCTCGGCGTGGCAATCCTGTTCACGGTGCTGATCGCCATCGTTGCCCCGAGCCCCGCATCTGCCCACGCCGAACTTCGCCAGGCATCGCCCGACCGCAACGAAGTCGTGGGCGGCGCCATCCACTCCATCACCATGCAGTTCTTCGACCTCGACGTCACCAAACCCCAGACTGCGTCCGTGTTCGACCCTGCCGGCAACGAACTCGCCGGGCAGGTCAACCGCGAAGATCAGCGACTCGTCATCTCGCTCGTCGAGCCCATAACGACGCCCGGTGAGTATCTGGTCGCATGGGCCGCCAATGGGATCGATGGCGATTTCACCGAAGAGACGTTCACCTTCCGCTGGGAAGAAGGTGCACCCGAACCCAAGGGACTCGACTTCACCGAGCCCGTTGGACTCGACCCGGTGAACTATGTGCTGCTGCTCGTCGGGGCGGCACTCGCGGCTTTCGTGGTGCACCGTTTCATGGTTGCTCGACGCGAGATACGTGCCGAACGAGCAGCTGCAGCTGCTGCCGACGCGGCGCTGCCATGATTTCGACCAGCGCCTGGTCCCAAGCCGAGACCCAGTCGCCTGGGCTGCAACGTCATCTCCACCGGTTGGCCCAAGCCAGCGCCATGCTGGCCGACCTGTCGCAGGCCGACGTGCTCATCATGCGCAGCGAAGGGCACGGGTTTCGCATCATCTCCCACGTGCGGCCGATGAATGCCCGCACGATCTACCCCGTCGACCAGGTCGACGAGGTCTCGCCCATGAGTACCCGCCCGTTGCTCACGCACGCTTTCGAGTCAGGAGCGGTGATGGACGGCGGGGTCTTCCTGCCCCGTCAGGGTCGTTGGATTCGCACGCTGGCGGTACCGATCCGATTCGAGGGTCAGATCGTGGCGGTGCTGGCTCGAGAGTTCGCGCCCCACATCGAGATCATGCCCGGCGACCTGGAGCTGCACGCCTTCGCCACCTTTCGCCGCTTCGCTGCCATGATCGCAGCTGGCAGCTTTCCGTTCGGCGTCGAGACCCGGCGCCATGATCACCCGCCCCGTGTTGGTGACGGCATCATGTTGTTCGACAAGGCGGGCAAGCTCGAATACGCCTCACCCAACGCGCTCACCGTGCTGCGCCAGGTAGGGGCCAACATGGTCAACCTGGGTGATCGATTGGGCGATATGGGCATCGACGCTCCCGGTGTTCGACAGGCATTCGCGAATCGGCTCGACTACACCGACGAAATCGAAGTCGACAGCCGCGTTTTGAGCACCTACTGCGTGCCGCTGCTGACCGAGACTGCGGTCACCGGAGCCCTGGTGCTGTTGCGAAACATCACCGAGCTGCGCCAACGAGATCGTCTGTTGATGACCAAGGACGCAACCATCGCCGAGATCCACCACCGAGTGAAGAACAGCTTGCAGACCGCGTCATCGCTGCTGCAGTTGCAGAGCCGCCGGGTGGACACCGACGACGCCAAATCGGCGTTGGCCGAGTCGGCGCGCCGCATTCGCACGATCGGCGTCGTGCACGAGCTGCTGTCTCATCGCACCGACGACGAAGTGCAATTCGGCGAGATCCTGACCATGCTCACGACGATGATCCGCGACTCGCTCGTGGACCCCACTCATCCGGTGCAGTTCGACATCGACTGCGACCCAGCCATTCTGCCGAACAACCTGACCACACCCCTGGCACTCATTGCGAGCGAACTGGTGCAGAACGCCATCGATCATGCCAATTGCTCGATCGTGACCATCACCTTGCGCACCCAACCCGACGCAGTGGTGTTGACCATCGCCGACAACGGGATCGGGTTCGGTGCTCTGGATGCGCCCGTGCCCGCTCCGGAGTCCGCCGGCCTGGGCATGACAATCGTGGGCACGATCGCTCAGAGCGAACTCGGCGGTTCGCTCACGATCGGTGACAACCAACCCGGTGCTCGCATCGAGGTTCGGGTGCCGCTGTTCGACGAGCGATAACAGCAGCGCTGGTTGTTGCCAGGCGCCTGCGTGGACAACACGGCGTGGGTTCGGCACAATGGCTGCTGTGATGAACCGATTGCTTCTGCAGATAACCGCTGGTGTTACTGCGGGGGCCGTTACATGGACGGCCACGGAGTACGTGGCACACCGCTGGGTGCTGCACGGCCCCTTCGGGAAAGGTCGGCTCTCGCGGGTACCACTGGGCGGGTTGCACCGGGCGCATCATCGCGAACCCCTGGCCACGTGTATTCCCGCTCGAGCTGCAGGCCATAGTGCAGTTGCGGCTGCATCGGCCCTGGTGTCGGTGGGTTTGGCGACCATCTCTCCTGCGGCCTTCGCCCGGACCGCAGCCGCGTCGTTCTCACTCGGCTACTCGACCTACGAGATCAGTCACTGGAACCTCCATCACCGCACCGCCCGCACCCAATGGGGTGAGCGGTTACGAGAGCGCCATCACCGGCACCACTTCGGTTCGCCCTCGGCGAATCTGGGTGTGACCTGCAGCTTCTGGGATCAGGTCTTCGGTACCGAAGCACCTGTTGCCGCATGAGCGATTTCCCGCTCCTCAGCCGACTGCCCGACACCGACGACCCCGACGACATCCTCGAGGGGTTCTTCGACTATCTCGAATCGACCGGCATCGACCCGTACCCGGCACAAGAAGAAGCCATCCTCGAACTGTTGTCGGGCAACAATGTGATCCTGGCCACGCCTACCGGGTCGGGCAAGTCACTGGTCGCCACTGCGGCCCACTTCGCCGGTCTTGCCGTGGGGCAGCGCAGCTTCTACACCGCGCCGATCAAGGCACTGGTGAGCGAGAAATTCTTTGCGTTGTGTCGCGACTTCGGTACCGACGCCGTGGGCATGATCACCGGCGACGGGTCGGTGAACCCCGATGCGCCCATCATCTGTTGCACCCAAGAGATCCTGGCCAACGTGGCGCTGCGCCAGGGCGCCGATGCCGACGTCGACATCGTGATCATCGACGAGTTCCACTTCTACAGCGATCGCCAGCGCGGCTGGGCATGGCAGGTCCCGCTGCTCGAATTGTCGAATGTGCAGTTCCTGCTCATGTCGGCGACGCTCGGAGACACCACACGATTCGAGTCCGGGCTCGAAGATCTCACGGGTCGACCGACAACCCTGGTCAAGACGACCGAGCGGCCCGTGCCACTGCGCTTTGCCTATCGCGAGTCGACGCTGCTCGAGTCGGTCGAAGACCTGCTCGAAGCGGACCGTGCACCTATCTACATTGTGTATTTCACCCAGCGCGACGCCACCGAGGCAGCACAGAACTTCATGAGCACCAACGTGCTCACCAAGCAAGAGAAGGCCGCCGTCAAGGCCGAGATCGGCGGCTTTCGATTCGACAGCCCCATCGGCAAGGACCTCAAGCGTTTCGTCAACCATGGCATTGGCGTGCATCACGCTGGCCTGCTGCCCAAATATCGGCTGCTCGTCGAGCGCCTGGCACAGAAGGGCCTGCTGAAACTGATCTGCGGCACCGACACGTTGGGCGTGGGTGTCAACGTGCCGATCCGGTCCGTGCTTCTCTCGCAGCTGTGCAAATACGACGGCGTACGCACCCGCACACTCAAGGTCCGCGAGTTCCAGCAGATCGCCGGTCGCGCCGGCCGCAAGGGATTCGACGACGTCGGCGATGTGTGGGCCCAGGCTCCTGCCCACGTGGTCGAGAACATCAAGGCTGAACAAAAGGCCAACAACGACCCCAAGAAGCGCAAGAAGTTGGTCAAGAAGAAGCCACCCGAGCGCGGCTACACCCATTGGGCCGAAGACACCTTCACCAAGCTGATCGAAGGCGATCCCGAGCCGCTCGATTCGAGCTTCGACGTCACGCACCAGATGCTGATGAACGTGCTCGACCGACGGGGCGACGGCTGCAGCGCCATGAAGCACATTCTGCTGACCAACCACGAACCCCGCAAACGCCAGCGCGACCACATAAAACGCTCGATCAGCATCTACCGGTCGCTCCTGGACGCCGAGGTAGTCGAGCAACTGAGCGAGCCTGATGACATGGGACGCACCGTACGGGTCACCATCGACCTGCAAGATGATTTTGCGCTGACCCAACCGCTGTCGCTTTTCGCTGTCGAAGCCATCGAAGCGCTCGACCGCCAGGCGCTCGACTACGAACTCAACGTGTTGAGCGTCGTCGAAGCCGTGATCGAGTCGCCCGGTGTGATCTTGGCCGCGCAACTGAACCAACTCCGGACCGAACTGGTGACCGAGCTCAAGTCGGCGGGCGTCGAATACGACGAGCGCATGGAGAAGCTCGACGAACTCGAAGCACCACAACCGTTGGCCGACTTCCTGTATCCGGCCTTCGATATCTTCCGCCAGCATCAGCCGTGGGTGGGCCATGACACGGTGCGCCCCAAGTCGATTGCTCGTGAGTTGTGGGAACGAGCGATGACATTCAGCGAGTACGTGCACCACTACGGCCTCAAGCGTTCCGAAGGTGTGTTGCTGCGCTACCTGGGTGATGCCTACAAGGGCTTGGTGCAGAACGTTCCCGAAGAAGCAAAGACCGACGAGCTCTACGACCTGACCGATTGGTTGGGCGAGGTCGTACGCCAGGTCGACTCCAGCCTGCTCGACGAGTGGGAACGCCTGACCAACCCGACCGATGACGCCGAGCCCGTTCTGCCTGAGCGACGTGACGTCACCCAAACCCATGCCTTCCGCACCATGGTGCGCAACGAAGCATTCCGCTGGGTCCAGCTGCTCGCCCGCTCGAAGACGACCACGCTGGCCGAGACCAGCGCACTGTCGGCCGACGACATCGCCGATCAGTGGGCCGGCTTTTTCGATGCCCACGACCAGGTCATCACCGGCCCCGAAGCCCGAGGACCCCAACACTTCGTGTTCGACGCCGACACCGGCGTCGTCACCCAGACGATCGTCGACCCCGAAGAGTTCCTGGAATGGAAGGCCACTGGCAAGGTCGACTACGAAGCATCACGCTCTCAAGGCCATGCCGTGGTCGAGTTCACCGGCGTCTCACCACTCTGAGACGTTTCTGAACCGATCGGACGACTATCTGTCGATCGGTTCACAAACGCGATGGTTTGGGGTGTCGAGGATCTGTTGTAGATTCTCATTCGTGAACGTTCTTGTTACTTACAGCAGTCGATCGGGCAACACCGAGCGGGCCGCCGAGTACATCGGCGGCGAGTTTGCTTCCCGAGGCCATGACGTGCTCGTGCGACCGTGGGACGGACTGGATTTTGCCGAAGTGTCGGCGGCCGACCTCGTCTGTGTCGGTACCTGGGTACACGGCCTGTTCGTGATCGGCCAACACGCCGCCGACACCGATCGCCTGGCCAAGATGCCCATGTTGTGGGACAAGCCGGTCGCTGCGTTCATGACCTACGCGCTCAACGCCGGGCGCGCCATCGACGACATGGCCGAGTTCCTCGAACGCAGATTGGGAGCCAATGTGATCGCCGGTCAGTCCATGCGTGCTCGCGACACCGCCAAGCTCGCGCCAGGCTTCGTCGAGGATGTGCTCGCCCGCATCAAGGTCAAGGCCTGAGCGGCACTACTAGACACCGCTGGCTAATGCCGGTGTGTCGTATCGACGGCTCCTTCACTCAGGGCGAAGGTCGGCCAGACGGTCGACGGCGTCGTCGAGCATGGAGTCTTGTTTGCAAAACGCGAACCGCACCAGGTGCTTGCCTTCGTGCTTGTTGGTGTAGAAGACCTGGCTGGGTATGGCGACCACGCCAACCAGTTCGGGCAGCGCCAGGCAGAACTCTCGGCCGTCGTCGTAGCCGAGCGGTCGAATGTCGACGGTGGTGAAGTACGTGCCCTGAGGTGCATAGACGTGGAAGCCAGCATCGACCAGACCAGTATTCAGCCGGTCGCGTTTGGCCTGCAAGGTGGCGGCAAAGTTGGTGAAGTAGTCATCACCAAGACGCAGTCCGACGGCGATTGCCGGTTGAAATGGCGCAGCGTTCACGAAGGTCAGAAACTGTTTGACCGAGCGAATGGCGTTGATCAGTTCGGGGCAAGCGCACGCCCAGCCGACCTTCCATCCGGTGAACGAGAACGTCTTGCCGCCCGAGCTGATGGTGATGGTCCGGTCGGCCATACCCGGCAGGGTGGCGATGGGAATGTGGGTGGCGTCGTCGAAGGTCAGATGCTCGTAGACCTCGTCGGAGATGACCAGCAGGTCATGATCGAGCGCCAGTTCGGCGATCTGCATGAGTTCGGTGCGAGTGAAGACCTTGCCCGTTGGATTGTGCGGCGTGTTCAACAGCAACACCTTGGTCTTGGGGGTGATCGCCGCTCGCAGCTCGTCGATGTCGAACTGGAAACCAGTTTGGCCGGGCTCGGGCGGGCGCAACGTGACGACGCGCCGGGTGCCGCCCGTGAGCGCAACGCCAGCGGCATAACTGTCGTAGTACGGCTCGAACATCACGACTTCGTCACCCGGGCGCACGAACGCCAACAAGCTGGCGGCGAGTGCTTCGGTGGCTCCGGCGGTGACCAGGACCTCGGTAGCAGGATCGAAACTCAGGTTCCAGAAACGTTCTTGATGCTCGGCCACAGCGTGGCGCAGATCGAGTTCACCCGGCAGCGGCGGATACTGGTTCACTCCCCCGGCCAACGCCGCCGCAGCTGCGTCGAGGACCTCCTGGGGACCATCGGTGTCAGGGAAACCCTGACCGAGATTCAGCGCATTGGTGCGAACGGCTAGTGCGGACATCTCGGCGAAGATCGTCTCGCCGAACTCGGCCAATCCCGGGTGCCCAATCGGCTCACCGTTCATGATGCGGCCTGCTTGGCGTAGGCCTCGTCCATCAGATCCTGCAGCACCGAGCCCAGTTCTTCGCTGAAGCGCTTTCGATCGCCGACCGTCACCCGCTTGCCACTGGCCGCTGGGGGCTGCATGATCTCGCCGACTTCCATGACGACCTTGACCCGCTTGGGGAATTTGGTGCCCTTACCCATTGCTTCGCCAGTGCCGGCAATGCCGACCGGCACAACTTGTGCTCCGGTCTTGGCCGCCAGATAGGCAACTCCGTCGTAGATCTCACCCACCTGCTGACCCTCTTGACGGGTGCCTTCGGGGAAGACGAACATGGCTTCGCCACTGTCGAGCAGCATGCGAGCAGCCCGCAGGGCTTCGCGGTCGGCGGTGCCCCGTTCTACGGGGAACGCACCCAGCGATGCAATCAACCAGGCAAATGGCTTGTTCTTGAACATGGTGTGCTTGGCCAGTGCCCGACATCGCCGAGTGGATGCACCTGCCACCAGCAGCGAGTCGAGATTCGAGCGGTGCACCGGCGCCAGAATCAGCGGGCCATCGACCTTCAGGTTGTCGACAGGACCGTGAACCTCGACTTTGAAGTACGGGTTCATGATCTTGCGTATGAAGGTGACAACGACCTGGTAGACCTTCATCGCCGACGCCCGTGCCCCCACGTCGAGTGCGTATTCTTGCGGATCTTCGATTGCAGCCACGTCTTGAAGGTAACCGTCCGTTACTCGACCCGCATACCCATGACCGAGCCATGTACGGTGAGCGCATGAACCGCCGCTCGACAGTTGCGCTGAGTTGTGTTGTTGTGCTGCTCGTGTTGTCGAGCTGTCGGCGCGAAGACAACACGATTCCGCCGGTGCAAGAAGAAGACCGCATCGTGCAGACCGCCACGCTCGGCGACGACGGTTCGTCGCTGATCCTCACGTGGGATCCCGTCGAGTGTGAGACGTTCCTGAGCGCCGAAGCCGAACTCGATGAGAACTTCGCCAATGTACGCATCCGGGTACTCGTCGACGTCGAGAACTGCCCACCCGGCGGCTTCAACCAAACCACAGTCGACCTCGGTGAGCCCCTGGGCGACCGCCGAGTCTTCGATCGAGCCTTCGCCGACACGGTTGCATTGGAGTAGCAGTGTTGCACCGCTGCGCTCGGGCCGGCGTTCGCCGGACAGCTTGAGGGGACCGTCGACCCACCCAACTCAGACAGCCGTAGCAAAGCAAGGCGTACTACCCGCGCTCCTACGGGTGCAGTGTTGCACCGTTCCGCTCGGGCCGGCGTTCGCCGGACAGCTGGAGGGGACCGTCGACCTACCCAGCTCAGACAGCCGTAGCGAAGCAAGGCGTACTACCCGCGCAGCGTGTTGAGTACTTTCCAGTAGTCGGGGAAGGTTTTGTTTACGCAGTCTGGGTCGGCGATGTCTATGCCGGGTGTCATCAGGCCGGTAATGGCGAAGCTCATGGCCATTCGGTGGTCATGATAGGTCTGGATGGTGGCGGGCTGGGGCGTGCCCGGCTGGATCAGGAAGCCGTCGTCTTCTTCGATTGCGTCGATGCCCATGCGTTGCAGCTCCGCCACCACCGCAGCGACACGATCGGTCTCTTTCTTTCGGATGAAACCAATGCCGGTGACCCGCACTGGACCTGCGGCGAAGGGAGCAATCGCTGCCAGTGTCTGCGCGGTATCGCTGACCTGAGACATGTCGACGTCGATGCCCTGCAGCGTGCCCGTGCCCTGCACCTCGATGTAGTCGTTGGCCACGGTGACATCGGCTCCCATTGCCGCCAGCACGTCGACAAAGCCGACGTCGCCCTGTAGCGCATTGGCACCCAGGCCCGAGACCCGCACCCGGCCGCCGGTCACGGCCGCAGCGGCGAAGAAGTACGACGCAGCCGACGCATCGGGTTCGATCATGTAGTTCGTGGCGGTGTAGCCGTGGTTGGCTGCCACCACGAACTGGTTCGGCGACGGCTGGTCGACCGAGGCACCGAAGGACCGCATGACGGCACACGTCATGTCCAGGTACGGGCGGGAAACGACATCGCCTTCGAGATGCAGTTCCAGGCCATTCGTGGTGCCCGGCGTCGCCAGCAGCATGCCCGACGCAAACTGGCTACTGACCGACGCGCCGAGCGTGAGCGATCCTCCGTCGTAGCCGCCTCGCAAGGTGATCGGAAGCGTGTCGGGGGCAATGGTCACGCCGAGTGATCGCAGAGCTTCGACGGTCTCACCCATGGGACGGGCGCGCATCTCGGGAGTGCCGTCGATGATGTAGATACCTTCGCCGCGGGCGGCGAGTGGCGTAGCGAATCGGGCGGTCGTGCCCGACATACGCACGTCGATCTCTTTCGGTCCCGGTGCCAACGTGGCGCCCACTCCGGTCACGGCGTAAGCGTGGGCACCGTCGAGTTGCTCGACACTCGCTCCCAGCACCTGAATCACGCCGAGCATGGCCTGGGTGTCGTCGGCATCGAGAACACCGCGGAGTTCACTGACACCGTCGGCCAGGGCGGCTGCGACCAGCGCCCGGTTCGTGATGGACTTCGACCCCGGGATGACAACCTCGGCGTCTACGTGGCGGCCGAGTGGCTCGATCAGCATGTCGGCGACGGTAGCGCGCCCGGCCCCACACCCGTAGTGAATTACTTCAGTGCGGCAAGGACGCGATCGGCGATTTCGGGGCGGGAGACGATGAACCCCGGTGAGACCGCGCGGGGTTTGTTGTAGACCAGCGGATTGCCGTGCGCGTCGGTCACGGTCAGTCCGGCTGCTTCGGCCACCACTGCCGGCGCACACACGTCCCATTCCCACAGTGGGCCGGCGTGCACATAGGAATCGACCTGGCCGGTCACGACCAGCATGGCTTTCACTCCTGCCGAGCCACAGGTCATGAGCTCGGCATCGAGTGCCTCTGCGACCCGGACGCCGTCGATGCGGACTCGCGATCGCCCGGTGACGATGATGGGCTTGTCTCGTTCCACCTGCGGCACGACAGCTGGCATGGCCGTGCCGAACACCATGCCGATGGCAGGAAGCGAAACCGCAGCAGCCAGACCCTTTCCCGACTCGACGAGTGCCACGTGCACCGCCCATTCGTCGGCGCCGCGACCGAAATCACTGGAACCATCGAGCGGGTCGACGATCCAGACCCGGTCGTGGTCCAGTCGATGACCGTCGTCGTGGCCTTCTTCGCTCAAGATGCCGTCGTGGGGGCGCCGCGAAGTCAACGCGTCCATCAGCAGATCATGAGCCTCGGCGTCGCCCTGCTCTTCTGGCCACCAGCCACCCCACTGACCAGTACGCATCAGCCGTTCTCGCAGTGCGACCAGGTGATCACCAGCGTCGGAGGCAAGGGTGGCCGCCAACACATCGTCGTTCGTAGAGGACTCGATCACGTCAAGCTAGCGCGAGGATCCGCTACGTTTGCGACTGTGGTGCAGGATTCGACAACCGGTGGCGATGCCTCCGGGGCCAAGGCCGAGCGCTCCTGGAAGCTCGATGCCGATGGTGATGGCCTCGGTCTCGATGACTTGGTCAACCGGCTCGACTCGTTCCAGATGCTGCGCAATTCAACGGGTGATGATGCCGATCAGGCACTCGACAAGCTCGGGGCGACCAGCGACATCGACCGTGAGATCGTGTTGCAGCTCGGGGCCAAGCGTCCCCTGGGTCACCCGCTGCGGTTCGAAGAAGCCCACGGTCTGGCCGTGCGCTCGCTCGAGGTCTTGGACCGTAACGGTCACCGTGCGATCCCCGTGAAGCACCTGGGTTTCCTGTCGCCGGTGGTCGGCTTCCTGGTGCAGATCGTGACCCAGTTCATCGTCCGCAGCTACATCGGCAATGTCATCGACAGTATGAATCGGTTGTACGAGCGGCGCGAAGCGGCGTCGCCTGCTGACTGGGAGTACCTGCCCATGCTCACGCGGGCTCGCATCCATACGGCACGCATATTGCCCGGCTTCAAGCGCAGCAAGCTGGCGTTGCCAGGTTTTCTGTTCGGAGGCGTGATCCTCTCGCCGCTCGTCGGGGTACTCCAGGGTGCAATCAGCAGTCTGAACAGCAACTCGATCCGTGTGGGGTTGTACATCGTCGTCTTCGTCTTGCTCAGCGTTGTGTCCTGGGTGCTGGTCAAGGGAAGTGCCGTTGCCCGGCGCCGTATTCAGCTGACGGCCAAGACGCCGATCAAGGCGCTCTATGAGGTCATTGGTCGCTGTGGCAATCCGCCGGGCGATATGAGCACGGTGTTCGCGGTGATCTCGTTGGTGTTGACGATCGTGTCACTGGTCATCGTCGCCGTCGGCATCGTCGACGTGGTCTTCTTCTCCGGTTCCGATGACACCTGAGCTCGAGCCACTGCCCCGTCTACGACGCAAGCGACGATTCGACCTCCCCAAATTCGCAGGCCGCTTCTCCCCGGGGATCGCCGAAGTCGAAGCCCAGGTCGACCGCTACCACCAGCGGTGGGACGAAGCCAACGAGCTAGCCCGCCGAGAGACAGGGCCCTTGTGGGTGGCGCTGGGCGACTCGTCGAGCCAGGGCGTGGGGGCGAGCAAATGGGAAAACGGGTGGACACACCCGGTGCTCGACCGCCTACGAACGGCGACCGGCCAAACCTGGAGGCTGATCAATCTGTCGATGAGCGGCGGACGTTTCCTGGATGTTGCCGATCGCCAGGTGCCGGTGATGAACACCATGCTCGACACGCCACAACTCGTGACGGTGGTGATCGGCAGTAACGACCTGATGTGGCGACGCGGGATTCGTGGCATCACCCGTGATGCTCGTCGGGCTGTCGAACGCGTGCCCGACGGCGCCTATGTCAGCAAGCTGAACGGACCCGGGCCTCGTCCGAAGATGCTAAACGACATTTTCCAGTACGGCGCCGAGACCAAGAATCACCAGCTATTCAACATGTGGAACTGGCCGTCGGGTCGCGGCGCACTGGCTGCCGATCGAGTTCACCCCAGCGATCTCGGCTATCAGCATATGACCGAACTGGCATGGTCGGCTCTGCAACAGGGATTGGAGCTGTAGCGTTCGACCATGGCTTGGTGGCTCATCGTGTTGATCGTTCTCGGCGCACTCGTCGTGCTGGTTGCGCTGTACGACGTCGTGCAGTCGTCGGATCCCATCGTTCGCAACTTCCCTGTGGTGGGGCACTTTCGCAAGATTCTCAACAGCAGTGGCCCCAAGCTGCGCCAGTACATCGTGGCCGCAAACAACGAAGAGCGCCCGTTCTCCCGGGACCAGCGCACCTGGGTCTACGGAACCGCTGCCGGCGGTGGGGCCTACTTCGGCTTCGGTACCGACAACGTGATCGACCGCGACAGCCACATCATCATCAAACAGAGCACCTTCCCCGACACCACGCTAATCGGCGAGAACGCACCGCTGCCCTGCGCCAAGGTCATGGGTGCCTGGCGAGACCGCACGCACCAATTCCGGCCCGACTCGGTGGTGTACGTCTCGGCCATGAGTTACGGCTCGCTCAGTGCCCGCGCCGTCGAAGCCATCAACCGCGGCTGCGATATCGCCAGCGCCATGCACAACACCGGCGAAGGCGGCATTGCGTTCCCCCACCGCCACGGCGGCCAGCTGATGTTTCAGTTCGGCACCGGCTACTTCGGCTGCCGTAACGACGACGGCACCTTCTCACTGCAAGCACTGAAGAAGACGCTGGAGACTGCCGACGTTGGTTGCATCGAGGTCAAGCTGAGCCAGGGCGCCAAACCCGGTCTGGGAGGCGTGCTGCCCGGCAAGAAGGTCACTCCGGCGATTGCCGAGGCTCGCGGCGTTGAGATCGGCCAGACCGTCTACAGCCCGAACCGACACTCGGCCTTCGACGACGTCGACGGGCTGATCGACTTCGTGGAGATGATCGCCGACGCCACCGGGCTGCCCGTGGGTATCAAGTCTGCGGTCGGCCAACAGAGCTTTTGGAACGAATTGGCGATGCGCATGGCCGCTCGCAACCAGGGACCCGACTTCATCACTATCGATGGCGGCGAAGGCGGCACGGGCGCTGCCCCGTTGGCATTCAGCGATCACGTGTCGCTGCCGTTCCGCGAAGGCTTCGCTCGGGCCCACAAACCGTTTGTCGACGCTGGCCTGCACCAACACATCATCTTCTCGGGTTCTGGGCGGCTCGGGTTCCCTGCCGACGCGCTGTTGGCCTTCGCCATGGGCGCAGACATGATCGGCTTGGCTCGCGAACCCATGTTGGCGCTGGGCTGCATCCAGGCACTGCGCTGCCACGACGGACATTGCCCCACCGGCATAACCACCCACAACAAGTGGCTGGTTCGCGGCCTGGACCCGACCGACAAGGCGACCAAGCTGGCCAACTATCTGGTCGGCCTACGCGGCGAGATCCTGAAGCTGTCTCATGCCTGCGGCGTCGTGCACCCGGCGCTCGTGACCCCCGACATGATCGAATTGATCGACGAACCCCACCGTTCCTCGACCATCGCCGAACTCTTCGATATCGACGCCACGCTGCCATCGATCGACGCCGACCAACAGCACGCGATCGAAGACGTTATGCACCGCCTCGGTAAAACCGCCGCGGCAACGCACTGAGTCAGCCAACTCATGACCGGTGCAGGTTCGCCTCGATATGGTCAAAATCCAGCCGGCCTCGACGAGGTCAGCAGCATCGTGAAACAACGAGTCAGACCCTGCTGGATCCAAGCTCACATCGACTGGTCGTACACGTCCCAGGTCGCAGGTCCATAGACCTGGACCAGTCGGTCCAGATTCCCGGGCTCCGCACTCATGTCTTGAGTATGGCGTGCGTGGTATCTACCCGCCCGAGAGGCATGGGTTGATGGCTCCGAAGAGGGTTTGTTCTTCTGGCAGTTCGCCATCGAGCGTGGCTTGCACCAGCAGATCGCGTCCGGCTTCGTCGATGCAGGGATGGGTGGACTCGGGCAGCGGGAAGCCGAACTCGGCCAATGCATCACTGAGCGACACACAGTCGCCGACCAACTCTGCAACCGGCAGGCGTTCGTCGGTGGTGGCGGCGGGCAGGGTGAAGATGAGCAGCGAACGGGCGGCGTCTTTGGTCGACAGGCCATCGGCCAGGCAGGCCAAGCCGTCGTCGCCTACCAATCCGCCGAAATAGCTGGCGATCACATCGGTCAAGGCTGCGCCGACCTCGTCTGGCTCGGCACAGGTGAACAGGGCATCGACCGTGGCGTCGATCTCGCTGCGCATCGGCGCGCGGTCTACCGCCACGCCGGCGTCGTTCAGGCAGCTCTCGATCTCAGCCGGGAAGCCGATGTCGATACCGGCAGCATCGAACGGGTCGCTCTGCGCGGGGTCAGCATCGGCGGCAGATGGCGGCGTGGTGTTCGCGGCACGCGTGGAGATGGTGGCGAAGCACATTTCGTCGTTCGTGCCGTCGGCCCACACGACATAGGCTGGCTCCAGGTCGGGTGAACGTCGACTGCGATCCCATGCGCATTCGAGCAACAGCTCGTCGTCACGGTCGATGACAATCGACTCGGACGGGTAGTAGTTGTATTGCCAGTCGAAGTCCCAGTCGGGTATGTCGAGCAAGATCCGCTCGTCGGGCTGGCCTGCATTCAACGTCATGCGGATGGACAGGCCGATCTCGTGCTGGTGGCCGAACACCGAAACGATCTCACCGGCGTTGCGAATCGGTATCACACAACTGGAAGTGGCAATGCCATTGGTCATGTCGGCGAAGTCTTCAGGACCAACACCGCACACCCGGTTGATGCCATCGGCCAATACACCCTGAACGCCGTACTTCTCGTAGGCCGCCGCCAGCGCGACGTCGCGATCACACAGCGGGCCGGTCTCGGAGGACGCGCATGGGATCTCGGCCGGAGCGATGAACTCGTCGAACTCGATCTCATCGAGCTCTTCCTCGTCGGACCAGTCGAGGCGGATGGTCGAAGCATCTTCGGGAGCGTCGGCGGTGTCGAAGTGATAGTGGATCTGTAACACCATGAAATCGCCCGGCTCGACCAGGATGCCGGAACCTTCGGGGAACTGCGTCGGCAGTTGACCGGGCGCCCATCCCAGGATCAGCTGGTCGTTGGGCAGGCCCGAACCGCCATAACACTGCCAGCCACCGAGTTCATCTCTGTCGGCCATGAACTGGGCCGTCGACAGATCTCGAGCTGGTGCCAGGTAGCCAATGGCGTGGTGCACGATCTGGGTTTGATCCGGCACGAACTCGAATCCCTCGAGCCACTGCGGCTCATCGAGACCGATCTCGTAGATCAGGCAGCGATAGTCGTCGACCACGGCCGTGGATCCCTGGAACGGCTCGGCTGGCGAAAGTTCGACGTCGGCGTCGAGCATCACGACACCCTCGGTCGAGACAATGGCGGTACTTGCCGCCACGTCGATCGGTCCTCCGGCCGCTGCCCATGCCTGGATTGCAGTGATCTCATCGGCGCGCAAGCTGCGGTTGTCGTGAAACGGCAGTGACAGATCACTCGCCGGCCACGGTGGCATATAGCCCGTACTGATCACTCCCCCGATCCACTGGTGGGTCTCGACCAGGTCGCTGGCTTGTTCGAGCTGCCAATGGCTGGCACCCGGGCCGCCGGCGTTGTGGCAACTGGCGCAATGTTCGGCGAAGATCGGCGCGATCGACGTGGAGAAGTCGTCATTGAACACGACCAGCTCGACCATCGAGTCTGCTGCGTCCTGCGCCGCAGATGCCGCGGCAGGCGTTGGAACAGCCGCCGCCGTTGGCTCGGGCGTCTGGGTTGGTGCTGGTTGCGCTGGTTCTGGAGCCGATCGATCTGGTTCCACCTGCGCCGCGGCTCCGGCTTCGGTGGCATTCTCCGTTGCAGAAGCCTCGCTCGGCTCCGCCACGGTTTCGGTGGCATCTTGGCTGGTGCCGCCACCGCAGCCAGCCAAGGCAAAAAACAACATCAAAAGACCAGCAGATCTTGCGCGCAGCAACATGTCACAAGCGTAGGGGCATCGGCTCGCTCACTCCAGGCAGGAGGCGGGTCGTTTGCACCACACGGAGATGTAATGATGTGTGTCATGACCGACTTGGGCATACCGGGCGTAGGAGACGCGCAACTCATTGCATCCGGTGGCTCAGCACTCGTGTACGAGGCTCTCAGCGACAGCGGAGAACGGCTTGCAATAAAGGTGTTGCGAGGCATTCGCGGCGCCGAGGTGACGCGCCGCTTCGAGCGTGAGATCAGCGCCGCCGAACGGCTCGAGGGCCACCCGCACATCATGCGCGTGCACGACGCCGGCGTCACCGCTGCTGACGAGCCCTACCTGGTCATGCCCCTGGTGCCCGGTGGCAGCCTGAATGACGAACTCGAGCTCATCGGCCCCTTCTCACTGCAACAAGCGACCCGCGATGTGGCCATGGCCGCCGATGCGCTCGAATTCGCCCACCAGCGTGGCGTGCTACATCGCGATATAAAGCCCGGAAATCTGCTGCGGGCCGATGATGGAGGCATCATCGTGACCGACTTCGGTATCGCTCGCGTCGTCGATGCCGGCATCAGTTCGGCAACGGTCGGGGCCAGCACGCCGCTCTACGCCGCTCCGGAGATCCTGGCCGAGAATCAGGCGAGCGTGCGCAGCGAGGTCTACGCGCTCGGAGCGCTGCTGTATGCACTGCTGGCGGGGCGCGCTGCATTCTCCGACAGCGACAATATCTGGGCGACCATGAACCGAGTTCGAACCGAGTCACCGCGGGCGATTTCCGGTGTCCCGGCCCCCGTCATGCGGGTCATCGACCAGGCCATGGCGAAACATCCGGCGGACCGGCCCGCCAGCGCCGTGCAGTTCCGTGACAATCTGCGTATGGCGCTGACCGCCAACACCAACTGGATGCCGCCGCTACCAGCGACCACCGACATCGCCCTCGACGACGTGGTGCTCGGACCTTCGCAACACGCGCCCGCGGAACAGAGCACGCCCGTCGCCTCGACGGTACGTGCGCCGTTACCGAGTTCCAGCGCAGCCGCAGCCCCCGCCGCTTCTGCGCCCATTGGTGTCCCAGTGGTCAAGGCACCGCTCGGTCAACCCTCGACCCAGCAGCTGTCCATACCACCGGTGCCGGCGCGACATCGGCCAGCCCCGGCAATGGGAGACGCGCCCCGGCGCGATTCGACCATGCTCAAGATCCTGAGTGGCGCAGTTGTGTTGGTGCTCGTCGCAGGTCTGGCCTGGTGGGGCACCACCCAATTGCTCGATCCCAACTCGGTGAACGATGAGACGGTGGCGCCGCCGGTCGACAACTCATTGCCCTCACCCGACACCTCCGCAAACACCCAAAGCGGTTCCGACGAACAAGATGATGCCGCGCCGGCCCAAGACGACGAGGTCATCGACGTCCTGCCCAGCTCGCCCGAGATCGCCGACACGTTCGTGAGTTTCACCGGCGATCACTACTCGGCATTGCTGCCCGAGGGATGGGCACTTGCCGCCCGCGACATCGAAGAGCCCTACGGGTTCCGCAGCGAATTCGTGAACGACTCGATGTACCTGAACATCGACACCACACCGAAAGAACAACGCGAGCCCGGCGGCGACATCGCACAAAGCGCTCGCGACATTGCGTCGGGAATCAGCTCCGCATCCGAAGTCCGCACCGAAAACGTCGACGGCCTGATCATGCACTCGTTCACGTTTCGCAACACCCAGGGCGTCGACAGCATCGACATCTTCTTCGAAGTCGACGGTGACGGCTATGCCGTTGTTGCCGGCTCGGCCACCGATCCCGACATGGCGTTTGCGATCGCCCGCCTGGTCGCCCTGAGCATTCGTAGCAATCCGGCGTAAACCGGGTAGACACCAAGGGTCATGAACAGCACAACCTTGTTCGATCATGTTGGTGGTCAACCGTTCTTCGACACGCTTGTCGATCGTTTCTACAATGGAGTGGCGACCGAAGCGCCGCTGCGAGCCATGTATCCCGAAGATCTCGAGCCCGGCAAGCGAGCACTCGCGCTGTTTCTCGGCCAGTACTTCGGTGGTCCCACCACCTATAGCGACGAGAAGGGCCACCCGCGCCTGCGCATGCGGCACGTGAACTTTGCCATCGGCCCCGAGCAACGCGATGGCTGGCTACGCCACATGACAGCTGCTGTGCACCAGGCCGACCTCGACGATGCCACGCAGACGCAGATGCTCGATTACTTCGCCATGGCTGCCGAGCACATGATCAACATCTGAGCAACCCTCTATGCAACTTCCCGATCAGAACGACGACCAACGGCGCAAGGAACTGCGCAAACACAAAGCCCGAGCGACCGGGCTGTTGTTATTGGCGACCGTCGCTTTCCTTGTGTTGGTCGTCACGACCGATGGGTCCGGATGGTCGGGCTACGCCGAAGCAGGAGCCGAGGCCGCCATGGTCGGCGGTGTGGCCGATTGGTTCGCCGTCACGGCGCTGTTTCGCCATCCGCTGCGACTACCGATCCCCCACACTGCGATCATCCCCAACCGCAAGGACCAAATCGGCGAATCACTCGGCGAGTTCGTGCAGGAGAACTTTTTGCAGCCCGACGTTCTTCGTGAGCGACTGGCCGCCGCTGACCTGGCCGGTCGTATCGGCAATTGGCTCGAGGTTCCCGGCAACGCTCACAAGATCGGCGATCAAGTATCGACCGTGCTCGGCAGCGCCATCGAGGTGATGCGTGACGACGAAATCCAATCCTCGGTCGAGGACTATGTGAACCGTCGGATCGACCAGTTCGAACCCACACCCGTTGCTGCCCGTGCCATCGAGTTCGCGATCGACGGCGGTCACCACCACGCGGTGTTCGATGCCGGTCTCGAGGGACTGCGAAATGTGTTGACCGACAACCGCACCATGATGCGAAAGCGCCTGGCCAGCGAGTCGCCCTGGTGGGTTCCCGAACCGGTCGACGACCGCATCTTCGACAAGATCTACAGCGCCCTCAATACGTTCATCGACGAGGTCACCGCCGACCCCGAGCACGAGTTCCGCCGCAATCTCGACAGTCGCATTGCCGACATGGCCGACAAGCTTCGCGAGTCACCCGAATTGCGCGAACGGGCCCACGAACTCAAGGGTGAGCTGCTGGCGCACCCGGCGGTTCGAGAGTGGACCGCTGGGCTGTGGGGCAACATGAAACAAGCGCTGTTGCTGGCCGCAGATGACCCCACCAGTGAATTGCGGCTGCGAGTTCACGCCGCCGCACTCAGTGCCGGCGAGTCGCTTCGCAACGACCCGGTGTTGCGGGCCAAGGTCAACGACTGGCTCGTCGGGGCAGTAGCGCATCTGGCGGGCGAGAGTCGTAGCGAGATCGCCGACCTGATCTCGTCGACCGTGGCCGGCTGGGATGCTCAGGACACCAGCGAGCGCATCGAGCTCCAGGTGGGGCGCGACCTGCAATACATCCGCATCAACGGCACGGTCGTCGGTGGTCTGGTTGGCTTACTGATCCACGGCGTCGCCCAGATCCTGGGTTAGCGGGCTGGTACCAGCTGGATCTCGACCGAGCGAGTGGCGGGGAAAACAACCGACGCGGTTTCCGCGATATCCGCCAGCGTGAGCTGTTCGGCAATAGCCGATCGGTCTCGGAACTCGCCCGATGGCCGGTCTTGGTAGAAGGTGTGGAACAGCAACAGCTCGAGCCACTGATTGTTGTTGGCGAACCGGTAACTCTCGGTCAGTTGGTCGATCGCAAGATCGAGATAGAGCTGATCGAGCGCACCCGCTCGAATTCGCTCGAGTTCGTCGTGGACGGCGTCGGACACTTCGCCGACGCGCTCAGGATCCGACTCGACTTCGATGATCGTGTCGACCCACGGCTTCGGTTCACTCAAGACCGACACCGCTGCATTGGGCGCATAGCTGGCACCGAGCTCTTCACGTAGGAGATCGCGAAGTCGGGCATTCACCACCAGATCCAACGCCTGGGCGGCAACATCGGCTTCGAGAGTGAACGGGTAAGGAGATTCCCAGTTGATGCGAACGCGGCCTTGATCACCCACGCCGGCCGCAACGACCGCGAACAAGTTTTCTTCGGGTAGGCCGGGATCACGGTCGACGAGCACTTCCCGGCGCCCCGAGTCGGGCAATGTGCCCAGGTAGCGAGCGCCGAGATCGATCAACTCCGATTCGTCGAAGTCACCCACGACGGCGAACACGAAGTCGCCGGCATCGGCGAACCGATCTCGATAGGCGGTGAGCAGCAAGTCGGAATCCAGCCCGTCGAGATCCTCTGCGGTGGGTAGCAGGCGAAACCAGGGGCTGTCGCCGTATCGAAGTCGCCACAACTCGAGGTCGGCCGCAATCTGTGGATTCAGCGATGGATCTTCGGCCAGCGACCGCCAGGATTGATCGAATTGGCGCACCTCTGCATCGCTGATGATCGCCTGGGTCATCTGCAGGTTCACCAACTGAAACATCGTCTCCATGTCATTGGTCGGCGAATCGCCCGATACGCCCTCGACCGACCGATCGATCGAGCTGCTCACCGATGCCAACGACCCAGCGAGCAGGCGGTCCAACGTGACCGCATCGATCGATTCGAACCCGCTCCCGGAGACCAGAGCAGAGGTACGGCCGAGCAGCGGGACCTCGGGGCCGTCGGCAGCAAAGAAGCCACCGGGGCTGCGTGCTTCGAGCCGAACGATGTTCTCGGCGATCTGCGTTTGGCGAAAGACGAGCCGAGCGCCGTTTTCGTACGTAACGATGGTGGCATCGAGTCCGTCGAGGCGTTGCTGGTCTATCACCGATGACGGTTCAGGCCGAGCCATCAGCTCCGAGATCGTGTTTGCGGCGCGTTCGACCGGGTCCACTTCGCTGCCGATCGTGCGGTAGTACGAGTCGGCAAGTTGCTCGGGTGTGGGCAGGATCTGCTCGTCGTTGGCCGGGCCGGTGAGAAGAAGATACGGGTCCGTCGAAAGCACCTCGAACAGGAAACGCTGTGCATCATCGACACTGATCGACTCGAGGACCTCGTTCGCAATCACTTCTCGAGCAGAAGCTTCGGCGGGGATCCCGCGGCCCAGCGCAAATTGCACAAGTTCCTGGGCGATGTCATTGTCTTGGCGAGTGGTGCTCAAGGCAAACTCTTGTGCGATCTGGGCTCTGGCTGCGTCGATCTCACGATCGAGTTCGTCGGCAGTGAAACCGAACTGTCGGGCTCGTTCGATCTCGACCAGGAGTTCATCGAGAGCCTGGTCGATCTGCGCGGGATCGGCGACGGCCGACAGGGCCGGAAGCTGCGCAAATGGCACGAAACTGCCCGCCCATGCATCGGCTCTCACCAGCACGCTGTCGCCGCCCTGGACCTGCTCGAAAAGCCGGTTGTCGAGCATCGACATGGTGATGGTCGCAACGAATTTGGAACGAAGGCTTGCCGGTGTCTGCACCGGCTGATCGGGTAGGCGCCACTGCACTTCGACCTCGGTGCGCTGGATCTCGCGATCGGTGATCACATCGAAGACGGGCTCGGGCAGCGGGCCAGGGGCGATCTCGAACTGGGGGATATCCAGTGCGTCGGCGGGTGGCTCCTGCACGAAGGTGGCGACGATACGACGCTCCATGTCGCCGACGTCGAAGTCGCCCACGGCGATGATCGTCATCAGCTCGGGGCGATACCAGCGCTCGTAGAAGTTGCGAACTTCGACTTCGGTCATCGAGTCGATGACGTCGGCAGAGCCGATGGGGTCGCGTCCCTGATAGTCCGAGCCGGCGAACAGCACATCGCGCACTTCGGCGCCGATTCGGCCCGACAACGGCTCGACCCGCTGGCGCCGCTCTTCGCGAATGACACCTCGCTCGGCAACCACATCGTCGACTGCGAGCGTTGCCGCCGTTGCCCACTGCTGCAGCACATCGAGCCCGAGCTGCAGCGTGGCAGACGAACGAGTCGGCACCTGCAACTCGTACACCGTCTCTTCGTAGTTCGTGTAGGCGTTCACGTCGGCGCCGAAGCTCGAACCGAACCCTTCGAGCACCTGCACGATCTCGGTCCCGGGAAACAGCTCGGTGCCGTTGAACATCATGTGTTCCAGAAAATGGGCGACGCCTTCGGTGCCGGGCTCCTCGTTCAACGAACCAGCTTGTACAACCAGACGGAGTTGCGCTTGGCTGCCTGGCCGTTCGTTGCGACGGATCAGATAGCTCGTGCCGTTGGGGAGTTGACCCCGCACGACGTCGCGGTCGAGCACGAACTCGTCGTTCCATTCATCGGGGACGTCGAAGGCCTCAGGCGCGTCTGCGGTGAACGCCGTTGCCGCCTCGCCATCGACCCGCTCAGCACCATCGGGCTCGGCGGCATCGGGCTCTGCGGCATCGGGCTCTGCACCATCGGACCCGGCGGCATCGGACTCGGTTTGGTCGCCGGGGAGCACCGCGTTCACCGATGGCTCCACTGTGGCGGCGGTAACCGACGCGTCTTCTGCGTCGAGACCAATCGTCGTTTCAGCTCGACATGCCACAGCAACGAGCGCCATCGCCAGGACAAGAGCGAGTACTCGTCGCAGTGTCTGCACGCCGCAACCGTAGTGGCCAAGGCAGCCCCCGGTCAGGCGGGCAGGACCTTGCAACCCGGGCGAGCGTGCGTATCTGCTGGCGCGCCCAGCAGGATGAGTGGGTTCAGCTGCCGGTGTTCTCGCGCAACAGATAGGGCGGCGCCAGCTGTATCGATGCGGGAGCTTGGTCGGTGACCGGAGGTCGAATTGGTTCGACCTTGGTGATGCGATCAGCCATGAGTTGGCGGTGGCGTACGAGCAAGATCACGTAGCCGACCATGACCATGTCGATCAGCACGTGCGCAGCGATCCACCGACCGCCGGCAAAGATGGCAAACATCAGGGTGACCAGCGCCAGGCCGGTCAAGCCGATCAGCACCTGGCGTCGGCGCTCACGAGCAGCAGAGGTGGAGCTGGGCATGCCGATGCCAGCGGTGTCGGAGGTCTCCCACGCCTGGTGAAGTGCAGATTCATCGGCAAGGGGCGTCTCATCGAGATAGGCAGCCGCCGAGGTAGCCAGCGGCGAGCGAGCGGGCTGAGCGGGAATTCCCCCATCGAGCGGGCGGAGTTGGACCACGTTGCTGGCCGAATTGTTTGCACCCGCGGCACCGAAGCTGCTGGGAGGCAGAGGTGCAGCAGGTCCAGAAGCAAGAGGGCGAGCTGCGGCCGCAGCCTGGGTGCCCAGCGGGTTGACGCCAGATGTGCGCATGCCGGTCGGCGAGCTGACCGCCGAGGTCGAGTGGCGAATCGACGCCTGCTGCAGGGGCAAGAATCGCTGCGCAGAACTCACGCCGCCACCTTGCATCGACCGGAACGTGCGGCCAGACGCACGGCGATCCTTCAGGTAGGGCGGCAAGAGCACCATTGCCCACAGAGCTATCAGTATTACAAGTACCACGTAAGTCAACACTTTGTTGCGGCTTCCAGTAATGACACTGTTACAGCTGGCGCAAGCCGAAAGGTGGATTTCCACAGGGGAACCCGATTTCGGACCGGAGCACATAGGCAGAGCAGGTCTGGCGAATATTGCGAAATGATTACGACATCATTGTCTACTAGCTCCAAACCCAGGACACAACTCGCAACCAAAACTCTTAAGACGCCAGTCTCAGCCTGGAATTACTGGCCTCCCGTCAACTCACAACAGAACCAGACGTTTGACCGATTTCCGTCACACGTCCGTCACGAACCCGCCTGGCGGGTCGCGATGATCGTCGTGAACGTGTCGATGAGCTGTGGATAGTTGTTCCTTGCCCACGACTGCACGCTCGAGAACTCGTCACCATGGGCCAATTCACTCTCATACTGACCAGTCTTCCAGTGGTGACCGCCCATCTCATGGCGGTTGACATGGGAGAGGTCTTCATCTTCAGCTCCCTTGGTCTGAGCAGCTCAACGCAGATGCGGACATCTCCCGAGTCGGCGGCTGCGGTCCGCCGCCTGTCGCAACTCCGGGTCCACCGTTAACGGCGTCCGCCCACTGCCAAACGGTCTCGCTCCATCGGCCTTCGTCGGCAATGTCGAGCAAGGCCGTCCACTCGGTGGACGTCGCCAACATGGCGGCGGCCTCGGTAGCAGCGGGTACGTTGCCAGCCTCTGTGGCCGTAAACCACTGGTCGAGCCATGCACATGCTGCGGCACCCGTCACCCTGGCCTTCAGCTGATATTCATCAGAAACCACGGCCGAGGTGTCCAAGTCGTTTGCGGCGAAGTCGGCCGGCACTGGGATGTCGGCCAGAATCTCCCGTATCGCATCTGGCTGGCTGGTCCGGTCGATCACACTCGGCGGCATTGCGTCGAGCCACTCGCCGGTGTCAACCGTCCGCAACTGCCGCAGCAACGCCGCGAACGTGTCTACATCGACCGGCCCCGCCCTGAACTCGAGTGTGGTTGAGTCGTGTTCCCACAGAGCGGTGATTTCACCGGAGCGGTATTGGATCACCCTGGCAGATGTATCGAGCACTGGAAGGATCCCGAGATCGACATTGTCTACCAGACGACTCTGGATCAACTCGTCGAGTGTCTCGGAGCGCCAGTGCAGATCGGCGCCGTCCGAGGTGCTCCTGAAGCTCATCTCGCCGCCGTATTCGGTTTCGTCTGCTCGTACGACCGGCCACGAAACGTCGTCGATCAGGATTTTCGGTGAGCGCTCTGCGAAGTCGATCAGTTCGCTTGCGTACGCCGTCGAGGAATCTGGTCCATCGCTGCGAGTCTCGACGGCGATCGCCGCCATCAGCAGTATGACCACGATGCTGGCCGCAGCGAGCAGGGGCCGAGCAAACCTCTTCTTCTCGAGCACAGGGGTCTGAGGCTGCACGCGTTCGTTCGGGTCTAAAGCCATGGTCCCCACGAGCAGGTCGTCAAGAGACTCTGCAAGGTTCGCTTGCACAAGCTGGTCGTCCGTGACCCGCGCGGAGTCGGTAAGGCGTCGGTCGATCTCGGCATCAGTCATTGCAACGTTCTCCTGGAGTCGTGGTGGGGGCGGCATGGGTGGATTCGAGCAACCGACGTAAGTTTTTTCGTGCTCGGTGGAGACGGCTGCGGACGGTCCCGGCAGCCATGTCGAGTGCTTCAGCGACCTCGGTGGGCGACAGCCCTTCCCAACAGGTCAGCATCAAGAGTTCTTGATCAAGCGGATCGAGTCGCTTCAGGGCCGCATCCATCAGGAGCGAATCATCGCTGGCGGCGGTTTCGTCTGGTGCCACCTGTTCGACGGCTGCGACGAGACGCTGCGTCAAGGCATTGCGCCGTCGGTTCGAGCGCCCTTGGTTCAACAGCACGTTGCGCGCCACTCCGAAGAGCCAAGGCCTGGCTCCATCGCCTGCGGGAACATCCTGCAGCCGGCGCCACGCCACTGCAAAGGTCTCGGAAACCATGTCCACGGCATCTTCGTTGCTGGTACGACGTAGCCCGTAGCCGAGTAGCGCCAGCGCATGGTCGTGATACAACGCCGTGAAGCACTGCCGATCACTGTCCGACCTTGTGCGTCGCAACTGGCGGTTGTCTCTCATACCTACTTCATGTCCGCCTTGTCCCCCAGCGTTGCATAGTTTGCCGACGAGAAGGTTCGAAGGCGCTTGCGGACGCGTGCTTGAGAGCAACTTTTCCTTGATTTCTTCGTTCGACGGCCGTCCTCTCTCGAGATTGTCACAGGGCTCGTTTAGGCTTAGTCGAGCGAAGCTCGACCGACATACTTCGCTTTGCGGCCCAAGAGAATGCAAAGAACCAACACGTCGACTTGACCACAGCGCCAGATAGATCGGTCCGGTCCCTCCAGCTGTTTCCAACGAATCGGCATCAAGTCAAAGGTGGTCCTATGGCCACAACAAATGCACGCCGTACATCCGGTTTTCCCGTTTCGACTACGCGTCCGATGGCGCGTCCGTTGACCGTTCGACTCGAAAAAGTCGTCGAGTCCTGGGCAAGAACACAGTTCGAGTTGGTCACGCTTGCGGCGGAGTTCGCCGACTCGCCAGAGTGGATCCTGACCGGCTCACCCACTGCGGCGCATTGGCTCGCCATCATCGCCGATGTCGAACCGTGCACCACGCGTGAATGGATACGCATTGGCCGCAAGCTGATCGATCTCCCAGCAATCGCCGAAGCATTCGAGTCCCGAGCGATCTCATACAGCAAAGTCCGCACTCTCACCCGACTCGCGACAGCGGATAACGAGCGCGAACTGCTCGACATCGCTACCACCACAACCGCAGCAGATCTCGGGCGAGCGTTGGCGACTTGGTTGCACCGGAACAGCAGCGACGAAGAGCTCGCCGATTACCACGACAAACAACGTTCGGTGAAATGGCGCACCGAGCCCGACGGCATGGTCGCATTCTCGCTTCGCTTGCAGCCGCTTCTCGCTGGCATGCTGATTGTCTTTCTCACCACGTGGATCATGCGCACCCGACCCCAGAAGAACATCGACGGCGAATGGCCCACTGTCGCCCAACAACACGCCGACGCACTGAACGCGCTGGTCACCGACGGCGCCGGCCCCATCGAAACCGAAATAGTCGTGCATGTCAGGGGCACCGGCAGCGCTCTCGACGACGGCACACCCATCCCAGACAGCGTGGTAGCCGATCTCATTCCGACCGCTTTCATCAGCGCACTCGTACACGACTCCGCCGGCGATCCCATCGACGCCACCAACCGACGCCGCCACCCAAATCGGCGCCAGAAGCGCCTCGTCGATGAACGCGATCGAAGCTGCGTCCACTGCGGACGCCACGAGCTACTTCACTACGACCACGTTCCCGCCTACGAGGAGACGCGCCATACCGTCACCACCGAACTCGAACTACGCTGCGCGCCCTGCCACCACACTCGCCACAAGAACGAACGCTGATCAGGGGTTGCCCGAGCGGAGCGGTGAAACACACCCAAGAGCGAGGGACGAGCGAAAAGCGCGGAGGCACCGAGCGCACCAACGAACCAGAAACCATCTCCGGCAAACGCCGGCCCAAGCGGAGCGGTGAAACACACCCAAGAGCGAGGGACGAGCGAAAAGCGCGCAGGCACGGAGCGCACCAACGAACCAGAAACCATCTCCGGCGAACGCCGGCCCAAGCGGAGCGGTGAAACACACCCAAGAGCGAGGGACGAGCGAAAAGCGCGCAGGCACGGAGCGCACCAACGAACCAGAAACCATCTCCGGCGAACGCCGGCCCAAGCGGAGCGGTGAAACACACCCAAGAGCGAGGGACGAGCGAAAAGCGCGCAGCCACCGAGCGCACCAACCAACCAGAAACCATCTCCGGCGAACGCCGGCCCGAGCGGAGCGGTTAAATACGGCTCCAGTCGCCGGAGCGGCCGCCGGATTTCTGCCAGAGGCCCAGGTTCTCCACCGTCATGGCGCGGTCGCGGGCTTTGCACATGTCGTAGATGGTCAGCGCTGCGACCGAGCATGCGGTGAGCGCTTCCATTTCGACACCCGTGGGCCCCACTGTTTCCACGGTGGCTTCGATGTCGATCCAGGAGTCGCCGATGTCGAAGTTCACCTCGGCCGATCCAATCATGATCGGGTGACAGAGAGGAATGAGATCGCTGGTGCGCTTGGCGCCCTGAATCCCTGCGATGCGAGCTACGGCAAGCACATCGCCCTTGCCCACGACACCTTGCTGAATAGCCGTGGCCGTCTCTTTGCTCATGACTACACGAGCGCGAGCCACACCAACCCGCTTGGTGGACTCCTTGGGTGTGACGTCGACCATGCGGGCGGCGCCGTGTTCGTCGAGATGGGTGAACCCGTGGTCGACAGGGTCGCTCGCCATCTCAGCCGCCGATCTGGCTCATCGACCGATGCGGTCGGATGAAGTTCACCTTGCCGATTTGATGGCCAGCCCATTTTGCGCCGACCCCACGCTCGATCTCGGCGGCGAGTTCTTCGTCGGATGCGCCGTTGCGCACCAGGGTGCGTAGATCGAATTCGTCGACCGCGAACAGGCAGTTGCGGAACTGACCTTCGGCGGTCAGGCGAACTCGGTCACAGTCGCCGCAGAACGCTTGGGTGACGCTGGCAATGACGCCGACTTCTCCCTTGCCGTCGAGGTAGCGGAATCGTTGCGCGGGTTCATGGCCTCGTTGGATTGGTTCGAGGGGAAAGACCTTGCTGATGGCATCGACGATCTCTTTTTGGCTGACCACGCGGTCGTTGGTCCAGCCTTCGTCTGCGTCGAGCGGCATCCACTCGATGAATCGCACGACGACGCCCTTGTCTCGACCGAAGCGGGCGAAGTCGACGAGTTCGTCGTCGTTCACCCCCCGCATGACCACACAGTTGATCTTGACCGGGTCGAATCCGGCTTCGAGTGCAGCATCGATTCCATCGAGAACCGTGTCGAGTTCATCGCGGCGAGTCAGCTCGAGGAACCGTTCTTGTTGCAGCGAGTCCAGCGAGATGTTGATCCGGCGCAGGCCGGCGTCTTTCAGCAGTTGGGCATGTCGGCGCAGCGTCGACCCGTTGGTGGTCATGGCAACGTCGGTGCCGAGCGCCGCCAATCGGGTCACGAGTTCGTCGAGGTTGGCTCGCACCATTGGTTCGCCACCGGTCAGACGAATGCTGTCGACCCCAAAGGTGTTGACCATGACTCGTGCGATTTGTTCGATTTCTTCGAACGACAAGATGTCGGCGCGATCGAGCCATTCGAGGCCTTCTTCGGGCATGCAGTACGTGCAGCGAAAATTACAGCGGTCGGTAACACTGATGCGCAGGTCTCGATGGACCCGTCCGAATGTGTCGACCAGGGGTCGTGCCATGTAAGCATCGTACTTGTCGCCCTGCGAAATGCTCAATCACCCCGCCGCATCTTCCACTTGCCAGACGCCGCACGAAGCCATACCCCATCGGCACAGAAGGCGTAGTCAGACCGACCCACTCACCTCAAGCACGGGCGCGGCGGCCCGATGGAGCGGCAGTCAATGAAGGTACGACGCATGTCTCGATTACGCCAGCTTCCACCATGGATCATTTCGTTCACGATCGTCGTGACCCCGTTGCTGACGTTTCGCATCTCTGCGTCGGTAGATGCAGGGGTGCCCGGAGCTGTGGCCCTGCGCACGTACCTCTTCTGGGCGATGGTGTGTGCCCCGATTGCTTATCTGGCAGATCTGCTGGGTCGCACCGTGCTCAAGTATCGGGTCGTGCGCCTCGTCTTCGCCCGAGTACGTTCTCGCCGCTGAGCGTCAGGCCGGCCGGCGCGGCGGTCGTTGCGGCGGTCGTTGCGGCGCCGGGCAGCAGGTGGCGCTGCATTGGGTGGGCACGAGACCCAGCTCACCCAGCGCAACGGGAACCACGCCATTCGTCTTCTCTTGCACCAGATCGACCACCATGTCGACAAAGCGACTGTCGCTGCTCGATGTCGCGACCCGCGTGAACCCCAGGCCAGCGGTCTCGGCGGCCGCAGCTGCGTCGGTATCGAGGTCTTGCATTACTTCCATATGGTCGGAGATGAACCCGATGGGGACGACGACCACGTGGTCGACGGCACGGGTATCGACGGCGGTGATGGCATCGCAGATGTCTGGTTCGAGCCACGGCATCGACGGCGGGCCACTGCGGCTCTGCCACACAACGGACCACCCGGGCATGACCGCAGCCTGCGAGACACGGTCGGCCACCAGCCCGGCGGCGTTGGTGATCTGCTGCTCGTAGTCGCACGTGGCCGCCGAAGACAATGGGATGCTGTGGGCGGTGAAGAAGACGTGGGTACGAGCGGGATCAAGCGCTTCTAGCCCGGCGACGACACCGTCGACCAGCGGATCGACGAATCCGGGGTGGTTGAAGAACACGCGCAGCTTGTCGATGGTCGGCCCACCGCCAGGCACGGCGTCGATCGCAGCGGCGATGTTCTCGCGATATTGACGACATCCGCTATAGGAGCTGAACGCCGAGGTGACAAACGCCACGGCGTGCTTGACGCCGTCGGCGTGCATCTGGGCCACGGTGTCATCGAGAAAGGGGGCCGAGTTGCGATTGCCCCAGTACAGAGGCAGGTCAATGTCAGCGGATTCGAAGGCATCTCCCAGCTCACTCAACAGTGTTCGACACTGCTCGTTGATTGGGCTGACGCCGCCGCGGTCGAAGTAGTGCTGGCCTACGAGTTCGAGGCGCTCGCGAGGTATACCCCGGCCCGCAGTCACCCGCTCGAGGAACGGAACGACTTCGTCGGGCCCTTCCGGTCCCCCAAAACTCACCAACAGGAACGCGTCGATCGGATCAGCAGCCGACATCAGACACCCTTCTTTGTAGTCGTCGTCTTCTTCTTCTTGGTAGCGGTCTTCTTGGTAGCGGTCTTCTTGGCAGCGGTCTTCTTGGCAGCGGTCTTCTTGGCAGCGGTCTTCTTGGTAGCTGCCTTCTTGGTAGCTGCCTTCTTGGTAGCTGCCTTCTTGGTAGCTGCCTTCTTGGTAGCGGTCTTCTTGGTAGCTGTCTTCTTTTTGGTTACTGCGGTTGGTTGGCAGTTGGGGCAGCGCCACATCTTGCGGCCCGCCACCTCAAGCAGTTCAATCGGCGTGTCACACACCAGGCAGGGTTTGTCGGCGCGTTTGTAGGCATACAGCCGACCGCCCCGGGGAATCGAGCGCGCCGTCTTGTGACCACCAAGCGCCGGGTCGACGGTCACGATTCGGTTGAGCTTCTCGCCTTGGCGCAGTTGCTCGGTGGAGAGATCCCACAACATGCGTAGCTCCGAATCGTCGAGCGCGTTCGCCGGCGTCAACGGGTCGATACCCAAGATGAACAACAACTCGGCGCGGTACACGTTACCGATGCCCGCGATGACCTTCTGGTCCAGCAGGGCGGCGCCAACGGCAATACGTCGGCGCTTCATGGCCTCGATGAATGCGGTTGCCTGCGCTTCGGCATCGGAGTTGCTTGCGGCATATGCACGCAACGGATCGGGCCCAACCGAATCGGCAACCTTGTCGGCGAGATCAGGGCTCCCGAGGTCGCACACCATGGGACCTCGCAGGTCCCAGTTCACCTCGTCCGACGCCAGTCGAAGGCGAACAGCACCAACCGGATCACCCTTCGCTTTGCGGAACTTGCCGATCAGGCCCAGGTGCACATGCAGCACGTCGCCGGCGGCGAAGTGGCCCACCAGATGCTTACCGAAGGCTTCGAACCCCTTGCAGGTCTGCCCATCGATCTTGGCGGCACCGGCTTCGAATCTGCCCTGGGGCGACGACGCTCGAACCTTGCTGTCCTCAAAGGATGAGTTCAGATCTCGAGCGAGGCGATGAATGGTATGGCCCTCAGGCACCGGTGTATCCCCTGTTGTAGGTCGTAATCACGTTGCGGTTGCCGCCTTCATGGCATCGGCGGCTTTTTCGAATGCGGAACAGGCATGTTCGGTATCCTGCGAGACCTCGTCGACGATGTCGTGAAAGCTGGCCGCTGACGCCGCTATTGCGGGCCCCCCGACGACGAGATGGGTAGCTGGCAGAGCAGCTCGAATCGCCGATGCTTGCTGCACCGCCTGGGCAATGATCGAGTCGACCACTGCGCAGAGCCCGACGCCAATCAGATCGTCGCTCTCGCGAGCCACGGCCACAAACGACTCGGTTGGTGTATTGGCGCCCAGGTCGATGACCTCGAAGCGACGATCGCTCAGGCAATCCGCCAACATGGCACTGGGCAGAGCGTGAAAATCGCCTGCGAACGCGCCGATCACGATTGTGCCTCGACGTCGCCCTCGATGGCGGAACCGGGGTCCCAGTTGCCCCATGAGGCGATACGCCGTCGATGTCGCTCGATGTTCGTCGGCAACGGTCAGGTCTCCGCACCGCCAAGCTTCACCCACATGGATGAGCGCAAATCGCAGCAGCTGTTCATGCACTTGACGCGGCACCGCACCCGCACTGAGTTCATCCTCGATGATGTCCCAACAACCGGCAGTATCGCCTGCGATCAGACGCTCGGTGAACGACTGTACGGGTAGCGCTCGATCTACTCCCTGACCACCGGGCTCGCGTCGCCGGGCTCCGGTCCCCTCGGCAATCACTGCGGCGAGATCATCGGCAGCGACCCACCATTGGCCACCACGCTTGGTCGCCAGCATGCGCCCGGTGCGCACGTAGCGGTAGGCAGTCATGTAATGCACGCCAAGCTGCTCCGCGGCAGCCGCAAGGGTGAGGTCGTTCACTTCAGGGGAAGAACTCACCGCCTGCATCCAGTTAGGAGATGGTGCATCGTGCGATTGCCGACTTGTCGATGATTGTCAATGATTGTCAATTGCGTGGCCTCAGGCCACTTCGATCTCATTGTCGCATTCTTTTTCGCTTTGTCGCGCCTTTCGGGCCGCCGCAGCAACTGCCCGACGGTGAGGTGAGCGCGGGCCGAAACCTTCTATCGCCCGCTGCTCATCGTTCTCTCCGCCCCATAGTCCGTGTTCACGGCCGCCGCGTCCGGCGTCGCGGCACTCTTGAGCTACGGGGCAGCAGGCGCAATACGCACGGGCGAGTGCCTCGCGTCGGTTACGGCGCCCATCTCTTTCCCCGGGAGTGGCGAAGAAGATGTGCGTTTTTCCTCGACACATCGCCTGAGCGTGCCAGCCTGGCGGTTGGAGATCAGGGTGCAGCGCGAGAAGTTCGGTTGAGGGGTGGGTTTTGACTCGATCGGGCATTGGTTTCTGTTTTAGCACTAAAACCGCTCCAGAACACCCGTCAGGCAGAAAACTGCCACCTGTCACTTTCGAAATGCACGCGCGTAGTGCGATACTGCTGGGCTATGTGGAGCAGGAACTACATCGCGCTCGCGATGGTCTTGGTGGTGGTTGCGTCCACCCTGCTCAGCACCGTTCGAACCGCGCCGCCAGTCGATGCTCAGTTTTTCGACGAGGTCGATGACCCCGCACTCTTCGACCTCGACGTGGCCCGGGCCGAACTCGATGCGCTTCGTCTCGAAGCAGCACGCCTGACCGATGAACTTGGCGACTTGCTCGACTCCATCGATGGATTGACCATCGAGCGCGACTTCATATCGCTGAACGATCAGGGCCGCAACGAACAAATGCAGTCGGCTCGGACTCGGGCTCGCAACATGGCGATCAATGCCTACATCGGCATCGGGCCACCCCTTTCTGGGCTGGTGATCTTCGATGCCGAATCCGCCAATGATCTCAGCTATCGCAATGGACTTCTCCGCCAGCAGGCCGAACGTCTGCAGACGGCGGCCCAGACCTACGCCCGTCTCGCCGGCCAGGCCGACGAGAACGTCCTCGAGCTCGGCGATGTCATCAACGACGAACTGCGCGGAGCCGAAGCGTTGAACCGGGCGCTGCGGCGCACCCTCGGGCAGATTCCCTACGCGGAGTGGGTGGTGAGTATCGCCGAGATCCACCGACGGGCCGACGAGTCATTCGCCAGAAGCCAACGCCGAGAGCCGACCCCTGAGCAGTGGCGTCAACTACGTTTCTGTGAGTCGACCGAGACCTACAACATCGACACCGGGAACACGTTTTATGGCGCCTATCAGTTCACCTGGGAAACCTGGGGAACCGTGGGTGGCGACGATAATCCCGCGCACGCGCCGCCGGCCGAACAAGACGCACGCGCTCGACTGCTCTATTCCCAACGCGGCTCACAACCGTGGCCGATATGTGGTCGCTTTCTACCCTGACCCATCTCCCCTCGGCGCCCATTCGGGGCCGGGCCTGCCTTTGCTTGCTCAGCGAATAAGATCAGCGCCGTGACTGTTGCCATGGTGCTGATCTTTGCTTCGTGCATCGCGGCCGGAATCGGGTTCACCTTTCACACCAACCTCGCCATGCGAACCGAAGAACGGTTCTTCGCCGGCTGGGTGCTCGGCATCGTCGGCTTCACGCTCAGTGGCGTCGTGTCGACCCGATTGTTCAGCTTCGACGGCGTCGCAGTCGTCGTCGCCGCAGTCGCAATGCTGGCCGCATCGCTGCCGGGCTGGCGAAGTGGGGCCACCCGATGGCAAGAAGAAATTGCCGACCTGCGCCGGCGGCTCACCGAGCCGCTCAAGAGCGGCACGAATCCGATCCTGCTGGCAGCATTGCTCATACCCGTGTGGGTGCTGATCGGGCGAATGTTCTCTTTCGCCTATCAAACAGGAGCCGACGGCAGCATCCAAGTCGGCCATCTTGCATCCTTTTCCGACTGGCAAGCACATCTCACGTACACCGCCTCATTTGCCTACAGCGAGAACACGGCATTGAACCTGCCGCTGGCCACCGGCAACGACATCGGCTACCACGCCGGCATCAACTACTTCGCCGCGCTGCTCATCCCGGCGGGAGCCACGCTTCCAGGATCGTTGCAAGTTTCGGGAGCGTTCACGCTCATGGCATTTCCCGGCGTCATGTACAGCGTCGGCATGCGGGTGTTCAATCGTCAAGCCGTGGCGCTGCTGGGCACCACCTTGTTCCTGTTCTTCGGTGGGTGGGGCTTCATAGACTTCTTCCGAGACCTGAGCAATGGCGGCGTCGACGCGCTCCGCAGCCTGCCGCGCACCTATACCCGCCTGCCCGATATCCCGATCGCCGACGCTCGCACCTGGTGGAACGCCAATCCCATCGTGCTCGAGAACCCCATCGTCGGCCATTTCTATCCGCAACGCCCGACGATGATCGGCTTCCCGATCGTGCTGCTGGTGCTCGGGTGGCTGTGGACAGCCTGGTCCGACATCGAGGATCGTGGTATCGACCGCAAACGTACGATGGTGTTCTGTGGCGTGCTCGTGGGTCTCACACCATTCTTCAATCTGTTCGCATTCGGCGTACCACTTGCCTTCGTCGGATTGTGGTGGATCGGGACCCGATTTCGCAGCGAGTGGCTCTACTTCCTGATTCCTGCAGCTGTATTGGCTGTGCCCGTGGTGCTGTTCCTGCAACCGCCATCGAGCTCGCTGGAATACCCCTACGACTGGGTCGAACACATCCGCAATCCAGGCGGTATCCCTGCTGAGCTGGGGGCGACCAGTCGAGTGGCGCACTGGATCGTCTTCTGGTTCCGCAACCTGGGCTTCTTCCTACCATTGCTGGTTGCGGCCCAGCTCATTCGTAGCGTGCTCCCCAAGCGGCTCGCCATTGGTCTGGCGCCGGTTTGGTTGTTCTTTTTCGTACCCAACGCCATCAAACCGCACCCTTGGAATGGCAACAACACCCACTACTTCATCTTCGTTCTCCTGCTGGGGGCGTTGCCGGTTGCCGCACTATTGGTCCACGCAGTCCGCAAGATGCCGATCACCTGGCTGGCCATTGTTCCCCTGGCCTTCACGCTCACCGCCAGTGGGTTCATCGATGTGCTGGTCACCAACGACCAGGCCACATCGCCGTGGCCGTTGACCGCCATGGACAGCGCCGGAGTAGCGGTTGGTGAGTGGGCACGAAGCACCGACGTCGACTCGGTCTTCGTGATCGAACTCGGGTGGGCGCCGGGACAAGCCTCTCCCCACCAGCACCCGGTGCCTGCTCTGAGCGGTCGCGATCTCGTGGTGGGGAATGACGGCTGGGTGTTCGACCTGGGGATCCCCGACTGGTCACAACGCAAAGAAGCCTCTCGGATCATTCTTGAGGCGGGTGCCGGGTATCAGGACCTGATCGAGCTCTACGATGTCGACTACCTAGTGGTCGGCCCAGATTCCCGCACGCCCAACTGGGATCCAAACATTGCATTTTGGGAAGAAGCAGCAGATGTCGTCTATCGACACGCCGGCTGGACTGTCTACGAAGTCTGAAGCCGTCACAACCGAAACCGACATCGATGCCGACCGGATGACGATCGGCGGCTTGCGCATGCCCCGCACCGGCACGATCATCGTGCTGCTGGTGGCGGCTGCGCTGGCACTTCGCTTGTGGGAGCTCGGTGCCCGCCCACTACACCACGACGAAAGCCTCGACGCCTGGTGGAGTTGGCGCTTCCGCAATGGGCAGTACACCGAGTACGACCCCGTGTACCACGGCCCACTACGGTTCTACATCACCGCTGGGCTCTACGAGGTGTTCGGCGAAACCGACGCCGTCGCCCGGTTGTTCTCGGCTCTGACCGGTACCGCCGTTGTCGGCCTGCCATGGTTCATGCGGCGTGAACTGGGCCGGGTGGGCACAATTGCTGCCGCCGCTGCACTCGCCATCTCACCCACGATGCTCTACTACTCGCGCTTCGGTCGTGAGGATGCCCAGATGGTCTTCTTGACCCTGCTCGCCATGGTGCTCGGGCTGTCGTACCTGCGCAAGCCACGCACCGCCTCTGCTACCGGTCTCACATTCACCTTGGCATGCAGCTTCGCCATCAAAGAGTCGACCTACCTCTTCGTGTTGTTGCTGGCAGTGTTCTTGCTGGTCATCCTGGCGGCGCAGTTCGATGCCCAGAATCGAGTTGCACGCGGAACCGAAACCGACCCCAACAAGCTGAACCCCGCGTTCGTGAGCGCGTCACTGTTATTTGCCAGCGCCGGCCTGACCGTCATCGCCGTTGTCGGTCATCTGTCCGGCGAACTCTTCCCACTCATCGCGCTCTACATGGCCGCCCTGGGCGCATTCGTCGTTGCCACTGCTCTGCCTCTGCTTCGGGTCCGCAAAGATGATCCCGACTTCGAGTGGCCGCCGCTGTTCAAGGCATTCGGGGCCATTGGATGGGGTGGCTGGGCGATCGCCCTCGGCGTTTTCGCCATCTCATGGCTGGCGTTCTTCACGATCTGGTTCCGCGAACCCGGCGACTGGGCCAGCGGCTTCACCCGGGCCATCGAGTACTGGGACAGTCAACAAGAAGTCAACCGCGGCGGCCAGCCCTGGTACTACTACTTCTACGCATTGCCCATCTACGAATGGTTGTTTGTGGCGCTGGCTGCAGTCGGCACATGGCGAGGGCTCCGCAAGCCGACCATCATGTCGGTGCTCATGGTCTGGTTCGCCGTCGGCAGCATGATTCTCTACAGCTACGCCGGCGAACGTATGCCGTGGCTGATCGCCCACCCGCTGCTGCCCATCTTGATTCTGGCCGCACTGGGCGTGCAACACCTGTGGCAATTCCGAGACCGAGCCGCCATGCCCGCCGTAGGTGCTGTCCTTGGACTCGCCCTGCTGTTCACCGCGGGCACATCGATTCGCGCCAGCTTCCCCAACGGTGCCGACAGTCGCGAGATCCTGAGCCAAGCCGGCCAAGCCACCACCCACCTGACTGCGGCCCTCGATCGGCTCGACACCATCGACGACATCGCCGTGCGCGAGACCGGCGAGCCAGCTCGGCTGGCGATTGGTTCTGCGAACGCATGGCCATACAGCTGGTACCTGCGTGACCGCCCGAACATGACGTGGTTCGACAGTTGCATGGGACCACCGACCGATGGGTCCGCCGATGTCATCATCGTCGACCGCACCATCAGCTGCACCACCGACAACACCGCTCGCGAGATACGACCGCTCGAGGAGTTTCCCGATTACGAGTCGACCGTCTTTGCCATGCGTTCTTGGTGGGTACCCACCTACAACGATGCCGGTCCGCTCGGTTGGATTCGCTACGCCCGCGATCGTTCGCTCTGGGAGCAGAACCCGAACCCGGGATTCGTTGGTGTTCGCGAGGTCTCCGACGAAGAACTCGACGGTGGCATCCTGGCCACGCTCGACCGGCTGCAGGAAGGCGCCGAAACCGGCGTTGGTGGCTTCGTCGGCTTCGCCGGGGCCGACGGTGACCAACTACCAACCCGCGTCGACCCGGGAGCCTTCGTCGAACCCGACGACGGTCGCGATGGCTGTGGTTCGGTCGACCAGTGGTTCCTGGTCCACAATCGCTTCGCGTTCAGCGAACGAGTGGTGAACCCGGCACCAATCGAAGCCATGGCACCGCTGGCCTGCGCCAGCGACCTGCTGTCGGTAGCGGACTAGCTCTTCGAGCTGCAGCCTTCTAGTTCGCGGCTTCGGCGGCGGTGAGTGCAGATCGTGGCGCCTCGGCCAGCGTGGGCTTGTCGACCTGATAGATGCCGAGTTGTGCGGTACCGAAGACCAGGCGCAGTGACGGGTTCTCGGCAAAGAGTTCGAGGGTGCGCGGGTTGGCAACGGCGCCTTCGAGTGAACCAACGATCACGTAGGTGACGTCGAATCCGCGCAGAAACGAATCGATCACCTCTGGCGATTCGGTGGTGTAGAACTCGGCCACCTCTTGCTTGCGCTCATTCACTTCGAAGTCGAACAATGTGCGCTGCTGGCTCTGGTGCCAGCGCCAGCCGAGCACCGTTGGCAATCCGGTGTAGATGCTCACGCGACCCCACCATTGATATTCGCTACCGCCGACCGCCTCGACGATCGTTGGGCGACCGTCGGCGTTGGTCTGCAGCCATTCGATGATCGCTCGATCCCTACCCGGATCGATGACCGAATCGTTGCCGTTGACATCTCGGATTCCAAAGCTGTAACGGCCGGGTTCGAGCCACAGGTCGCCCTTGAGCGACGGTCCCAGGGTGGTGTCGATGCGGTTGGCCTGACGCGGTTTGACCGACAGCGCTGGATACACCAGCGAGGCCACCAGCAGCAGGGCCAGCCCTGCAGCGAAGCCCCGGGTGGCAAGGCCGGCGCGTTGCGGCTTGGGCTCGTCGACATCTGCAGCCGAGACACTGGTCAGCAACGCGCCGAGCAGCCACGATGCTGCGAATGCACCGGCGATTGCGAACAGGTGCCATACCTGGAGCCAGAACTTGAAGACCGTGTTGAGCCGAGCGATGTCGGCGTTCTGGGTGAATGCCTCGACCGCGACCAGCACACCAAAGGCAAGGGTCAAGCTGGCAGCCACGAACACATGTGGTGTCGATGGCTGCGTGGCGCCCAGTTCGCGCGACAGCAACAACAGGCCGGCAGCCAGGGCAACAAACGACAGCGCAGCCACCGCACCCACGGCTATCCCGAGGCCGACAAAGCCCGCTGCGCCCAGCGAGACCAGTGCAAATGTTGCACCCGACGATCCAGGAGCAAAGTCGCGACTCGCGCACAGCCGGCTGGCCATATACGCAACCGCCAGGAAGAGAAACAGGCCCCAGTGCGCCAACCAGTCGTCGAGATTGGTGACTGATTCGGAGCGCCCGAAGCCCGAGTCGCTCACCTGGTTGCGACTTCGATACGGCGCGGTGACCGCCAGGTGAGCCACACCGGCGGCAAGGAGTTGGCCCGCGGCGAACCGGGCGCGCCACAGCGCTGGACCGCGGCTCATCATCCAGCCCATCACGATCGCACCGGCCACCAAGGCGACGAACGTCGGCAGGTCCCACGTGTGCACCATGCGGATGAATCCGCTGCCGATTCCCAGACCGATCGCCAGCACCCAGGTCGATGCCACTCGACCCTGCCGGGCGCGTTCGATGAAGGCTATTGCTCCGGCAAGGCCGAGACCGAAGAACGGCATCGCCATGAAATGGGGGTGAAGATCGGCGAAGAGCACGGTGAAGCTGGGGAACTCGGTGACTTCGAAGCCACATGGAGCCAGCTCAGGACCCCCGCACGTGGGGCTGAACAACGGGTCGGCGAGTCGGTTCACGTCCCACGGCACCTCCTTGTTCACGCGGCTGGGATCCCACCAGTCGAATTCCGTCAGCGGCAGAGCCTGTCGCAGCCGGGTCACGAGTTGACGAAAACCGTCGAGGTTGCCGATCACCAAGAAGATCACGGTTGCGAACACGCCGGTCGCCGCCGGGCTTGCGGGGCGGTCGCTGCGACGCCGAGCCAGTTCGGCCAACATGGCCGCAGTCGAGAAAACCGTGACGGCCGCAAGGGCCGCGTAGGTCGCCACTCCCAGGTTGAAGCCGACATCGGGCGTGAGGCCGATCAGACGGATCGGCACCGCCAGCACGAACCAACCCATGTAGTAGTAGTTCAGCGTGCCACCCGCCAGCCAAGGGTCGAATGGCGGCAGCGTGGTCGACCCGGTCACCGCAGTCAGATAGGCGAGCTCCATGGGCTTCTCGCCGCCGCGCCACGGGTGCCACATATCGGGGTTGGTGGCGCGCAACGCAACAACCAGCAGGAAGACACCGATGAAGACAGCTTCGGCGGCCACGACGGTGCGTTTGTGGAGGCGGAACAGCTCACGGATCTCGGGCCACCGGCTATTGGCCGACCACCCGGCGCCGACGAGCATGACCAGTAACGCAAACCACAGCAGTTCGCGAGACATCTCGACCAAGCCCGATGACACCACCAGCCAGATCGGCAGTGACAGCACGATCATCGAGAGCGGCTTGCTCAACCCATAGACAGCTCCCGCAGCGCGCCCGGCGCGGCGCATGAGCGTGGGCGCAACGGCCAGCGAGATGACCTGGACCAATCCGAACCACAGCACCACTGCGACCGGGCTACTCGGGTCGAACGAATGCACGTCGGAGAACGAGCTGCCCGTCTGTTGGGTGACGTAGTCCTGGGGCACCAGCATGCTGGCATTGGCGAACGCGTCCTTGGGTAGCGCATTGATAGCGGTGCGCGCCCGGTCGGGATTGAGCAGCGCAAACGCCCGCTCGACGCTGAACTGATCGGTCTTGCGCCAGATGAAGACCGTGGGATGGTCATACAGAGTAAAGGCTTCTTCGGCGCTGGTGTCGTCGATCGTGATACCGAACAGCGAAGGTTGGTTCTGGAACGTTTCGACCAGCTCGAACCCGAGCGAACCGTCGAACAGCGTTTCGTAGTAGCGGGTCGTCTGCGGGAATCGTGCCGGTGTGCGGGGCAGCGAGTCGTAGAACTTGTTGCTGGTCTCGATCACGTAGTCGACCTGGTCGAGTCCACTGATCAACAGTTCGATGCGTTCGGGAGTGTCCCCGCCGAACGAGAACGGTTCGAGCGTCACCCGGCCGAAGCTCGATGCTTGCCCCCATGGCAGTCCGTCGTCCCATGCTTGCTGGCTGACGACCGACTCCGCAGGCAGATTCTGGATCATCCAGTCGCCGGCCGCCAGGCGAGCGTTGTCGTTTCCGTAGACGCCATTCACAAACGCCAGCGCCCAGAAAACCGTGGCGCCCACCGAGATGGCAACCGCCACCTTTATCGCGCTCGCGAGCCTGGCGCGGTCAGCAGCAAGACCGACGCTGTAGCGCCATGCCGCCACGAGCCCCGCAGCGCTCAACGCCGTGATGATGGGATAGGACGGCTGCAGGTATCGCACGATGGCGTAGAACTGCAGCGACACCAGCGCGAAATAGGCTGCGATGACCGCCAGCGGCACCGCCCAGTAGCGCTCACCGATCCAAAATCTGCGACCCGCTCGCGCCAAGCCGAAGATCGCAGCCAACCCGAGTCCGGGCCCCATTCCCCACAGGAACATCTGCTGTAGAGGCCAGAGCAGGGGTGTGCGCCCAACCAGCGGCTGTACCCAGGGCCAGTTGCCGCCCTGATTGATGTCGGACAGATAAGAAATGTCGTCGGTGAAGCGCTCGTTGAACACCAGCGAGACGCCGGCCCGGAAGTCATAGGGCTGAGCGATTCGATACGCCACCACCGCGAACAGCGCCATAGCCAGATACGGCTCGATCGAGCGGCCGATCCGGCCGATCACACCGGGCTCGATCCGTGATCGGAAGAGCCCGCCGAGATACGGGCCAGCGACCACCAGCGACGCTGCGAACGGCGCAGCAACGCTGGCGATGCCGTTGAGCTTCGATGCAATGGCAAGACCCACGGCGATCGAAGTGCCCACCCTGGTTCGCCATCCGCCGCGCCCGCGCGCGAGTTTTACGCTCCCCCACACGGCGCACGTGACAAAGAATGCAACCCACGGTTCGCTGCCTAGGAAATGCGAGTATTGAATGTGAAGTACGGTGAGCGCCTGCAACAGCGCCGCCCACAACCCGACTTTGCGGTCGTCGGTCAGTTCCCGGGCAAGCAGATACACCGCCGCCACGGTGAGTGTGTCGACGAGTGCGCTCATCAACCGGCCGATGATGGTGACGTCGAACCCGGTGTTGAACCGCAGTCTGGTGTCGATCGGAGCGTCGGCCGGCTCGTTGCGGGCCACGTCGATACCCACGCGGTCGATCGCCCGTACGGCCCACGACATATTTTCGGTCATCAACACGCCAGCGGCAGCTTCCGACGCCCACAACGGCAGCGTGCCGTAGACATAGTTCGGTTTGTACACCCGAGGGTTCAGCGTCGACTTCTCGGGGTCGAGGATCTCGCTCCATCGCCACTCGTCGGGAGTCTCGACATTGGCGGCGACGTCGCTCCAGAAGCGTTCGTCGGGTTGCAGATGGGTACCGCGATCCCAATCCAGGTTCCATGCCCGCAGCACGAAGGCCACCAACATGATGGCCGCCAGCATCCACCGGGTGCGCGCACGACGACGGGGTGGCGACACCTGCGCTGGCGCACTGGAAGCAGAAACGGTCGCCATCGATCAGAAACTCGTGGAGCGTCTACTTGCCAGCAGCCATGGAACATCCATCGACTGGGCGCCACAAGAAATCGATGGGGTCTTGGCTTGTCACGGGTGGTACTCCTTGCTGACCCCGCAACACTAGCGATCATGCAGTACTTCGACGGGGGCAGCCAGCAGTGATTTTGGTCGACGTTCAGGATGTCACGCTGCGCCACGCCCGGGGTGAAGTTCTCTCGCACGTGTCGCTGACCGTCAGCTCCGGCGACCGCCTGGGTGTGGTCGGACACAACGGCGCCGGTAAATCGACCTTGCTCGGCATCGCCACCGGCGCTATCGAACCCGACGACGGGATCGTGCGCAAGGAGGGCGGTGTGCAGGTTGCGACCCTGCCACAGCGACCGGTGTTCGACGACGTCACGGCGCTCGAAGCCGTTGGCGATTCGTGGGAAGCCGCAGCAGTGCTGGATCGTTTGGGCCTCGGGCACCGCACCGGTGACAGCGTGCGCGTGATGAGCGGTGGCGAGCAGCGGCGAGTCGCTCTCGCCCGGGCGCTGGTCACCCCGGCTGATCTTCTCGTGCTCGACGAGCCCACGAACCACCTGGACATCGACGCCATCGATTGGCTCGAAGAACGGTTGAAGAGTTTCAAGGGCGGCTTGCTGTGCGTCTCCCACGATCGCCACATGCTCGACAGCATCACGACCCGCATTCTCGAAGTCGACGGCGGCAGCCTGTATCTGCACGATGGCGGCTACCGGGGTTATCTCGACGGTCGAGATGCCCGGGTCGACGCCTCGGACAAGGCCGAGGCCGTGCGCAAGAACCTGGCTCGTCGCGAAAAGGAATGGCTGCTGCGGGGCGCCCCGGCGCGCACGAGCAAGGCCAAGGCTCGCATCCGCACCGCCGAAGCCATACAAGAGTCGGGGATCAAACGCGGCATCAGAGACGACGGTCTGGCTCTTCACAGCACCACGCCTCGGCTCGGCAACACCGTCATCGAACTGAGTGATGTGCGAGTGGAGGTCGGCGACCGCATTCTCGTCGATGACTTCACGATCGAGCTCGACCCGCGCGAACGCCTGGGCATTGTTGGACCGAACGGCACCGGCAAGTCGACGTTGCTGGACACGGTTGCCTTGCGGCGCGAACCTGCGGCCGGAACGGTGCGCCACGGCAGCACGGTCAAGTTGGCCTACTTCGATCAGCTCGGGCGTTCGCTGGACCCGACGAAGAACGTGATCGAGATGTTCACCGGCGGCAGTCGCGACGCGGATTGGCGAGACAAGGCATTACTCGAACGCTTCTGGTTCGACGCTGCCACCCAGTACTCGCCCATCGAACAGTTGTCGGGCGGTGAACGACGGCGACTACAACTCGTGCTGACGCTGGCCGAGGAGCCGAACGTGTTGCTACTCGACGAGCCCACGAACGATCTCGATCTCGACACGCTTCGCGCACTCGAGGACTTCCTCGAAGATTTCCCCGGAGCAGTGGTTGCGGTGAGCCACGACCGGGCATTCCTGGAGCGCGTCGTCGACGATGTCATCGTGGTCGACGAGTCGACCAGTGTCGGGCGAGTGCCCGGCGGTTTCCAAGCATGGCTCGAAGACCGACGCAACAACCGGCGTCGCGGTCATGCGTCCACCCGCGCCGAGCAACCGCAGCCGGAATCACCGCAGGGACCGGCAAGTAAATCGGCAGGGAAGTCGGCAGCGGTGGCGTCCAAAGGCTCGGCTGCACCCGGCAGTGCCTCCAAGTCCACGTTGCGGCACCGGCTCAAGGAGACCGAGAAGCGCATGAGAAAGGCGGAAAAGATCGTCGCTCGGCTGACGTCTGAGCTCGACGGTGCAACCGACCATGCGACCATGGCCTCGCTCGGTACCGATCTGAGCGCAGCCCAAAGCGAACTCGACACGCTCGAGGAACAGTGGATGGAAACATCGCTCGAACTCGAAGGATCCTGAGGACCAATAATCGGCGGTTGGTTAGTTCTCATACGTCTACGTCAGTACCGGTTCTGGTGGATACGCTACGGCCCATGACTGACGTCACGACCGACGAAATCGTTCTCGATGTAAGCGACGAGGCCCTCTTCAAGGTGCTCGACGTTCGAGCCGCAGAAGAAGAAGGTGACGCCCTCGGGCTCCGAGTCGAAGTGACCGGTGTCGAAGGTGTTGATTACGCCTACGACCTGGCGTTCGAACCCATCGCCGAAGCCCACGAGACCGATGTCACGTATGCGGTCGGCGAGCTCACCGTGATGGTGCCGCTCAACAGCATCGACAAGCTTCGTGGCGCCACCTTGGATCTGCCCAGCAATCCCATGCAAGGTGGTCTGGTCATTCGCAATCCCAACCGACCTAACCCGCTCGGCAACACCGACTCGATCGAACTCACCGGCGACATCGGCGAAAAAGTCCAGCAGTTGCTGACGCAGCAGATCAACCCATCATTGGCAGCACACGGTGGTTGGGCCGAGCTACAAAAGGTCGAGGGCACCGACGTATACCTGACCATGGGTGGCGGCTGCCAGGGCTGCGCGATGAGCGCAGCGACGCTGCGCGAAGGCATCACCGTGATGATCAGCGAGATGATCCCCGAGGTCACCGAAGTCATCGACACCACCGACCACGACGCAGGCGACAGCCCCTACTACCAGTAGTAGCTCGTCACTCGTCGAGAAGCGGCGAGGGGTCGCCATCGCGACCGACCAGGGTCAGAGCGTTGGCCAAGACCGTGTCGACCGTGGCGCGATCGAGCACTGGTTGCGCCACCTGGCCTCCACTGGTCTCCTCGAACAACACCGGCACCGAGTCGAACACGAACTCCGTATCGAGCGAACCGCCGACCGGGCCGCAGAATGCCTGCTGTACTGCGGCCCCGCCGAGTTGGCCGAACCAGCACGAAGCCGACGACCTCAGCTCGACCCCGCGCTCGGCGGCGAACTCTCGGTGCCAGATCTGTAGATCAGCGAGCATGCTCTGGCCATTGAGGACCTGCAATCTGCCGACTTGGACCGTCTCTGCCGGGTCGAAGGAGGCCCCGGGCACGACCGCGCCGGGAGCTACGTCGACGTCGAGTTCCTCGATGGATTCGGCTGAGGTTCCATCGTCTACTCCGCTGGCCTCGAGATCTTGAACACGAGCCTCTTGTGCGCGGTCGAGCTGTACTGATTCGGCGCGGGGATCTGCCGGTGAATCATCGTTGGTGAGCAACACCAGTCCTGCAACGACGAGTGCAGTGATCAGAGCGAGAAGTCCCCATACGATCAAGCCCCGCCGTGACTTCCGCGCGGCGGGAGCATCGGTCGCGTACGGGGCCGGGTTTCGCACCGAGTCATCGAGCACGGCCACGACTCGCCCCGGTGATTCCTGCATGAGCGACGCTCGAAGATGGCGATCCACAGGTAACGGGGCCACAGCGGCAGACTCAGATACGGACGGCAGGCCGCGTTCCTCGGTCAGAGCGGCTGGCGGAAAGTCTGGATCCTCTCGCAGTGCACCCGCATCGCTCACGCGTTCGGTCCACTGTTCACCGTCGAAGAATCGCCCGTCGAAGCGACCGAGCGGGTCGACGTACCAGTCAGCATCCATCTAGACCGTCTCCTCACTGCGGTTCGATCGCTTCACGATGGTAGTGCCAAAGTGTTCTAAGCTCGGGCCGCTACCCGCCCGATAGACCGTCTCACCGAGGACACCATAAATGATCCCCAGGAGCCCCGTCGATGTCACGTCCTCGTGGATCAGTAATGTGCTGGCATCTGCGGGTTACGACGCCATCGTGAGCCATGTCACCGTTGAGCCAATTGGCACCGGCCAGATGGCCAGCAGCCTGCGCGTGACCCCGAGCTACGAATCGCACACCGACGCCCCGACCTCGCTGGTGGTCAAGATCGCATCCGATGATCCCAACAGTCGACAGGCTGGCGCTCGTGGCGCCTATCTCAAAGAAGTGCGGTTCTACCAAGAGCTCGCCGATGACCTACCGGTCGCCACACCTGGATCGTTGTGGGCCAGCATCGATGTCGATACAAGCGATTTTGCCATTGTGCTCGAAGACATGCGTCCGGCCCGTCAAGGCGACCAGATTGCCGGGTGTGACGCCACGAGCGTTGCCGCTGCGGCCGTCAACATCGCCGGGCTGCATGCGCCGCGTTGGGGTGATCGATCGTTGTACGAGCTCGACTGGCTCACGGTTCCCGAAGCCGATAGACAGGCTTCGTTCGAAGAACTGAAGCTGATCCTGGCCGTGATGACGCCGGGTTTCATCGACCGGTATCGCACCCGGTTGACGAGCACCCATGTCGACCACCTCGAGTGGTTCGCCGAATCCGTCGACACCTGGCTCGCCGACGACACCGGCCGATTCGCGCTGACGCACTGCGATCATCGGCTGGACAACCTGCTGTTCGCCCCCGCAGCTGGCGCAGCACGCCCGGTAACGGTGGTCGACTGGCAGACCGTCGCCGTACGCAACCCCGGCGCAGACATTGCGTATCTGCTCGGCACCAGTGTCGAACCGCCGGTGCGTCGCGAGATCGAGCACGACATCGTCGGCCAGTATCACCGCGCATTGTGTGAGCTGGGCGTAACCGGTTACGGCATCGAAGATTGCCTCGACGACTACCGATCTCAGACTCCTCACTCGCTGCTGCTCTCGGTGTTGGGTTCCATGTTCACCGTTCAAACGGCTCGCGGTGACGACATGTTCATGGCCATGCTGCGTCGCAGCAGTCAACAGATGACCGACCTCGGCGTTCGCTGATCGGTGAGCCGATAGCCTTCCGCCGTGGCTTCTCCCGATGTTCAGATCTGCGCGATCGCCGGCGGCTCTGGCGCTGGCAAAACCACGCTGGCCATGAAGTTGCTGGACCGGCTCGGCGCCAAGGGCTCACACCTCACCATCGACTGGTACTACCGCGACCTCTCCCATCTGACGCCGGCCGAGCGGGCGGTGGTGAACTTCGACCATCCCGACTCGCTCGAGATCGAATTGTTTGCCGAGCATCTCGAGCTATTGGTTGCGGGCAGCGACATCGAGGCTCCCGTGTACGATTTCGCCACCCATACCCGCAGCTCCCGCACCCAATGCGTCGAGGCTCGAGAGTGCATCGTGACCGAGGGCATACACCTGCTGGGGATCGCCGCAGTACGCGAGATCTGCGCACTCACGGTCTTCGTCGATGTCGACGCCGACATTCGCCTGACTCGGCGGGTGCGGCGAGATGTGGCAGAGCGAGGCCGCACCGAAGCCAGTGTGCGGGACCAATGGGCAACCACAGTCGCGCCGATGCACGACCAGTTCGTGCAACCGAGTTGCGCCTATGCAGATCGAGCCGTGACCGTAGACGAGGACCTCGACGTAGTCGCCGACGAACTCCTCAGACGAATCGAGGTCGGGTAGCGGTGTACCACCGCAGCCCTCGCTCGGAAGCCTGGCTAGCCGGGGCCGGCTACGACGTTGCGGTCGTGTAGGCCTGCGATCTCGGCGGTCGACAGGCCGAGCAGTTCTTCGAGTATCTGATCGGTGTCGGCGCCCAGGACCGGTGCAGGCGGTACGACAACGTCATCGTCGGCCCCGAAGCGCAGCGGTGAACCTGCGCTCAGCACCGATCCGACCCCCGGCTGTTCGACTCGTTGAAACATGGGGTTTTCGGTCGAACATCTCGGATCGTGGTTCACCATTCCGAGGAAATCGGCGTACTGGCCCCAGCAGCAACCGTGCGCATTCAGCGATTCGGCGACCTGGGCCATCGGTGTCTGAGCCGCATACTCCTCGATCAACGGAAACAGACGATCTCGGTGATTGAAGCGCTCGCCTTCGTCGGCGAAGCTGACCCCGAGTTCGCCTTCGAGCGCTTCGACGTGGGCAGTCGTGCCGGTTGCCTCGAGCATGCCTTTCCATTGTTTGATACTGATCGCCACCACTATGAATCTCTGGCCGTCACTGGTCACGAAGTCTCGACCGAATGCGCCATACAGATCGTTGCCGAGCCGGCCACGCTGCTCACCCAGAATCTCCGCCTCGGCAACATGGCCCATGTTGGCGACCGTCGACATGGCGACATCGGATAATGCCAGCGTGACCAACTGCCCGTGTCCGGTCGAGCGTCGATGGCGATCTGCGGCGAGCAACCCGAGGGCAGCCTGTTGGCCACAGACGACATCCCATGCCGGCAATACATGGTTTACTGGTTCGATAGCGTCGTGGGGTCCCGTGGCCGTCGGATAGCCAACGGCGGCGTTGACCGTATAGTCGACTGCGGTGGAGCCGTCGGGATTCCCGGTGATCGTGACCATGATGACGTCGTCTCGGTGTTCGCGCATCGACTCGTAGCTCAGCCATCCTCGAGCAGGGAAATTCGTCAAGAACATACCGCCCTCGTCACCCGGCGCGCTGACCAGGCCCCGCACGATGTCACGGCCCTCGTCGCTTCGCAGGTCAACCTGGATCGATCTTTTTCCCTTGTTCAAGGAGGTCCAGTAGAGCGAAGCTCCACCCGGAGCCAGCGGCCATCGGGTGTAGTCGATGCTGCCACCAATGGGATCGAAACGGATCACGTCGGCCCCCAACAGTGCAAGATGCATGCCACCCGACGGGGCGGCCACGAACGCAGAGCCTTCGATCACGCGCATCCCGGAAAGCATCGTCGACATGGTTGACTCCTGACCGCACATACAACATTCGGTGTGCCAGCCAACACTACGGGTCTTTAACGACTAGACCCAATGCCCATCGCGATTCTGAAAATTCCGCCGCCTGCGCGTACGCAAATTTTCCCGCTAATCACGCTATGCGGTTTTCTAACCACATCACGTGAAGGTTAGACTGGTGAAGCATGGAAGGCAATCATGACGAATATGTCGAGTGGGCGATCAGCCGCGCCCATGAAAGCACGCCTGATGCCACGGCCGTCATCGTGCAATCCGAGACCTTTGCCTTCATCGAAGGCCCTACGGGGCCATTGCAACAGCTTCCGTGGGTGCGCCACGACGTCGGCGACGCAAACTCACTGCTCGAGCTCTTCGACGCCGGGTCCAAAGAAGAGATATCGGCCGCCATGAGCCGAGCCCACCTCGCCGTAGCCGCCACCACGACGGTGCGCAGTCTCGCCAGCCATCCGGTCGACCTGGCGCTGCACACTTTTGGACCGGGTAATGACTATGTCCTCGCGCTTCTCGATTCGTCCCCCAGCCTCGAGATCGCCGAGACCACGGGTGCGAATATTCGAACCCGATTCGAGTGCGACCTCGACGGCAGCATCGTCTCGGCCACCGGCCCACCAGGGTCCTACGCATCGGTCGACATGGACGTTGGTGTTTGGGCCGAAAATCTGATCGACCCCGCGTATCGCGATGCGTACCGCCACGCCATTTCCGAGGTCCTCGCAGGCGAGCCGTACGTTTCGCTGAGATGCAGGGGCGCCGCACCGGGTCTCCATTTCGGGATCACGGTGGTTCGCTACGACAACATGATGATTATCGACCTACTTGACAGATCGCAGCGGGTCGCTGCCATCGAAACGCTGCAGCGCTCCCAGACCCAGTTCGATCAGCTCTCGGAAACGCTTCCGGTCGGCGTGTTCGTCGTCGAGCCGGAAGGGCGTGTCAAATTCGCCAGCGAGAAGCTCATCGAAATGCTCGGTCCTCGCATGGCGACCGAATTCGGATGGCAAGAAGCGATCCATCCCGACGATCGGGCCAAGACGGCCCAAGCAATTGCCGAGTTGCCGAAGAACCGGCACTTCAACGTCGAAATCAGGGCGGAACAGGCAAACGGCGAGTACATGTGGTCGCGCTGGGCCGGTTCCGATGTTCGCGATGAAAACGGCAAACTGGAATACGCCATCGGCTTCGTCGAAGACATTTCGGAGTGGCGAGAACTCAACAACCGGATCGCATATCAAGCCAGCTTCGACGGACTCACCGACTTGCCGAACCGCTTCACCCTGGTCGAGGACCTTCGCAGCCGACTCGCCTTGCAAATGCCTCCGAAGATGGCCGCCGTGCTGTTCATCGATCTCGATGGTTTCAAGCTCATCAACGACACCCAAGGTCACACCGTCGGCGACATCGTGCTTCTCGAGGTAGCTCAGAGGTTCCGTCGCGCACTACGGCCCCAGGATCTGATCGGCCGATTCGGCGGCGACGAGTTCGTCGTTGTCGCCAGCGACATCTCCGACGACGAAGAAGCCAAGGCCATCGGCCGGCGCCTGCACGAGATCTTGTCCACTCCGGTGCTAGCCGATGGTCGCATCATTACCGTGAACGCGTCGATTGGTATTGCGCTCTCCGAGCACAACGCATCGTCGTCGGAACAGTTGATCGGCGACGCCGACATTGCCATGTACGAAGCGAAAGCCACCGGTCGAAACCGTTCCGTGGTCTTCGATGCCCCGCTGCGGGCGCGAGCCTCGCAACGCTTCGACATGACGGCTGACCTGCGCCATGCTCGTCGACGCCGCGAACTCCGACTCGAGTATCAACCAATTGTCGACCTCGACACCGACCAGATGGTCGGCGTCGAGGCCCTCGTGCGCTGGGACCACCCCTCGATGGGGCGCATCTCCCCCGCCGAATTCGTACCCCTTGCCGAGGAGATCGGACTGATCGACGATATTGGCGAATGGGTGGTGGAACAGGCGTGCGCCGATCTCGACCGACTTCGGGGCCAGAGTCTGGTCGGTGAAAGTTTCACCGTCAGCATCAATGCCTCAGCCCAACAGTTCACCAATGTCGCCATCTTGGCGACCAGCACGTTGGCCTCGTTGGATCAATTCGGTCTCACGCCGTCGAACCTGCGCTTCGAGCTGACCGAGTCCGTACCGCTCAGCCAGATCCCCAATGCGGCGAGTCGTATCAGACAGCTCACCAACTATGGCTTCGGCCTGGCAATCGATGACTTCGGAACCGGCTACTCCAGCCTGGGCTATCTCACGATGCTGCCGTTCGACATCTTGAAGCTCGACCTGTCGCTCACCGCCCAGCTCGAGCCGGGTTCACCCGCACTCGCCGTGGTCGACAGCCTGACGCGCATGTCCGACGCAATGGGATTCCAGATCGTGGCAGAAGGCATCGAGACCGACAAGCAGCAAGCGTTGTTGACCGATGCCGGCGTTCAGCTCGGCCAGGGGTATTACATCAGCCGGCCGATTCCGCTCTCGTCACTCATCCAGTTGCTCGAAGGCTCCCCGCGGCAGATCTGATCACTTCGACCGCTGGCGAGGGTCGACTGGCCAATCGTGTTTGGGGTAGCGGCCAGCCATGTCCTTTCGCACCTCGGCCCAGCTGCCATCCCAGAATCCGGGCAGATCGGCGGTGCGCTGAATGGGTCGCCCTGCAGGCGACAGGAGTTCGACGGAGAGTGGTTGATCACCGTTCAGCACGGTGGGATGTTTCTTGACGCCGTAGAAGTCTTGAGCACGCGACTTGATCGTGGGCGGTTCGGCGTCATAGTCGATCCGGAGCTTGCGTCCTGCCGGAAGGACAAACGTGGCCGGCAGTGCTTGTTCGAGTTCCTGGCGACGTTCACGACCCAGCAGCATGTCGAGCGCCACGGCAACGGAGACCACTTCGAGATCCGAACGTCCCGTGGCAGCAATGAGTAGTGGACCGAGCCACTCTTCGAGCGACGCCACCAACGCTTTGTCCGACAGGTCGGGCCAACCAGCTTCGGGTTGGCGACTACGTGCGTACTCGACCCGGGCTTGCAGCGCCCGCGAGGCATCGGTCCAGGACAAGGCCTTGAGGCGCGTGCGACGCACCTGATCGAGCAATATCTCCACGACCAGCTCAGACGGGACCGGTCGCCGGCTCGTCGAACCCAGATCGAGCGACCCCAGATGTCGGTCGACTCTGGTCACGACATCTTTGCGATCGCGGTCCCAGAGCGTGCGTTCGGTGACCTCGGCATCGAAACCCGCCGTTTCGAGTAGATCTGTGACGTCGACGGCCGCTCCGAGGCGTACCCGCGCATCTTTGCGCTTCCCATCGAGGTCGATCGCGACCAGATATTCCTCGCCTGCCAGCTGGTCACTATCTGGCAGCCGCACGCCGGCTCCATTGCGGAGCCGGAAGCGACCGCGCCCGTTTCCCCGGCGCTGGGCAACCCGATCGGGGAAGCCGGCGGCCACCAGTAGACCCAGACGGTCTCGGTCATAACCATCGTCGCTGCAGCCGATCCGGCGTGCCAAATCGTTGGCTCGAGCTCGCACGAGTTGCAGCGAGCGGCCCGATGCCAGTGCATGACGACGATTTCGATCGGTGAGCAGATCGAGGCGAATGCCCAGATCAACCGGGACCTCGGCTGGGCGGCCTCGTAAGACATCTCGTTCATCGATCAGTGCAGCCAAGGCGCTACCCATTGCGCCGAGTCCACGCTCGACACCGGTCACGACTATGGCAGCCAGACGTGGATGTAGCGGTAGCTCGCCGAGCCGTCGACCACGCTCGGTGATGCTGTCGCTGGCATCGATTGCTCCCAGCATGTGCAAGACCTGGCCGGCTTCTTTCCATGCTTGTGTGGGCACGTCGTCGAGCATGAGCAGGGTCGAGGGATCGGTGATTCCCCAGGCGGCCAGTTCGAGACGGAGTTGCGCCAAGTCAACCTTGGTGATCTCGGCCGCCCCATAGGCAGCCCGGGTGCCGTGTTCGATCTTGGACCACAGACGAACCGCGATACCGGGTCGGGTTCGACCAGCTCGGCCAGCACGTTGATCGGCCGAAGCGCGCGAGACGGAGACCGTCGTGAGTCGGGTCAAGCCGTTGCCAGGATCGAAGCGCGGCGCTCGGGCCAACCCGGAGTCCACCACCGCAGTAACGCCCTCGACGGTCAGGCTGCTCTCGGCAATATCGGTACTGAGTACGACCTTGCGCATGCCCATCGGGGCAGGAGCGACTGCACGATCCTGCTCGTCGAGCGGCAGACTGCCGTGGAGCGGATGCACTTCGATCCGAGGATCGAGTCCTCGAAGCTGTTCTTGGGTGCGCCGGATCTCGGCCATTCCCGGCAGGAACACCAGGACGTCGCCTTCGGGTTCTGTTTCGAGCGCCCACTGCACCGCCTGGGTCACCGCTGGTTCGAGCTTGTCGCGCTTGTTGCGAGGCCGCCAGTGCATCTCTACGTCGAAGGTCCTGCCGCCGCATTCGATCACCGGTGCTGGAGCAGGATCGCCGATGAGCGCTGCGACCTTGTGGGCATCGATCGTGGCGGACATGACCATGATCGCCGTGGTCAGGTCGAGCGTGCGATGTGCATCGAGCAGCAGGGCCAAACCCAGGTCGGCCTGCTGACTGCGCTCGTGGAACTCGTCGAAGATGACCAGGCCGTAGCCCTCGAGTTCTGGATCGCGCTGCAGTCGGCGGGTCAAGATTCCCTCGGTGACCACTTCGATGCGGGTTCTGGCGCTGATGCGTCGGTCGTCGCGTGTGGTGACGCCGACGGTGTCCCCGACCCGTTCGCCGAGCAGCGAGGCCATGCGGGCCGCCGATGCCCGCGCAGCCAGCCGACGAGGCTCGAGCATGATGATCTTTTGGCCAGCCAGCCAGGGTTCGTTCAGCAATCGCAGCGGCACGACCGTGGTCTTGCCGGCACCCGGCTCTGCGGTCAGCACCACGCTGCGATGCAGATCCAGGGCCTCTCGAACTTCGTCGATGACCGATTCGATCGGCAGGCCGGTGTCAGCGATCTGGCTCATGCCAGATTGTCTGCCTCGACGGCGGCAAGCATCTGGTCGAAAGCATCGGGAACAGCACTCTGCACACGAGCCCAACTGGAGATGAAGGGGGTCTCCATCGGGTTCGAGGAGAAGTCCTTGCCCGCCTCGACGATCGTCTGGGCGAACACCTCGACCAGTTTTTCCTCGCGGTGGCTGTCGAACTCGAGACCGTTCAGGTCGGCCACTGCTCCGTAGCGTTCGACCATGTCCAGTGCTTCTCGGTAGTAGCTGGCTTTGATGGTGCGGAACGTCTCGGCCGAGAGCACCTCGCCGCCGATCGCCAACTTGCGATACAGGGCTTTGGTGATGTCGAGGCCCATCTTGTGCAAGCCGGTCGTTGGATCATCGGACGACACTTGCTGGTGCTTGTGGTCATACGCACCGGTCAGGTCGACCTGGCAGATTCGCTGGGTGGTGTAGCGGCGATGTACTTCGCTGAGAACGCCAATCTCGAGTCCCCAATCGCTGGGGATACGGATGTTCCGAACCACGTTGATGTGCATGGCGAATTCACCCGCCAGCGGATACCGGAAACTGTCGAGATAATCCAGATAATCGTTGTCGCCCAAGCATTGGCGAAGCGCCCGAATGAGCGGTGTGACGAGCAGGCGGACAACGCGACCATTCAGCCGTTCGCCGTCGGTGCGGAAGTAGTACCCCTTGGCGAAGGAGAAACCGAAGGTTGGATGCACGACGGGATAGAAGAGCTTGGAAACCATGGACCGGTCATAGGTGACGATGTCGGCATCGTGCAGTCCCACGACTTCGCCGACCCCCGATGCCAAGAAGTACCCGATGCAGTACCACACGTTGCGGCCTTTACCGGCCTCGAGCGGTGCGATCGAGTGCTCTCGAAAAACCTGATCCAGCGCCTGCAGCCGCGGGCCATCGTTCCACAGGATGCGGGTTGTCTGCGGCAACCGGGAAAAGAACTCTCGAGCTTCGTGAAACTCGTCTTCGTTGGCCCGATCGAGGCCGATGATGATCTGGTCGAGAAACGGGACTTGGGCCAACTCGTCGACTATGTGGCTGAGTGCTGGACCCTCGAGCTCGCTGAACAGCGACGGGATGATGAGCGACATCGGCCGATCTTTACCCCAGCGGACCAAGTCCTGATCGAGCGAATCGGTGCTGCGCATGCCGAAGTCGTGCAGCGTTGTGATCGGACCGTTCTGAAAGTAGTCACCCACGACGTCTCAACCTACCCGAGCAGGCGCAGCGCGCAACGGGAGACATTGGCTCTCACGAGAAGCAACCGGGGTTGCCGAGGTTCTAGTTGGGGCTGAACACGATGCGACGGTTCATCGCCTTGTTTTCAGCGGTGTCGTTTGCCGCGATGGGCTGGTCTTCGCCGAAGCCGACCGCAGTCATGGACTCGGCGGGAATGCCTTGATCGGCGAGGTACGACTTGACCGCATCGGCTCGCTCTTGGCTGAGCGTCAGGTTGAAGCCGGAATCGCCATCGGAGTCCGTGTGACCTGCGATCTGGATATTGCCCGGATTCTCGAGCAGGAAGGCCACCAGCTTGTCGAGCTCGGCCCGGCCGACATCGGTCAGGTCGGAACCGCCCGAAGAGAACGTGATTGGCGCCAATGCAAGCTCTGCACCGATGTCGTCAGGCAGTTCAGCGACCACCGGGGCCGCCAGCAGGACGGAGCTGACGATGTGCATGACGCCATTGCGTGCCGTTGCATCGCCGACGAGAACCTGTGACGTACCGTTCAGCACGATGGTGCCACTCGATGCATCGACCGAGATGCTCTGACCCTCGAGCTGTGTTGGCAGCGTGCTCACCGCCGAGATGGCAGCGGAGTTTTGGGAGCCCAACAACAGGTGGTACCGCAGCGCCGCCTTGAGCCCCTCGGGGTCGCCCTGCAATGCGGCGAGTTCGGCAGAAATTGCTTCGAATGCGTCGTTGGTCGGAGCAAACAGTGTGAACTCACCGTTGCCACCAAGGGCCTCGGCAAAACCGGCCTGGTCGAGCAGGGTGCGTAAGGTCGAGAGTTCGGGTTGAGCGTCGATCAGTTCATTCAGCGAGAAACCTTCGACTGCGACGCCACCGGCGGCTTCCTCCGACGTCACATTGTTCTGTGCACCCAGACCTGCGGCCCGCACTGCCTGGTCGAGCTGCGCCACATCGACCTCGGTGGGAACGGTCCCGTTGAGCACGGCGACGTCGCCGAACACTTCACCTTGCACGTTCGGATAGTCGACCAAAATGCCGTCGAGCGTGGCCTGGCGCTGCACTACCAGCGGATCCGGGGTCGCCGTGGCGGCCGGGGTTTCGTCGCCGGTAGAGGCTACGGGGTCGTCGCCGTTTCCATCACTGCCGCCGCATTGCGAGATGAGCAAGAACAAGATGATGATGCCCAATACGGCACCGATCAGCCACCACAGCCAACCCATGCCGGAAAGACCTTCGCCTTCGATCTCGCCGTCACCGATGGCAACATCGGTATCGAGGTCGACCTGCGGGTCGGCGTAGGTGATCGTTGAACCCGGGCCAGACATGCTGGGCGCAGCGGCGTCGCCGGCGATGGCGATGCCTGCCGGAGCAACTCGTGCCACATCGGCACCGAAGTCGGGCATGGCGCCACCGAGTTCGACCGGTTCGGTGGCATCGCCGAGGTCGACGTCGAGGCCCCTGACCGATAGATCCGGGTCGCCCACGCTCGGGAAGGCGCCTTCGACGATGATGCCTTCGTTGTCCAGGTCGGGCAGATCTACATCGGCGTCCGGGAGCTCGATCTCGGGCAGATCCGCAGCCACCAGGTCTGGAGAAGGAAGGTCGAGATCCTCATCGACGACGAACTCGATCTCATCGGGCTCGCCGAAGTCGACTTCGCGGGCATCGTCTACTTGGACATCAGCGGCAAAGGCCGCGTTGTCGGGTGCAGGCGAAGCGGGGCTGACCAGCTCGACCACTCGACCAAAGCCCTTGGCTTCGAGATCGCCGACTGCATCGCCCAGGTAGGCCCGCATGCCCTCGGGCGAACGGTCCGCGAAGGAGGCGACAGTGCCGGTCGCCAGTGGGGCGAGTACCGACATGACTTGGGCGAGCAGACGCGTGCTGAGACCCGACGCTGCGCTGAGCGCAGCGAGTGCGGGTTCGCCTCGATCACCGAACGCCACATCCAGCATGGCCGCGCCCTGTGAAGGATCACCGGCTGCCAGGTACGCGTCGAGATCGTCGGGCACCGCCGCGCTCGACTCACCCAGCATGGACGCCAAGTTCTGCGCGCCACCTGGTTCCAAGGTCTTGTCCCGCAGGCCGGTGATCAGCGCGGGTAGGCCAATCTCCATCGCCCGGCGGGTCTGGGTGCGATCGGTGCCGAGTGCATGCGCGAGATCATCGGGCGCTGATCCGCGCAGCATGTCAGCAATCGTGTCAAACATCGGGGCCACGAGAACGATGCTAGAACCTCTGGCACTGTGGAACGTGGCACATCCACGATTCTCCTTGTTGATCACCTCGGTCGGGTCGCGTCGGATCTACGCTTCGGGCATGAGAAATCTGCTCATCCATCGAGCTAATCGTTGTCTTTGCAGGGTTGTTACGGCTTCATGTGCGGCGTCGGCGTCGCGAGTATCTGCGTGAACGACCCGTCGCCACGCCATGTGAATTGGAACGCCCAGTCTTCGACCGATGCCCCGATCCTTGTCATGGCACTCGAAGGACTGTTCGATATCGCCGGTGCAGCAACCGACGCCGTCAACCACCTGTCGGACCGTGCAACCCACAAATTGAAGATCGCCTCCATCGATCCCGAGGTCTTCTTCGACTTCACCCAACAACGCCCTGCGGTTTCGATCGACAGCGATGGCGTGCGATCGCTGAGCTGGCCTGCGAACGACGCCTATGAATTGACGCTCGATGGAGACGTGAGTTCGGTGCTGACCATCTCCGGGATCGAACCGCACCTGCGTTGGCGAACATTTGCCGAGGCAGTCGGCGAGATCGCCCAGCAGAGCGGCGCCCGCTTGGTCGTCACGCTGGGGGCAATGGCAGGTCAGGCCCCGCATACTCGGGCGCTCGGCGTTGTCGGGTCGGCCAGCGACCCGGCTCTGGCCAAGCGACTTGGGCTCGGGCGGCCGTCGTATCAGGGTCCGACCGGGCTCGTCGGTGCACTCCACGTGTATCTCCACGAAGCTGGCCTGGGGGTCATCTCACTTCGGGTTTCCGTGCCGCATTATGTGACCCAGGCGCCCAACCCCGAGGCCACCCGCTCGCTACTCGCCCGCCTCGAACTCGTGACCGGGATCAAGACCGGCCACGAGGTCTTCAACGCCGACGCCGCCACGTGGCGGGCCAAGGTAGACGCCGCCGTGGCGAGCGACGACGAGATGCGAGCCTACGTCGAGCGGCTTGAGACACTCATCGACAACTCCGACGACCTGTTGCCATCGGGCGACGAACTCGCCGCCCAGCTCCAAGCCTGGCTCCGAGACAACGGGTAGTCCCCCATCGCGCACTCCGGATGGCTGTTCTCAGGCGTCGAGTACCGAGGTTTGGCCTTGGGCCAGTGGTGGTTCTTTGGACCACGGGAATTCGATCCACTTGTCGGTGCGCTTCCATACGTAGTCACACTTGACGATCGACTGGGGCTTTTCGTAGACGACGGCGCTGCGCACTTCGGCAACCTTGCCCTCACAGAATGACCGCACGTACTCCAAGGTGTGGCCGGTGTCGGCGACGTCGTCGGCGATCAGGATGCGCGATGCGTGTGTGTCGACGAAGTCGACGAATGGGGGCAGCATGACGGGCACATCGAGGCGTTCGTCGACACCCGTGTAGAACTCGACGTTCATCACGTACAAGTTCTTGACACCCAGCGCGTAGCCCAGCGAACCGGCCACGAACAGTCCTCCGCGAGCGATCGCCAGGATCATGTCGGGGCGGTAGTCGTCGTCGGCCACCAATTGGGCCAGCTCTCGCACTGCAATGCCGTAGTTGGCAAACGTCAGATCTTCGCGCTCTTCGCTCATTGCCTCAGACGTTATCCGCTGCGCCCCACCCTGACCATCTCCGGGCCACACCGAAGCCGCACCAAATGACCAGAAACCATCTCCGGCGAACGCCGGCCCGAGCCGAGCGGAGCGGAGAAACTCTAGTGCCGGAAGTGACGGCGTCCGGTGAACATCATGGCCATGCCTTCTTCGTTCGCAGCGGCAATGACCTCGTCGTCGCGAATCGATCCACCTGGTTGCACCACTGCGGTGGCACCTGCCGCGGCGGCTGCGTCGAGGCCGTCGCGGAACGGGAAGAACGCGTCACTTGCGCACGCACCACCGACAGCTCGACCATCAGCTTTCTCGGCTGCGATCTGGCCGGCGTCTCGGCGATTCTGTTGACCAGCACCGATACCCACAGCTTGTCCGTCCTTGACCAGGACGATGGTGTTGCTCGTGACCCTCGCTGCTATCCGCCAGGCGAAAGCCAGGTCGGTCATCTCGCCATCGGACGGTTTGCGTTCGGTGACACATTGCCAGTCGGCGGTGTCGAGCTGTAGCGAGTCGTCGTGTTGGACCAGCATGCCACCGGAGATCGTGCGCATCTGTAGCGGCAGCGGCGCCCACGAATGGTCGGCGACTTCGACGACGCGCAGATTCTTCTTGGCGGCGAGGATCTCGAGTGCCTGAGCCTCGAAGCCGGGTGCGACGACCACCTCGGTGAAGACGGGAGCAAGCTCGGTTGCCATTGCCGCGGTCACCGGGCGGTTCGTGGCCACGATGCCGCCGAAAGCCGACACGGTGTCACCTGCGTGGGCTCGGGCGTAGGCCTCGGCAACGGTGTCGCCCAGTGCTGCACCACACGGATTGGCATGCTTCATGACCACCGCTGCCGGCCCATCGGCGCCCAGGCTGTTCACCAGGTTCCATGCCGCTTCGGTGTCATAGACATTGAGATAGGACATTTCTTTGCCTTGATGAATGGTGGCCCCATCCCACCAGCCGCTGCCGTGCGTGAAGCGGTAGCGGGCACCGCTTTGATGTGGGTTCTCGCCGTAGCGCAGATCGTGGACACGGTCGAGGCTGATATGGAGCGACGCGGGCAATGCATCGGCTTCGGCATCAGGATCGGTCTCGTCGAGCCAGGACACGATTGCGGCGTCGTAGGCCGCGGTATGGGCGAATGCCTTGCGAGCCAGCGCTCGGCGCTGTGAGACGGTCAGCCCACCCTCGGCCCGCAGGCCGCCAAGCACGCTGTCGTAGTCGGCCGGGTCGACGACGATCGCCACTGCGTCGTGATTCTTGGCCGCCGCCCGCACCATTGTTGGACCGCCGATATCGATGTTTTCGATACCGGGTGCGGCCACGAACGGATACAGGTTCGAGACCACCAGATCGATCGGAGCGATGTCGCGTTCGATCAACTGCTGCATGTGCGACGCTTCGCCACGGTTGGCCAGGATCCCACCGTGAATGACCGGATGCAATGTCTTCACTCGACCATCGAGCATCTCATCGGCTCCGGTGACCTCGCTGACCGTTCGGGCCGCCAGCCCCGCTTCGGCCAGCGCCGCATACGTTCCGCCGCTACTCACGAGTTCGAAGCCGAGATCGACGAGTCCTTGGGCAAAGGGCACCAGGCCCGATTTGTCGCTTACCGAAAGCAATGCGCGCACGGTGGTCCTTTCATGGGTTTCCGCAACGTCGCGACGAACCTAGCGCCTCGCCGCACGCCGAGTGCGCCCCAGCCGGGCGACCGACCTGGTGACCTCAGCGACGGAGGACTTCAGCGACGAAGACTTCAGCGACGAGGACTTCAGCGACGGAGGACTTCGTTGTCGAGCTTGGTGGCGCCATTGGTCAGGTCGATGATCAACTCGCTGGTCTCACCTTCGCTGGTCAGGTCGATGATGAGGCCGTCGTCTTCGGCCGAGGCAGGCTTGGCGATCGCCGTGGCCGACTGTGAAACGTCGATCTCGGTGACCGACTCGGCAGCTGCTCGGCGCAGTTTGCGGCTCTTGGCAATGACCCCTCCGGTTGCGGCTAGGAACAGCACCCCGACGAAGAGCGCCATGGCGACCCGCAGACCGTCCGGCATTTCACCAGCAGCGAACCAGATGTACGCGTAAGGGGCAAAGAAACAAGCAATCGCAATCGTGAGCGGCATCGGCAGTTGGTTCCACTGACTGTTTGCGACCCGCCGGCAGACCAGGGCGACGCTCTTGGCGTACGGCCATGCCGTGCCGACATCGATGATGCCAAAGACCCAAACGTTGACACCATGTTCACCGAAGGCACCCCATGCCACCACGAGACGAAGCAGCGAGTAGCCAACCACCGACCAGATCCACGCCCGCTCAGCGATGAGCCCGAAATTTCGCTTTGGCGTGGTGCTGCCCGCAGTGCCAACAACGGCGGGATCAACCGCAGTTGCATCTGCTGCGGCACGTGTGACGGAGGACATATGCAGGCACCCTACACACACTCTGCGTGGTTGTGAATTCACATGATCGGAGGAATTAATTACCAGGAGTGGTTGTTTCGTCGCATTTGAAGCTCGTGTGCTCCATGTTGCGACTTTCACTATTTTTCGATGCCTATAACAACTCGGAATGCAGCTGCGCGGAGGCGGCCAAAGCACTGGGATTTTTTAGGTCATCATCCCCATTTCGCCTGGGTAAATCCTTCCACCTGGTTGCAAAGCCCCAAATCGGACAATGGTGCGCGCCCACGCCGGTACAAGTGGCCGGCGGATCGTAGAGCCGCCAAGCGACACCACCGCCCCGCCGCAGTCGTGAGGGACGAACGACGGGGCAACAAGCCCGACCAACAATCCGGCGAAAGCCGGAAGCGAGGCAGCGGATCATCAGAGCCGCCAAGCGGAACCACCGACCCGCCGCAGTCGTGAGGGACGAACGACGGGGCAACAAGCCCGACCAACAATCCAACGAAAGCCGGAAGCGAGGCAGCGGATCATCAGAGCCGCCAAGCGGAACCACCGACCCGCCGCAGTCGTGAGGGACGAACGACGGGGCAACAAGCCCGACCAACAATCCAACGAAAGCCGGAAGCGAGGCAGCGGATCATCAGAGCCGCCAAGCGGAACCACCGACCCGCCGCAGTCGTGAGGGACGAACGACGGGGCAACAAGCCCGACCAACAATCCAACGAAAGCCGGAAGCGAGGCAGCGGATCGTCAGAGCCGCCAAGCGGAACTACAGCCCCGCGACGATTTCGGCCATGAGCTCGCCGGCTTCGGTCGGGTTGAGGCCGACCTTCACCCCTGCGTCTCGTAGCGCTTCCATCTTGGCGTCGGCTGTGCCTTTGCCTCCGGAGACGATGGCGCCGGCGTGGCCCATCTTCTTGCCGGGGGGTGCGGTCACGCCGGCGACGTAGCTGGATACCGGTTTGGTCACATGTTCCTTGATGAACTGGGCTGCTTCTTCTTCGGCCGAGCCACCGATTTCGCCGATCATCATGATCGCCTTGGTCTCGGGGTCAGCTTCGAAGGCGGCCAAACAGTCGATGAAGCTGGTGCCGGGGACGGGGTCGCCACCGATGCCAACACAGGTGGTGACACCGATGTCCTTCTGCTGCAGTTCGTACAGCGCCTGATAGGTCAGTGTTCCGGAACGGCTCACGATGCCAACAGGTCCGCCGGGCTTGGCGATGTGACCCGCCGTGATACCGATGTTGGTCTTTCCTGGGCTGATGATGCCTGGGCAGTTCGGGCCCAGCAGTTGCACGTCGGGGTGGTCACGCTTGAGCTTGTTGTAAAACCAGGCTTCGTCGTGTGCCGGCACACCTTCGGTGATGGCCACGATGAACTCGATGCCACCCTCGGCGGCTTCCATGATGGCATCCTTCACGCCGGGAGCCGGAATGAAGATGCAGCTGGCCGTTGCCCCGGTTGCTTCGACAGCCTCGGCGACCGATGCATAGATCGGCACGCCGTTGACCTCGGTGCCGGCTTTCTTGGGGTGAGTGCCGGCGACGACCTTGGTGCCGTACTCGGCGTTGAGACCGCCGTAATAGCTGCCCTGGCGGCCGGTCAGGCCCTGGTAGATGACCTTGGTGTTCTCGTCTACAAAAATTGCCATTGTTCGATCCTTCGTTCCTCAGCCTGCAGCCAGCTCTGACGCCTTGCGGGCAGCGTCGAGCATGGTGGTTTCCATCATCAACATGTCGTTCAGCTCCGGCGCCAGAATGGCCCGGCCTTCTTCGGCATTGGTGCCGTCGAGACGGATCACGATCGGAGAGTCGATCTTGACACGCTTCATTGCTTCGAGGATGCCGTTGGCGACTTCTTCACCTCGGGTTATTCCACCGAAGATGTTGATGAAGATGGCCTTGACGTTCTTGTCGTCGTTGATGACCTCGAGGGCGCCGGACATGACGTCGGCGTTTGCGCCACCACCGATGTCCAGGAAGTTCGCGGGCTGGCCACCAACCTGGTTGATCACGTCGAGCGTGCTCATGGCCAGGCCGGCACCATTGGCGATGACACCCACACTGCCTTCGAGACCCACATATTGCAGACCCTTGGCGTGGGCGGCTTCTTCGCGTTCGTCGCGGGTCTGGGTCTCGTCGTACTGGGCATAGTCGGGGTGGCGGAACTCGGCATTGCCGTCGAGGGTGACCTTGGAGTCGAGTACGTGGACCTTGCCCTCGGGCGTGAGGATCAGCGGATTGATCTCGACCAGGTCGGCGTCGCCTTCGGTGTAGCTGGTGTACAGCTGCTTGGCGATGGCGATGGCGCCCTCGCGTGCGTCGGGGTTCAGATTGGCGCCGTCGACCCAGGCGGCCGCGACCTCGTCGGTGAGACCGTCGACCGGGTCGACCCAGATCTTGCTGATCTTGTCGGGAGTCGAGGCGGCGACTTCTTCGATGTCCATGCCGCCCTCGGCGCTGAGCATGCCCAGGTGCTTCTTGGCTGCTCGATCGAGCGTGAAGCTCATGTAGTACTCCTCGGCGATGTCCGAGGCAGCTTCGATCCACAATCGCTCGACGATGTGGCCCTTGATGTCGAGGCCCAAGATGTTGGTTGCGTGCTCACGCACGGCGTCCATGTCGGCGGCGAACTTGATGCCGCCCAACTTGCCCCGGCCACCGGTCAGCACCTGAGACTTGACCATGACCGGCGTGCCCAGACGCTCGGCTGCAGCCAGCGCCTCATCGACAGAAAAGGCAACTTCGCCTGCCGAAATCGGCATGCCGTATTGGGCGAAGAATTGTTTGCCCTGATACTCGAACAGATCCACCACAGCTCCTTTGGCAAGGGGTTGGAGAAAGCGACGTCGCCGGGTGGGTGTATGGCGAGGCGCCGAACGTGATCCTAGTTTCGTCGTGGGCCAAGTCCCGCAATGGGGCACCGAAGTTTCCTCCGGGTGTGCCTGCATGGGTGTTGCAGAGGCGTCCGGATAGCTTGTGATGGTGCCCGTCGAGCAACGAGATCCCAAGCAGACCGTCAAGGCGGTGACCCTGGGAGTGGCCGCGGTGGGCGCGGCCGTCGGCTTCCTGCTGCTGGTGCTGTGGTTCACCGATCGCGGCGCAGTCGAGATTGCTTTGGGTGACGACACCTTCGAGGCCGGTCGTATCGACATCATCGCCCCCGAGATACGCGAGAACGGTCCAATCCGCTACGCCGACCTGATCGGCGGCCGCCAGAACATCATCTTGCAACACATCGGCGAAGACGATCGGATCGGCTGGTACGCCTTCGACCTGATCCGCCCCGGTCAGCCCGACGAATGCCAGCTCGACTGGTTCTCCGATGCGCTGGAGTTCCGCGATTCATGTGATGGCACGGTGGTCCCCGGCATAGGCACGGGTCAACCTCAATACCCCGTCGAGATCACCGAAGAAGGCCGCATCTCCATCGACTTTCGCGCCACCGACTCAGACGAAACCGACTCAGACGAAACCGACTCAGACGAAACCGACTCAGACGAAACCGACTCAGACGAAACCGACTCAGACGAAACCGACGCCGGCGCCGGCGAGTAGCCCCGTCAGGAGGTGGCGGGCGCCGCGCTCGCTGGGTGTCCGATCCAACGGGCCCACTCGCCTGTGCCGTTCAACGGTCGCGGCATGAGAGATTTTGGCTTTTGCGTCCTGGACCCACAGCCCTTGGCCGATCTGGGTTGTGTGACGGCACGCCGCGTACTCTTCGGTCATGACTGAACTTGTGCTCATCGACCGGCCTGCCGAGGGTGTGACTCGCCTCACACTCAACCGTCCGGACAAGCTCAATGCACTCACGCTCGATTTGGTGAACGAGTTATATGCGGCTTTCGATGTCGTTGATGCCGATCACGACTGTCGAGCCGTCGTCTTGACCGGCGCAGGGAAGGGCTTTTGTGCAGGGCTCGACCTGAACGGGTTCGGCACCGTTGCCGGCACCGAGAACCTGGGCCGAGTGCAAAAGGGCATGCATGTCCAGCAGCTGATCGCCGACGTTGTGCATCGGATGCGTGATGTGCGCCAGCCGATCATCTCGGCTATCAACGGCGCCGCTGCGGGTGGCGGCTTCGCGTTCGCATGCGCAAGTGACATCCGCTACGCGGGCGAGAGCGCCAAGTTCGGCACCGCGTTTGTGCGACTCGGTCTGAGTGGCTGCGACATCGGGGTCAGCTGGATGTTGCCCCGGCTGATTGGGGCGAGCCGGGCGTGGGAACTGCTGCTCACCGGCCGCGTTTTCGATGCCACCGAGGCCGATCGCATCGGGCTGATCAGCCGGGTGGTCCCCGACGACGCGCTGACCGACACGGTGCTGGGGGTAGCCGCCGAGATCGCAGCGAACAGCCCGTTCGGTGTTTGGATGACCAAGGAGGCCATGTGGTCGAACCTCGAGATCCCCAGCATGCGAGCTGGCATCGACCTCGAGAACCGCAACCAGATCATGGCCAGCCAAACGGCCGATGCAGCGCTCGGCTTGAGCGGCATGCCTGGCCAACGTCGCGACTGGACCAACACCTGACCAGAGCGTCATCGACCAGCGATCGCAGCGACGCCAGCACTGCTGGTCGTTCCGTCCGTTCTTCTCGGCGCTAGTTGCGGCCGCAAAAATGCGTCGGCCATCACCCGTAGTCTGGGCGAACTCTGTGATTGCAGTCGCGTGGGTAGTTCGGTACCCAGATTTCTACGGATTTCCCATTTCTGATCGGCAGGCCTATCGACCTAGCCGTCGTGCATCGATCTACGCTCGAACGATGACCCACGCGCCAGACACGGGCCGCAGTGCCCATGGAGACCACGAGCAGACGAACCCGTGGATGACCCACTCCAACGAAGTTGTCTACGATAATCCGTGGATCAACGTCAGCCACCGCACCGTCACCACGCCGACGGGCACAAAGGGCATCTATGGCGTGGTGAGCTTCAAGAACCTGGCGATGGCAGTGGTGCCCATCGACGACGAAGATCACACTTGGCTCGTCGGCCAATATCGCTACGCCACCAATCACTACACCTGGGAAGTTCCCGAAGGCGGTGGACCGCTCGGTGAAAGTCCCGCCGACGCCGCTCGTCGCGAGTTACGAGAAGAGTGCGGACTGGAAGCGGCAGGTCTCGACCTGTTGATGACGGCCGAGCTGAGCAATTCGGTGACCGACGAACGGGCCTACATCTACGTGGCGACCGGGCTCACGCCCGTGCCCAGCGATCCCGACGACACAGAAGTCCTGCGGCTCCGGCGACTTCCTGTCGACGAGGCCATTGCGATGGTGATGAACGGCGAGATCACCGATGCACTCTCGATGCTTGCGCTGTATCGACTAGCCATCGACCGTGGCTGGGCCGCATCGGCTCGCAACCCGTAACGTGCGGGAATGGCTGAAGACCTGTGTACCTACGACGTTGTCGATGGCATTGCCACGCTGACGTTCAACCGCCCCGACTCCATGAACGGCATGACCGGCAACATGGAGGTGGCCTACTTCCAGCGACTGTTGCAGGCCCAAGACGACCCTGCAGTGCGCGTGATTGTGGTCACCGGCGCGGGCCGGGCGTTTTGTCCGGGGGCCGATTTGGCCCATCGGGCCGGACCCGATGACCACTCGCTACCCAACGGCGACATCGCACGCACCACACCGCTCGATATCTGCAAGCCCATGATTGCCGCCATCAATGGCGCATGCGCCGGTGTTGGCCTGGCCTATGCGCTGCAATGTGATCTGCGATTTGCGGTCGAGAAAGCAAAATTCACCACCGCCTTTTCTCGCCGCGGCCTCATCGGTGAGTACGGCATGGCTTGGCTGCTCAACGCCATAGCTGGCCGCCAGGTCGCCATGGATCTGTTGCTGTCGGCCAGGGTCATCCAGGGCGAGGAAGCCGCCGAACTGGGCATCATCTCGGCCGCGCTCGAACCCGACGCGTTGATGCCGCACGTAATGGCGTACGCCGCTGACCTGGCCGCCAACGTCTCCCCCGCGTCCATGGCCACCATCAAGCACCAGGTCAACACCGAGCCGGCGATGTCAGTCCACCACGCTACCAACCATGCCGAAGGACTGATGCGCGAATCGCTCGCAGGATCCGACGTGGGCGAAGGCATCGCCAGCTTCTTGGAGAAGCGCCAGGTCGACTTCCCGCCCCTGGGCGACGGTACGAGCTTCGGTTGGATGAGCTCATAGATCCCGACGAGGCGCAACGCCGCTTTATGTCTGCCCGAGTCGCTCGACTCGCCACGGTCACCGCCGACGGAGCGGCCCATGTGGTGCCGTGCTGTTTCGCCGTGCTCGTCGATGGCACGGTCGTGTCGGCCGTCGACGGCAAACCGAAGTCGACCACTTCGCTGCGCCGCCTCGACAACATCGCCGCCAATCCCGCAGTGTCGCTGGTCGTCGATCGCTACGACGACGACTGGGCAGAGCTGTGGTGGGTGCGAGTCGACGGCACCGCCACCGCAATCACCGAAGGCGCAGACTACGAGCTGGCCCTCGATGCACTCGCAGCCAAGTACGAGCAGTACCGATCAGATCGACCAGCCGGTGCGGTCATCAGCATCTCGCCCACCAACCAGCGCTCGTGGTCATGGGCTACAGATATGTCAGGCGTTCGATGATGGTGTCGATGTCGTCGTGGGTGGTGCGGGGGTTGACGAAGCAGAAGCGGTAGACAGGCTTGCCGCCGTGGCGTGAGGGCACGACAAACGCCGTGCCCTCATGCATGACCTTCACGCTCCAGTCCTGGTACTGCTGAGCATCCCACCCATTGCGTTCGAACACGACAACCGAAAGCACCGGATCCATGGTGAGCGTCAGATGCTCGGCACCGTCGACTTGCTGCGCGGCGTACACGGCCAGGTCCATGGTGATGTCGATCGCGTTTGCATAGGCCTGGGTGCCATGTACCGCCAGCGAGAACCAGAACGGTAGACCGCGGCTGCGGCGCGTCAGGTGCACCGCAAAGTCGCTGGGATTCCAATCGCCCCACGCATCGAGGAACGACAGGTAGCCAGCTTCTTGGGCATGCGAAAGACGGGCAGCATCGGGGTCTCGGTACAACAATGCACAGCAGTCGAACGGCGCGAACAGCCACTTGTGAGGATCGACGATGAAGCTGTCGGCGAACTCAATGCCGTCGAACAGTGGCTGATGCTTGGGTGACGCCAGCGCCGCACCGCCATAGGCGCCGTCGACGTGCATCCACACGCCCCGTTCACGACAGACATTGCCGATGCCACGCAGGTCGTCGATGATGCCCAGGTTGGTCGTGCCTGCCGTGGTGACCACTGCAGCGACGCGGTCCTCGTGCTCGTCGAGAGCGGCCGCAACCTCGGCACCGGTGAGTCGGTAGTCGTCGTCGACATCGACCTTGATGACGTCGGCATCCATGACCGCTGCCATCGATTCGACCGACGAGTGTGTCTGCTTGGAAGCTATGAATGCCCACCGATCAGGCCGTGACTTGCCTTGTTCGGCCAACAGATGTGCGGCGTTGTCGCGCGCCGCGACCATGGCCGACAGATTGCCCATGGTGCCGCCGGGCACGAACACACCGCCGGACCCGGCAGGCATCGAGGCGATCTCGGCCACCCAGTCGAGCGCCTGGTTCTCGGCCCAGACTGCGCCTGCGCCCTCGAGCCATGAGCCGCCGTATATCGAGCTGGCGCCGACAACCAGGTCGAAGAGCACCGCGGCTTCGGTCGGGGCGGCGGGAACGAACGACAAGTAGCGCTCGTAATCGACCGACAACGAGGCGGGGTGCAATACGTCTTCGAACAATCGCATGGCGCGGTCGCCACCAATGCCGTCGACAGTGATGGTCTCGCCGCACGCCGTCGACAGATCTTCGGCGGTGCGAGGTGCCCCCAACGGAATCGGGTGCAGCTTGGTGCGTTCGTCGGCGAATCGAAAAATGTTCGCGGCCAAGCTGGCAATGGCTTCGTTGTGTTCGTGCATGAGCCTGCGTCCTCTCCTCGGTTGCTGCTACTCGGTTCCTCTACTCGGGGAGGAAGCCGGCAAAGCGATCATCGAGATCCTGCTCGTCGGCGGTCGAATCGAGCCCACCCCAGATGAACAGACGGCGCTGTGTCTCGTCGTCGGGGAACAACAACGGGTTGTCGGCCAACTCGGCGGCCTCACCCCCAAGCGAGCGGAGCTCATCGGCCACACCGACCACGGGCGAAATGTACTGCACCCACTGCGTGTTGGCCGCGGCCACGACCGGGTCGTAGAACGTGTTCATCCACCGGGCAGCTCCTTGAGCGTTGGCCGACCCGGTCGGGATGACCATGGTGTCGAACCACTGGATGGCGCCTTCTTCGGGGATGACGAACTGGATGTCGGGTCGCTCGAGTTGCAGCTGCACCACATCGCCAGACCATGCCATCGAGGCGGCAACCTGACCACTGCTCAGCAAGTCGGTGAACTCATTGAACACCCAGCTGTGGAACTGGCCGGCGTCGTTGGCGGCCAGCAGTTCGGCGTACGCCGCCTCGGCCTGCCCGCTGGTCGGTCGCGCCGGATCGTCGCCATTGCCGAGCATGACCAGACCAACGGCCTCGCGCATCTCACCGATCATTGCCACGCGACCCCGCAGGTCAGGCGCAAAAAGGTCCGAGACCGACGTGAGCTCTCGACCGGTGAGCTCCGGGTCATAGGCAATGCCGGTGATGCCCGACTGCCATGGCATGTGGAACCGAGCGCCACGATCCCAGCCATTGGTCAGAAATACCGGATCGATGTTCGCGTGATTGGGAATGAACTCGACCGGCAGACGCTGCACTGCGCCTTCACCGATGTACTGGGCGGCCAGCCAATTGGTCGGAGTGACGATGTCCCATTGCGACCCGAACAGGTCCTGACCGCTGTAGTTGTCTTCCCACAACTCCTGGTAGTCGATCCCCAGACCCAGTTCGGCACCCACGCCATCGATCAAGTCGGGATCGATGTATTCACTCCAGTTCAGCACTCGCAGCTGGCTGCTGGCGGTGACAATGTCTTCTTCGAGGGCGCCACCAACGCAACCGGTCAGACCAACCAACGCAGCTGCAGCTGCGCTTCGGCCGAGGAACTGCCGTCGAGTCAACCGTCTCATCGGTACTCCCCTATTCGTTGTGCGAATCCCCACCAGGCCAGTACTGCGGCGAGTAGGGATCCGACCAGGATGATGCCTCGGAGCCACCGCAGCGCGTCCGACGCCGTCTGCAGTTGCGCCAGGAACTGCTCGCGATTGTCGAGCAACGCCGCTTCGACCGAGGTGTTGAACCCGTTGAACGCCGAGTTCGCCGCGCCCTGTGTGATCACCTCGGCCGCTCCCAGATCACCACGCTCGAGTGCGGCTTGACTGAGCGCGTTCTCGGCGACGTAACGATCCCATCGGATCTCGATCTCGTTGGCGCTCACGAATTCACGCTGCGAGCTGGCTGCCGAACGGGCTTGTTCGAACAAGCCGGTCCCAGCGCCGGTCAGCACATCTTCGAGCTCGGTCAAGCCGCTCGCTGGCTGTCCTTCGAGCACTGCTGACGTGCTGAGTGCACGATGACGGTAGGCCGATTGTTGTATGTCTTCGCTGACCTGGATGGCATCGAAGGCCTGCGAGTCGGCATCGCTGAATGCTGTTTGTTGGGTGGCGAAGCCGCGTGCGCTGGCCACCAGCAGGACGATCATGACGATCGTGGCCAGCACCAGCGGCACGTTGACGAGCCGACGGAAGCGTCGGTTCAACAGCAATTGGGCACCCAGCAGCACTGCGATCGCCACGGCCACCAAGATCAGTTCGATCGTGTACCACGACGAAGCGGTTTGGTCGTCAAAGCGGGTACTGGCTCGGTCGGCGATGAGCTGCACATCGGGCGAGATCTGGAGACGGTTGACCGCGCTGGCTTCGTTGAGCAGGGCGTCTGCTCCCACGAGGCCCTCGATACTCCCCAGCCGAGCAGCTTCGATCAAACCGGCGTATTCGGTGGTTTCGGCAGCGATTGCCTGCAGCGAGTCGTGCGAAGGTTCATCGTCACCCACGAGGCGAGCGACTTGCTCGAGCGACGACGTGGCCCGGTCGATTGCCAGCTCGTAGAGCCGGCGCTGCTCGCGATTACCATCGGCGCCTGCCAGGTGCACCGAGACGGCAGAGGCGTCGGCTTCGGCAAAGCTGGCACTGACCTGCTGGGTGGCCACGAGCACCTCACCGGTGCTGTTCGCGACCTCTTCGGTTTCGCTCACCAAGCGGTCCGTCAGAATCCATGAGGTGAAACCAATACCGACCAGGACCAGCACGACAAAAATGGCCATCAGCCGCAAGCGGTCGGGTGTGGAGCTGGTGTTCAGCCATCGGGAGCTCTGGGTTCGCTCCGGCATCTTCGCCTCATTTGCCACCCGCACAGTATTACTCGCAGATTGTTGCTCTCTGCGCTTTGCGTGTCCTGCTATAGAGTTGGCCGCAGTGGAGATGCCCGAGATCGATACGCGGCTACAGCGGTACACGGCAGCCGAACATCGTATTGGAGCCAACCTGCAAGAGCTCGAGCAACACTCGGTGTACCAGCTACTGACCACCGATGTACTGACCGGCAAGACCGCCAGAGCGCTGGGTGCGGTCAACGATGCCGATCCGAGCTTGTGGCAGCTCTTCACCTTGCTGAGTTCAGCGCTCGACCGTGCCCGCACACTGCGAGGTACCGGCAACCGGGTGCGCAACGAGGTCCGTCTCGAGCTTGCCCAGCAGCTGGGCAGCGCTTCTATCCTGATCGACAGCCACGATATTCCGTTGGGTGAGCGGGGCCTGACCGGCGCATCGACGCGACAGGAACACCTGTCGATCGAAGCACTCATCGACCGCATGAGTGCGTTGTACGAGCCGGTTCGCAACGTCGTCACCCACGCCGAGAGAGTCTTGCGCGACGCCTTGCCTCGACTGAACTCGGCCGAAGCGACCGTGGCTCGCCTGCGCGCCGATGCAATGGCATTGGGCGTCGACACCGTTGACCTGGACCGTATCGACGAGACCATCGCTCGCATTCGCGATCTGTCTTTGACCGATCCACTCTCGATTCCGGCCAACGCTCGCAGTAGTTTCGACGACGCCATCCGGGGCGCATCGGCCACCATCGCAGCCGCTCGTGCCAGCCACGATGCTCTTGCTGCCGATATCGCCGGCGCTTCGCAACTGCTCGACGAGTGTCGCGATCTGATCGCGCAAGCGTCTGCGTACCGAGCTGAAACGCTGCGCAAGGTCGCCCTGCCGATTGGGCTCCGGCAACCGCCAAGCATCGATGCAATCGATGGCGAGCGCGGACTGGCGACCAAGCTCGACCCCATTTTGGCTTCATCGCAGCCGTGGCAGGCAGTGCGGCGCAGCCTCGACGGTTGGTCGACCGGCGCCACCCGGCTTCGTGATCAGCTGCGGCGAGTGGCGCAAGCAAATCAGGCGCCGCTCGAAAAACGGAACGAGTTGCGCGGCCGCCTCAGCGCTTTTCGCGCCAAGATGGCAGCAACCGGATTCAGCGAGGACCCCGTGTTACGAGACATCAGCGCCGAAGCACACAACGAATTGTTCACCTCACCCACCGATCTCGTGCGGGCCGAGCGCCTGGTCACCGAGTTCGGCAACCGATTGGCGAACCCATGACAAGCCAGCCCGCGGCATGTACCGAAGCCGACTGCGGCGGCACCTATCTGGCCGACGGCTACTGCAATACCTGCGGCAGCGCGGCCCCCAAACCGGCTGCCGCCAGCGGACCCGCTGCAGCCACGCCCCACGCCCACCCCGCGCCGCCGGCGGGTGCGGCGGGCTCCTCGGGCCGAGCGGTTGATCTCTCATTGGTCGGCAACGTCTGCACCCAGTCTGGCTGCGGCGGCACGATCTTGGGCGACGGCTACTGCAACACGTGCGGACTCGTGGCCAGTGCACCCGCCCCGGTAGCGGCGGCAACAGACAAGACCCTCTCACCGTCGTCGACATCACGGCCCGGCACACCACCAACTGCGATCACAATTGCTGCGCCGTCGGCGCCACAGCTTTCGAGCAAGGTGTCCACCGCAGTTGCTTCCAGCGAAGCTCGACGTACCGCCGCCACCCGCCGTTCCTCCACCGAGGGCACTGGGCTCGGCATGGGGCTGGTCACGGTTGCCCCCACGCCCGAAGGTGATCCATCACAAGCACTCATGTCGGCCGAGAAGATCCAGGCCGTGATCGACGAAGTCCCCGAAGAAGAACGCTTCTGTCGTAATTGCGACAACCCTGTGGGCCGTGGCCGCGACGGGCAACCCGGCCGAAGCCAGGGATTCTGTGGCACCTGCCGCACACCGTTCGATTTTCTGAGCAATGCACCTGCACTGGAGACGGGCGATCTTGTCGGCAACCAGTACGAGATCCTGGGACCGCTGGCGCACGGTGGTATGGGCTGGATCTATCTGGGCAAGGACAAGGCCGTATCGGACCGTTGGGTCGTGCTCAAGGGGCTGTTGAATGAAGACGACGCCGATGCCATTGCCTCGGCAGTCGCCGAGCGTCAGTTCCTGGCGCAGATCAAGCACGGCAGCATCGTCAACATCTACAACTTCGTCACCTGGGGCGGCGCGGGCTACATCGTGATGGAGTACGTAGGTGGCGCATCACTGAACTCCAAGCTCAAATCTCTGCGCCGCGAAACCGGCGATGTGCAGGCGCGCATGCCCCTCACCGACGCCATTGCCTTCACGATCGGCGTGCTTCCCGCAATGGGTTATCTGCACGATCAAGGGCTCGTCTACAACGACCTCAAGCCGGCCAACATCATGGCTACCGCCAACGACGTCAAGCTGATCGACGTCGGTGGCGTGATGCGCCAAGACGACGACGATGCCGCAATCTTCGGCACGCAGGGGTTCCAAGCGCCCGAGGTCGCCGCCGCCGGGCCCTCGGTACCGTCGGATCTCTACACCGTTGGGCGCACGCTTGCCGTGCTGGCGCTACCGTTCTCGTTCCACCAAGGCGACTACCTGCACGCCATTCCGCCGGCCAGCGAGCAGCCGATCCTGGCTCATTACGAGTCGTTCCATCGCTTCCTGCTGAAGTCCACGGCGCCACATCCCGACGATCGTTTCCAAACCGCCGAAGAGATGCGGTCGCAACTCGTTGGTGTGCTGCGAGAAATCGTTGCCACCACCAGCGGCACGCCCCGCCCTACGCCGAGCGCGCTTTTTGGCGGCGACCAACTCACCCAGCTACTCGTCGACGACAATCGCGCCGCCGACGCACCGAACTGGCGCTCGCTGCCGCGCCCCCGAGTCAATGCGGCCGACGCTGCTGCCAGCTTCCTGCTCGGCCTTCCCGACGATGACGCCGAGCAAGCTCACCTGCAACTGAGCCAGGCAGTAAATGACAAACAGGTGCCATGGACCCACGAAACGGCGTTCGTTTCCGCCATAACCGCCGTCGAGGCCAACCGCGATCCCGGCGCCGTGCTCAACAGCCTGGCCAGCGTCGATCCGTGGGATTGGCGCATCCGCTGGATCGAAGGCCTGCGAGCCATCGTGCAGAACCAGCCCGATCAAGCCGCCGAGAAATTCAACCAGGTGTGGACACAGATCCCGGGCGAGATCGCTCCCAAGCTGGCGGTCGCCCTAACGGCGGAGATGGCGGGCAAATACACGCGAGCCGCCAGTCTGTACGAGTCGATCATGGCAACCGATCCGACCTACGTCACCGCCGCATTCGGCCTGGCTCGGTGTCGCGCTGCGAACAAGGACCGACCGGGGTCGGTGGCTGCGTATCGCAGCGTGCCCGCAAGCTCGGCCGGCTACTTCGATGCCCGTATCGCTGCGGCTCGGGCGTACGTGGAACCCCTCGACGGTGCTAATCCTTCGAAAGACGATGTGGTTGCAGCGGTGCGAGTGCTCGAAGACGTGCAGGTCGACACCATCGAGCGGGCCGAGATCACCGTGCAGATTCTCGACCAGGCGCTGGTGGGACTGTCGACCGGCGCGATTGCCCAGGATCCGGCCGTCAGGCTCTTCGACGAACCCATGACCGACGCCGGCATCCGCCGGCAACTCGAACGCACTTACCGAGAGCTCGGGCGATTGGCGACCGATCGCGACGAACGCATTCGACTGATCGACAAGGCCAACGAAGTCCGTGCAAAGAGTGTGGTGTGAGGGTCTGCTCGCATTGCGGCGAAGACTGCCCCGCCGACGCCAACTGGTGTGAGGCGTGCGGGACCGACCTCGACGCCGCCGTCCAGCCGCCGAAGCATCCGTGCGTCTCGTGCAACGCGCCAGCAGTCGAGGTGACCAACGACGGCTGGTGTCAGGTCTGTGGCACCAAACAACCGGCACCCGAAGATCATGTTGTCGCCGATCATGGCTGGTTCGCCATCGTCAGTGACCGCGGTCGCGTGCATCGCAGCAACGAAGACGCCGGCGCAGTGGCCGCACGTTCGACCGGCGTGGCTGTGGTCGTGTGCGATGGCGTTTCGTCGACCGACGAATCCCAACACGCATCACAGAACGCAGTTCGCACGATCATCGGCCGTATCGAGACCGCCAGGTCGACGGGCGTCGACCAAGCCATAGTGCAAGCAGCCGCCGATGCTCAGACCGAGATACTGCGCGTCACATCTCGCCCGACGGCAGAGCCGCCGTCGTGCACCATGGTCACGGTCGTGGCCGATGTGGTCGGCACCCAAGCCGATGTCTGCGTCGGATGGTTGGGCGACAGTCGCGCCTACTGGGTCGCCGACGGCATGGCCACCCAGCTCACCCGCGACCATTCCTGGGCCGTTGAACAACAAGACCTGGGCGAGCTCGACCAGGCCACCATCGAAGCCGACAAGCGAGCCCACTCGATCACCCGTTGGTTGGGCGCCGACAGCCATGACGTAACACCCGAGCTGAAGGCCCTGCAGTTCGAACTTCCGGGCACCTTGGTGGTGTGTTCTGATGGCCTCTGGAACTACGCCCCCACCGAAACAGACATGCACGACCTGGTGGTGGCTGGCGGCAGCGACGAACTTGCGCTCACCCGCGCCGAACGACTCGTGGCGTTTGCCAACAGTCAGGGCGGGCATGACAACATCACTGTTGCGGTCGCCTACCTCAAACCTCAACCCGCAAGCTGAACCTCACAGGAGTACCTCATGGCTGACTTCACCGCTCAGGTGTTTCAGAACGAATACCTTCCGGCCGGCGGCGACACAGTCGATGCTGTGATCACCGTCAACTCGGCCGCAGGAGCCGACACGGCATCGAACCAAGGCTTGCTCGAGGTCATCATCGTCGATATGTCCGGTTCCATGAACGAAGACGGCGGCGCCAAGGTTCGTGCCGCCAAAGCTGCGACCGCGGTTGCGATCGACACGCTCGACGACGGGGTGGAGTTCGCCATCATCGCAGGCACCGACAAAGCCATGCAGGTCTTCCCCCGTAGCGGGACCGCGGTGGCCGATGCTGCGTCGCGCAACGAAGCCAAGAAGATCGTGAAGCGGCTTCGAGCCGATGGTGGCACAGCGATCGGCACCTGGCTGCGCCTGGCGTCGAGCATTCACGCCACCCGCCCCCATTTGATTCGCCACAGCCTGTTGTTGACCGATGGCAAGAATCAGCACGAAACCGACGATGTCCTGCAGGCTTCGATCGATGCCAGTGTCGGGTTGTTCCAGTGCGATTGTCGCGGATTGGGCGTCGACTGGAACGTCGACGAGATGCGTTTGATAGCGAACGCACTGCTGGGCACCGTCGACATCATTCCCGGCCCCGGCGACATGGAAGCCGAGTTCGAACGCATCATCGCGGGTGTGAACAAGAAGCAGGTCGCCGATGTGGCACTGCGGCTCTGGAGCCCCAAGGGCGCCGACATCGAGTTTCTCAAGCAGGTGTCTCCCAACATCGACGATCTCACTCCCAAGGCGGTCGCCGTGGATGCGCTGACCGATGACTTTCCGCTGGGTGCTTGGGGTGGCGAAGAGAGCCGCGACTATCACCTGCGGGTCAAGATCCCCGCGGGCGACGTCGGCGACGAACGACTGGGAGCGCGTGTCATGCTGGCCCTCGACGGCCAAGCCGAACCCATCGCCTTGGTGCGAGCCGTCTGGACGAACGACGAGAATCTGTCGACTCGCATCAACCGCGAGGTCGCCCACTACACCGGTCAAGCCGAACTCGCCGACGCCATTCACGATGGGCTGGCCGCCCGTGCAAGCGGCGACGACGACACCGCCACCATGAAGCTCGGTCGGGCGGTGCAACTGGCACACGAAACCGGCAACGAAGACTCGGTGCGACTGCTGCAAAAGGTGGTCGATGTCGACGACCCCAAGACGGGAACCGTTCGTTTGCGCAAGCAGGTCGATGATGCCGATGCCATGGCACTGGATGTGCGGTCGACTCGGACCGTGCGGGTCGGTAAGGGCTCGTGAGTACGGCGTGCCCGAAGGGCCATGAATCTGAATGGCCGGACTGGTGCTCGGTGTGTGGCGAGCGCCTGGGTGAAGCCGCCGATGCGGGGGCTGGCGCCACGCCTGCACCTGCGACAGACCCAACTCCAGACCCTGCGCCTGCGGCCACCGGCCCGGCTTGTGAGAACTGTGGGGTGCCTCGTAACGAGCACGATGTGTTCTGCGAAAGCTGCGGCTACGACTTCGCCAGCGGCTCACTGCCCGAGGGTGTTGCTGACAACTCGGGCCAGGTCAGCGAGGCCGACGCAACGCCGGTCCACGTCAAGATCACGGTTGACCCCGACTTCTTCGCAGCCAGCGTCGGCGACGTCGATCTCACGTTGCCCGACCCGCTCCCCGATCCGCAGATCGTGCCGCTTGCCGGCATTCGTATTCTCATCGGCCGCACCAGCACCAGTCGGGGTATCTTTCCCGAGATCGATGTGCAATCAGTGACCGACGACCCGGCGGTTTCCAGCCGTCATGCCATGCTCGAACGGGTAGTCGACGGCTCGTGGACACTCACTGATCTGGGCTCGACCAACGGCACGTTCATGACCGCCGAAGCCGATCCCGCCATCGACCCTGGGATCGCGCTGCCAATCGCCCCTGGCACCAGCATCTACCTGGGTGCTTGGACCCGAATCGAACTCAACGAATCAACCCGATAAACCTGACCGCGGCGCACTGTCGACAACGCAAGGGGTGCCTGCAAACAGAGCCTTTCTGACGGGTGCTATCTTCGACCGCCGCACCCGCTGAAACCGAACATGGTCTTGCTACAGCACCCCAGGCAACACCATCTGGTCAATCGGCACGAACCCACTACGGCCCAAGCCGCCTCCAGCGGGTGCAATTCAGGCCTGTGAACTACGTCGCTTCGACGAGTAATCGTTTGGTGAACCCCCGGTAGTTTGGTAGACCGTAGGAGTAGCTCCGACAGACCCTGGAGGGTCCCATGTCATCTCGCTTGACCAAATTCCTGGCCGTACTCCTGGCCTTGACCATGGTCGCAGTCGCCTGCGGCTCCGACAGCGATGACGCCGCGGAGAGCGGTAATGACGAGGCTGCTGCTGGCGACCTCGATTGCTCGCTCGAGAACCTGGACCTATTCGCCGACGGCAAACTCACCATCGCCACCGGCGAACCGGTGTTTCCGCCGTGGATGATCGACGACGACCCGACCAACGGTCAGGGCTTTGAGAGCGCAGTGGCCTACGCCCTCGCCGAAGAAATGGGCTTCGCAGCCGCAGACGTCGAGTGGGTACGGACCGACTTCGATGTAGCCATCGCCCCTGGCGACAAAGACTACGACTTCAACATGCAGCAGTACTCCCCTACTGCCGAGCGCGATGAGTTCGTGGACTTCTCTGTGTCGTACTACGACGTGCAGAAGTCTGTTCTGACCTTCAGCGGCTCACCCGTCGACGGCGCAGCATCATTCGACGACCTCGAAGCCGGGACCTGGGGCGCCACCATTGGCACCACCGACCTCGACTACATCGAGGGCGAAATCGGCATCTCCGACGTGGCCGTATACGACACCCAATCCGACGTGGTCGCCGCCATGATGGCCGGCCAAATCGATGCCACCGTCGTTGGTCTACCCTCCGCCTTCTACCTGTCCGCAGTTGAACTCGACGGCGGCACGATCGCTGGTGTGCTCCCGGCCGCGGGCGCAGACTCCGACGGCACCGCACTTCTGATGCCCGAAGGCAGCAGCCTCAAAGGCTGTGTCGATGTGGCCATCAACTCGCTGCGTGACGCTGGCACCCTCGACGCCATTGGCGAAGAGTGGCTCCAAGGCGGCGGCGACATTCCAAGCATCGGCAAGTAAACGCGTCTTCTGCCCTAGAAGGCTGACGTAGCCGCATGGCTATTCAAGATGACCTAACGCCACAGCAAGACGTGCCGCCGCCTCCGGCGCCGCTCATGTTGAGCAGGCGCGAACGACTTATGCCGGTGCTGATCAGTGCGATCAGTACCGGTGTTGTTGTGGTGCTCATCGTGCTGGTCGTTGGATCATCCGAACAATGGCCAGCCGTGCAAAAACAGTTCTTCAACTGGCAAGCCATGAAGGACTCCTTCCCCAAGGTCTTGAGCGGATTCTGGCTCAACATGAGGGTGTGGGTCATCGCCGAGATCCTGATCCTGACCTCGGCATTGCTGATTGCAGTGTTCCGGTCCCTGACCGGCCCGATCTTTGCGCCGTTGCGATTCTTCTCCATTGCTTTCATCGATGTGCTTCGTGGTGTGCCCGGCATTCTGCTCATCATCTTGTTCGGCTTCGGCGTGCCTGCGCTGCAGATTCCGGCCCTGCCCAAAAGCGCTCTCTTCTGGGGCACCTTTGCGCTGGTCATCAGCTATGCGGCCTATACCGCCGAGGTGTACCGCGCTGGCATGAACTCGGTCCACGACGGTCAACGCGCCGCAGCAAAAGCGCTCGGCCTCAACCAGTTCCAAACGCTTCGCTTTGCCGTGATCCCTCAGGCCATCCGCAACGTGCTGCCAGCGCTGCTGAACGGCACCGTGTCTCTGCAGAAGGACGTTGCCCTGCTGAGCATCATCGGTATTCGCGACGCAGTTCGCGAAGCCCAGATAATCAAGGATCGCACGTTTAATTACTCGTCGTTCATGGTGGCCGCCGCTCTGTTCTTGATCGCCAGTATTCCGTTGGCCCGGTTCACCGACTGGTACGCGGCACGCGACGCCGAGCGCCGATTGCAGCAGACTCGATAATGCCTGTGGACCGACCGCCCCGCATCCAAGTCGATCAGTTGACCAAGTATTACGGCCAGTCCCTCGTGCTGCATTCGGTTGATCTCGACATCGCCGAGCACGAAGTCGTCTGTCTGATCGGCGCATCAGGCTCGGGTAAATCAACCATGCTGCGCTGCGTCGGGCGACTGGTGCCCTATGACCATGGCGTGATCCGCCTCGACGGTGTCGACATCGAGAGCGACGACATGGCCGAAGCCGAGCTGCGCAAACGCATCGGCATCGTGTTCCAGTCCTACAACCTGTTTCCCACCATGACGGTGCTCGACAATGTGACTCTGGCTCCTCGCAAGGTCCACAAGACCGATCGCAACGAAGCCGAGTCCAAAGCCATGGAGCTGCTCGAACTCTTCGAGATGGAGGAGTTCGCCGACTCCTACCCCGATCGACTTTCGGGTGGCCAACAACAGCGCGTCGCCATCGTGCGAGCCATGGCCACCGAACCCGATGTTCTGTTGCTCGACGAAGTCACTGCGGCCCTTGACCCGGAGCTCATCGGCGGCGTGCTCGCCATTATTCGAGACCTGAAATCCAGTGGCATGACCATGATGATCGTGACCCACGAAATGGGCTTCGCCCGAGAAGTCGCCGACCGGGTCTGCTTCCTCGACGCCGGGCGCATCATCGAAGAGTCACCGCCCGACGAACTGTTCTCTGACCCCCAAGAACCTCGGACTCGAGAGTTTCTGCAACGCATCATCGAAGCTGGCCGCCTATGACCAACTCCCCCGCTCCACCGCCGGGCACTCCCCGCTCGCGCATCGCCGATGCGTCGCTCGCACCCTCTGGCCACCAGGCAATCGAATGGGCCCGCCGCAACTCGCCAGTGCTCGACGGCTTTGTCCGCAACAAAGTCAACGACGGATCGATGCGAGGCAAGAAGGTCGCAGTGGTTGTCCACCTCGAAGCCAAGACCGCCTTTCTGGCCACGGTGCTCGCCGATGCTGGTGCCACCGTTGTTGCCGCTGGATCGAACCCGTGGTCGACGCGCGACAACGTGGCTGCAGCATTGGTCGATCGGGGTATCGAAGTGCACTCCACCCGCGGGTCGACCAACGAGATGTGGGAAGCGGATCTGCTGCGGGTCGCCGACTCGAACCCCGACTACATCATCGACGACGGCGGCGAGCTCACCATTCGCATGGCCCGCGACAAACCCGACCTGTATGCCCAGCTCAAAGGCGTGTCCGAAGAAACCACCACCGGCGTGGTCCGTCTGGCCGAGCTTGACCGACTGGGCCGACTACCCATGCCCGTGGTCGCGGCCAACGACGCCGCCCTCAAGCACATGTTCGACAATCGGTTCGGTACTGGCCAGTCCACGGTCCAGGCCGTGCTCGCACTCACCAATCTGCGAATGCCCGGCAAGCGACTGGTGGTTGTTGGCTACGGCTGGGTCGGGCGAGGTATCGCCGCCTATGCCCACGCCATGGGCGCACGAGTCACCGCCGTCGAGGTCGACCCAGTCCGGGCGCTCGAAGCCCATAGCGACGGCCACGAGGTAGCCGACCTTCTCACCGCCTTGTCGACCGCCGATATGGCCATTACGGCCACTGGTGGGATCCGGGCCATCACAACTCGCCACTTCGCGGTGCTGCCACCTCACGCGGTACTGGCCAATGCCGGGCACCACGATCACGAGGTCGATGTCCCAGCGCTCATCGACCAGGCCGATTCGGTCGATCAGGTTCGACCGGGCGTCACTCGGTACCGACTCGGGTCCAAGCCGGTTTATGTCTTGTCCGAGGGCGCATTGGTGAACATCGCAGGTGGGCTGGGCCACCCGGTTGAGATCATGGACCTCTCATTCTCGGTGCAGGCACTGAGCTGTCATTACCTGGCCACCAACAACCTGGCTCCTGGCATTCATCAGTTCCCCGCAGAACTCGACCGAGCGATCGCCACCGCCAAGCTTGCATCTCGGGGCATCACGCTCGATCACTTGACCGAAGATCAAACCGACACGCTGTCGGAGATCCTCGACGCCGACACGTTCCATTCCTGGGGCAGCACCGGAGACAGCCAATGACGACCAGCGACAACGCCGACGCTCCCGACACCGCCGTTGGTCGCAACATGATCGACTTCGCAGCAGACTTCATGCCCGCACTCGCTGCCGCTACCAATGTGGTCCGAGCCGCTGGGCGCCTCAACGGTCGGCGAGTGGGTGTGGCCCTCACGTTGGAACCAAAGACTGCTTGTCTGGTCGAAGCCATTGCTTCGCTCGGGGCCGATGTTGCCGTGCTCGGCTCTTCCAACTCCACCAGACCGGCCGTGGCCGCCGCCCTGCGAGAGACTGGCGTCAAGGTCTTTGCCGAAAGAGGAAGCTCGCCGGAGCGCTCAGCAGAACTCCGCGACGGCTTCATCGACCATTACCCCGAGTATCTGATCGACGACGGAGCGTTCAACGTTCGCCGCATCCACGATCAACGCCGAGATGCTCTGCCGTCGCTGCTCGGCGTCGCTGAGGAGACCACGAGCGGCGTGCGCCCACTTCGAAACATGGCGGCAGCAGGCATGCTCGAAGTGCCCTGCCTAGCCGTGAACGACGCCCGAACCAAGCTGCTGTTCGACAACGTCTACGGCACCGGCCAGTCGGTGGTCATGGCCATACTCGATGCCACCAACCTGCAGATGCAGGGCAAGGTCGTGGTTGTTGTTGGCTACGGCAAAGTTGGGCGCGGTATTGCCTCGATGGCCCGCGGCCTCGGCGCCCGGGTGACCGTGACCGAGATAGATCCGGTCGAAGCACTTGCTGCCCATCACGACGGACTTGGCGTAGCCCCACTCATGGACGCACTTGTCGACGCCGATGTGGTCATCACCGCTTCGGGAATCGGCTACTCGCTCATCGCCGATCATGTCGCCGCCATGAAAGACGGCGCCATCGTGGCAGTAGGTGGAGCCGGGCCACCAGAGTTTGACCCAACCATGTTGGGCACGTTGACTGAACCGCTGATCTGGGGCGACACCGTGCGGGACAACATCCAGGAGCTGCGGGTACCGGGCGGCAACACCGTGTTCGTGATCGCCGACGGTCACTGCGCCAACACGTCAGCAGGCGAGGGCAATCCCATCGAAGTCATGGATCTTTCGTTGGCGTTGCAGATGCGAGCCATCGACTACCTCGCCGCCAATGATCTGCCAGTTGGGGTGCACCTGTTGCCCAAGGAAGTCGACGATCAGGTCGCCTCCAGTCAACTCGCTGCCGCCGGTCTTGCCATCGACACCCCTTCGGCTGCACAGATCGAAGCCGCTCGGACCTGGTGACGGCAACGACTACCTCCGCTGTCGAGATTCACGTCGCCGACCTCGTTGCTCCTGTCACGAGCCCACCCATCGTCGATGGCGCGGTCGCGGTGGCCAATGGGCTCATCGTTGCGATTGGCACCGAGCAGGACATCGTCGCCACACACCCGAACGCAGTCGCCACTCGCTGGCCCGGCCTGCTCACGCCCGGACTGGTCAACGCCCATACCCATTTGCAGTACACCTCGTTCGCTGCGGTCGGCGCTCAGCCCTACGAGAATTACACCGACTGGTCAATCCGCTTCAACGAGGAGTACGCCGCGCGCCAAGGCGACGACTGGACCATTCCGTATCGTGCCGGCGCGGAGCAAATGGTGCGCAACGGCATCACGGCTATCGGCGACATCGTCACCGACTTCGAATGCCGCGACATCCTCCACGATCTCGACATACCCGGCGTTGCCTATCTCGAGCTCATCGGTATCGATCTCGACGACTGGAACAATGGTGTGGGCACCGGCCTGCGCCACGCCGTGCTCGAGGGTGCGACTTCACCCAGCAACCGAGTCGGAATTTCGCCCCACGCGCCGTATTCGATCGATGCACCAGTACTCACCAAGATGGCCGACCTTGCCCGCGAACTCGATGTCCGGCTTCATATCCACGTGGCCGAATCCGATGGCGAAGACGAGCTCTACCGCACCGGCACTGGTTCCCTGGCCGATCGCCTTCGGAACGTCAGTACCCGACGAGTGGCACTGTTGGAGAACGGCGGCGCGGGCCTGGGAGCCGCCGCCTTCGTGCAATCACTTGGCGTGCTTGGGCCTAGCTGCCACGTCGCGCACGGCGTGTACCTGGGCTCCGACGGCCGGGCAATCATGGCCGCCGAACAAACACTTGTGGCCTTGTGCCCGCGATCAAATCTGATCGTCGGCGTGGACTCGCCGCCAGTCGCCGACTTCCTGCGAGAATCTGTCCCGTTTGCCGTCGGCACCGACTCGCTCACCTCATCACCCTCGCTCGACCTCCTCGACGATGTCGCCGAGCTCCACCGACTCGCCACCGCGCGCGGTATGGCTCCGCCGGACCTCAGCCACCGCCTCCTTCGCGCCGCAACTCTCCATGGCGCACAAGCGCTGGGCTTGGACCACAGCCTGGGATCACTCGAAGCAGGCAAACGCGCTGACCTCGCAGTATTTGGGGTCACTTCCATCGAGGAGCTGACACAAAGCGGCGCCGGCCGTTGTCGCGGCACCATCATCGCCGGCGTAATCCGCCATCGGATTGTTGGGGCACCACCGCCTCGCCCTCGTCGAACAACGGCCCTGCGACCTATAGCGGATCAGTGACATCCACCCTGCACCGGCCCAAGACCGACCACCAGGCCTCGACGACCGATTAGACCTTTTCGAGCGGGGTCCAGGAGAGTAAGACTCGCTTTTCGCCCACCGAGGGGAAGCGCACGACAGCTTCGGCCTTCTCGCCTTGGCCTTCGATCATGATGATCACGCCCTCGCCCCAGGTCGAGTGTTTGACATCGTCGCCGACCTTGAGGCCGATCTCGTGTGCGCCGGTGGTCTTGCGAGATGCCGCCACTGGAGCGGCGATACCGGTGCCGAGCGATTCGCGCTTGGCGCCGCCACGCATGGCCTGGTCGACCTTCCACTCGCGCGTCTGATCCCAGCGATCCTGGCCGCGTCGTGAGCTGCTCCGGCGACGAGAGGCGGTCGACTCTTCTTCGTCGACCAGCTCGGACGGGATTTCGTCGAGGAAGCGACTGGGCGGGTTGTACTGGTTCGAGCCGTACAGGTTGCGAGATGCAGCGTGGGTGAGATGCAGGCGCTGTTCGGCCCGGGTGATACCCACATAGGCCAGCCGTCGTTCTTCTTCGAGTTCTTCGGGGTCGCCGATGCTGCGCATGTGGGGGAAGATGCCGTCTTCCATGCCGATCACGAACACGACCGGATACTCGAGCCCCTTGGCCGAGTGCATGGTCATGAGGATGACCGACGATTCTTCTTCCTGTTCGAGTGCGTCGGTGTCGGCTACCAGCGCGACCTGTTCCAGGAACTCGTCGACGTCGCCGAAATCTTGTGCTGCGCCCAGGAGCTCGCCCAGGTTCTCGAGGCGACCGTCGGCTTCGACGCTGCGTTCGGCTTCGAGAGCCGAGCGGTAGCCCGAGACGTCGAGCAGGTGATCGAGCACGTCGGCCGGACCTTCGGCCAACTGATCTTCGGCGGTCGCCAACAGGTTCAGGAACTTGGTGATGCCGGTGATGGCCTTGCCCGACACGCCGGCTTCGGGCGCCCGCTTGAGGGCTTCGATGAAGGTGAGCCCGTGCTGGGCCGCCCACAGATCGAGCTTGGCGATCGAACCGTCGCCCACGCCGCGACGAGGCGTGTTGAGGACCCGCTTGACGCTGACCTCGTCGGTGGGGTTGATCACCGACTTGAGATAGGCCATGGCATCTTTGATTTCTTTGCGGTCATAGAAGCGAGTGCCACCAATGACCTTGTACGGGATGCCGTTGCGCATCAGTCGTTCTTCGAGCACGCGCGATTGGGCGTTGGTGCGGTAGAAGACCGCCATCTCACCCCACTTGTAATGCTCGCGACTGTGCAGCAGCGAGAGTCGATTGCAGACCCAGGTGGCCTCGTCGATCTCGTCCTCGGCGTGATAGCGGGTGATGAGCTCGCCCGGTCCCTGCTCGGTCCAGAGCTTCTTGGGCGCCCGATCAGGATTGTTGTCGATCACGGCGTTAGCGGCGTCGAGAATGTTCTGCGTCGAGCGATAGTTCTGCTCGAGCACCACGGTCGTGGCCTGAGGGAACGCCTTTTCGAACTCGAGAATATTGCGAATGTCGGCCTTGCGGAACCGGTAGATCGACTGATCGGCGTCACCAACGACACACACATTGCCGGCCGCGCTTGCGAGCAGCAGCACCAGCTCGTTCTGTACCGGGTTCGTGTCCTGATACTCGTCGACCAAGATGTACTCGAAGCGCCGCTGCCAGGTCTCGAGCACGTCGGGATTGCTCTTGAACAGCTGCACCGTCACGCTGAGCAGGTCGTCGAAGTCCATGGCGCCTGCGGCCTTGAGCCGCCGCTGGTATTCCTCGAACACCTGGCCGATGCGTCGTTCGTGGGTCGAACCCGCCATGTCGATGAATTCGGCTGCGGTGCGACCTTCGTTCTTGGCGGCGCTGATGGCGGAGTGCACCGAACGGGGCGGATTTCGTTTGCTGTCGATGTTCAGGTCGCGCAGCACATAGCTGGTCAGACGCACCGCGTCGGCATGGTCATAGATCGTGAACGACGACGGATAGCCAATGGCTTTCGCCTCGCGGCGCAAAATGCGCACACACGCCGAGTGAAAGGTGGACACCCACATGCGCTGGGCGACCGAACCGATTAGGCCCTCGACCCGGGTGCGCATCTCGGTCGCGGCCTTGTTCGTGAACGTGATCGCCAAGATGGCGAATGGCGACACGTTCTCTTCTTGGATCAGGCGGGCGATGCGATGCGTGAGCACCCGCGTTTTGCCCGAACCGGCGCCGGCGACCACTAGCAGCGGACCGCTGTTGTGTAGCACGGCTTCTTCTTGGTCGGGGTTGAGGCCGTCGAGGATCTCGACACTCATGGAAGCAGCTTCTGGCGGAAGTGGTCGAGCACGAGCTCCATCGCTTGGTTGGTGGGGTGGTCTTGGTCGGTCGAATATTCGGCGGTCAGCACCGAGTGAGCGTCCTGGCCATAGCCGTGAGCGTTGCCTGGCGAAGAGTCGATCTCGACCCCGTTGAAGTTGGTGATAGGCGCCCGCTCGCCGCGGGCAAACGCTAGGAACTGGTTATGGACACACGCTTTGGCGAACGACGATGCGACACAACGATTGGAAAAAGCCTTGCCGGGAACCCCGAACAACGAGGCAACGTAGACCGTGAAGCCCGCTTGGTAGACCGTGAAGCCCGCTTGGACCGCCTCTCGGCGCCCAAAGTCTGCAACGTCGTCGGGCGTGATGTCGGGCATCCCGGGGCAAATTACCACCGCAGGCCCGGAGCCAGCGACAAAGACATCGTGGTCGGCGTCGCCGAAGCGCATGGGTCGCCGATCGAAATCTGCGAGTTGGTCGGTCATCGCTCCAACATAGAACGACCCACTGACATTCACGGCGCAATCCCGCCTCGAATTCTCGGGGCATCGACGCTGAACCTGCTCGTGAGCCACGCAGGCCCCACCACCACGTCTCACGCACAAACGCAACACGTTTATTGTCACTCGACAGCCGCCCAACATGGCAATCCTATTGCAGCCTGGATGTGACCCGGATTGCTGTCTGCGGGCGCGTAGTGTGGAATCGAGCTTCGAGCTGTTCGCCCGCTGCTTCGTCGTCCCAGATCCCGGCCCACCCCGACGTCTCGTGTCATCGCACCCATCTCGCCAACACCCAGCGAAGACACGTCTCGGCCTCACCTATATGCCTGGCCTCGACGGGTTGCGCGCCATTGCGGTGATCGCGGTGGTGCTCTATCACGGTCAGGACCTGAGCGGTGTGGCTTCGTTTCTGAAACCCCAGGGCGGGTTCTTGGGTGTCGAGATGTTCTTTGTCATCTCGGGCTTCCTCATCACTGCGCTGCTGGTGAATGAACACGAAGCCACCAACTCGATCGATTTCAAAGATTTCTGGATCCGGCGGGCCCGTCGCCTGTTGCCAGCTCTGTATGTGTTTCTCGCCGGCACCGTGGCGTTGGCCGGGCTCTTCGCCACCGATGCATTCGACAAGATCCGAACCGAGATCTTCGGCGCACTCTTCTATGTGAGCAACTGGTTGTTGATCGCCAACGACGAGTCGTATTTCGAGGCCGCCGGCCGCCCCTCGTTACTGCGGCACCTGTGGTCGCTGGCTATCGAAGAACAGTTCTACCTGGTGTGGCCATTGATGGTGGCAGCAGCATTGCGAGTCGGAGGACGTCGCCTGTTACTCGCGCTCACCGTTGCCGGCATTGCCGCGTCGACCACCTTGATGTGGCGGCTGTTCGACGGCGTCGAGCAATACGGCGATGTCACCAGCGTGTACTTCCGCACCGACGCCCGCGCCGGCGCCCTGTTGGTCGGTGCCGCGCTGGCGCTGGTCTGGCACCGCCCTGCTGGCAGGCCGGCGTGGAACCCAGCCGGCTTCAATCGATGGCTCGTCGACGTTGCCGGCGTGATCGCCCTCGTGCTGGTTGTGGCCATGAACTACTGGTTCACCGATCGGGTGATCGAATGGGGCAGCTACATCCGGCTTTATCACGGTGGATTCCTGGCGCTTTCGACATGCACCGTGATCGCTATCGCTGCAGTGGCCATGCCTGGCGGCAACCTGGCATGGGTGCTCGGCAATCCGGTCATGCGCTGGATCGGCACTCGTTCCTACGGCATCTATCTGTGGCACTGGCCCGTGTACCAGCTGACTCGGCCTCGTGTCGACGTCGACATCGACGGCTACCCCCTCCTGCTGATCCGCCTGGTGATCACCATGGGGCTCGTGGAACTGTCGTATCGACTGATCGAATCGCCCATACGCCAACGCCAGTTCTGGACACCGGTGCTGACCACGCTGCGGACGCCACGTGGCATCGCACTCGTGACCGCCGGAGCCCTCGGCCTGATCATGGCGACCACTGCAGTCGCGCTTGCGATCCCGACCGTCGACCGTTCGCCGGTCACCCAGGTGGCGAGTGGTCCCGCCGACCAGGCGGCCGCGAGCAGCACGCAGCCGATATCCGCAGGCGCGTCTGTCGATGCACCGGGTGTGCCGGTCGATGCACCGGCACCGACTGCCACGCCTGCTCCCGAACCAACACCCACGGTGAGCGCCGAGGCGGCTGCCCTGATCGCAGGTGACTTCGACCCGGCCGAACTGGTGCAGCCGACCCCGGAGCCGACGCCGACCCAGGCACCACTGCCGCCTCCACCACCGCTCAGTGCCCCCTTCGACATTGCTGCGTCCCAGATCCATATCGTGGGTGATTCCGTAGTGGCTGGCGCTCAGGGTCAGCTGTACCGCATCGGCGCGAACGTGACAATCGATGGGCGAATCGGCCGCCAATGGTGGGAACTTGCAGACGAGTTGCGCCAGATGCGGGCTCACGGACTGGCCAACGATGTCGTGGTGATCCATCTCGGCAACAACGGCAACTTCACCACAGAGATGTTCGACGGAGTGATGAGTGCGCTGGCGGGCACCCGGCTGGTGCTGTTCGTCAATGTTCATGCACCGGTCGTATGGGAAGGCGAAGTGAATGCCATGCTGACTCGCAACGTGAGCCGCTATCCCGGCAATGCCCGGCTCATCGACTGGTACACCGCATCGACGCCCCATCCCGAGTACTTCATCGAAGACGGCACCCATTTGCAGGGACCGGGGATGGTGGCGTTCCGCTATCTCATCGAGAACGCACTCCTGACCCTGGGCTGACCCGACTGCGACAACCTGCGTAACCGACCCGCCCACAAACGCAGGTCCACCCACCCCAACCTGCGTAACCGACCCGCCCACAAACGCAGGTCCACCCACCCCAACCTGCGTAACCGACCCGCCCACAAACGCAGGTTCACACAGTAAAGTTGCACGTCAGTAGAGTCGGCACATGACTCACCCTTTTCGTTTCAGTGCATCTCTCGGCGGCCTGGACACCACCGGACTGGTGGCTTGCGCCCAACGTGCTGAACAGCTGGGGTACAACGCTGTCTCTTTGCCGGACCATTTCACCGATCAGCCGGCACCCCTGATCGGGCTGACTGCGGCGGCGATGGCCACAAGCACGTTGCGGGTACTGCCGCTGGTGTTGGCAAACGACTATCGCCAGCCGTTGGTGTTGGCGAAAGAACTGGCCTCGATCGATGCCCTCTCGGGTGGGCGGCTCGACTTCGGCATCGGTGCCGGCTGGATGATCACCGACTACGAACAGGGCGGTATTCAGTACGACAGCCCCGGCACTCGGATCCGCAAGCTCGGCGATGCCGTGGACATACTGCGGGCATTGTTGGCGGGCGAAGAGGTCGACGTCGACAGCGAGTTCTATTCGATCTCCGGTTCGCTGTCTGCGCCGTTGCCTGTCCAGGAAGGTGGCATCCCTTTGATGCTCGCCGGCGGCAAGCAGAAGATGCTCACGCTCGCAGGCGAGAAGGCCGACATCGTCGGATTCAACCCCGGACTGACCGCCGGGGTGATCGACGAACGAGCAGGTCGCACAGCCACTGCCGCGAAAACCGACGAGAAGCTCACGTGGATTCGTGATGGAGCGGGCGCTCGATTCGACAGCATCGAACTGCAAACCCGTATCCATCTGACGATGATCACCGACGACCGTGAGCAGGTGGCGGCCGAGATGGCGCCGCTGCTGGGCATCTCCCCCGAGGAGGCGCTCGAGTCACCACATGCCCTCGTGGGCACAACGCAACAGTGCATCGACGAGGTGCAGCGTTGGCGTGACCGCTGGGGCATCAGCTTCGTCTCGATCAACGGCCAGGATATGGAGTCCTTCGCCCCCGTGGTCGAAGCTCTGGCTGGCAAGTAGCGAGCTTGGCCCCGCAAATCTCGACTCCCAGGTGGAGCAGCGCCCCGTGGGTTCGAGCCCAGATTTCGTCGGTACCAGAGCCATTGATCTGCTCAGAGCCACTCATCGTTGCAACCACTCGGACATAAGCCACCGTCTGAACTCGTCGGCACTCAGGCGACGGCGCCGATACTGGCCAGAGGCGTGATTGGTTAAACGCGTCCGATCAGGTGTCGGCGTTCGTCTCGCAATTCGAACGCCTCTCACCGTGGGCGCTAAGTGATCGTACGTGAGTGCCGAAACCGACTGGCCGATAACGTCAGACGAAACGAGTTTCACAAATGTGAGAAGTGATGGCACCATAGGTGTCCCCACAAACTGTGTGCTATCCGGCACATGGTCGAGCCAACTAGACCACGGTGTCCCCCTCGGTAACGAGCAACACCACTCGCGGCGAGAAGGCCGCTTCATCATGACTACCTCAGATACACCAGAAACATCCAATCAGCCCGGCGACGGGGCTCCAATCTCCAGCTCAGACGCCACCGAGACCACGGCTCCCGAGACCCCGGCTCCTGAGACCCCGGCGCCTGAGACCACTGCACCAGCAGAAGAAGCTGCGCCCGCAGAGGATGCCGAAGCGCCAGCAGCCGAAAAAACAGCAGCCCCAGAAACAACTGCGGCCGAACAGCCCGCTGCAGCCGAAGACGCACCTCCCGCCGAACAACCCGCTGCAGCCGCAGACCCAGCGGCCGAACAACCCGCAGCCGCTGGAGCCTCCGAAGCGCCCACCCAAGAAACACCTCCCGCCGAACAACCCGCAGCAGCCGAGGCGCCTACGCAAGAGGCACCAGCGACTTCCGCCGAACAGCCCGCCCCGACAGCCACGTCTGCGCCTGCGATCGGCGATTCCGCACCGGGTACCGGTGCGCCGCCAGCAGTTTCGGTCGATGCCGAACCGGTCGACGATGTCGTTCCCGATGCAGGACTCGGGTTGCCCGAAGCCGGAGCCGTGCTAGGACCACCGAATCTGGGCGGATTTGAAAGCGGCGAGATCATCAGCGGCACCGTGCTGATCGTGTCGAAGCGAGAAGCCGAAGTCGACTTGGGCGGCGGCAAGATCGGCGTCGTTGGCGACCGGCACTGGTCATCCGGTGAACAGGTCGATCTGACTACCGTGCTCAAGCCAGGCGACACCGTCGAGGCCGCCGTCCTCGCTCGTGCCGACATCAAGAAGCGCATCACCCTGAGCCATCTGTGGGCGCAACAAAAGCGTGGCTGGGAAGCCGCAGAAGGTGCTGCCAAGAGCAAGGGCGATCTTCAAGCGACCGTCACCGAGACGGTGAAGGGTGGCCTGTCGCTCGATGTCAACGGCGTTCGGGCGTTCATGCCCGCGTCGCTTGTCGATGTGCAGACCGTGAACGACCTGAAGCCGTATATCGGCCAGACCTTCGCTGTGCGTGTCATCGAGGCCGACCGCAACAAGGCCCGCTTGATCGTGAGCCGCAAGGCCGCCATGCGTGCCTCGCAGCGTCAGCAGGCCAAGTCGGCACTCAGCAACATCAAGGTCGGTCAGATGATGACCGGCAAGGTTGCGCAGATCACCGACTTCGGCGCCTTCGTCGATGTCGAGGGCGTGCGTGGCCTGGTGCACAAATCCGAGATCGGCTGGAGCCGAGCCCGTGATCCACAGCGGGACCTCAAGGTTGGCCAAGAGGTGCAGGTCAAGGTGCTGAAAGTTCAGCCGTCGCGCAACCGTCTCGGTCTCTCGATGCGCACCGAGAACGATCCGTTGGCCGCCATCCGCAAAGGTGAGCGTTTCGAAGCGACCGTCACTCGACTGGTCGACTTCGGCGCTTTCGTGGCGCTTCCTTCTGGGGTCGAAGGTCTGGTGCATGTGTCGGAGATGGCCGAGTACCGGGTATTCGCTCCCGAAGAGATCGTGATACCGGGCGAAAAGGTCTGGGTGAAGGTTCTCAAGGTCGACAAGAAGCGACGCACCATCGACTTGTCGATGGCTCAAGCCGTGGCGCCGGACCCCGCTGAAGAAATCGCCGCTCGCGAAGCCGCTGCGGCCAAGGCCGAGGAAGCTAAAGCTGCAGAAGACGCACCGGTCGAACCCGCTGCCGAAGCAGCCTCGGACGCGCCCGCAGAACAAGAAGCCACTGAAACGCCCGCAACAGAACCAGCAGCAGCAGCAGAAGCACCCACTGACGACACACCAAACGAACCAGCAGCAGCAACCGCTGACGACACACCAAACGAACCAGCAGCAGCAACCGAAGAGACAGCCGCAACAGAACCTGCCGCAGCAGAAGCACCCGCTGACGACACACCAAACGAACCAGCAGCAGCAACCGAAGAGACAGCCGCAACAGAACCTGCCGCAGCAGAAGCACCCGCTGACGACACACCAAACGAACCAGCAGCAGCAACCGAAGAGACAGCCGCAACAGAACCTGCCGCAGCAGAAGCACCCGCTGACGACACACCAAACGAACCAGCAGCAGCAACCGAAGAGACAGCCGCAACAGAACCTGCCGCAGCAGAAGCACCCGCTGACGACACACCAAACGAACCAGCAGCGGAAGCATCACCGGTCGACGACGATCACGCCGAAGATGCGGCCGGGAACACGTCGGCAACCGCCGAAGACGAGTAGTTCTCTCCACGTGGTGTGTACTCCCCGGTTGGAGTGCACACCCTGAGCTATCTCGAACGCCGCTCCAGCTGGGTGGTAAAGATACCTTCGGCGATCTCGGTGCGTCCGGTTTCTTTGAAGCCAAGCGATGCATAGAGACTGAGCGCCGGGTGGTTGGCGGTGCCGGTGGACACGGTGATGGTCGGTACTTCCGGCACTGCCTGCACGAGTTGGCGCCCGCGTCCCTGGCGACCAAAGGCGGGATCGACCGCCAACCGATCGATCTCCAGCGCATCACCTTGCAGTTCCCACGCCACGATGCCAACCAGGCGTGGTCCATCGAAAGCTCCGCGCCAGCACAGGTGCCCCAGCGTTGCCACCTGCTCTTCGGTCTCGTGCAAGGGCGGTATGGCGTGGAATCCCATGAGTTCGGCTTCGACGGCGTAGGCAGCGCGTTGAATAGCCACGATCCGTTGTGCCCGACCGGGCTCGGTTGGATCCAGGAGCGAGATCATGTACGACACCCGGGTCTCGCGTCGCAACGGGCCATCAGGTCGTTGGCGGCGAAGTGCGGCCCAGCAGCGCCAGCAGGCGATCGCTGGCGGAGTCGGATGCAGGTGTGGTCGGTGCTCCGAAGAAGCCGCTATCGGCGATCTGGTCGGCCATTGGTTGCCAGAAGTCGAGCAGCCAGTCGGCAAAACGATCGTCGATTGGCGCAGGTCGGCCGGCAGCAACTTGGATGTCCCAGGCATGCAACACGTTGTCGGTGATGCGATAGCCCAACAAATGCCGGCCGTCGACCGTGCCCATGTCGAGCTCGAACATGGTGTCGGCCACGCCGGGTTCCTTTGCTGCCTCGATGGCCCGCAATGCGGTGCCCCGCCAGGACGCCAGCGGGCTCGACCCGAGGAGATCCACACTGAATTCGCTCTGGGTCGTGGCAGTGTCTCCCGCCAGGACCGACGGTAGATGGGCTTCGCCGAGCACAACGTGGGCAACAACTTCTTTGATGTTCCACTCGGTGGCGGGAGTCGGCAGATCCCACTCGTGATCAGCAACATCGCGCACGGCATTACCGAAGACCGCGAGGGCATCGACATACAGCTGAACCACGTCGGTTTCGTTGCCGCTGTTGTTGTCGCTGTTGGTGTCAGATGAACTGTTCATTCCCACTCGATTGTGCCGGGAGGCTTCGAAGTGATGTCGTAGGCCACACGGTTCACCCCGCCGACCTCGTTGATGACTCGACTCGAGATGGTTTCGAGCACGTCGTAGGGAATGCGAGCCCAGTCGGCGGTCATGACATCTTCGCTGGTCACGGCACGCACGATGATCGGGTAGCCGTAGGTGCGTTCGTCGCCCATGACTCCCACGCTGCGGATGTCGGGCAGCACCGCGAACGACTGGAAGATCTCGCGCTCGAGACCAGCTTGGCGCAGTACCTCTCGCACGATGAAGTCGGCGTCTTGCAGCACGGCGACCTTGTCGGGTGTGACTTCGCCGATGATGCGCACACCCAGACCCGGGCCCGGGAATGGTTGACGCCATACGACTTCGTCGGGGAGGCCGAGCTCGGCGCCGACCTTTCGTACCTCGTCTTTGAACAGTGCACGCAACGGTTCGACCAGATCGAATTCCATGTCATCGGGCAGGCCACCGACATTGTGATGGCTCTTGATCGTAGATCCATGTTTGCTGCCCGACTCGATGACGTCGGGATACAGCGTGCCTTGCACCAGAAAACCGGCGTCTTCGATGCCGCCCTTCGCCTTTTCGAACACCCGAATGAAGGTCTCGCCGATGGCTTTTCGTTTCGACTCGGGTTCGGTCAGGCCGGCAAGCTTTTCGAAGAACTCGTCGGCAGCACGAACATGAATCAACTCGATGCCCTGAGTCTTTCGGAACGTTTCGACGACCTGCTCGCTCTCGTTCTTTCGCATCAGCCCGGTATCGACATACACGCAGGTGAGCTGGGGGCCGATCGCCTTGTGCACCAGCGCTGCGGCCACCGCAGAATCCACGCCACCAGACAGCCCACAGATGGCTCGGCCGGTCCCGACTTGGTCACGGATCAGCTGGACCTGCTCGTCGATGATGTTGGCCATCGTCCATGTACGGTCGACACCCGAGTCGTCGAGCCAGCGCTCGATAACCGACTGGCCGTGCTCGGTGTGTGAGACCTCGGGGTGATATTGCACACCGCAGATGTGATCGCTCTCGAATGCTGCGACCGGAGCGTTTGCCGTGGAGGCGGTGGCAGTGAAGCCCTGGGGGATCTCGCTGATGCAATCGAAGTGGCTCATCCACACCGATTGTTCGGCGGGTTGACCGACAAGCAACCGACCGTGGTCGATCACCGTGAGACCGGTGCGACCGTATTCACCGGCCTCGAAGCGGCTGACGGTGCCACCGAGCTGCTTCGCGATCAGCTGCGCGCCGTAGCAGATGCCGAGAATCGGGATGCCCAGGTCGTACACGCCGGGATCGATCACCGGCGCGCCGTCGATGTTCACCGACGCCGGACCACCACTGAGGATGATCGCGGCCGGTTCGAGCGCAGCGAATTCGGCGGCAGTGAGATCGTTGGAGACGATTTCGCTGTACGAGCGCGCCTCGCGAACGCGGCGGGCGATCAACTGGGCGTACTGCGCCCCGAAGTCGACAACGAGAACAGCACCGGTTCCTACATGTTCAGCCATGAGTTCAGGTCGGGGCGGCTAGCGGCCCATACCAACGGCTTGCGCCTTCTGCAGGCTCTTGCCCTCGGTCTGCAGCGCCGGAGCGACCATGAGTTCGGCCTTCTGGAACTCTTTGAGCGTGAGGTGACCAGTCGTGGCCATAGAGGTGCGCAGGCCGCCCATAAGGTTGACGCGGCCGTCATTTTCGCGCGCTGGTCCGGTCAGGATCTCTTGGAGTGACCCGCGGATCGATGTCTGCACTCGGGCGCCTCGAGGCAGCGTGGGGTGGAACGTGGCCATGCCCCAGTGATAGCCGCGACCGGGTGCTTCTTCGGCTGCGGCGAGCGGTGAGCCCACCATGACTGCGTCGGCACCGCACACGATGGCCTTGGCGATGTCGCCACCTGTGGCCATACCGCCATCGGCAATGACGTGGGCGTAGACGCCGGTCTCGTCGAGATGGCGCATACGAGCGGCTCGTACATCGGCAATCGCTGTTGCTTGCGGCACACCAATGCCCAAAACGCCACGAGTGGTGCAGGCGTGGCCGGGGCCAACGCCAACCAGCACACCAGCAGCGCCGGCCCGCATCAAGTGCAACGCCGCTTCGTAGCTGGCACAGCCACCGGCGATCACGGGGATGGGCAGCTTGCGGACGACCTCTTTGAGGTTGAGTGGTTCGTGGTTCTTGGATTTGTGCTCGGCAGTCACGACCGTGCCCTGGATGACCAGGATGTCGAGTTCGGCCTTGAGGACTTCGTCGAGATACATGGTGGTGCGCTGTGGCGTGAGCGATGCTGCAGTGACAACACCGGCAGACTTGATCTCGCGAATGCGTTCGCCGATGAGTTCTGGCTTGATCGGCTCGAGATAGATCTCTTGCATGCGCAGAGTCGCCTTTTCTGGCGGCAGCGACGCGATTTCGTTGAAGATCGCTTCGGTATCTTCGTACCGGGTCCACAGGCCTTCGAGGTTCAGGACCGCCAGACCGCCGAGCTTGCCAATGGCGACTGCGGTGTCGGGGCTGACCACGCCGTCCATGGCCGAAGCCATGACCGGAAGGTCGAACCGATACGCGTCGATGTCCCATGTCAGGTCGACGTCTTCTGGATCTCGGGTGCGCCGGCTCGGCACAATTGCAACGTCGTCGAACCCGTAGGCCCGTCGACCGGACTTGCCCAGACCAATGTCGATTTGCACCATGGAAAATCACCTGTTCATGCGACTAAAGCACGACTCTATACACATCGATCCGCGGCCATCGGGGACCAGAGCTGTCGACCTTGTCACTCGCAACCACTCCAACGAGCTACTCCCCCATGCGCAACTCTGACCACATTTGAACCGGCGAAATCTGCTGCGATACGATCTTTGAGTGACGAAGTCCGTAGCGGTCGAACCCGAATGCTGGCGTCGCCCTCGGCTGGTCGCGGCAGTCGAAGCTGCCGGCGTCGACGTGGTGCCAGTCGATCAGGCGACCGCATTGATCTGGGCCGATCCTCAGAACCCCGAAGCGTTCCCGGCCATGTTGCACGAGCGGCTCGATTGGGTCCAGCTTCCCTACGCCGGCATCGATCCGTTCCTGCACATGCTCGACACCGACCGGGTGTGGACCTGCGGGAAGGGTGTGTACGCCCAGCCAGTGGCCGAAGCTGCACTGGCCATGTTGCTCGCCGGGTTCCGTAACATCGTCGGGTACGCCCGCGAAACCACATGGTCCGCCCCGGTTGGCCAGAACCTGCACGGAGCCGACGTCGTGATCCTGGGTGCTGGAGGAATCACCGAAGAACTCGTGCCCCTGCTGGCGCCGTTCGGTTGTCATATCACCGTGCTGCGGCGCACGGCACAGGACTTCCCCGGCGCCCATGCCACCCTCACGCTGGCCGACCTGCACCAGGTGTTGCCCAATGCCGATGCGGTGGTTCTGGCACTTGCGCTCACGCCAGAGACCAGAGGCGTGATCGGCCAAGTCGAACTCGAGCTCATGAAGCAGACCGCGTGGATCGTGAATGTGGCACGAGGTGGCCATATCGACACCGCTGCGCTCGTCGCAGCTCTCAGGACAGAGACGATCGGCGGCGCCGCTCTCGATGTCACCGACCCCGAGCCACTGCCCGACTCGAGTCCACTGTGGACGCTGGCGAACTGCTTGATCACACCCCACGTCGCCAACACGCCCGAGATGGGTCTGGAGTTGCTGGCACGTCGCGTCACGACCAACGTCGAGCGCTACATGGCCGGTCAAGTACTTCTGGGCCCGGTCGACACCCAGGCGGGATATTGAATGGACGATGCACCTGGTGGCCACATTCTCTAGAGTCGTAGCCATGACGGCGGTAGGCCATTGGCGAAACGGAATACTTGCGCTGCTGATGGCAGCGCTGCTGGCTTCGTGTGTCATCGACACGCCCGGCATCGAAAACACCGACACGGCCGACACTCCCCCTGCGGTTGCTCCTCAACCGACCGAACCACCCCCACAGTTCGAGCCGACGGTTGCGCCGGAACCGACCCCGCTCCCGACTCCTACCGAGGCGCCCGCCCCCGAACCCACGCCGGCTTCAGCGCCAATTGGTCCACCACCGCTGCCTACCCGAGAACCCGGCGACGAACTGCTGCCCAGCAGCGCCGATCCGGGTTTGGTGGTTACACCGGTGCGGGGTGCCCGATTCATGCTCGCTCAGGCTCGCCCGATCCTGCAACTCGGTGGACACACGTTGGTCTATGTCGACGACGAACTCAACGCCGAAGTCGACATCTTCACCCCTGTGGCCCGAGCCGACCTGAGTCCGATCGACGACTACGAAGCGCTCATCACCTACTTCGAAACCAATGCGGGGTTCGCCGGGCTCGACGAACTTTCACCAGTGTCGATCGCAGGAATCCCGACCCGGGTATTCGAAGGGATCTCCGATACTGCCGATCGGGCCTTCATCACCGACCTCACGTTCATCGACGACGACCTGTTCGGGTGGTATCTCCCGGCGCGCATGCGCCTGTGGGTCATCGACCATCCCGACGGCCCCGTCGTGGTGTCGGCCGAGAGCGCCCAGAATCCCGGCCGCTACAGCGAAGCTGTGCGACTCGCCACCGAGATACTGAGCACCATCGACTTCAGCTGAGCGCAGTGCGGCGGGTCCCGGTCGACGTCGAACCCGATCGACCCGGTGGTCAGAACTGCGCCCGCACGGCCCACAGGTCAGGGAAAGCTTGGCGAAACAGCGTGGTCTTCAGGTAGTCGACACCTGCGCTGCCCCCGGTGCCCACCCGAGCCCCTATGGTGCGCTGCACCATCATCACATGGCGATAACGCCACTCTTGCAGGGCCTCGTCTAGGTCGGTGAGAGCCTCACACAGGCTGACGAGCCGGATGTCGGTTTCATAGACACCGACGATCACGGCCTGCACTACAGGATCTGGCTCGACCGCTGCCTTGGGGTCACGGTTCAGCGCTGATGCCGGCATCGGGTGGCCGTTGCGATGCAGATACCCGACGAAGGCGTCCCAGAGTGTCGGCTCCTCGATGCGCGTGATCAATCGCTGGTGCTCGTCGGCGTTGTCTGCAAACCAGTGCGGATCGAACGTGTCCGTGATGCCCAGCAGCGTTTCAAGCTCGCGGAACTGCGCCGATTGGAACCCGCTGCTCTCGTCGAGGAACCGTCGGAAGGACAAGAACTCGAGCGGTGTCATGGTTTCCAGGATGTCGATCTGGCCGACCATGGTCTTGAAGATGTGACGGACGCGTCGCAGCTGATGTCCGCCACGCGCCAACGCGTCGCCGTTCAGGTGAGCGACCAACCGATCGAGCTCATGCAGGATCTGTTTGAACCACAGTTCGTAGACCTGGTGGATCACGATGAACAACATCTCGTCGTGTTCTTCGGGGTCGCTCTTCGGGTCCTGGAGTTCGAGCAGTTCGTCGATCTTCAGATACTCGCCATAGGTCGTCACGATGATGGATCGTAACGCAGTGTTGCCTGCTCAGGCCGCACCGTGGGACAACGAGGCGACCGTATTCAGGACAGGGTGAAGGCTCGGACCATGTCACGATTGAGCAAGGCCAAACCAGTGGTGATGCGATTGTCGCCCTCGCGTTGGCTGAGCAGAATCGTGGCGTTCGTGACCGGGAAATACTGCTGCAGTTGACTCGAGAGCACGTGGGTGGGCGCACCATTGAACTGGAGGTGCCCGGTGCCGTAGACCTCGATCGAACCAACGATGGCGCCGACCTGACTGCCCTTCTTCGACTGCACCTTGTCGATACGGGTCTGGCGGCTCTCATGCTCTTCGACGTCGAGCGTGGCCACCAAGATGGTGCTTTTGGTAAGCGTGGCGACCGGCCAGACCACACCCGGGCCCTCATGGTTCTGCAGCAAGCTGACGATGCGGGCGTGGCGCAGTTCGATGTAGTCGGTCAACGGATCGTTGAGCTTGTCAGACAGCCGTTCGGTCACCATGAGCTCACCTTCGATGCGGTGTGCCTGGGTGTAGAAGGCAGTGTGTACTTGCGACATATAAGCAAGTATCGACCAAAAGACACCCAATTGGAGAGAAACCGGCCAAATTTCCGAGTATCGCCACGGCGGTCGGTTGGATCGGGCACAGTTTGAACCATGAACGCAGTTCCTTCCTCCCTCGGCGATCGGTTGGCCCGGGGCCAACTCGTGATGATCGATGGGGCGACCGGTACCGATATCGAACGCCGCGGGGTACCGATGGTCGAGAACGCCTGGTGTGGCGTGAGCGCGCTCACCCACGGCGACGATGTCCGGGCGGTGCACCAGGCTCACATCAGAGCCGGTGCCGAGGTCATCATTGCCAATACTTATGCATCGAGCCGACACCTGCTGGCTCGGGCGGGTCACGAGGCCGACTTCGTCGCCATCAATCGCCGCGCCGTCGAGCTGGCAATCGAAGCTCGTGCTGCGTGTGAGCGGCCCGATGTGGTTGTCGCCGGGTCGATGTCGACGACTCGCCAGGGTGGACCCCGGGCCGAAGTCGAAGTCGCACGAGAGAACTTTGCCGAACAGGCGCAACTGCTGGCCGAGGCTGGAGCCGATCTGATCGTGCTCGAGATGATGCGCGACATCGAGCTGACTGCGGTCTGTCTCGAAGCGGCCTATGCCACCGGGCTACCGGTCTGGATCGGCTTGTCGTGTTCGCTGAAGGACGGCGTGCCTTGGATGATCGACGAGTTGGTCACGCTCGAGGATTTCATGAATCGATTTGCTGGCGAACCGGTCGAAGCATTTGCGGTCATGCACACCGAGACTGCCGACATCGATGCCTGTCTCGACGTGGTGCAGGCCCATTGGCAGGGGCCGGTCGGGGTCTACGCCCAGAGTGGCGACTTCCAGCCACCGGTGTGGGTGTTCATCGATGTGATCTCGGCCGAAGACTACGCCGAGGCTTGTATGCGGTGGATTGACCGTGGTGTGCAGATCATCGGCGGATGTTGCGGTATCGGCCACGAACACATCGCCCACCTCGCCCCACTCATCAAGGCCGCCAACCAAGCCCGCTAGCCAGGCTGTATGCAACGGTGCCAGGCACCGTTGCATATCGAGACGGCGAAATGCCGCAGTTCAGAGCTGGCACGAAACGTCCATTCGCGCTCTAGACATCGAACTCATCAGATTGGCGGCCCAAATGAGAGTGATTCTCATTCTTACTTGGGTACAGTCGTACGGTGCGCTCAAGTCGACCCCGCCCGGCGAACCCACCATCTGTTGCGAGCGGCCCCACCCCGCGGGCGCAACCGGCCGTTCGCTTGCGAAATGTCGATGCGCACCATGGCGGAACTTTGGCACTGCAGGAGGTGAACCTCACCATCCAACCCGGGACCGTCACTGCGGTGGTAGGCCCCAACGGCGCCGGCAAGTCCACGATGTTCGCCCTGATGAGTGGGCGCATCCAACCCTCTGCTGGGTCGGTCTTTACCTGCGGGCCGGTCGCAGAAGTCTTGCAGGCAACGACAATCGACCCGCAGTTGAGCATCACCGTCGACGACGTCGTTCGCATGGCCCGCTACCCCACGTGCGGCATCCTCGGGCGGATCCAACTCGCAGACCGAGAGGCATGCCACGAGGCACTCGATCGCGTCGACTTGCTCCACTTGCGTCGACGACCCATCCACGAGCTATCGGGAGGCGAGCGCCAGCGGGCGCTACTCGCGCAAGGAATCGCGCAGGACGCGCCGATCCTGCTACTCGATGAGCCCGCTGCAGGCCTCGACGTTCCTTCCCAACAGCGGGTGCTCGACGTGATCCGTGCCGAAGCCGATGGGGGACGAGCGGTGCTGTTCTCGACCCACCATCTCCCCGACGCCACCTATGCCGACACCGTCGTGGCGCTGGCGTGCCGCTGTGTCTGTTGCGCGCCACCGAGCGCGGCGCTGCTGGACCCCAACGTGACTGCGCTATTCGCCGCTCGACCGCTGAAGGCGCCCTTGGCTCACCAACCGAGGGTGGCAATGTGAACATCGACGACTACCTGGATGCAGTGTCGCTGGTGGACTGTTCCGGTCGCATTACGCACACACTTACGTTGTTGGTCGACGGCAAGGTTCGGGTCAGAATCGGACACGTTGACGCGGTGATCGACCCTGCGACTCGAACCACCCTACCCAAGGCGTTCCAGCTCGGACGCGGCGAGTACAGCCATGACCACATACTCAATCTGGCCTGCGAGATAGCCAGAGGCGGTTGATCTGGAGCCTGGCGTCAGGACCTTCGACTGCGAGCGATATGCGACGAACGCCCACCCAAGCGGAGCGGTAAAGCACACGCAAGAGCGAGAGACGAGCGCAACGCGACGGAGCAACGAAGCCGCAGAAAACAACGACAAACCAAGTCCCGCGACGCCCACCCAAGCGGAGCGGTAAAGCACACGCAAGAGCGAGGGACGAGCGAAAAGCGGCGGGGCAACGAAGCCGCAGACCACGAAGAGAAACCATGTCCGGCGACGCCCACCCAAGCAGAGCGGAGCAACGCGGAGCAACACTGTCACACCGTTGGTTTAGGGTCTCAGGGACACCCCTATGGCTCTCACCGAACTTCCGCCCCGCAGAACATCGACGACCGAACCCGAGCTGATCGGGCAGACCCTGCAGCTTCAATTCGACGCGCCCGCAGTGGCGTCGTGGCCGGCGTTGGCCGACTTCCATCCGGCGGTGCGCACCTGGTTCGAGCGCAGCTTTCCTCTGGGGCCCACACCGCCGCAGGAACATGCGTGGCCTTCGATCGCCGACGGTAACGACACGCTGGTAGCGGCGCCTACGGGCTCGGGAAAGACCCTGTCGGCGTTTCTGGTATCGATCGATCAGCTGTACAAACGCCACGATGCGGGCACGCTCATGGCAAACACCGCCCAGGTGGTCTACGTTTCGCCGCTCAAAGCGCTGGCCGTGGATATCAGCGAAAATCTCACCCGCCCGCTCGACGAGATCGCCGCCATTGCATTGGAGCTCGGTTATCAGCCGCCAGCGTTGCGGGTCGGTGTGCGGTCTGGCGACACCACCAGCTCGCAGCGCAGTTCCATGGTCCGCAAGCCTCCCGAGTTCATTGTGACCACGCCCGAGTCGCTCTATCTCATGGTTACCGCCGAGAAGAGTCGCGAGGCGCTGCGCACGGTCCAGACGGTGATCATCGACGAAATCCATGCCGTGGCCCGCGACAAGCGTGGGTCACATCTGACCCTGACCTTGGAGCGACTCGAGCACATCTGTGGCGACCGGCCGATGCGCATCGGCCTGTCCGCCACCCAGCGCCCGATCGAGACGGTCGCCCGGCTGTTGGTCGGTAGTGCCCGCAGTGACGCCACCGGTGCACCCGATTGCACGGTGGTCGACACGGGTCACAAGCGTGACCTGGATCTGCAGCTGGTCCTTCCAGAGGGTGAACTCGAAGCGCTGCCCGCGGCCGAGATGGTGGCCGAGTTGCTCGACGAGATCACCGACATGATCGAGCAACATCACACCACGCTGGTGTTCGTGAACACCCGACGTATGGCCGAGCGAATTGCCCACCAGCTGGCCGAACGCCTCGGCGACGACAAGGTGGCTGCGCACCATGGCTCGCTCTCCAAAGATCGCCGTGAGCGGGTCGAGCGCAAGCTTCGTGCTGGCGAGTTCAAAGCGCTTGTCGCCACCGCATCGCTCGAGCTCGGTATCGACATCGGACCGATCGAATTGGTCTGCCAGATCGGTTCCCCTCGCAGTATCGCCACGTTCCTGCAGCGGGTCGGCCGTTCGGGCCATACCCGCCATGGCACACCGAAGGGGCGTCTGTTCCCGCTCAGCCGTGACTCACTGGTCGAGTGTGCGGCGTTGCTGTCTGCAACTCAGGCTGGGCGCCTCGATGCCATCCTTCCGCCGGTCGCGCCGCTCGATATTTTGGCCCAGCAGATCGTGGCCGAGACCGCCGCCGAGCGCTGGAATGTAAACGACCTGTACGAGCTCATGAAGGGTGCTGCGCCCTACGCCGATCTCACGCGCGAGGTGTTCGACGAGGTGCTCGACTTCACCACCAAGGGTGTCGTGACCGGGCGTGGCCCCAAGGGCGCGTATGTGCATTTCGATCAGGTCAACGGCGAAGTCGAAGGGCGGCGTGGCGCCCGGCTGGCGTCGCTGACCTCGGGTGGCGCCATCCCCGAGACCGCGGACTATCGAGTGGTGGCCGACCCCGACGACATGCGCGTCGGCACCGTTGGCGAAGACTGGGCCACCGAGTCGATGCCAGGCGACATCTTCTTGTTGGGCACCCATTCCTGGCAGATCCGGCGAATCGAACCCGGCGTGGTTCGGGTGGTCGACGCCGGTGGCAAGCCGCCCACCATCCCGGTGTGGCTGGGCGAAGCGCCAGCCCGGACCCAAGAGCTGTCCGAAGAGGTCTCATCGTTACGTGCGGGTGTGCAACGGCTGATCGAGACGCAGTCTCCTCGAGCGGCCGTGGCTTGGGTCATGGAAACGTGCGACATCGGTGCGTTGCCCGCCGAGATGATCGTGGCCTATCTGGGCGCGTCGTTGGCGGTGCTGGGCGACTTGCCGACCACCGACCGGCTGGTCATCGAACGATTCTTCGATCAGACCGGAGGCATGCAACTGGTGGTCCATTCGCCGTTCGGTGGCCGTATCAACCGGGCGTTCGGGTTGGCGCTGCGCAAGAAGTTCTGCGTGAACTTCGACTTCGAACTGCAAGCAGCGGCCAACGACGATTCGGTGCTGCTGTCGCTGGGGCCCCAACACAGCTTTGCGTTGGACGACGTCAAGAACTACCTCAAGACCGAAGCCGTGCCCCAAACATTGGTCCAAGCGGTGCTGGTCCCACCGTCGCCCATGTTCATCTCTCGTTGGCGCTGGAATCTGAACCGGTCGTTGACGGTGTTGCGCTGGAAGGGTGGGCGCAAGAATCCGCCCCCGATTCAACGGATGGAAGCCGACGATGTCATGGCCGCTGCCTTCCCGTCGGCAGCAGGCTGTCAAGAACACATCAACGGGCCGATCGAGATCCCCGATCACCCGATCGTGCGCCAGACCATGTACGACACCCTGCACGAGGGCATGGATGTCGATGGCCTGTGCGAGCTTGTCAGCCGCCTCGAGTCGGGCGACCTGCACGTCACGTGTGTCGACTCCGTCGAGCCGTCTCCCCTGTCACATGAGCTACTGGTCGGTCCGGCATTCACCTTTCTCGACGATGCCGAGGCCATCGACCGCCGCTCGCGAGCCGTGCCGCTACGTCGTGGCATCCCGGTCGAACTCGACGAGATCGGCGGCGTCGATCTGTCGGCAATCAACCAGGTCCGTATCGAAGCCGAGCCCGATGTACGCAACGCCGACGAACTACACGACCTGCTGACCGATCTGGTCCGCACCCGGGTTCGCCCGCAATGGCAGGACATGTTCAGCGAGCTGGTGAGCCGCAACCGAGCGGTGCCGCTCGACGGCGGCTTCTGGACCACCGCCGAGCTGGCCGAAACCGCGACAGCGATCGGCACCGACACCACGGCCGGCGAAGAGGGCTTGCAAGCCATGGTGCGCGGTCACCTCACCACCACCGGCCCCATCATCACGGCCGACCTGGCCGAGCTGTGCGGCACCGAGACCAACCGGGTGGCCATTGCCCTGGTCGGGCTCGAAGGCACCGGCTTCGTGATCCGCGGCGCGTGGTCGCCCAGCGAGGGTGTCGACACCGAATGGTGCAGCCGCCAGCTGCTGTCACGTATTCATGTGTACTCGCAGAAGCGGCGCCGTAAACAGGTCGAGCCATGCACCGCCCAACAGTTCGTGCAATTTCTGCTGCGATGGCAACACCTGACTCCCGACACGCAGGTTCGGGGCCGAGCCGGGCTCATCTCGGTGCTCGAACAACTGCAGGGCTACCAAGTTCCCGCTGGCTCATGGGAAGCCGTGCTGGCAGGCCGAGTCGCCAACTACCAGCCCGGCTGGCTCGACGAGCTGTGTCTGGGTGGCGAAGTGGTCTGGGGCCGCCTGTCATCACCGGCGGTGCGCGAGCAGGATGGTGAGGCGGAGACCGAGCAGGACTCGCCCGAGCGAAGGCTCACGCCATCGCGGGCGACCCGTATCAGCCTGACCACACGAGGCGACTTCGCCTGGCTCCTTGCCGCTGGGCGCAAGGGCGCTTCAGAGGCGGATTCAGCAGACATGGTCAACGACGATGTCGATGCTTCGGCGGACAACGAAGACGACGAATGCGACCTGATCACTGCCGTGGTCGATCATCTCGACCAACGTGGCGCAAAATTCCATGCCGAGCTGGCCGATCACTTCGACCGGCCAGCTCACGAGATCGAAGATGCCTTGTGGTCTGCGGTAGGCCTGGGCCTGGTCACCGCCGACAGCTTCGGTGCCGTGCGCACGCTGTTCGCCACCCGCAAGGTGCGTAATGCTCGCCACTCACTCGGCCGACGTGGTTTGCGCCGCGGCGCAGCCGGTCATGAACGCGCCGAAGGCCGGTGGGCGCTGTTGCCTGCGCCCATGCCCATCGAGGACCCCGACGAGCTCGCCGAAGCAGTCGCCGAACAGCTACTGGCACGCTGGGGCGTAGTATTTCGCGATCTGGTGCAGACCGAGTCGCTCGCGCTCCCCTGGCGTGAGATCCTGTGGGCATTCCGTCGCCTCGAAGCTCGCGGCCTGATCCGTGGTGGTCGATTCGTCAGCGGTTTCGCCGGTGAACAATACGCCTCGGTCGAAGCCATCAGGTCGCTCAAGGAATCGCGCCGCACCTCCAAACAATCCACCGCCGACGAGATCGTCGACGTCATGGCCGTCGACCCGTGCAACATCACCGGCATCCTGCTGCCCGGCGATCGCGTCCGCTCCGTCGGAACCAGCACCATCCGCTTCCGCAACGGCATGGTCCACGCGGAAACCATGTCGCTGTGAGGCCTGGGTTGCCCACCGCGCATCCTCATACGCAAAGACGTTCCCGATCAGCCATCGCCGAGGTCGGGTAGTTCCCGTCGAATCGCCTCGGACAGAAAGTGCCCGATCGACAACCAAGCCAGCGTGTCGCCGCTCGTGCGAGCCAAGATGAACCCTCCCTCGATGCTCGCTATCGACACCGACGCCAAGGACCTTGCAGCGCTCTCGCTGATACCTGCCTCGAGAAATATGGCCAGGATCGTGTCGAACCAACCGTTCATCACTGCCGCAGCGACTTGACGCAGCGGCTCGTGGGTACTGGCGACCTCACGGGCGATCGTACCGATCGGACACGGATCGATGAAGCCGCTTAGTTCGAGCAGCTCAGCCGCGCCGTCAAAGGCGTCGCTCATCCCTTGTGCCGGATCCGCAGCAGCCCGGATGACGAGCTCGACAAACTCCCCATAAGCAGCACCCGATGTTCTCAGTACTTCGGCCGTGAGCTCATCCTTGCACTGGTCATTGCACTAACCCCAGATCTGTGAGCTCCGCAGCACAGATATCGCGGGCTCACACTTTCGAATGTCAGGACTGTGCGGCTCGGGCGGTCATCAACTGGTTGACGACCTTGCCGTCGGCTTTGCCCTGGGTGGCTTTCATGATCTGGCCGACGAAGTGGCCTTGAACCTTGCGGTCGCCCTCGACAAAGCGAGCCCATTCGTCGGGGCTGTCGGCAATGATGCCGTCGAGCAGTGTGTCGAGTTCGCTGGTGTCCATGGCTTCGAAACCCATGTCGGCGGCGATGGCAGCTGGCTCGCCACCGTTGGCCACCAACTCGGCCAGCACAGTCTTGACCTGCGTCGAGCTGAGCGCACCGTCGGCTTCCATGGCGACCAGCGCCGCAAACGACTCAGCGGTGAGCTGACCTTGCCCATCGGACAAATTCTGATCGGCGTGCTTCATAGCGGCGGTCGCATCGGCGCCGGCTTCGATGGCGGCGATCACCAGTGCATCCAGGCCACGTTCGACCGTGAGTGTGGTTTCGGCAACCTCGACGCCAGCGGCGACAGCCAGGGCCGAGCGGCGAGCAGCCGGAAGGCCAGGCATGGCGGCATCAATGGCGGCAATGTCTTCGGCGGTCGGGGTCAGCGGTGGCAGATCGGGGCAGGCGAAGTAGCGATAGTCATCGGCGTCTTCTTTGGATCGGCCCGATGTGGTGCGGCCGCCGTCCTCGTCCCAGTGGCGGGTTTCTTGTCGGGGTGATTCGCCGTTGGTCCACAGGTCGACATGACGTCGGGCCTCGTAGTTGATGGCCCGACCCAATGACCGCAGCGAGTTGATGTTCTTGACCTCGCAGCGGGTGCGGAGTTCATCGTTGCCGACAGGGCGCACCGACACGTTGGCATCGACGCGCATGGAGCCTTCTTCCATACGAGCGTCGCTGACGCCGGTGGCCAGCAAGATGTCGCGCAGTTCGGCGACATAGGCACGGGCCGTGTCGGCATCGTGCATGACCGGGTGACTCACGATCTCGACCAGTGGGACGCCGGCGCGGTTGTAGTCGACCAGCGTGGCCGTGGCGTCGTGGATCCGACCGCCGCCGCCCAAGTGGGTCGACTTGCCGGTGTCCTCTTCGATGTGCGCCCGCTCGACGCCGATCGAACGACCATCGGGAAGCTGCACGAACCCTTCGACGTTGGTGGGTTCCTCGTACTGGGTGGTCTGGAAGTCCTTGGGCATGTCGGGATAGAAGTAGTTCTTGCGCGCAAAGATCGATGGCTCGACCGAGCAGTTCAGCGCTCGACCCAGCGTCATCGCGAACTCAACCGCCTGCGCATTCGGCACCGGGAGTGAGCCGGGCAGACCGAGACAGGTCGGGCAGATGTTCGTGTTGGGTTCATCGCCGAACTGGTTGGCACAGCCGCAGAACAGCTTGCTGGCAGTGGCGAGTTCCACGTGGACCTCGAGCCCGATCACCATCTCCCATCCGTCGGGTAGTTCGCTCATGACATCCCCTTCGCGGCATCTTCGAGCGCCTTGGCCGCTCGGAACATTCTTGCTTCCTCGACCATGGGTGCCAGGATCTGCACGCCGACAGGCAGTCCGTCGTCGCCGACACCAAACGGCACCGACATTGCCGGGTGACCCGCCAGGTTCGACGGGATCGTGCATACGTCGCACATGTACAACGCCATGGGATCGCTCTTGGCGCCCAGTTCGAATGCGGTCGAAGGCGAAGTGGGCGACATCAGTAGATCGAAGCTCTCGTAGGCGGTCGCAAACTCGTTGGCGATCAGGGTGCGCACTCGCTGGGCTTTGCCGTAGTAGGCGTCGTAGTAGCCCGACGACAAGGCATAGGTGCCCAACATGATGCGGCGTTTGACCTCGTCGCCGAAGCCAGCCGATCGAGTGGCCACATTCATGGCGGCGACATTCGCACCGTCGACCCGTTGGCCGTAGCGCACACCATCGAATCGTGCCAGGTTGCTCGACGCTTCGGCCGGAGCGATCAGGTAATAGGCGGCGAGCCCGTAGATGGTGGCCGGAATGCTGACCCGTTCGACGATGGCGCCGGCTGCGGTCAACGCTTCGGCCGCCTGGTTCGTGCGAGCAATGACATCGTCGTCGATGCCCTCGCCCATCAATTCGTCGATGATGCCAATACGCATGCCGGCCACGCCGTCGTTCAGCGTTGGCAGCGTGGGGGTGAGTGGCGTGGGAATCGACGTGGCATCTTTGGGATCATGCCCGCTGATGACATCGAAGCACAGTGCGGCATCGGTGACATTGTGAGCGAACGGCCCGATCTGGTCGAGCGAGCTGGCAAAGGCGATGAGCCCATACCGTGACACGGCGCCGTAGCTCGGCTTGAGACCGACCACGCCACAGAGCGCTGCTGGCTGACGGATCGAACCACCGGTATCGCTACCGAGAGACAGAGGCACGAAGTCGGCGCCTACCGCAGCTGCGGATCCGCCGCTGGATCCCCCGGGGACACGGCTGGTGTCGTGGGGATTGCGAGTTGGCCCGAATGCCGAGTTCTCGGTCGACGAGCCCATGGCGAATTCGTCGAGATTCGTTTTGCCCACGATGACTGCGCCGGCCGCTTCGAGCCGATCGACCACGGTGGCGTCGTATGGCGGCCGCCATCCTTCGAGGATCTTGGAGCTGCATGTGGTGGGCTCGCCCTTGGTGCACATGTTGTCTTTGATTGCGATCGGAACTCCGGCGAGTGGGCCGGGATCTTTGCCGTCGGCGACGGCCTGATCCACCGCAGCAGCCTGCGCCTGAGCCCGCCTCTTTGTCAGGTGCAGGAACGCGTGGATCTCGTCGTCGCGTTCCTTGATCGAGCCGAAAGCGGTGTCGGCCGCAGCCACTGCCGAGTATTCACCGCTGCGAACCAGTGCGGCAAGATCGAAAGCGCTGGTCACGGCGCTTCGCCCATGGCTGGCGGCACGCGAAACTGGCCATTTTCGGCTTCGGGAGCTTGAGCGAGGACGTCGTCGCGATTCAGCGACGGCACGATCACATCGGGGCGCATCACATTGGTCAAGAAGCACGGCTGCGACATCGGTGGCACCTCACTCAGATCGAGCGAGTTCAGCTTGGCGGCCGTATCGAGAACAACGCACAGCTGTTCGGTGAAGGTACCGAGCTCGTTGTCGTCGAGTCGCAACCGCGCCAGCGAGGCCACGTGCGCAACTTCTTCACGCGAAATCGCGCCGCTCATGGGGTCATCCTGCAGACATGCACAGCCGCCGATTGTATCTGCCCGATGCACCAGCCGTCCGGAGTTTGCACAGCCCGATTCACGTGCGGGAGCTTCGTTCCGCGAATCGTGGCGTACCGGGGTTAGCGTGTTTCGGGTGAGCACTCACCCGTTCCTTTCACCAGCATGGATCGAGCTGGCTCGGCAGATCCACGACGAGTACAGGGATCGCGTCGACGAACCCTCTGAGTCACTGCGATTGAACGTGACCGTCACCAACGCGCCGTTCACCGAAAACGTGGTACTTGGCCACATCGATACGACATCTGGCTCGATCGTGCCCGACGACGGTCACATCGACACACCCGACGTGTCGGTCACGGTGCCCTACGGGCTCGCTCGTCAGTTGCTCGTCGATCCCCAACCCGAGAATGTCATGATTGCGTTCATGAGCGGCGAGATCGAGGTTCAGGGCGACATCACGCTCATGATGTCGCTGCAAGACATCGAAGCCACCCCGCAACAGCAGGCCCTGGCCGAAGAAATCGTCGCTCGGCTGAAGTCAATCACCGACTAGCCCCATCAGCAACGGCACGCTCCTAAACAGGGTTTCAGCGAGGCACAGGCGCAAAGCCGGACTACCCGTCGTTCGCTTCTTCGTCGTCGTCGGGTTCGGCGAGAATGATGGTGACCTCTGTCGCGACATCGACCACGGCACCAATTGGCGGCAGCGAGCCAATGACGTCTTCGCCCGGTGTTCCAGTGCTGTCGATGAAGATGAGTCCTAGTTCGGTGATCACGTCGACCGCTTCGTCGAGCTGAAGTCCAATTATGTCTGGCATCTCTACCGGCTCGGGACCAGCGCTCACAATCAGCGTGACCACAGAATCTGCGGGCACGATCTCGCCTGCGATCGGGATCGACGCCATCACGGTTCCTGCTGGGATCTCGGGGTCGAATGTGGGTTCCTCGACCGCTTGGAGACGCAGACCCACCAGCAGGCTGGTGGCATCGCCGATCGTCGAGCCGACGACATCGCTGGGCACGACGCGGTCTTCGGGCCCCGCCGAAACTCGCAATGCAACGCCTTCGCCCGTGGGCATCTGGGTTGTCGGCTCATCGAGACCGATCACAAGACCAGCAGCGAGCGACTCGCTGGCTTCCTGTGACAGCCTGCCAACGAGCAACCCAACGGTTCCGAGACGAGATTCGGCCTGGTCGATGGTGAGACCCAGGATGTCGCTGGGAACTTCGACCATCTCGTTACCCAACGAGACGGTCACAGTTACGCCTTGATCAGGGTCGACCTCTTCTCCGGCTGCAGGGTCTTGCGCCACTACCGTGCCAACGACTGCCCCGTCGACGCGCGCGTCGAGCCGGGTGACGTCCCAGCCACGGTCACCGAGTCGTTCGCCGACATCATCGAATGACACCCCGATCAGATCCGGAGCGGTAGCTGTCTCCGAGGAATCACCGAAGGCGAACAGGTAGACACCACCGGCTATGAGCGCTGCAACGAGCATGACCAGTGCCAACAAAGGCCACCATGGCAGACGGTCGTCGGCGTCATCGGGTAACTCTTCATAGGCAAGCGGAGCGCCGCGCCCAGCCGACGCCAGCGTGGGTACGTCGAGTGACGTTTCGGCATCGCCGCCGGGCACCTCGGCGAATACCGGCTCGGCCTGTTCCAGGTTCTCGAGCCCGCTCAATGCGGGAGCAACTTCGTCCTGATCGGGCCCAGACTTGACCAGTGTCAACCTGTCTTCACCCGCGAAACTGTCGACATCGTCGAGATCGGAGACGTCGAACTCGTCGGGCGTGTCGCCATCTTCGTCTCCCAGATCGACGGCGAGCAGCTCCGCATCCGAGAGCTCGTCGAGTTCTTTGGACTTGTCGCGTTCGTCGGGCAACCGAAGATCGATCACCGGTTCGGGCAGATCCGCCGAGGACATCAGCGGACCAACGGCTGTTGTTGGTGCCTTGCCGCCCGAAACCAGCAGTGGCGCATCGGCCAAGCCTGTTCCATTGCCGATTCCCACCAGCGGAAGCGCTTGGGGGCGCGACATGGATTCGGCAGCGGCCAACAACGCAATGGCGAGTTCGTCGGCTTCGGGTCGTTCCGCTGGGTCGACGCGGCCGCAACGCTCGAGTGGACCGAGCAAGCCGCCGAGTGCGGGATCCAGTTCGGCAGTCGATTCCGCTCGGTCCATCAGCGTGTCCACCACGGTCTCGGAAACGCGAGGGGCCGAGCCACTGACGGCTTCGTTCACCACCAACGCCAGTGAGTACACATCACTTGGTTCACCGACCGGGCGACCCCTGGCTTGCTCTGGCGACGCGTACCGAACGTTCTCGAGCGCTCGCGACGGCTGGGCGGCTGGAGCCTCGGCGATCGCTCCGGCCAGACCATAATCAGCGATCCGAATCTGCTGATCCGAGGTGAACAGCACATTGCGAGGATGGATACTGCGGTGAACAGTTCCTTGTTCGTGGCCGAAGTTCAGAGCTCGTGAACACTCGAGCGTCATCACCAGTGCTTGGCTCGGCGCCAGCCGGTGTCCTTCTTCCAGTAGTGCTGCCAGGCTGCCGCCTTCGCACAACTCCGACACGATGTAGGCCCCGCCGTCATCACCCCAGTCCAAGACCGTGGCGATGTTGGGATGTACCAGCAACGACGCCTGTTCCGCGGCTTCGAGCAGGCGTTCGACGAAGAACTCGTCGTCAGCGAGTTCGGCGTCGAATACTTTGAGGGCCACCCACCGGTCTTCGACTCGGTCGAAAGCCGAGAAAACTGCCGAGATGGCTCCGACCCCGATGATCTCTTCGATCCGATAACGGTCGTCGAAGACACGGTCGACCATCGCGGTCAGCGCAGTGGGGTTCATGGCGCTCCGATCGTACTTCGCCGCATCGGCTGGTTAGTGGCGCTCACCCGTCTTTGACATTGCTGTGACCACAGCCATAAGCGCTTGGCTCTATTGGACCAATGACACATGCAGTCGGCGGCCTACTGTGGAGCTGTGGATTTGCCTTCAGCCAAGACGCGTCGCCTGATCGTTGTTTCGATGCTGGCAGCCGCAGCCGCTCTTTTCGCCATCGCTGTGCTTGTCTATCAAGGCAACCCCGGCAGCTCCGATCTCCCGGTTGCAATCCAGGCAATCGGGCCTGAGCCCGGGTCCAATGTGTTGAGTCAGACCGACGTATTCGTCGATCTGGCTGTGGGTTACACCGCCGACCTCGAGGTCAACGGCATCATGATCCCCGAGGAACAACTGTTCCGTATCGAGGCGTTGAACCAGCTCACCTATGAGCCTCGCGAAGGTAAAATCGTGCCTCAGCTGCTGCCGGATCAGAATTGCGTTCGAGTCTTCTACTGGCTGATCGCGCAGGGTCCGGTCGACACCACCACCTACGACTGGTGCTTCGACGCCAGCTGACACGGCACAACCAAAGCCGGTGGTGTGAAGCTTGACACGGCACAGCCGGCGCTGGTGGTGTGAAGCGCGAACCTTGGCAAGCTGGTAGCAATGCGAACACGAGCGGTCTGGGCCCTGCGAGCCCTGTGGTTTCTGCTACCTCTGACAGTTGGCCAAGCAGCGAGCGATGCCATCTCCTCGGCTGATCATGGCGTGCCCCGAGTCTTCACTGCTGGATTGTGGTCGCTCTGGGCGCTCGGCACGGTGTCCACCATGGTTCCGCTGCCGATGACACTGACCGCAGTGCGAGTCATGGCTTCCGGAACCGCGCCGCTGGCCATGTGGGGGCTGATCGACACCGACGGATCGGTCATCGCTGTCGTCGCCGCCGCGCACTCGTTCGCCGTGGTGATCGTGGCGCTCAGTTCGCTGGTCGGCGACCGATTCGTCGACGGCAGCAGCTACGGCGACGAACGCCGCATGCTGTTGCGGCCGCCGACCCAGGTCACGTATCTGCTGGTGCCTGTCGTAACGGCACTGATGATCGTTGGCGTGACCGCCGGGCCGCTACTTCTCGCCGACAAGCAGTGGGTTCTGGGCATCGTGTCGTCCTTGCTCGGGGCGGTGGTCTTCGCCGTGGGGGCTCGTTCGCTCTACCAGCTAACCCAACGGTGGATCATTTTTGTGCCCACCGGCATGGTGTTGCATGACCTGATGGTCACGACCGAGCCGGTGCTCTTTCGCAGAACCTCGATCGAGCGCTTGGGTGCCGCCATCGCCGGCAGCCCCGCACGCGATCTGTCTCATGCCGCTGCCGGCCTGCTGCTCGAGTGCGAACTTACCGACCCGGCACCACTGGGGTTGCGAGATGCCGGCGATCGTTCGAGCGCAACACTGACCGACGTACGCAGATTCTTTTTCTGCCCCAGTCGCCCGGGCGAACTGCTGAACGAAGCCGAACGTCGCAACATCCCAACCGACTAGACGCTTGACACTTACACCCCTGGGGTGTCTAGTGCGCGATGCCACCACCGACGACAGTGTCACCGTCGTACAGCACCACCGTCTGACCGGGTGCAACACGCTGCTGCGGCGACTGCCATAGCACCCGGTTTCCTTGCACCGATGCCCGGCGAGGAGTGCCGTGTGCGCTGGTCTGGGCCACCAAGTCCTGCCCGATGGGTTCACCGGCCCACACCATGGCGTCGAGATCGACATGGTCGCTCAGCAGATCCTCACGGGAGCCGATCGTGACCCGCTGCGCGGCGACATCGACGTCGTTGACATACTGCGCCGGTGATCCGCCCGCCAGCCCCAAGCCTTTGCGCTGACCGATCGTGACCAGTTGTATCGAATCGACCTGGCCGACCTTGTTGCCCGTGGTGTCGACCACTTCGGCCGGCGTATGCACCAAACGGTCACCGAGAAACTCGTCGCGGCTGGTGGTGCTGCTGATGAAGCACACGTCTTGACTGTCGGGCTTGTTCGCCACCCGCATGCCCATATCGGTGGCCATCTTGCGCACCACCGACTTCTCGAGCCCACCAACAGGGAACTCGACTCGTTCCAGATCCGATGGCGGAATCATGTGCAACACATAGCTCTGATCCTTGGCGATATCGACCGCACGAGCGATCCGTCGTGTGCCATCGCCTACGGTCACGATCTGGGCATGGTGGCCCGTAACGACCGCATCAAACCCCAATGCGTCGGCCCGCTCGAGCAGACGAGCGAACTTGATCGAGCGGTTGCACTCGATGCACGGATTCGGGGTTCGACCCGCATCGTGCTCGGCCACATACGGAGCAATGACATGGCGTTCGAAGTCATCACCGAAGTTGAATACATGGTGATCGACGCCGATCGCGTCGGCGGCCCGGCGAGCATCGAGCACATCGCTGACCGAACAACACCCCTTGTCAGACGGACCGCCCCACAGCTTCATGGTGACACCAACGACCTCGTGCCCCGCATCGAGCATCATGGCAGCGGCAACCGATGAATCGACACCACCCGACATTGCGACCATCACCTGCATCTTTCCTGCTCTCATCGATCGCCTCAGACAGACACGGTGCGCAGCGTCTGCACGCACTCGGGGATGATGGACAACGCACGATCGATGTCGGCGTCGGTGGTCCCGAAGCCGAGCGACATGCGCAATGAACCTGCGGCCAACTCGCGTGGGTAACCCATGGCGGCCAGGACATGACTTGGGTCCTGGGCGCCGCTTGCGCACGAGGAGGCAGCCGACGCATAGATACCCAAGCGCTCCAGCTTGAACAGCAGTGCCTCGCTCTCGATGCCAGGGAAGCAGATGTGTGCGCTGCCGGCAACTTTTTCGACCGCAGTTTGCCCGCCATTCAGGTTGTCGCGAGCAGATTCGATTGCATCGGGAAGAATTTGTTTGATGCCAGCGACGAGGCGATCGCGCCGTGCGCCAACCTGCTCGACGATCTGGGCCCGCTCGAGCGTCATGATGTGGGCGGCTGCGCCAAACGCAGCGATGCCGGCAACATTATGGGTGCCGCTGCGCAACTCGAACTCCTGGCCTCCGCCGAGAGTCTGCGCCTTGATATCGGCGTGGGAACGCACCACGAGCACACCGACTCCCTTGGGACCCCCGAACTTGTGTCCGCTCAAACTGATGAGGTCGGCAGGCGCAGCCAGCTCGGCCACGTCGAGCCAGGGAAATGCCTGCACAGCATCGGTATGCAAGAGCGCATTAGGTGCATACTCGTCGAGAATGCCTCTGATCTCGTGCAGGCGCTGCACGACCCCGGTCTCGTTGTTGGCCAGCATGACCGATACCACGGCCAGACCGTCGTTGGCGACGGCACGCAACTGATCGAGATCGATCTGGCCATCAGGGTGAACGCCGATGACCGCGCCGCCGAGATGTTCGACCGGGTGAAGCACCGCGTGGTGCTCAACCGCTGAACAAGCAACGGCGCCACCGTTGGTGAAATGAGCGCCGAAGATCGCCAGATTGTCGGCTTCGGTGCCGCTACCACAGAAGATGATTTCGGACGGCTCGGCCCCCATGGCATCGGCTACCTGGTCGCGTGCGTCGTCGACGATACGTCGGCCAACCCGTGCTCGGTGATGGGCGCCGGTTGGATTACCGTAGCCATCTCGAGCAGCCTGAACCATTGCCTGCAGCGCTTCGGGCCGCATGGGGGTGCTGGCCGCCCAATCGAGATAGGTCTCATCGGACTCGGTACGTGTGCTCATTACTCCGCCAGGCTATCTGTCCCTCCAGGGCGAACGGATCGCTTTCGTTTCGGTGGCTCACCGGGCGCAGGAACCCGCAGGGTGCGCGGCTGTCTGGCCGGCTTGTCCGTGGCCATCTGTGGTCCGTCTGCCGACTTTCCCTGCGATAAGGGACGGGCGGTGATGACCAGGTAGCTTCGAAGGGAGTGCTCGAGCGATTTGGTTACAAGAACTTGGTCGCAGCGGTCTACATCGCCGCTCTGTTCATGCAGATCATGGACGGAACGATCATCAACGTGGCCTTACCTACGCTGGCCGAAGAGTTCGATGTCGACGTCACCGCCATGGACTGGACAGTGCTGTCATTCACCATTGCCCTGGCCGTGATGACCGCCAGCGCAGGCTGGTTCGGCCAACGACTGGGGTTACGGCGCGCCTTCATGATTGCGCTCGGCGGCTTCGTGGTCACGTCGATGCTCTGCGGGCTGGCACAGACCCTGGGGCAACTGGTTGTCGGACGCGCACTCCAGGGCGCAGCCGCGGGACTGATCACGCCGGTTGGATCTGCGCTGCTGTTCAATGCGTTCCCGATAGAAGAACGTTCCGTTGCGTCGCGCAAGGTTATCACCGTCGCCGTGATCGCTCCAGCGCTCGGACCGATCGTCGGTGGCGGCATTCTCGAAGTCACTTCGTGGCAGTGGATCTTCTTTGTCAATGTGCCGGTGGGAACGATTGCTCTACTCATGGCGTGGCGCTGGCTGGAACACGACGACGCCGGCGAGCTGACACATTTCGATACGTCTGGCTTCTTGCTACTCGCTGGTGGCCTGGGCCTGACCCTGTATGGACTCTCCCGCGGCGGCGAGCGAGGCTGGACGTCACTGCCGATCGTACTCAGCGTGACCGTCGGTCTGATCTTGCTGGCTGCGCTTGTGATCGTCGAGCTTCGCAAACGCCAACCGCTGTTGCAGCTGCGCCTGCTCAGCGAACGCAACTTCCGCTGGTACAACATCGTGTCGTTGCCGGTGTACGCCGGCTTTCTCAGTCTGATCTATCTACTGCCGCTCTTCCTGCAGAACGAAGGAGACCGTTCACCGCTCGAGGTCGGCCTTGCACTGTTCCCCCAACCACTCGGTGTACTGGTTACGAGCCAGCTGGTTGGTCGCTTCTTCTACAAGCGTTTCGGACCGCGCCGACTCATGCTGACCGGTGCAGCCACTGCATTTGTCGTTGGCGTGGCCACCGCACAGATCGACACCGGCGTCGACCTGTGGTGGGTACGACTCCTCATGTTCGTTCGTGGACTTGCCATGGGCCTGTTCTTCGTGCCGATTCAGTCTGCGGTCTATGCCCGCACCGCGAAACCCCTGATGGGTCAGGCAACAGCCATCTACGGCACGACCCGCCAGATCGCCCCCGCACTCGGTGTGGCTATTGCATCGACGGTCCTGGCGAATGGCATTGCGGGGAGCACCAGCCTCGCAGAGCGTGTCAACGGTTATCAGACCGCCATGATGGCGAGCGCGTTGATGTTCGCAGTTGCGGGCCTCTTGGCGCTGCGATTGCGTGATTCCGATGCCGCCGCAACCATGGCGCCGTGACCGAGAGTTCATCGGTGGGCACCTCGGTCGATCCTCAGTTGTACGCCCGGTCGTTCTTCGACGTATACGACGATTGGTACCACGACCTCGACGACCCGCGGGTCATGGTCGATGCACTGAGACTGCAGTCAGGCCAAGGTGCGTTTGTGGTCGAGTTGGGCAGCGGAACGGGGCGTCTGTCGACACCGTTGCACGATGCTGGGTTTCGGGTGGTTGCGCTCGATGCTTCGGCCGACATGCTCGCGTCCGCTCCGTCTGGACCGTCTCCGGTTGCTGGTGACATGGCGGTCTTGCCCCTCGCCACTGCATGCGCCGACGCCGTGCTGGTCGCGTACAACACTTTCTTCAACCTGGCGAGCCGGGCGCAGCAGCTCGTGTGCTTCCGCGAAATCGCCCGGGTCGTGAAGGCAACGGGCGTGGTGGCAATCGAAGCATTTGTTGCCGACGTCGACGATACCGCTGCGTTCGGTGTCACGATCCGAGCCCATCCGTCTCGGCCAGATGCACGCTTGGCGATCGTCACCGGGCCCGACGCGCATGATCCCGACGTGATCATCGGCAGCCATGTCGAGCTGGCGGCAACGACCACCTGTAGACCATGGCGACTCACGTATCAGTCGCCAAGCGAGCTCGACCAGTGCGCTGGCGCGGCTGGGCTTGCATTGCGCAATCGAGATGGTGACTGGACCGGCAACACCTTCGATGCGACCGGGCACCGGCATGTGAGCTGGTACGAAAAAGCCTGAACAGTGTGCTGTCTACTCGCCATTGGCCGGACCGTTTCGCCTCGAGCCTCTACGCTTGAGTGGTGGCAAGGTTTTCGAGGGGTTCTCAGGTGGGCACCGGCTTGTCGTCTCGCCGACCCGGCATTGCCGTCGAAGTCGTGATCGATGCGCCGGTTAGCTTCGTATGGGCCGACGTGAAAGACATTGCGAGCCATGTCGACTGGATGCAAGATGCCGAGGAGATCCGTTTCCTCGGTGATCGCCGTCAAGGAGTGGGAACCCGATTCGAGTGTGAGACGGTGGTCGGGCCGTTCCGCTTAACCGATGTGATGGAAATCACCGAGTGGCAGCATGGGCAATCCATGGGTGTGCATCACCAAGGCATCGTGGCAGGCACTGGCCATTTCAGATTGCGGGCCAGCGGGTCGAACACAGTGTTTGCGTGGGTCGAGAAGCTCACCTTCCCCTGGTACTTTGCCGGACCGCTGGGTGCAATGGTGGCCAGGCCAATACTCAAGGCCATCTGGAAGGGCAATCTTCGTCGCCTGAAGGCTCGCATCGAAGCGAGCTACGCCAAGTCAAGGCGCGCGAACTGGGGTACACAGTGAGTGTGATTGCGCATCAAGGTGGCTGGGACGAGATCCTGCTGGTAGCTGGACCGCTGCTCGTCTTCGCAGGTGTCCTGTTCCTGGCAAACCGCCGAGCCAACGCAAAGCTGGCCGAAGCCGACGCAGCCGCGGTCGAAGCCAACTAGAGCGAACCATCTGGGTCAGACCCAGAAGATACGGCGAACGCCGGCCCGAGCGGAGCGGTGAAACACCGCAAACGCACGAGCGAGGGACGAGCGAAAAGCGCGGAGGGACGGAGCGCCCCGACCAAACAGAAACCATCTCCGGCGAACGCCGGCCCGAGCGGAGCGGTGAAACTCAGTCAGCGACCCATTCGACGTCGGCACCCAGTGAACGAAGGTTTTCCACGAAGTTGGGGTGGGCGCGACGGACGGGTGATGCGTTACGGATCAGTGATTCGCCGTCGATGGTGGCGCCGACCATGAACAATGCAATGGTCACTCGGATGATGTAGGGAGCGTCGACGACTGCTGGTCGTAGGTCGTTGGAGCCGAACACGATGATGCGGTGCGGGTCACACACTGTCACCTTGGCGCCGAATTTGGCCAGTTCGGGCACCCACCCGAATGCACCCTCATAGACCTTGTTCCAGAAGAGCATGTCGCCTCGGGCAACGGTGGCCAGGGCAACGACGGGCGGGATGAGGTCGACGGGGAAGTACGGCCATGGCGCACCTTCGACCTTCTGTAGCAGATGTGAAGTGCGAGGCCGTTCGATCCGCAGGCGGTCGGCGGTGGAGACTCGTGAACCGGTTGCGGTCTCTTCGACTTCGACGCCGAATTTCTCGAGCGTGCGGTTCATGAGCGGGAAGTGGTGTTCGACAGAGTGTTCGACACTCACGTCGCCGCCGGTCATTGCACCGATGGCCAAGAAGGTGAAGATCTCGTGATGGTCGTCGCTGACCTGCACGTCGGCGCCGGCCAATGATCCAACGCCTTCGATCTTGAGCACCGAGGTACCGATGCCTTCGATGCGCGCCCCCATGTCGACGAGCACTCGGCACAGATCCTGCACGTGGGGTTCGCTGGCGGCATTGACCAGGGTCGAGGATCCATCGGCGAGCGCTGCACACATGACGAAATGCTCGGTCGTGGTGACCGATGCGTAGTCGAGCCAGTGAGCGTTTGCGACAAAGGGACCCTGCAGGCTGATCTCGCGGCGGTCGCCCCATTCGATGGACGCACCGAAACCTTCGAGAATGTCGAGGTGCGGATCGACCTCTCGTGCGCCGAGTGAGCAACCAGTTGCATCGTCGGTCACATTGAGCGTGCCGACCCGAGCGAGCAGAGGACCAAAGAGCATGACCGAACTGCGCATGCCCTCGGGCAGGGAATCGATCACCGTGAGCGAGTCCAGACCCGCAGAGCGGTGGTTTATCGCAATGGTTTTTTCGTCTCTGTTCCAGTCGACGGTCGACCCCAGCGCAGTGAAGAAGTCGACGATCTTGTTCACGTCGGTGATGTCGGGCACATTGTGCACGATCATGGTTTCATCGGTGAGCAACGTGGCGCACAACATTGGTAGAACGGCGTTCTTGTTTCCCGATGGCTTGATGGCTCCGGACAGTGACTTGCCGCCTCGGACAAGCAGACTCTCGCTCATGAATGAGCCTCGGTTTTCTCGGGTCGCTGCACGAGACAATCATAGAACTCACAGCGGGGTTGGTGGCGCCGCACAGGACTGCTCCCTAACGGCGAACTTCAGGTCGGAACCTTCACCGGTAGGCTCGCGGCGAACGATATGGCACGCCTGGTCAATCAACATCTGGTCGACCAGGAAGGTCTGCAACGACTGCAGACCCCGCGGTCTGACTGGCTCGTCGAAGAGGTCGGCGACACCACGGGTTTCGAATTCACCGATGGACCGTTCACGTCTTGGCACCGCATCGTCGAGGTCGAAGACTCGGCGTCGACTGTCGAGTCAGGGCGCGTCGTTGTCACCGAGACGATCGAGTACACGCTTGCGCTGCCCATATGGCGAATTGTGGCATCCCCGTTGATCAGTTGGCAGTTGCGACGCCCACCTCGGGTCGATGCGCCGTTCTGGGCTCCGCCGGAACGGTTCGACACCAAGGGCGCTCACTCTTTTGCCTTGCTGATCTTTGCTGCCATGGCGGCTGCGTACTTGGGCACGCTGTTGTCACAGACGATCACCTTTGTTGCCGAGGAGTTCGACAAGGGCACCTCGACGCAGGGCTGGGTCACCAGCATGACACGCGGTGGCGCGTTGTTGGCGTTACTGGTCGTTCGCGAAGCCGATCGCATTGGTCGCCGTCGCATGTTGTTGGTCGCCGGGGCGCTTTCGACCACCTTTGCGGTGCTGGCTGCGTTGTCGCCGAACATCTGGTTCTTCGGTGGCACCCAGACATTGTCTCGAGGATTTGCCACCGGATTCGGGATATTGATCGGTGTTATCGCCGCCGAAGAATCGCCCGCGGGCTCCCGAGCCTGGATCACGTCGGTCCTGACCCTCTTCGCCGGCCTGGGGTCTGGCATGGTCCTGTGGCTTCTGCCGTTGGCGGGTACCGGGCCAAGGGCATGGCGACTGATCTTTCTTGCGGCCGTCTTGATCTTTCCGGTTCTGTACGGCCTGTCTCGACGGTTGCAGGAGTCACGGCGCTTCGTGGCTCACGCCAAACGCAAAGAAGCCCCTGCGGCCATTAGCTCGATTATGAAGCGCCGCTTCGTCATGTTGGCCACGGTGGGTGTTGCTTTGTCCATGTTCTCGGCGCCGGCTTCGAACTTTCAGAACGAGTACTTGCGAGAAACGCGTGGCTTCTCCGCCACGCGCATAAGTCTCTATTCAGCGGTCGTGAATACTCCTGTCGGTATCGGGGTTGCCATCGCCGGGCCCCAAGCCGACCGACGCGGCCGTCGACTCGTTGGGATCATCGGCATCATCGGCGGCATCGGCTTCACTGTCGTTCGCTACGGCATCGGCGGGTCATTCATGTGGATCGCTGGATCATTGGCAACTGTGGTCGGCGCAGCCACCATCCCTGCGCTCGGCGTGTATGGCCCCGAGCTCTTCCCCACGTCACGTCGGGGCTTGGCCAACGGCCTGCTCACCACGGTGGCAGTGGTCGGAAGCGTCATTGGTCTGGTCTTTGTCGGCCAGGTGACCGAAAGGCTCGGTTGGAGCTTTGGTCAGGCATTCGCAATCTTGGCGGTCGTCCCGCTACTGGCCATCTTCGTGGTCGCTCGTTATCCCGAAACATCCCAGATCGAACTCGAAGACCTCAACCCCGAAGACTCCCACCCGAATCCAGATCGGTGATCGTCAGGAAATACCAGATGGCCCGAGGCACCAGATGCCCGTGACGCTGGCAGATCTCAGAAGCGGGGGCGGCCCGAGGCTTCGATGGTCAGGGTCGCTTCGACGAAGACGTCCTTGCCATTGACGTGCGCGACCCGTTGTTGCCAATGTTCGGTGAGTTCGGGAGTGGCGGCCCCAGCCGAAACTGCGTCGGCCAATGCTGATTGTTGCAAGAGTTCGGTGGCCGCGGCTCGAGCGTTCTCGACCGAGCCGAAGGTTGGTTGGTCATCGAGGTGGACGCGGAACTGACCTCGAGTGGGCTGGGTGATGGTTGCACTTCGCCGCACGCGCACCTGACCGATAACGGCACCCACTGCATTCGCCACGCTGGCGTGATCGGGCACGACAGACGATGTGCCGGCCAGCGCAGCGACACCTGGGTAATAGGTCGCAGCCGGAGCGCCGATCGCCGTCAACGGTGAGCTCAGGGAAATCTGCACCGATGCAGCCCGGCGGTGCCCAGCGAGCGAGGCGGCCAACAATTCGTGGGCACCGCCGTGACCTACGTCGTCGGAATCGAGTGCGGCGCGGAGCGCAAATTCAGCCGAGCGTCGAGTCAAGATGTCGATCACCGCATCGGCAAGCTCGGGGCCACTGGCCGCGATGGAGCCACCCGTGGAGCTCGTCTGACGAGCCAAGATGGTGGCGATCTTGCTCGCTGCTGACGAGTCGACGTCGGGTACCGTCTTCATCAGCGCGCTGGCGTCGGTCGGTGTCATGGTGGCAACACGCACCAGCCCCCGGGTTTGAAGCCGGGATACCGCACGTTGCTCGAGTGCCGACTGCGCCGCCTCGGCAATGGGCACTGGACCGTCCTGAACCCGGCCCAGAACGGCGGCTTCTCGCTGGTCGGAGAGTTCGGTTCCGAGCGACGCCGTGGATACCAGGAATCGCCCGTGGGTGGTGAGCGGCATCGATGCGGCTATCTGCTGGTCCAGCACCTTGTGGATGGTCGGGAACTCGACGGCGAGTCGACAGATCGGTATGGCACGCTCGGGGCCGAGAAATATTGGCCCGCCGACCGCCTTGGTATCGATGCGGACCTCGCTGTCGCCACCCAGACCGGTCGTGGCCATGGCCACGGCTTCGACCATGGTGCGGTGGCTACCCACCACCGCTCCCCCATCGGTGATCGACGGTCGCCCATTTGTGATTACGGCGACATCGGTGGTGGTACCGCCGATGTCCGCCACCAGACCGTCACGCAGCCCCGCCAGATGCAGAGCCCCGATCACGCTGGCCGCTGGACCAGACAGGATGGTCTCGATCGGCCGAGCCCCGGCAAAAGCCGCCGAGACCAGCGAACCGTCGCCGCGGACAACCATGAGTGGAGCATCGATCTGGTTTGCAGCCAGCACCGTGGCGACCGCAGTGTTCAACCGATCTATCGTGCCGAGAAGCCGGGCGTTGAGCACGGCGGTCAGTGCCCGACGGGGTCCGTGCAGCTTGGCGCTCAGTTCATGACTCGACGTCACGGGCAGGCCGGTCACCGAGCGGATCAGTTCGGCCGCGTGTAACTCGTGCGCTGGATTTCTCACGCTGAACTGAGCCGCCACTGCGAACGCCGACACGCGTTCTGCCAGATCAGCAGCCTGTTCGCTGATTGCCGTGTCGTCGAGCGGCACTCGTTGGTTGCCGTGCGCATCGTGGCCGCCGTCGAACGCCGCAAGGAGCTCGGGAGCAACGGCGCCATCGAGACCTGTGCGAGCAAGTTCGGCGGGCGAGAAGCCGAACGTGAACAGGCTTGCGGGTTCGCCGTGACCCTCGACGAGAGCATTCGTTGCCAGCGTGGTCGAGACCGATACGAGCGCCACGCTGCCAGCTCGATCATGGCCGACATCGTCGAGTACCTTGCGCACTGCGCCAGCCACGCCGATGGTCAGGTCATGATGAGTGGTTGGGGCCTTGGCCCAGGCCACGATGGCATTGCCCGCGGCATCGTCGACGAGCACGACATCGGTGAAGGTGCCGCCCGTATCGATTCCCAGCATCAACCCCATCAGCAGGACACTCGGGCCTGGGTGATCAAGCGAGGAGAATGCGGCGAGCTTCGGTCAGCTCGGCAATACGATCGGCCGCGTCGTCGGTATCGCCACCCACATCGGGGTGGCAGTCTCGCAGAGCATTGCGAAAGGTCTTTCGCAACACGTCGGACTTGGGCACGTCGTCTTGGGCATCGAAACCGAGTACTTCGAGCGCCCAAGCCACCGGATCTGCCTGGCTGGAAGACGACAAGGCATAGCGCTCGAAAGTGCTGCTCAGATGGCTCAGCAGGACATCGTCGTTGTCGGCGTCGCCTTGCCATCCAATTGCTCGCCGGATGACCTTCATGACGTCGGCCCGCGGACCCGGGTCGAGCCGGCCCGCCGAATACACCGCAGCCAATACGTACTGTGGCGGAGCGTTGTGTTGTTGCTCGAAGTTGAGGTGCAGTTTGTTGTTCGGTAGCCGTTCGAGCTGGTGCACCGAGCGAGTCAGACCAATCCGATCCTTTTGCAACCGGTGACGTAGTCGTGGTTGGGGAATGCGCTGGCCTTGTTCGACCTGATAGCTCAGGATCTCGAGTTCTTCGAGAAGCTCCTGGTCGAGTTTGTGGCTGTACTTCGCCACGATCGCGCCGAGTAACAGGCCTCCGAATCCCGGTGAATCTTCGACAGGAAGGATGGCGCGACCAATTGCAACCCGGCGCGTCGGAGCGATCGGACGCGAGTGATACACCTCGAGTTCGGCCAACATCACAACCGACGAGGCTAGCAGCGTGCGGAAAAACACATGCCGCACACAACCGCTTCTCCTTCCGCACGCTTGCGGGTTGCACCGTCTCGAAACGTTGGGGTCAGACGAGTCGTCGCATGAAATCGTGCAGCTCGATCGTCATCTCTTCGATGTCGGCATCTTCTGAGCCCTCGGCCCCGGAAAGTGCGTCGCTGAGGTCGAGCGATTGATCGACCACCGATCCCCAGACATCGGCGCCCAACCCATAGGGCAGCGTCATCTGTTCCACGATCGATGCTGTTTCGACCAGCTCCAGCACACCCTTGGAGTCGTTCGGGTTCTTGCGCAAACGGCCCGCCGCCACGAACAGATCCGACATGATGTTCACCGGGTCCACGCCGGTAACACCCGGGCCGAACTCACGCTCGTCGGCATCGGCCTCGTCGAGGCCGCCGAAGATCTCATCGATTATGTCTTCGTCTTTCTCGTAGACGAAGAGATCACCGTTCTTGTCGAATGCATGGGAGAGGCCGTCTTCGCCGAGTCGACGCAGCAAACGTGCGTGCTGATCATCGCTGAGCTCTGCCAGTTCGTACACCATCGTGGGTTGTGAGAGGTCCAGCGTGGGCATAGCCACGACTTCGGCTTCGGCGACGGCCTCGTCGACCGCTTCTTCGTCGGCTTCTCGGATGATCAGCGTGGCTCCCTGCCAGGCATGATCGATACCGCTGCGAGTGAGCATGCCATCGAGGGTCGAACGGCCCTGGCCCGTCCACTCGTGAAACTCATAGGCCAGCTGATCGTCGTCGGCATCGCCCACAGCCAACACATCGATGGGTGCATCTTTGGTGGTCGGCACTCCACACTCGGTGCACTCGGCGACATCTTCGTCGTATTCGTTGCCGCACTGGAAGCACCAGACCAGGCCATCGTTGTCATTTGTCGTCGAAGTCACGACGCAATCATGACCAGAGAACACATCAAGGGCAACCCGTGATCATTCGAATGCGATTTTCCTCATGTTCGGTGCTGGGTCAATTAGGGTGCTCGTATCGTCGTTATGTGGAGCACTAATGAGTGACAGCCCGGACAGAAACCTCGCCCTCGAACTGGTGCGGGTTACCGAGAGCGGCGCGCTGGCCGCCAGCCGTTGGATGGGTCGGGGTGACAAAGAGGGCGCCGATGGCGCTGCGGTCGAAGCCATGCGACTCATGTTGAGCAGTGTCTCCATGGATGGCACGGTCATCATCGGCGAGGGCGAAAAGGACGAAGCGCCGATGTTGTACAACGGCGAGCGACTCGGCGACGGAACCGGCGCTGCGGTAGACGTCGCTGTAGACCCAATCGACGGCACCACCCTGACCGCATATGGCCGAGGTGATGCGCTGGCTGTACTGGCGGCTTCCGACGCCGGAACCATGTTCGATCCCGGCCCCATCGTGTACATGGAAAAGATTGCAGTCGGGCCTGAATGTAAGGGCGCAATCGACATAAACGCCAGCGTCACCGAGAACCTGCATCGCATCGCCGGCGCCAAACGCGACCTGATCCGTAACCTGACTGCCGTGGTGCTCGACCGGCCCCGCCACGATTCGCTGGTGGCAGAGATTCGCGAGGCGGGTGCTCGCATTCGATTGATTCCAGACGGCGACGTGGCCGGCGCAATTGCTGCGGCCTACGACGATGCCGCCGTCGACGTGTTGTTCGGCATCGGCGGCACACCCGAGGGTGTCATCACCGCAGCAGCGCTCAAATGCATGGGCGGAGAGATCCAGGGTCGGCTCTGGGCACGCGACGATGCCGAGCGCGCCACCGCCGAGGAGCTGGGCTATGACCTGGACCAGGTACTGCACACCGACGATCTGGTCTCGGGTGACAACTGCTTCTTCGCCGCCACCGGCATTACCGGCGGCGACTTGCTCAAAGGAGTGCGCTTCCACTCGAAAGGCGCCACCACCCACTCGCTTGTCATGCGGTCCAAGTCGGGCACGGTCCGCGAGATCAGTGCCTCGCATCGGCCTGACAAGCTCGACGAGTTCTCGGCGATCGACTACAGCTGATCGTCCATCATTGGAATTCCGGGCCGCCGGTCTGATCGGCACAGCTCGTATCCAGATCTGACAGTGGCTCGATCAGGAACTCGGCGCGGATGCTCACCGGACACTGCGTTGCCATGCCATGCCCGTGGTTCGCCATCTCGACATAGGTCGAGTTGGGTAGCGCGTCGGCTACCTGTCGTGACCAGGCTGGCGGCGTGATTGGATCGAATGCCCCCGCAAAGACCAGGGTGGGGATGGGGCTGCTGATCGGCTGATCTTCGTCGAAGGGTGCTGGTTCGACGACGAAGATGTCGCAGAACCGCCCGATGCCATCATTGCTGAGCGCATCGGCGACCGCGGTACCGAAGTCGGGTTCGAGGTCTTGGAGCAACTGATCATCGGTCGACTCGTCATAGAACGGGAACTCTTCTCGACACCATGTCGTGTAGTACAAACCCACCGACAGATCGAACTGCGTTGGATCTCGGCCAGTCACGAAAGCGGCGACCAACTCGTTGACTCCGCCGAACCCGGCCCGACCGATCTGCCGGGGTAGCGCCAGCAGGGATTGGGTGCTGTAGAGCTGGGTGAACACCAGGTCGATGAGCATCTCGCCGTCGACCCGAAACGGGAACTCGTTGCCATTGGCGGGGCGAATCGCGGTCACCACCACCGGGTTCTCGTCGAGCTCGACAACCAGTTCCGACAACGTGCTCAGAAAGTCGCCGTGATCTTCTGCACACTGGGTGTCATCGCAAGCCTCGTCGAGCGCAGTGATTGCCCGAATGGCGTTCGCGGGAATCGTGGCGAAGAAGTCGATTTCGAATGGCACCACCGAGTCCAGTACAGCTGCTCGGATTCCGTCGGGATGGTCCCGCATGAGAGTCAGGCCCAGCCTGGTCCCGTAGCTGATACCCCAGATCGACCACTGCTCGTATTGGAACAGTTGGCGAATCAGTTCGATGTCGGTGGCCGCCGAGCGGGTGTTGAACTGGTCGAAATCGATTCCCGCAGTCTGAAGTCGTCGCCCACAGGTTGCGTAAGCCCCGGTCAACGCGGCGTCGGCCAACCGGACGTCGGGATCGTCGCTGAACTGCGCTTCCCACAGCTCGTCGACTTCGGGGCAGTCGAGTCTTGGCGTCGAGTAGCCCGTGCCCCGTTGGTCCACGAACAATACATCGTGGGAGCCGCCTACGAAGAACTTTGCTTGGCCGACGCTTCCGACACCCGGCCCGCCTTGCAGGAAGACAACCGGGCCTACCCCGTTGGGATTTCCATTGTCGACCCGCGCAACCATGATCTCGACGTTGTCGCCGGGCTTCGGATCATCGAGATTCGTCGGGATGGTCGCAACCGAACAGCTCACCTGGGCAGCCGCCACGGCACTTGGGCATTGGACCGAGCGCAGGCTGGAAAGCGCCACCAGATCTTCGGTGGTTATCACCACTGGTTCACCGGGCTCGGCTGTGGCCTCTGGTTCGGCTTCATCGGGCTGGGCTGTGGCCTCTGGTTCCGGTTCTGCGGCCACGGTCGGCGATGGTTCTGGCGTGGGCGTCGATGTCGGCGCGGCGGTCGCCGACGGTTCTGGCGTGGGCGTCGATGTCGGCGCGGCGGTCGCCGTTGGTTCCGGCGTCGATGTCGGCGCGGCGGTCGCGGTTGGTTCCGGCGTTGGTACGGGCTCGGGCATCGCTGTCGGCACTGCGGTCGCCGTGGGATCGGCGACCGCCTCGGGGCTGGGTGCCAGTGTCGCCGATTCCACCATGACCGTCGTCGATCGACAGGCCACGGCAAGCAATGCGAGCACGACGAACAATGCTGCTACTCGTAGCCAACGCAGATTGATGCGCCGCATCAGTAATCGAGTGTCTCGAATCGATACCAGGCTGCATCGCTCACGCCATCGACGCCGGAGACCTTCGCCTTTTGCGCGACTGCGCTCACGAACTCGTGGTGCGTTGGCAGCCGAGCCCACATCGCAGGCAGTTGTGCCGCCCGGCCAGACGGCGAAGTGACCAGCACACCATGGCGACCCACATCGAGCATCTGGCTGAGCTCTTCACGGGTCTGCGGGAAGATGCGCTCGATCGGTGAGATGAGCGAGATGGTCATCTGCAGCCCTGGCAGCTCCGATGGCTGGATCGAGGGAAGTCGAGGGTCGGCGCACGCTGCTGCGGCATTACGCACAACCGAGCCTGCCAACGCACGATCGGCTTCGATCGTGCCGGCAGACCCGCGTGTCTGGCCATTGTGGCGAAGCGTCACCACCGAGGCCCGCCGAGCAGCAAGTGCTGGCGGTACCCGACCCATGTCGCTGCCCTCGACGCGGCCGCCGAGCACGGTGAGTTCCACGGCAGCCCGCGCCAACGCTCGCAGATGATCTGCGTCGGCATCGGCCAGTGTCATGTCGGTGGATTCCCATGCAGCCAATGCAGCCACGTTGAAGAGGTGATCGCCGTCGTAGGGATCTTCGATGGTGTCGCTGGCAAGCTCGAGCAAGCCCATCGACCGGCGCCCGACGATGGTCATGGCGGCAGCCAACGAACGAGGCGCAGACACATTCGTGCGGGCCATCGCCCCGAGATCGTTAGCCAGCAGTGCGGTACGAATCGTTTCGCCCTGCTCGGTGACCTGCTCGGCATCGGTACCAGAACCGAAGCCGGCACTCAGCAGCAACAAGGTGTCGCGTGAGCCCCACAAGCGCTCGAGCACGTCGACGACTTCGGCCACGGTCGTCTCGCCCACCAGTATGGGCACGATGCGAACCGCGCCCAACAGGCGCTGGATTGGTGGGAGATGCACCTCGATCGACGTGTCTTTTTCGAACGGCCGGTCGTTCGTGACCACGCTGGGATGCCCATGCAGACTCTCGATGGCGGCGCGGTCGGTCAAGAGATCGCCGAGGGGCGTGCGAAACGCAATGGCCCGGGGCACAGCAATGCCTTGAAATTCGCGACCGCCAACGCCCGGCCGGTAGTCGCTGATCACGACCACCCGCTGCACGTGGTCTCGCTCGGTCTCGAGCATGATCATGCCACTACCGGCCACGTTCGGTGCAGCAGCAAGCCCGCAATCGGGCACGATGAGCAGCTTGGGACTGGTGAATTCGCTATCGGAGCTGTTGATCGCTGCATCGATCTCAGAGCGCAGCTGTTGGGAGTCTGAGGCATACAGACTTCCGGCTGCAACGGGTTCACGGACACCAGTCGACATTGCAGCAGCGTAGGTGAGGGTTGCCCTCTGCAGGCCGCATGGTGCACCGAAGCTGCATTTTTCAGCCAGGCGCGACACAATGGCCCCATGAGTACTGCTGAGCATGCGCTGTCATTCGACCTGTCGAAATATCGGGTCGCTCCCGGCAGCAAGGTCGATCTGTCGGCGTGGGACACCAACGAGAACGAGGGACTGGACAAGCAGGTCGGCCGCAAGGTCACCAAGGGACTCAATGAGCGCCTCGAGCTGGCCCAGGAACTGTTGTGGGCCGAGGACAAGCACAAGGTTCTACTCGTTTTGCAGGCCACCGACACCGGCGGCAAAGACGGCACCATTCGCCATGTGTTCGACGGTGTGAACCCACAAGGTGTGCGAGTGGCGTCGTTCAAAAAGCCGACCGCCGACGAGCTCGCTCACGACTATCTGTGGCGAGTGCATCGCCATGTGCCCTCAAGCGGCGAGCTGGTGATCTTCAATCGCAGCCACTACGAAGACGTGCTCGTCGTTCGGGTCCACGGCTGGATCAGCGAAGAGAGGGTGCAGCAACGCTTCCACCACATTCGCGAGTTCGAGCGTCTGCTGGCCGACGAGGGCACCACCATCGCCAAGTTCTACCTGCACATCTCCAAAGACGAGCAGAAGGAACGCTTACAGTCGCGACTCGACGAGCCTGACAAGAACTGGAAGTTCTCAACCGGTGACATCGAAGAGCGCAAGCTCTGGAACGATTATCAGATGGCCTTCGCCGACATGCTCGGCGAAACGAGCACCGAATACGCGCCCTGGTACGTGATCCCGGCGAACCGCAAATGGTTTCGCAACCTGCTGATCTCTCGCATTGTCGTCGGCGCGCTCGACAGACTCGACATGGCCTTCCCCGCACCCGAGGACGGTCTGGCCGACCTCGTCCTCGATTGAGTGGGCATACCTAACCCTTAGGTCAGACAATTCCCCATATCTGCCCTATAGTGCAGATATGGACGCGACGGAGCTGCTATCGATCGGCACGCTGTCGGCGCGCACGGGCGTGCCGATTCCCACCATTCGTTTCTATGAGCGCAAGCACTTGCTGACGCCGGTGAGAACCGAAGCGGGTCATCGCCGGTTCCATCGCTCGACCATTCGCCGGTTGTCCGTAATCGTCGTCTGCCAACGGTTGGGATATCCGCTCAGCGAGATCGGCGAGCGGCTCAGCGAACTGCCCTACGACCGCACGCCCACCGCGGCCGACTGGGCTCACCTGGCCGACGAGTTCCGTGCCGACATCGATAACCGGGTCGAGCGACTGCTAGGCCTGCGCGATCATCTCGACGGCTGTATCGGCTGCGGTTGCGTGTCGCTCGATGTCTGCATGCTCTACAACCCCGATGACGAGGCAGCTGCGCTCGGGTCCGGTCCTCGCTACCTGATGGGCAACACCTCGGCCGACTTGCAGACCGTTTCGACTTCGACCGGCACGTCTCCGACGAGTACCCCCACACCAACAACCGACACTGCGGCAGGAGCCGAAACAACAATGAGCGACACCGCTGGCTGGCATCTGGCCCAGATCAACATCGGCCGACTCCGGTATCCGGTCGACGACCCACGAACCAGCGAGTTCATGGAGAATCTGGACCCGATCAACGCCATCGCCGAGGCGTCACCCGGATTCGTCTGGCGCCTGCAGGATGAGTCGGGGAACGCCACGGCGATCCGTGGCTTCGAAGACCCCACCATCTTGCCGAACCTGACGGTCTGGGAATCGATCGACGCACTCAAGGACTACGTGTACAAAAGCGATCACGCGCGGTTCGTGCGCAGACGCCGTGAATGGTTCGAGGCCATGGACGATCTTCCGGTTCTCACCATGTGGTGGATCCCGGCAGGGCACATTCCCACACTCGACGAAGCTCGCGAGCGAGTCGAACATCTGGCTGCCAACGGCCCGAGCGACTACGCGTTCTCGTTCCGGCCGACATTCCCCCACCCGGCTTTCAGGCCGAGCGAATAGAACGCAAAGTGGCCGTTGCCCGTCATGCTCAGCGAGCGAGGCCGTGGCTCAGCGGCCCCTGAGTGTCAACCCGTGGGTTGCTTGTGACGAGCAGCCCGTCGTGATTCGCTCAGTGCGAATAGTCACAGGGCAACTGTGTTGTGCGTCACGGACATCGATCCCTCGCCAGCCCATGATCGAGGCATGGTGAACAACACAGCATCGATCCCGGACCCGCAACGACCGTTGGTCGCTCTCGCAGCGGCAGTTCTCGCGACGCTCACATTCGCAGTTGCCGTTCTCTTTGTGAGCCCGGCGAGTACCGCCAACGCACAAGACGCGCCACAGGTCACGAGCGATGGCGTCGCCAACGCGGTCGTGGGGTCGAGCCGCAACCAGCTCGCCACGCAACTCGGACCAAGCTACACATTCGGTCCTGCCGAAGCGGTTCTTGTCGACGTCGAAGGCTACGAGGTGCGCCGTGACGGCGTCGTGCAGTTCATCGCCGCGGCCGTCGGCGAGATCAACCCCGATACACCGCTCGACCTGTTCCTGGTTCGCGAGCCGGGTATCACGACCGCCGAGGGCATCGGTGTTGGTTCGACAGTTGCCGAGGCGTCCGCCGCCTATGGAACCTTCACCCTGCAATCGCAAGAGATCGAAAGCCGAAAATTCGCGACGTTCGAGAACCAGCCCGAAAGCGTGTCCTTCCGGTTGGGCAGCGGCCAGTTCTCCGAGACTGTCGACTTCGATGACGACGCTCAGATATCGGCAATCTGGGTGTCGTGTCGAGCCTTTCTCGACGACTGCCCTGCACAGCCGACGTTGCCCGAAACCGGAAGCACCCAGTCGCTACTGCTCATCATCTCGGCAAGCCTTGCCGGTGTCGGCTTTGCTCTGGTCTACCTCGAGAACCGGCTCGCCGCTCCTCGCAGGGTGCGCGTTCTTCCGCGCCCTGCTAGCCATTCTGCCTGAGCGCGGAGCCGCCCCCACTGCTCGAACTGGCACGAAGCATCGCTGCGAGCTCGACGACGCCATCCGCTCAGCTGAAGATCGCGTCGATGCGTTCCATCACGTCGGGCGTCATGCTGGGAATCAGTGCAGCAGCTTCCATGTTGTGATGGACCTGCTCGACTCGGCTGGCGCCGGTGATCACGGTTGACACCCGAGGATTGGCTGCACACCATGCAATCGAGAGCTGCGCCAGCGAGGCGCCCAGGTCGTCAGCCACCGCACCGAGTTCGCGGACCTTTTTTAATGCTTGTTCATCGGTGAGTCGCTCTTGCAGCCAGCTGTAGCTGGGAAGCGAGCCCCGGCTTCCTTCGGGGATGCCGTCGTTGTATTTGCCGGTCAGCAGACCCGATGCCAGCGGGCTCCACGTGGTGAGCCCCATGCCCATGGTGTCGTAGAGGTCGAGGTAGTCGCTTTCGACCTTGTGGCGTTCGAACAGGTTGTATTGCGGCTGCTCCATCACGGGCGCTCGCAGATTGAAACGGGTCGCAACTTCGACCGCTTCCTTGTATTCGGCACCCGTCCACTCCGAGGTGCCCCAGTAGTGCGCCTTGCCCTGGGCAATGATGTCGCTCATGGCCCACACGACTTCTTCCATGGGTGTTTCGGGATCGGCACGATGGCAGAACAGCAGGTCGACATGATCGAGGCCCAGGCGTTCGAGCGAGTCGTCGATACCTTCCATCAGGTATTTGCGGTTCAGCGTGTTCTTGGTGTTCGGGCCTTCGGTGATGCCCCAGTAGAGCTTGGTAGAGATTGTGTAGGTCTTGCGGTTGAGACCCATGCGACGCAGGACCTCGCCCATGATGACCTCGGACTGGCCACCCGCGTAGGCCTCGGCATTGTCGAAGAACGTGACACCGGCGTCCCATGCCGCCTGCATGCTCTCGGTGGCCTTGTCGATGTCGAGCTGATCACCAAAGGTCACCCAACTACCAAAGGACAGCACGCTGACCTTGATCCCGGATTTGCCAAGTCTTCTGTGTTCCATGCACTCCAGTACACCCGATGACGCAAGCGAAGCCACTCCCCACCCACCCATTGGGGTCACCAGAACGCCCGGACCGGCACTCTTATGCCGCGCTCCCGGCCGTTGCTCTGGCACACTGACCGGCCATGGGTCTGAGCCGCATCCTGCTTCTTGTTGCGGTTCTTGGCGCGCTCGGCCCTCTGATGGCAAATCGGTTTCGGCCGCCTTCGTCGATCCGAGAGATCGAGAAGTCGTTTGTGGTTGGCGTGTTGACGTTGGGCGTTGGCACGCTCGTCGTTAGCCAGCTGCACTCGCTCGACATATTCGGGTACCTGCACCTGGTGTACCTGCTCGTTGTGGTCACCGTCCCCATGCTGCTGGGTGGCTGGTACGTGTTCGCGCTCGTGCGCAGGAAGCGAACCCGCTTGCTTCGATTCGGCGGGTTCTTGGCCGCGGTGGTTGCGTTGCTGGGCATCTGGGCTACTCATGTCGAACCGAACTGGCTCGACACCGATTTCGTGGCGGTGACCGGACCGATCGAGGAACCCATCCGCATTGGCGTGCTTGCTGATCTGCAAACACCAAACGTCGGCAAGATCGAACAGAACGCGATTGATGCGCTTCTGGAAGAGCAACCCGACCTGATCCTGGTTCCGGGCGATCTCTTCCAGGGCGACCCCGATGAAATCCGGCTCGAGACGCCGGCCTTCGTCGAACTGCTGCAGGCTCTGGTCGCCCGAGCCGAGGTAGTAGCCGTGGTCTCGGGCGACAGCGATGGCACCAGCCAACTCGTTCCGATCGTCGAAGCTGCGGGCGCCGTCTACATCGACAATCAGGTCGTCGACCTCACGATCAACGGCCAACCGGTTCGCCTGGCTGGTGTCTCGGTGTTCACTACATCGGAGCGCCTGGACACGATCGCCGAGTTGAGCGAACCGAGCGATTCGCTCACGGTTCTACTGTCGCATCGACCAGACGTCGTCTACGAACTTCCGCTCGGCAGCGAGGTCGATCTGATCGTCAGTGGCCACACTCATGGCGGGCAGATCTCGGTGCCATTCATCGGACCGCCGGTGACATTCAGCGACGTCCCGAACAGCATCGGCGCCGGCGGTATCGGCCTGGTCGACAACTACCCGGTGTACGTCTCGACCGGCGTGGGCATGGAACGCCTCCAAGCACCGCAGATCCGCTTCGGCGTCCGCCCCAGCGTGGGCATCATCGATGTGGTCCCGGAACCTGCTGGCTGACATCGATGGTAAAACGAGAGCTGCCCGGTGCTCTGCCACACCGGACTGCTCAGTCTTGATCTTTTGGTGCCATCGGAAGGAGTCGAACCTTGTCCCGGACGAATCTCGGGCCGCATCGCCGTATCCCCGGCTGGCAGTGATGTAAAGATACCGACCGAGGGAACCGTGGTCCATGGGTGAACTTACCCAGTGTTGCTCCGCTCCGCTTGGGCCGGCGTTCGCCGGACAGTCTGCGGGGACCGTCGATAGATGCAGATCAGACAGCCGCAGCGAAGCAAGGCGTACTACCCCGGGTCCCTCGCTCCTCCGTGCGTACTATGCGCTGGCTTTTTTGGAGACTTGGAGGCGGACTTGGGCTCGGCGTAGCGCAGCGGCTGCGGCGACGTCCTCCTTGTCAGTGGCCAGGGCTTCTTCGGCCCGGCGTTCAGCGATCTCGGCTCGCGCTGGGTCGATGTCGGCCGCAGCTTCGGCGACGTCGCTCAGGATCGTGCAGTGATCGTTGGCGATCTCTACGAAACCGCGGTGTACCGCAAACGAATGCACGGTGGAGCCATCGGCGTCGTAGAGACGAGCCTCGGCGACCTGCAACACACCCACGAACGGTACGTGACCGGGCATGAAGCCGATCTCGCCGTCGGTGGTGCGCACGATGATCTCTTTGGCCTCGGCCGTGAAGATAATGCGTTCGGGTGACACGAACTCGACTTGGATAGCCATTCAGGTACCTCTGCTGTTGCTTGCGTTAGGCGCTCGCAGCCAGCTCGGCTGCCTTACGCTCGACGTCTTCGGCGCCGCCAACCATGTAGAACGCCTGCTCTGGCAGGTGGTCCATATCGCCGCTGACAAGTGCCTCGAAGGAGTCGATGGTCTCTTCGACGCCGGTGAAGATGCCTTCTTGGCCGGTGAAGATCTCGGCCACGAACATTGGCTGTGACAGGAAGCGCTGCACCTTGCGGGCACGGTCAACGGTGACTCGGTCCTCTTCGGAAAGCTCGTCGAGACCGAGAATAGCGATGATGTCCTGGAGCTCCTTGTAACGCTGCAGGATCTCCTGCACCTGGCGAGCAACGTTGTAGTGACGCTGGCCAACCACGTTGGGGTCAAGGATTGTCGAGGTCGACGACAGTGGATCCACCGCCGGGTAGATACCCAGCGAGGCGATGTCGCGACTCAACTCGGTGGTGCCGTCGAAGTGGGTGAACGAAGTGAAGGGTGCAGGGTCGGTGTAGTCATCGGCAGGCACGTATACGGCCTGCAGCGAGGTGATCGACTTGCCTCGGGTCGAGGTGATGCGCTCTTGCAGCTGGCCCATCTCGTCGGCCAGAGTCGGCTGGTAACCCACCGCTGATGGCATACGGCCAAGCAGAGTCGATACCTCGGAGCCGGCCTGCACAAAGCGGAAGATGTTGTCGATGAACAACAGCACGTCCTGGTTCTGCACGTCACGGAAGTACTCGGCCATGGTCACACCGGCCAAGGCAACACGCAGGCGCACGCCAGGTGGTTCGTCCATCTGGCCGAACACCAAGGCTGCCTTGGAAAGCACGGTGGCGGCGTCTTCGCCGGCACCCATCTTGGTCTCACCCATTTCGATGAAGAGGTCGGTGCCCTCACGGGTGCGTTCGCCTACACCGGCAAATACCGACACACCACCGTGGTTCGAAGCCACACGGGTGATCATCTCTTGAATGAGCACGGTCTTGCCTACACCAGCGCCACCGAAGAGGCCGATTTTGCCGCCCTCTTTGTAGGGAGTGAGCAGGTCGATGACCTTCACGCCGGTCTCGAACATCTTCGATGATGGCTCGAGCGAATCGAAGGACGGTGCGGGGCGGTGGATCTCCCACCGCTCGCCGATATCGACCTCGTCGAGCGACACGTCGAGTGGCTCGCCGATCACGTTCCAGATATGGCCCAGAGTGACGTCGCCGACGGGCACCATGATGCCAGCGCCGGTGTTACGCACTTCGGTGCCACGCTGCAGGCCATCGGTCGGCTTGAGCGCAATAGCTCGCACCCGGCTGTCGCCGAGCTGCTGGGCGACCTCGGCCATGATGGTCGTGGTCTCGCCGTCGATGACGACGTCGAACGCCAGCGCAGTATTGATCTCGGGCAGGGCTCCCTGTGGGAACTCCGCGTCGATGACCGGGCCGGCGATCGAGATGATTTTGCCGCTCTTGAGGGCGGCGGGTGCATCGGTGACAGTCATGTTTTTCCTAGATGCTCGGGGTGAGATTGGTGTGGATCAAAAGGTATGTTTTGCGGAACAGGCCCGCAGCATGGTGCTAGTGAGCGGCACCGGGGTGGTTCCAATGGTCGCCGCCGATATGGGCGGCAGCAACGTGCTCGGGATGCAGGTGGTGCGTGATGAGCTCGCCAGGTTCTTCGCGTTCGCTGCCGAGTGCCTCGGCGCCGCCCACGATTTCCATGATCTCGGTGGTGATCGCAGCTTGACGTGCGCTGCTCAGCTGGCGACCGAGCTTGGTGATGAGTTCTTCGGCGTTGTCGGTTGCCGCCTTCATAGCCCGCTGCCGGTTCGCATGCTCAGAAGCAGACGAATCGAGCAGGGCCGAGAACAAGCGGCTCTCGACATAGCGAGGCAACAGTGATTCGAGCACTCCATCGGCCGATGGTTCGAATTCGAACTCGGCGGTGAGTTCACCGGCGCCGCCACCGACATCGGCAATGGTCTGCACCGACTCGAGCGGCAGGAACTGGCGCACGGCCAGCTTCTGAGTGCCGATGCTGACGAACTCGGTGAAGATCAAGATGACCTGATCGATGTCACCGTCGATGAACTGGTCGCTGACATACTCGGCGACCTCGCGGGCCGAGTTGTAGTCGGGGGTGTCGGTGATGCCTTCGTAGAACGCGTCGACGGTGTAGTTGCGGAACGTGAAATAGTCTCGCGCCTTCTTACCGATCAGGATCAACGAGTAGTCGATACCCTCGGCGCTGCGAGCCATGAGCTCACGCTCGGCGGCACGAATCACTGTGGAATTGTACGGACCGGCCAGGCCACGGTCACCAGCAATGACCACATAGGCGACCTTGCGAATTGCTTCGGGAGCTTCGAGCAAGGGATGACTGGCGCTGGCGCCACCCTTGGCCAGATCCTCGATGACGGTCGTGATGCGAGCGGCGTAGGGGCGTGCCTCGTTGGCCCGAGTTTGTGCCTTGGCAACTCGGGTGGCGGCAATGAGCTCCATGGCACGGGTGATTTTCTTCGTGCTTTGAACGCTTGCAATACGGCGCTTTAGGATGCGCTCCTCGGCTCCAGGAATGGCTCAGCCCTCCTGTGGACGAGCGATGTCGGTCTCGGGGAGGGTGACATCGCTGTCGACCATGCCGGTCGCAGCCGCAGCTTGGGCTTCGGCATCGGGGGCATCGCCACCAACCGGTGCGGTCGATTCGAACTGGGCCACGAAGGTGCCGATAATCGAATCGAGTTCGCCGGTGTCGACGGTGCCCGTGCTCTTGATCCCGTCGTAGAGGCCGCTGTGGCGCCCGGCGACATAGTCGAGCAGTTCTTGTTCGAAACGGCTGACGTCGCTGACGGGGATGCCGTCGAGGTAGCCGTTGGTGGCGGCGTAGAGCGAGACGACCTGCTGCTCAACCGGCATGGGCGAGTTGATGCCCTGCTTGAGCAACTCGGTCAGGCGATAGCCACGGTCGAGCTGCGCCTGCGACACGGCGTCGAGGTCAGAACCGAACGAGGCAAACGCTTCGAGCTCACGGAATTGCTGCAAGTCGGACTTGAGCGTGCCCACGGCGGTCTTCATGGCCTTGATCTGGGCGGCCGAACCTACCCGAGACACCGAAACACCCACGTCTACCGCAGGGCGAAGACCCGACTTGAACATGTCGTCCTGCAAGAAGATCTGACCGTCGGTGATCGAAATCACGTTGGTCGGAATGAATGCAGACACGTCGCCGGCCTTGGTCTCGATAACCGGAAGCGCAGTGAGTGAACCCGCACCAAGCTCATCGCTGAGCTTGGCAGCACGTTCGAGCAGGCGGCTGTGCAAGTAGAACACGTCGCCCGGGTAGGCCTCGCGGCCCGGTGGGCGGCGCAGCAGCAGCGACATCTGGCGGTAGGCCTCGGCCTGCTTGGAAAGGTCGTCGTAGACGACGAGAGCGTGATCGCCATCTTCCATCCACTGCTGACCAATAGCGGAACCAGCAAATGGCGCTAAGTACTTGAACGGCGCCGGGTCAGAGGCCGGGGCCACTACGACCACGGTGTACTCCATTGCGCCGATCTCCTCGAGAACAGCCACGTTCTGGGCCACCGTCGAAGCTTTTTGACCAATAGCAACATAGATGCACTTCACACCCAGGCCACGCTGGTTGATGATCGTGTCGAGCGCAATGGTGGTCTTGCCGGTCTTGCGGTCGCCGATGATCAGCTCTCGCTGGCCACGGCCGATCGGGATCAGCGAGTCGATGGCCTTGATGCCGGTCTGCATGGGCTCGTGCACGGGCTTGCGGCCCATGATGCCCGGTGCCTGGACTTCCATCTGACGGGTCAGGGCGCCAACGAGTGGGCCCTTGCCGTCGATGGGGGTACCCAGCGCATTGACCACACGGCCTAGCAGTGCATCGCCCACTGGCATGGACAGAATGTCGCCGGTGGAGCGAACGGTCTGGCCTTCTTGAATTTCGTCGACCTCGCCCAGTACCACCGCACCGATGCTGTCTTCGTCGAGGTTCAGCGCCAGGCCGATCGACCCGTTCTCGAACTCGAGCATCTCGTTGACCGCAGCGTTGGGCAGGCCCGACACGCGAGCAATGCCGTCGCCGACCTCGATGATGTGGCCCACCTGGCTGGCTTCGAGCGATGGCTCGAACCCTTCGAGATTTTTGGTGAGCGCGGCAGTGATGGCGCTGGTGTCGATCGTGAGATCAGACATGGTTCTCCTCGGGGGCTAGAGCGACTCACGCAAGCGGTTCAACCGCGTGCGCACGCTTCCATCGATAACGGTGTCGCCGACGGTGGTGATCAAGCCACCAACCACAGACGAATCCTGGATTACTTTGACATCGACCTCGGTGCCGAGCTTGGCGGCAAGTGCAGTGGCCAAGCGGCTCTGCTGGTCGTCGGAAAGCGCCACAGCCGAGCGAACGGTTGCGACTTGTTTGCCAGCAGAGGTTGCGGCCCGCTCGGCAACCGCCGAGGCGATCTTGCCGAGATCAGCGCCGCGGCCGGCGCCGACAACCATGGACACCAGGCCCTTGGTGGCAGCACGTGCCTTGCCGTCGAGCAGGTCATCCATGATCTGGATCTTGCGCTCGGCGGGCATACGCGAATCGCTGATGGCGGTGCGCAGGTCGTCGTTGGTGTCGACGGCACGGCCAACGGCGAACAGTTCGTCGCTGATGCCCTTGACGTCGCCCTCGGCCTCAGCAATGGCGAGCATTGCGTCGGCATAGCCGTTGATGCGATCTGACATTACGAGCCCAATCTTGCGATGTAGTTGTCGACCAAAGCGCTCTGGCCGGCATCGTCGAGGCTGGCACGCACGACCTCTTCGGCAGCACCCACTGCCTGGGACGCAACCTCGGCTTGGATGTCAGCCGAAGCTTGCACCTTCATGGACTCGACGTCGGACTGAGCTTTGGCCCACATGTCGTTGACGAGTTGTTGAGTGCGGTTGGCCGAATCGACCCGAAGTTGCTGAGCAGCTTCGTGGGCCTCGGCCATGATCTTTTCGGAAGCAGCATTGGCGTCGCCCAGTTGGGCGGTTGCTTCGGCGATCTTGGCTCGTGAGGCGGCAACCGCAGCCTCGGCGGCTGTTGCATCGGCAACCGCGGCGGCTTGGCCCTTGGACAGCGCTTCTTTGATCAGGGGTAGGCCCTTGCGCACAAAGAAGAAGAAGATGACCGCGAAGGCCGCAATTGCCCAGTACATCTCTTTGGGGTCGCTGGGGATGAACTTGCCGTTGGGACCTTCGGCGGCAATCACTTGAATCTGGGCGAGCAACATCAGTTGCCTCCGTTCAGGTAAGCATCGATGACTCCCTGGTTCGCTGCCAGGTCGACATTGCGACCCAGCACCTTGCCAGCAGCACCGACGGCGAGGGTCGAAACGGCACCTTTGGCCCCGCTGAGTGCGGTGGCCCGAGCACCATCGATCTCGGCTTGGGTATTGGCCCGAAGCTGCGCAATGGTGCCCTCGACATCGGCCACGGCTTTGGCTCGTTCCGCATCGGCTTGAGCGCGGGCAGCATCGATCACGGCAGCCGCGTCGGTCTTGGCGACAGCAATGCGTTCTTCGTGCGCAGCAGTGATCTGAGCAAGTTCGGACTCGGAGTCGGAGACTGAATCCTGTCCGGTCTTGACACGGGCCTCGCGCTCGTTGCGGCCTTCGATGATTGGTGGCAACAGCACGAATTTCATGAGGGCCCACAGCCCGAAGAAGAAGATGGCAGACCAGACCAGTTCAGGCCCGCTCGGCAGGATCAGATTGATCCCATCCCATTCTTCTTCTGCGGCGTCGACCAGCAAAAGTAACTTCATGCAACACCTCCTCGTTTATTCGGATTGTCCGTCATGGGTGAACGGATCAGGCGAACTTGAGAAGAATGAATACAACGAAGCCGATGAGGGCGAGCGCCTCGGTAAAGGCAATGCCGAGGAACATCGTGGTCTGGACCTGACCAGCGGATTCGGGCTGGCGGGCCATGGCCTGGACGGCCTGACCTACCAGGTAGCCAATGCCGATGCCAGGGCCGATTGCGGCAAGGCCGTAAGCGAAACCTGCGCTGCTGGCAGCCGCGGTGTTCTTGGCCTCGGCGGCGGTCTGCAACAGTGCCAATGTGTTACTCATTTGGAATGTCTCCTTGGATGAATCTCTGTACGAGAAGGGTTGCTGGATGATCCTGTTCGCTGCGACTGCCGGCTCAGTGAGCTGGGTGCAGCGAGCTACCGATGTACACGGCAGCCAGGATGGCGAATACGAAACCTTGGATGAAGCTCACACCGACTTCGAAGCCGGTGAAGGCAATGAGTCCAACGAAGGAGCCAACCCAGGCGAAGGGTTGCACGATGAAGCCACTGAGGCCATCGAAGAGCTTGGAGAACGTGCCGATGGTCAACACACCGAAAGTCACGAGCAGGATGTGGCCAGCAAGCATGTTGGCGAACAGACGAACGGCGTGGCTGAGAGGGCGGGCAATGAAGGTCGAGAAGAACTCGATGAATCCAACGAAGCCGCGCATGACCGGGTTCTCGACACCCGGGGGCCAGACGATGTCTTTGACGTAGGTCATACCGTTGTGCTTTATGCCGACGGCGATGAACATCACCCATACGGTCAGTGCCATGAGCAGCGGTCCGGCCATGCGAGCGTTGGCAGGCATGTTGAAGAACGGGATGACCTCGAACAGGTTGCCGATGAAGATGAAGAGGAACAGCGTGGTGAGCAGTGGCACGTAGGGCTCGTAGCCATGACCAATGCCGGGCTTGGCCACCTGTTCTTCTATGAACTTGAGGATGCCTTCGGCGAACACGCGGATCTTGGATGGACGATCGGCGGAGCCGCCACGAGCCATCAGGAAGATGATGGTCGGAACGGCGAAGGCGATCAGCGAGATCAATGCGATCTTGTTGAACTCGAAAATGGTTCCGTCGCCAAAGATCGCAGGCCAGTCCACCAGGTTCTGTGCTGGCGGGAACGGGACGGCCGAGCCGCCCTCTGCGTCTACGAATGCAACGAGCGCGTTCATCACGATGACACGGACTCCTTCTTAGAGTTGTCTGCCAGACCGGCGCCGGGTTTGAGGCCCGGGAAGGCGAGGCTTCCAGAGATGTATTGGAGCTCCCAGAAGAGCAGCCCCAGGTGAGTGATAATGATGGTTACGCCCAGCGCAACCAAATCGACCCAGCCAGCATTGCGCACCAGCAGCACGGCTGCGGTGATGATGCCCAGGCGGATCAAGAAACCAAACATGGCGCCACCGGCGAGGGCAGCGAACGAAATGCGTGCGGTCACCTGGATGATCCAGGCCGACAGCAAGAAGTTGATCAGGATCATGGCGAAACCGAAGGCCACGGACCACGCGCCGGCGGAATCGGCGAAGAGATAGCCGATCAAGATGCCTATCGGGGCGACGATGACGCCACGCTTGCAGATGTCGAGCACGACCTGCATTACAGGCGACTTGCCCTCGAACCGACTGAGCAGCGGGTTCGCCTCATTCACATCGACACCAAAGGAATTGGTCATGAGGTAGCGCCTTGGTTGTCTGCACTGTCGCGATTGTCGCGGCGCATGTTGCGCTCGGCGTTCTCGGTCGCCATCTTGTCCTGGTATTGCAGGTAGAGGCTGTACCCGGCGCCGATGAAGCCGGCAATGGCGAAAATCAGCGTGAAGAGTGGCACCAGGCCGAGCACATAGTCGATCCAGAAGCCCAATCCGGCCGCCGCAATGGCAGCAACCACGAGTTCATAGGATCCAGTGCTATGACGCATGGCGTCGGTGAGCTCTGATCCCATCTCGCGCTCGGGCGGGTTGGACATGGAACCTCGTCGTGCAGGAAGCGGCTTACAAGTCTCGGCGGCTACGCGTTGCGGGACACATTCTGGCCCCTACTCACCCGCTTCGACATTTGTGAATCTATCCACAAAGTCCTGCCCGGCGCCACATTTCATCCTGATTTCTGCTCTATTTCTTCAACATTTCGCGTCATCTGCCGACAGGGCGCCGCGATCCAGGCCAGCGGCCGGCCCGAAGATGTTGCTGGTGTGGCTGATGATCGGTGACCGCTTACCTGCGGTGGGGCGGTCAGCAAATCGCCAGCAGACCCGCGCTGCCAACTACCAGACATTCGGCGCCGCTGAATAGCTTGGTCGGGTGTCCACTTCGCCTCCGGCCGCCTCGGCGCCGACCCGGTTGAGCCGGGTCGACTTCGCCACCATGGCCATCACGTTCTTTTCGCTGGGCGTGACGCTGCAGGTCCTGCTGATCGACAACGGCGCCTCGAGCACGCGTGCGTTCCTGGCATCGTTCGTGATCTTCTCTGCGACGTCACAGTTCGCCTACCTGGCTGTGCGGGAAGGCGGTGGAAGCGACTGGGCTGCCATCGCCGCGGGGTGGGTGGTCGCCACGCGCTTCGGCATCTTGGCGGTGAGCCTGGCACCGAAGTTGCCCGAAGGTTTCTGGCGACGGGCCGCAGCTGCGGTGAACGCATTTGACCCGAACGTGGCCGTGGCGGTGCAGCAGGAGACACCTCGACAGGTTGAGAGGGAGTTCTGGCGTACGACCGCGGGCATGTTCTTGGGCTGGTTCTCCGGGCTGGCCGTCGGCACCTTGCTCGGCAACGTTCTCGGCGACACGCAACGATTCGGGCTCGACGCGATCTTCCCCGCAGCGTTGCTGGCCATCATCGGCAACCTGCTGCGCCAACGAGACGGCTGTATCGCCGGGATCGCAGGCGGCATCATCTGCCTGATACTTCTGCCATTCATTCCCGCTGGGCTACCGATCATCTTGAGCGTGTTCGGCGTCGCTATCGCACTGGTCGCCGTGCGGCTGCCGTTGCAGATCCAAGGTGACCCTTCATGACGACGCTCTCGATCGTGATGCTTACCATCGCTGCGTGGGGCCAACGCTTGGTGGGTGCGTTTCTGATCGGCCCGTGGCTCGAGAAGCGACCCACCCTGGCCCGAGCTGCTGGTTTGATCCCGGCAGCAGTGGTGATGGCGGTGATCGTGCAGCTCACCGTGTCGAGCGCTGGCAGCCTGGTGATCGACGAACGGCTGGCCGGCATGGCCGTGGCCGCCGTGTTGGTCTGGCGTCGGGCCCCGTTCATCGTGGTCGTCGTCGCCGCCGCCATCGTGACCGCCAGCCTGCGAGCGCTGACCGGCTAGCCGAGTCCGCGCCGACAGTTGCGTTGGGCTCTCATGCCGTGCGGGCAACCAGCGCTCGATCGCGGTCGGCCAGATCTCTGTGGATCACAGCGTCGACAAAACCATTCTGCAGAGCCAGGTCTCGGGCGACGTCGAGCTGCGTCTCCCCCAACTCGAGCACCAGCGCTCCCCCACTTCGCAACCACGCCGCCGCGCCCTCGATGATGACCCGCGCCTCTTCGAGACCGGTCGGCCCGGCAAACAGGGCGCTCTTCGGCTCCCATTCGGCGACAACCGGCGGGATTTTCTCGTCGGTGGCAATGTAGGGCGGGTTCGAGATGATGACGTCGAAGTCACCCTTGCGATCAGCCGGCAGGGCGTCGAACCAATCACCCTGACGGATCTCGATCCTGGTCGCAGGGCGACCGAGACCGGCGGCGTTCGCACGAGCCGCCGCAACTGCGTCGGCGCTCTGGTCAGTACAGATCACCTGCGCGGTCTTGTGCTCGGCCGCCAACGACAAGCCAATACAACCGCTTCCGGTACCCAGATCTGCGACCAGCGGAACGTGCCCAATGGATGCCACCCGCTCGACTTCGGCCAGCGCCAACTCGGCGACACCTTCGGTTTCTGGACGCGGGATCAAGACCCGTGCATCTACCGCCAGATCGAGGGTGCGGAAGCCCCATCGCCCGAGCACGTACTGCAACGGCTCGCCAGCAAGTCGCCGTTCGAGCATGGAATCGAAATGAGCCACGCCACGCTTCATGGCCAGCTGGTCCAGTATCAGGAAGAACTCGCCAGGTTCGGCTCCAGAGGCCTCTTCGACCATGCGCCGAGCATCGACCTCGGCGAACTCTCCGCCGACGGCCTCGAGCCGAGCTCGGGCTTCGTCATAGAACGCCTGCCACGGCGTACCCGTCGTCAGATCAGCCGCGTCGTTCACTCTTCGTTGGCCGAGAGTTGTTCGGCGCGCTCGTGTTGCATGAGCGGGTCGACGACTTCCTCGAGTGCACCGGCCAGTACCTTGTCGAGCTTGTAGATGGTCAAGCCGATGCGGTGGTCGGTGACGCGGTTCTCTTTGTAGTTGTAGGTGCGAATCTTCTCGCTGCGCCCGCCGCCGCCGATCTGGCCCTTGCGCAGGTCACTGGCTTCGGCGGCCGCCTTGTCCTGCTCGGCCTGAAGCAAGCGAGCTCGCAGCACCTGCATGGCTTTGGCCTTGTTCTGCAATTGGCTCTTCTCGTCTTGCATCGACACCACCAAGCCCGTCGGCTTGTGCGTGATGCGAACCGCCGAGTCGGTCGTGTTCACCGACTGACCACCAGGCCCCGATGCTCGATAGACATCAACCTGCAGGTCGTTCTCGTTGATATCCACCTCGACCTCGTCGGCCTCGGGCAACACCGACACGGTCGCCGAGGAGGTGTGGACTCGACCCTGCGACTCGGTCACCGGCACACGTTGCACCCGGTGCACACCACCCTCGTATTTCAAGTGCGACCACACGGCGTCACCCTTGAGGAGAAAGATCACCGTGGAAAAACCGCCCATGTCGGAATGGTTCGCCTCGAGCATTTCCTGACGCCAAGGCTGCGTGCTGGCGTAACTGCGGTACATCTCGAACAGATCACGAGCAAACAGGTTGGCTTCCTCACCGCCCTCGGCGCCACGGATCTCCACGATCACATTGCGGCCGTCGTTGGGGTCCTTGGGAATCAACAATTCATCGAGCTGGTGAGAAGTCTCGGCCACGGTTGCTTCGGCAGACGCGATCTCGGTCGCCCACATGGCTCGGTCATCGCCCGAGCTCTCACTGTGCATCTCTTTTGCGTCGGCGATGTCCTGCTCGGCAGTGCGCAGCTCGCCGATGCACGCCACGATCTCGCCCAGCTCCTTGTACCGCCGCGTCACCTGGGCGTAGAGGGTGCGGTCCTTGACCAGTTCTGGGTCAGCAAGCTGTTGCTCCACGTCGGCAAATTCTCGTTCCAGCTCATCGTGCAGTTCACTCACCGTTCAAACCTACTGCCCTCAGCTACTGGTCCGGCCCTTCGCTTCTGCCAGGCGTGGTTCAGGTGGTGTGATCGTCGAACACGATGGTGAGATACGGGCTGTCATCGGATGCACCGAGACGCACACCCCGCACGTGCACCCGGCGAGTCTCACCCCGAACGAACATGTCGACGGTCTGGTCGATGCGATTGAATTCGAGCTCGGCGCAGCTGGCCACGATATTGGAGAGGGCCAAGACGTTCTCTGGGTGCTCCAAAGGCTCGCCATCGCCGTTGTCCAACGTTGCGTTGAAGCGCTGGCCAACCGTTCCATTACAGTTCACCACCGCAGCGCCCACGCCGAGCATGTCGGCGATCACCCCAACGGTTTGGGACTCGACCCAGCTCGACATCGTCGCTTGGAGGTAGGTGATCCGCGCTGCCACGCCGCCATAGAAGCGCCTTCCGTCAGCCTCGAACGGCCAGACGAAGACCGCTCGGCGACCGTTTGCCGTATCGAGCACTCCCGTGCTGTGCTCACCTGTCTCGTCGACCTCGTCGAATATCAGCTCAGCCGCATCGGGGTCGCCGCCTCGGAGCTGTATGAACTCGCATAGCTTCAGCGCCGCCATCTCGGGTTCGTGCTGGGGACTGTGCACGACGCGCCGTTCCTCGTCGAACACCATCGTGAGTAGCGGGCTCGTCTGGTTGAGTTGCGTGAGCATCGATTCATTCGGCGACGATGCAGCCTCGCCCAGTCGCATTGCGGTGATGGCGACCCCCAGGTCACCGTGTGCGAGGCCATAGGACCGAACGCCAACCACTACCGGCTCACCCCCGGGCATGAGATCCACCCGCAGCGTTCGCGATGTTTCGGATTCGAGCGCCGCAGTAACAGCATCGTTGAAGTCCTCAGAGTCGAACCTGGCCCGGATGTGATCGAATGGCCGACCTTGATCACTCGCCATGAGATGGAAGAAGTCGCGTGCCGGGTCACTGAATCGCCGGATCGTACGATCGCCGTTCAGCAAGAGAATGCCCATCTGGGTCGATGTCAGAATCTGTTCGAGGTCTGCGGTCAGTTCCAGCACCTCTTGCAAGCGTCGATGGTGCTCGTCGTTGAGGGTTCTCAGCTCCTCATTCAGTGCCGAAAGCTCCTCGTTGCTCGACTGCAGCTCCTCGTTGCTGGCAATGAGTTCTTCGTTGGCGGCGTTGAGCTCCTCGTTCGAGGTTTCCTGTTCTTCGAGCGCAGCTTGCAAGCTCTCGCGGGTGTAGGCCAGATCGCTCTCGAGATGACTGATCCGGTCCAGATCCTCGGGTCCGTACATCGTGGCCAGCTCGCCGTACACCTCGGGCCGATCCTCTGCAGGACGAGCGCTGACCAGAACATAGGATGATCCGCCGGATCGAATCTGGCGAGCGGTCATCACCAACGGTGCCGCCGGCCCCGTGGCGCCGTCCTCGGGTTCGCTCTGACCGACAAGGCGCTGTGACTCGCCGGTCTCGCTGGCTTTGAGATCTCGTAGCAGTGCGCTGATCCCTAGCCGCAGGCTCGGATCGCGGACGATCGAATTCACGTCGAGGCTCGGCCTGCCCGATGCATGTTCCAACCACTTCCTGGCGTCTCCAATGACGTGCAGGACCTCGTTGCGTCCGTCCAGAAGCAGGCCGGCAGCGAAGCTGTCATCGAGGATCTTGTCGTACGCCCTCAACAACGCCTGGTCCGGGCCCGCCGAGCGCGGAACCGCGATGTCGACGCCGCCAACCGCAACCGAGTCGGCACCCATACGCCTGCGGAACGACTTGATAGCGCTGTCACCCGTCTTTACGAAGATGCGAGACGATGCAACCACGGGCTCGAAGTCAGGAGTGAGAAAGCCGGGGCTCTCACTCGTGCCGAGCAGCAACACGCCAGCATGGCGAAGCGCGAATCCCAGTGCCCACAGGGCCCGCTGCTGTGCTGTCGGCGTGAAATAGATCATTGCATTGCGGCACGTTGTCAGGTCGATCCGCGTGAACGGGGTGTCGGTCAGCATGTTGTGCCGAGCAAAGGTGACCATCGCCCGGATCTCCTCGCGAATGCGCCAGCCGCCCGAGTGTTCTCGGAAGAACCGATGGAGCCGTTCGACGCCGAGGTTCTGAACCTCGCTTTCGGTGTACGTGCCCTCGGCCGCCTTGGCCAGCGCTTCTTCGTGCACATCGGTCGCGAAGATCTGGATCGGTACATCGATACCGAAGTGTTCCTTGGCTTCGATGAGCGCCATGGCAATGGTGTACGCCTCTTGCCCGGTCGCGCAACCCACGACCCACGCCCGAGCGCTGCGGTTCTCGGCCGCAGCAACCGACAAGATTCGTTCGAGCGCGGACTCATGCAGCTGTTCGAAGACTTCGGGATCTCGGAAGAACGAAGTCACACCGATCAGAATGTCGTTGGCCAGAGCCGACCGCTCTGCCGGGTTGGCTCGCACGAGGTCGGCCAGGTCATCGATCGTGTCCGCGCCGACGGCATTCATGCGATGCTCGATTCGGCGACGGACCGTGCCTCGTTTGTAGTCGCTGAAGTTCACGCCGCAGGTACCTACGAGGTCGGCGATGATTCTCTCCTCGACCGTCGAGTATCGAGCGTCGATGGTCGTCGAGGTCGGTCGCTGCCCGGTCAGGAAGAAGTCGACGACGAGTTCGACGAGCTCCGGCACGCTTGCGACCGCGTCGACAAACCCCCTCTGGTTGGCGGCTGTTGGCATGCCCTCGAACGCGGCCGTGCCGTCTTGAGCCAGCGTCAACCCACCCGCTCGACGAACCGCTTCACTTCCGGCCGAGCCGTCGTTGCCGGTACCCGAGAGCACGACTGCAGCAGCTCCTGGTCCCCATTGCTCGGCCAGCGAACCAAAGAAGGTGTCGATGGGATGAGGCGATGGCGACTTGCTGGCCGAGCGGTCTCTGTCGCTCAGGTGCAGCGTCGTTCCCTCGACGGTCAAGACTCGATCAGGAGGTATGAGGTAGGCCTGATCGGGCATGAGACGCATGCCGTCGACCGCTTGGCGAACCGGCATGGCGGTATGCCTCGCCAACAGGCTGTCCATCATGCTCTCATGATCTGGGGAGAGGTGCTGGATCACGACGTACGCAATACCCGTATCGAGGGGTACCGACCCGAAAAAGGATTCGAGCGGATCGAGGCCGCCGGCCGACGCACCGATTGCGCAAACCCCAATGGGGTCTCCTTCTTGGCTATCTAAGATCTTGGCCTGAGACATATTGGGTATTCTTGCAGAATAATTACCACATTTGGTACAAAAATCCGAAAGTAGCCGGTCAGCAGGTCAGAATGCCTAGTCTCGCCATAACGACGTCATAGAGGAAGTTGCAGGCATGAGTGCAGGAACAGAGTGGATCAGCGAGTTCACGTCGACGACTCGGGTCGACGCCCATATTCCAGCGGAAAGCGCAGAGGAGACCTGCCGAAAGGTGCAGCTGTGGGCCGAGGCCGACGCAACAATCGATCGCCTGCGCAACAGCCCGCTGATCGCCCACTAGCGATCAGCCACCTGCCAAGGCGGTGATATTTGCATCCAGCAGGTCGGCGACCGGTAGGGCCGTACCGGATTGCTGAGCTTGGGAAAGCTCGGCAATGGACCGCTCGGGTTCACGCTGCCCGCTGTCGGCCCGCAACGCGGGGCGGCCGAACCAGTATCCCTGGAATAGGTCGCAACCGAGCGCGGACAGAACATCGGTTTGCTGTGACGTCTCCACGCCTTCGGCGACCGCAATGGCTCCGATTGCGTGAATGAGATCGATGATGGCGCCGCACAACCGTCGTGCATTTGCGTCTTTGGCGACCGTCTTGACGAACTGCTGATCGATCTTCACGTAGCTGATCGGTAGCGTGGCCATCGCCCCGAGACGAGAGAAACCACTGCCGAAGTCGTCGATCGCCACACCGAAGCCGAGGTTGGCGATACTTCTGATGGCGGCGACGGCACAATCGGAATCGACAGAAGCATGTTCGGAGATCTCGAAGACGATTCTGGATGGCTCAACCGCATCACTCATCACCAAGTCTTCCAAGCGTTCGACCAGTGCCTCGTCGAGCGAGTCGCCGGTCAGATTCACCCATATCTGAGAAGCGTCGGCCTCAGACGCCAGCTCGGCGAGGGCTAGGCTCAGGATGTGACTGTCGAACATTTGATTGTTGCCACCTGATTCGACGGCGGGCAGGAATTTCGCGGGGCTGAGCATCCCGCGGCGCGGATGGCACCAACGGGCGAGTGCCTCTGAAGCAACGACCTCGCCGTCGCTGGCAACGATGGGTTGGCGGGCCAGGGCGAACTGTCCCACGGAGAGGCCATGGCGAATCTCGCGCTGCAGGACACGCCCCTCGACCCGCTGTGATGCGAGCACCCGGTCGAATTGGCGATGCCCATGACCGCCACTTTCCTTTATGGCATACATCGCCACGTCGGCCCGGCTCAGCAGGCTCGAGACGGGAGCTTCGTCGTCGGTGAGCGTCCAGCCAATCGAGGCACCCACCGACAGCATCAGATCTCCGGGCACAGGTTCGGAGACCGTGGCGAGGATACGTTCTGCAATGAGACATGCTTGCGCTTGCGTGCATTGCGAGATCCACATTGCGAACTCGTCTCCGCCAAAGCGCGAACACACTGCGGTGTGGGGCGAGATCGACGCCAGTCGTTGGGCGATCTCGACGAGTACGGCATCGCCGGCACCGTGACCCCACGTGTCGTTCACCGCCTTGAAACCGTCAAGATCGATCAGGAAGAGGGCGCCCGAACGTCGTGTGGCTCGCTCGAAGCGATCCCGCTCGACTGCCGTGGTGAACCAGCTACGGTTCGGCAACCCGGTCAACCCGTCATGGTTGGCCCGGCGCACCAACGACGCAATACCTTCGGGCGCGGTGTCATTCTCGTTGTCGACGCCATCGTCGGCTGCTACCACTTCGGCCAAGTGAGAAGTCGGCACTCTGCCTTCAGGGGGCTGGCGGCGGGCACGCCGACGACGATCACCCTCGACATGCCCGGCGACGGCCTCGCTGAGGCGAAGCTCGCCGATGACGGATTTCGTTGAGGTCAGGTTGAGACTCATGTCTCGATGATGGCATGGGGTAGAGAGGTTTGGGCACCCTTACCTAAGAATGGGACGGCGAGACTAGGCCGACCACCCCGTGGGGGTATCTGAGCCGATTGGCTCAGGACGGGCCGGTCAAGATCCCCCTTTTTCTACATCAAGTCAGCAGCAAACGCGTCGGGCGTTTGGGGGCTCGGATCGATGCGCGGACGACCGGTGGATTTGAAAAACACCGGCCCTGCAACCATCGCGACTCCTATCGCGGCATCAAGTCCGTAATGAAGAGCGCAGCGCCAGTAAAAAGCGCCGTGACCGTTCGACACACTCGGGTCACGACTGGTGCAGGGAGAAATAGGCCATTCGCCTCGGCCTGACAGCGTGAGAACTCACCATTGGTCGTCACACCAACGCGCCGCCGCTGCGACCTCGGCCATGTGCCAATAGTCCTAGGTCACACCAACACGGGGGCGCACTTCTGACGCTAGGTCATGTCAAACCAATTCGACGACGACGCCCGCCCACAACAGCAAACTGGCGAACGCAATGGCGACGCGCGGCTCGTTGAACCAGTACTTCACTGCGAGCAAGCAGTACAGGGCAGGAGCGACGCCAACCAAGATCAGAAACCATGGCTGATCGATGGCAGCGCCGAAGTCGCTGAGTATCTGCACCAGCATGATCGAAGCAATGGCAACCACGCCCAGCGAATGAGAAAAATTGAAACCGATCCACGCTTTGTAGAGCGAAGTCTCGATTTCGGGCGCCAGGCCAAGGCCGCTCACCTCGTGCATTGCGGCGAGCACCTTGGGATCGGTGGGCATCATCGGCCCGGACTCCGGTCGAGACTGCAGTGTGAAAACGGCATGCGCGATTCCGAGCAGCAGGAAGATCGATGCGCCAACCAGGCCAAGAGCAACGCCCATCACGCCACCGTCACGCTGGCTGAAACTGCCGCATTTCGCAGCGCCACCCGAATGAAGCCCCGGTGGAATGGTTTGACGAGTCCGAAGTACACATGGCCAAAACGCTCCAGGTACTTCACCGACGTTGAGGCAATGACCGATCCGCCAGGTTGCTGAAGGAACGAGAATCGGTACTCCATGAAGCCCATCTGTTCGCCGAACATGATCTCGTCGGCGTTGCGGTCTTGCACCATCCACGACCCTACGAAGGTGCCTACGGCGTAGTCACCTCTATCGATTGCCTGGCGTCGCGACCGATCGTCACCGAGATTCATACTGATCTTGGCCAACCAGCGAGGTTGGCTCAGGAAGAAACCGGTCGCGAAGTCCTCGACCCGGCTTCCGTGGTGCGATGTGACCCGAAACGCGTCGATGTAATCCGGCGTCTCGTACGCCTCGGCAATGAGGGTGTCGGCGATGGGTGCTATCGGTGCAACATTCACCCCCCAACTGTCACATAGTGCCAGTTAGGATGCAAGCGATTTATGTCACTTAGTGTCACTAAATGGTACGCTCGGCGAATGGTTTCCCGGGCCGAGCATCGTCGCGCCACCCTGCTCCAGATCAGCGCGGCGACCACGGCCGCCTTCGAGGCACACGGCGTCTCGGCCACTTTCGACGATGTGGCGGCCCGTGCCGGGCTCTCTCGGCGCACGCTGTTTCGCTATGTCGAGAGCCGAGAAGACCTGCTCTTCATACACCCCATATTGTGGCTCGAGATCTTCGACGACGCCGTCGCAGAAAAGCAGCATGAGTCGCTACGCGATCGCATGATGTTTGCATCGCGTCGCATAAGCGAACACATCGACGCCGATCCCACGCCCGTTCGCCGAGCCATGACGGCAGCCATGTCTGATCCCGCGGCGCTGGCACGAGGCAACGCCAACGCCAATCGCAAATGGATCGACCGCATCGCCTCCGAGGCTCGGGGCGACGCAACCAACGACGATGCCATCTTCAAGGCGACTGTCCTAGGAGGCGCAATTATGGGAGTCATCGACGCTGCGCTCGGCGCCTGGTTTGTGTCCAACGGCGATGTGCCCTTGGTCGACTTCGTCGAACAGGGACTCGACTACCTCTCCCCCATCATCGAATAGCCGGATGAACATGTGCCGAGCGATCAAGCGAACAGCGACGAGATACACGTCTGTTCCTGTAGCCCAAATGAGGTGGGCGCCAACGGCCCGAGCGAAGCGAGCGAACCCGAAGTACGTGTTTAAGCAGTAGCCGAATCAGGTGGGCCAGGGTTCCGGGGCGGTCACGAACTCGACCGGGCGAATCGACTGCTCGGCCACCGCTTGAACGAGACGATGGCGATCGCGATCAGGCAGAACGATCATGATGCGGTCGCTCTGGTGGCGATCGGCCAAATCAGCTGCTGTGGGTACGGCGTCGAGGTCGATACCGACCGTGCACGCCGCCAACACACTCTCGCCCTGAGCTGTGGTGCCCAGCGCCGAAGCAGCAGCTGTGTCCTTTATTCCCTCGCGAGGATGCAGGGGCTCTACGACATGGAGCTCGTCGAGACCGACCAGGCTCGGGTCTGCGATCAACACACTTCGTAGCCACCGCTCTCGGGCGAGTCGGTTGAGCGGGTGCGTCAGGGCATCGGCTCGGCGGTGTGTCACCACTTGGGCAACGACCTCGGCGAGAGCTTCGACCGGTGTCATATGCGGATTGATCGCCGCGAATGCGCCCTGGTCATAGGCGCCGACGCCGACATCGAGCCGCTGCTCGGCACCAGCACCGGTGACCCGGGCCACTTCGAGCCCAAGGCACTCGCCGATGATAGATCCGTGTTCGACGATGATATCGACGTCGTCGAGCGCCAACAGCGCGGCAATATGGGGCTCGAGGTCCGCTGCTTCCGGGGTTACCGGAGTCTCCGGAACCGCCACGCTCAACGCGTTGCCAGCGAGTTGCCAGACCGTGGGCGACGAGCTGAACAAGCCAGCTCGACGAGCCACCGCTCCTGCGCTCGTCTCGGCAATGATGTCCAACGACGCCGCACCGTGATGAGCCGCCAGGACCAACGCCTGACCCAACGAGCGTTCGGGTGCGACTTCGAGAAGCACTGTCCACGCATCGTTGGTATCGAGTGCTGCGCCCCACGGCACGGAGTGCTCGGTGCCGTCGATGCGGTCGAAGTGATCGCGCGCCAACCCGCGAAGCTTCGACAGGTAGAGAGCCGATAGCTGTTCCTTGCTGAGCGCCACGTCAGCTAGCCCCGCCCCGGCGGAGTGACAAGCATGATGGGACAACCACTGACCGCAGACGGACGCGCTGCGGAGCGAGCCGTACTATTCTTCTTCCTCGTCAGCAGCGGCTGGCTCGGCGACCGGTTCTTCTGGTGCTGCCGTGTCATCGTCAGCAGGTGCCTCGGCTGACGCCTCTTCGACAGGAGCTGGGGTGTCATCGTCAGCAGGTGCCTCGGCCGGCGCTTCTGCTGCTGCTTCGCGTTTTTTCTTGCGGCGGCCATAGCGCTTCTCGAAGCGCTCGACACGACCAGCGGTATCGATGATGGTCATCGTGCCGGTATAGAACGGGTGACTCGCAGCCGAAATTTCCACCTTGGCCAACGGGTATTCGACACCCTCGACCTCGGTCGTCTCTTCGGTCTTGATCGTCGAACGAGTGATGAAGCTGGTGCCGTTCTGGGTGTCCAAGAACACAACGTCACGGTACTCAGGATGAATTTCAGGCTTCATGGAAACGTCTTTCGGGTTTGTCCTTCACCTTTCTGAACCGTTCGAGCGACGATGTCTGTCGAACGGTTCAGAAACGCAAAGGCAGCGGATGGAGGGGAGCGAAATTCGACCCGGCCGGGCAGATCCGCAATGGATTGCACGGCCGGGCCGACAGATCACTTGAGGTCTACCTGTGCGCCGGCTTCTTCGAGAGAAGCCTTTGCCTTTTCGGCGTCTTCCTTGCTCACACCTTCGAGGATGGGCTTGGGAATGGACTCGACCATTTCCTTTGCGTCCTTGAGACCTGCGCCGGTGAGGGCACGGACTACCTTGATGACGGGAATCTTCGACGCGCCTTCGGCGATCAGAATGACATCGAACTCAGTCTGCTCGTCTTCGGCAGCAGCGTCGCCGCCACCACCTGCAGGAGCGGCCATGGCAACAGGAGCTGCTGCCGTGACATCGAACTTCTCTTCGAATGCTTTGAGCAGTTCGCTGAGTTCGAGGACGGTCATGCCCTCGATGGTGGTTAGGACGTCTTCAACCGCGGACATTATCAGTCCTCCTTATCGTCGGTATCTTCGGAGACAGCATCGGCTGGCTCTTCGGTCTGGTCAGATGCGGCAGCATCGTCAGAGTCGGTTGACTCTGGTTCTGCGGCATCTTCCGTTGCAGCCTCAGCTGCGTCGGTTTCTTGCGCAGCTGCGTCTTCGGCAGGTGCGTCTTCGGCGGTGGCATCGACGCCGGGCTCGGCGTCGTCGGCGGCTTCGACCATTTCGTCGGTCGCATGCACACCTGCGGCATCAACGTCGTCGGCAGGTACGTCGTCGGCGGGCGCGTCTTCGACAGGTGCGTCTTCGGCGGTGGCGTCGACGCCGGGCTCGGCGTCGTCGGCGGCTTCGACCATTTCGTCGGTCGCATGCACACCTGCGGCATCAACGTCGTCGGCAGGTGCGTCTTCGGCAGGTGCGTCTTCGGCAACTGCTTCTTGGGCGACACCGGCGCCACCCTTTTCGATGAGGGCCGCGGTGAGCTGTGCGAGCTTGGTCGGCATGGCGTTGAGCAAGCCAGCGAACTGCGACATTGGCGCCTGTAAGAGGCCAGCGAACTTGGCGAGCAGTTCTTCGCGAGGTGCAATTTTGGACAGTGCGTCGACATCGTCGGCATCGATCGCGGCGCCGTCCATGACGCCGCCTTTGATGACCAGCGCTGCGTTTTCCTTCTGGAATTCGGTCAGGGCCTTGGTCAGAGCAACCGGATCAGCGGGGCTGCCCTCGGGCGGATACGAGAACGCGAGCGCAGTAGGCCCGGTCAGGTGTTCGTCGATAGCCAGACCGGTGCGCTGAGCCGCCAGCTTGGTGAGCGTATTTTTGTAGATCTTGAATTCGCCACCCGCGTTTTTGATGGCGGCGCGCAATTCGGCTTGGGCAGGAACGTCGAGGCCACGATATTCGGTTACGACAACGGTGCCAGCTGCTTCGAGCTTGGTGGCGATTTCGTCGACCGTGGCGACCTTGGCTGCATTTGGATTATCCATGTGCGCCTCTCTGGCGGGTTGTTCGTGCAAAACGAAGGAAGAGCGTGTGCAGCGTCATCAAAGACCGAATGCAACACGCTCAGCTGAGCTGTTGTCTCCTCGTCGGGTGGCCGGTTCGTTTCCGATTGGGCCGTTACGCTCTGCGAGCACCTGATGTCTTTGGTGACGATGAAATTGTCAATGGCTGAGACTAGCGGGGCGAGGACAAGTCCGCACCCCGCTGCTCAAAGATGATCAGGTGGCGTAGGAGCCGGATTCGACCTTGACGCCAGGACCCATGGTCGAGGACAGGCCGAGCTTCTTGATATAGCGACCCTTTGCCGTCGCAGGCTTGACGCGGATGATCTCTTCGATCACGGCGTTCAAGTTGGTGGTCAGGTCTTCGGAGCTGAAGCTGACCTTGCCGATGGGTACGGCCACGTTGGCATTGCGGTCAGCGCGGTATTCGACGCGACCGCCCTTGAACTCCCCCACGGCCTTGGCGACATCCATGGTCACGGTGCCGGTTTTGGGGTTTGGCATCAAGCCACGCGGACCGAGTGAGCGACCCAATTTACCAACCGTGGGCATCATGTCGGGAGTGGCGATGGCGACATCGAAGTCGAGCATTCCGCCTTCGATCTGTTCGGCCAAATCGTCGGCGCCGACCAGGTCGGCACCGGCTTCTCGGGCGGCCATGGCGGCCTCGCCCTGCGCGAACACGGCAATGCGCACGTTTCGCCCGGTGCCGGCGGGTAGTGCCACCGTGCCACGTAGCGCCTCTTCGGTCTTGCGAGGGTCGATACCCAGTCGCATGACCAGCTCGATCGATTCGTCGAACTTCGCCGTGGCCAAACTCTTGACGAGCTCGATTGCCTCGTCGGGAGCGTGCAAGCGCTCGTGGTCATAGCGCTTTGCGGCGTCGTTGTATCGTTTACCAGCCATAGCTGACTACCTTTCGTTTCGCAGTCACAGCGTTGGGCTGCTCTGCGGATTGGTCCCTCGGTGTTCCAGAGCGCCGGGGCGAGGTCATCCCACAGCGTTGGTATGTCGGTTGGGAGTCAGACGACTCGCAGGCCCATCGAGCGGGCGGTGCCTTCGACCTGAAGCTTGGCCTGGGCAATGTCGGCGGTGTTCAGGTCAGGCATCTTGATCTCGGCGATCTCGGTCACCTGCGCGTCGGTCACGGTGCCGGCTTCTTCACGACCTGGTTCGTGTGCTGCCTTGTCGAGGCCAGCAGCCTTGCGCAACAGGAACGCCGTGGGAGGCGTCTTGGTGATGAACGAGAACGTGCGATCTTCGAAGATCGTGATCTCGACGGGAACGATCTGGCCTCGTTGACCTTCGGTCTTGGCGTTGTACGCCTTGCAGAAGTCCATGATCTGAACGCCGTGGGGACCGAGCGCGGTACCTACTGGCGGCGCAGGCGATGCCTCGCCGGCGGGGATCTGAATCTTTACGAGTGCGGCGACTTGCTTCTTAGCCATGAGTTTCTACTGCTTCTAGGGGGCGCAAACCCGGTCGGGTTGCGTGGCGACATGAAAGTGTGCCGCTGAATTACCGCCCGGACAACCCGGCGAATGAGACAGTGGCGAATTGTCCATGCGCCTGGCGCATGGACGATTGCGTTTTTAGAGCTTGGCGACTTGAGCGAACTCGAGCTCGACCGGGGTCTCACGACCGAAGATGTTGACCAACACCTTGACCTTGAGTTGGTCTTCGTTGAGTTCGATGACCTCGCCACTGAAGTCGGCGAATGGCCCTTCTTTGACTCGAACCGTCTCGCCCATCTCGTAGAGCTTGCGAGTGCGAGTCTTCTTCTGACCAGCCGAAGTAGCGGTGTCTTCGTCGGTCTTGACCTGCAAGAACGTCTCGACTTCGCGTCGTGGCAGCGGTGATGGCTTGGAGCCTTGGCCCACGAACCCGGTGACACCGGGGGTGTTGCGAATCACGAACCACGAGTCGTCGTCGAGGCGAGCCCGAACCAGTAGGTAGCCGGGGAACATCTTCTTCTGGACAACGACCTTCTTGCCCTGGCGGAACTCGACGACGTCTTCCATGGGGATGACGACTTCGTGGATCCGACCGTCCATGTTCATGGAGGCGGTACGAGCTTCGAGATTCTGCTTGACCTTCTTCTCGTAACCCGACTGGGTGTGCACGACGTACCACTTGCCGGGTCGGTCATAGGGACTGACGACCTTGGGCGGAACAATGACTTCGCCGTCTTCGTCGACCTCGTCGGCCTTTTCATAGATCAGCGCGTCTTCGTCGAGCACGGGTGCGTCGGCGGTGTCGTCGGTGGCAGCCTCGGCTACAGGAGCTTCGGTAGGGCTGACGTCGGCAATCGATGTTGGGCCGTCGTTGGCAGGTGTGTCTTCGGCGGGAGTCTCTTCGATCACGTCGCTCATCGTTCGAACAGTTTCACGACGGCTTCACCGAGGCCGTAGTCGAGTCCTGCGACCAGAGCGGTGAAGAAGAGCAGCAGAGTGAACACGACCAACGAGTAGTTGATGACCTCGTCACGACTCGGCCATGACACCAGCTTGAGTTCCTTGCGGACCTCGCGAAAGAACTGGGCCGGCGGCGTGCGGGGCTCGGTGGAACCAGAACGCTGGCGCTTCTCGCGTACCGGCTCGCCATCTTCGTCGAGCAATCCCTGTTTCTGTGCGAAGCGGCGGGATTGCCGATTCAAGCTCGTCGTATCAGACATGGTCTGTGGGACCTTTGTTGGGTGAACGTTCGTGCAAGTTTGCAGGGCCGGTGGGGATCGAACCCACAACCTCCGGTTTTGGAGACCGGTGCTCTAGCCAGTTGAGCCACGGCCCTTCAACTTGACTCCTCACACTATCTCTCAGACCACCGATCGCCACGTCAGTTCTGATCAACCGTGTCACCGAGTGACCGCAGCAAGCAGACGTCAGCTTGCGCTCCGATGCGCTTCGATATCGATCACATCTGCGTCGGGCGACTCGCCAGAGTGTTCGGCCTCGGCCTCGGGATCGAGCGCGGCCGATCTCCCCGATGTAGGTCTCCACGCAACGAGCCCATCACGAAGACGGGCCCGGGCCCGATGCAGACGCACTTTGGCAGCCGCTTCGGTGATGTCGAGTTCCTGAGCGATCTCGCGGTGGCTCATGCCGTGAACATCACGTAACACCACCACGTTGCGCAGCCGCTCGGGCAGGTTGTCGAGAGCCCGTCGCAGCCGCTGACCCACCGCGAGATTCTGCAATGCGAATTCGGGATCATTGGCCTGGCGACGATCGGCCAGGTCGATCACGCCGTCGATATCGTCGTGGCGCGAGTCACGCTGGCGCCGACCCATGTAGGTGGCGGCGCTGTTGGCGGTGATGCGATGCAGCCAGGTCGAGAAGCGTGCATCGCCACGGAACTTCTGCAGGCTGCGAAACGCCCGCACGTAGGTGTCTTGGACCACGTCGTCGGCATCGTGCTCGTTGCCGGTCAAGCGCAACGCCAGGCCATGCACCTTTTGATACGTGGCTTTGACCAACTCGTCGAACGCGCCACGATCACCCTGCTTGGCCTTGGCGATCAGGTCCTTGAGGTCATCTTCCACTGCAGCAGATCCTATACCTGCACTTCGGCTTGCACGCCAGCGACCATGCCACCGGACTCATCCTGGGACCTCGAACGCAGCCGCAGGAAGAACGCGGTGCCTACCTGAAGATCAACCCGAGTCCGCCGATGGCACTGTTACTAGCTGTGGGATAGAGGCAATGACGGAACCGGGTTGGCATCACGGGCGAGGTGACCCTGTAGGCACCGTGCGGTACTGGGATGGACGGAATTGGGTGAGCGAACCCACGACCGGCGTGGCCCACACCGACGTCGTTTTCTACGCCGCCATATCCGACGAACCTCGGCCCAAACGGAGTGAAGAAACACACTCAAGAGCGAGGGACGAGCGAAACGCGAGCGACGAAGGAGCCGCACCCAAGGACGAGCCGCCATATCCGACGAACGTCGGCCCAAACGGAGCGACGCAACACACTCAAGAGCGAGGGACGAGCGAAACGCGAGCGACGAAGGAGCCGCACCCAAGGACGAGCCGCCATATCCGACGAACGTCGGCCCAAACGGAGCGACGCAACACACTCAAGAGCGAGGGACGAGCGAAACGCGAGCGACGAAGGAGCCGCACCCAAGGACGAGCCGCCATATCCGACGAACGTCGGCCCAAACGGAGTGAAGAAACACTGTCTTGTAGCGCCAGACAGATTTGAACTGTCGACCTCTCGATTATGAGTCGAGCGCTCTCACCAACTGAGCTATGGCGCCCCGGAAGGCTTCAACGTCCAGCCGGGCCTCGGCGCGAGCGCTGAGTAGGGCTGGACGTATCGATACCGGTGGAGCTCCCTGTCAGAATTGAACTGACGACCTCTTCCTTACCATGGAAGCGCTCTACCGACTGAGCTAAGGGAGCAGGGCGATAAGGATGCCACGATATGCCGGGTTGCCCAACCCTATTTCTGGAATCCTGTGTTACATCCTTCGAGATGCCACTCCGCCGTCAACTCCCCTGGCTGAATCATGACAAGCAACGACTCCTCTGCCACCCCCGAGCCGATGATTCGCGACGCCCTCGCGAGCGATGCTGCGGCCTTGCTGCGCATTTACAACCGCGAGGTTCTCGAAACGACCGCCACCCTCGATGCCGAACCACGGACGCTCGAGCAACAGCTGCGGTGGCTGGCCCAACGCAGCGGCGGGCACGTGGTAGTCGTGGTCGAAGTCGCCGGCACGGTCGTCGGCTTTGCTTCCCTCTCACCGTTCAAAGACCGCGCCGCCTATCGACCGACTGTTGAGAATTCGGTGTATGTCGATCGCGACTTTCAGCGCCGCGGGCTGGGGCGCGTCCTCATGACCGCACTCGTCGACCGAGCCCGCATGTTCGGCTTCCATTCGGTCATTGCCCGCATCGCCGAAGGCAATCCCGGATCCATCGCGCTACACGAAGCATTTGGCTACAGAATCGTCGGCGTCGAACGAGAAGTCGGCCGCAAATTCGGCCGCTGGCTCGACGTCACCGAACTGCAACTCATGCTGTGATCCCGGCTGATGCAATACAGTCCCCCTATGGACTTAGCTGATGTAGGAACCGAACTCGTCGAAGCTGCGCAGGGAGTGCAAGACCACACGGTCGAGCTGCGCCGGGCGATCCATGCCGATCCCGAGCTGGGGCTCGATCTGCCGAAGACGCAGAAGAAGATCCTCGACGCACTCGATGGCCTAGGTCTCGATATCAGCACGGGCGAGGCGCTCACGTCGGTCGTCGCCGATCTGGACACCGGCAAGCCGGGGCCGACCATCTTGCTGCGCGGCGACATGGACGCACTACCTCTGCAAGAAGACCTCGACGTGGCGTGGCGTTCGCAGAACGAGCAGATGATGCACGCCTGCGGCCACGACGCTCATGTGGCCATGCTGCTCAGCGCCGCCCGACTGCTTTGCGAGAACAAGTCCGAGCTCACCGGCAAGATCCGCTTCATGTTCCAACCCGGCGAAGAGGGCTACCACGGCGCCAAATACATGATCGACGAGGGCGTCCTCGACGGCGTCGACCGAGCGTTCGCGATTCATGTCTTCACCCAGATGCGTAGCGGTCACTTCTTCAGCCGCGGCGGACCGCTCATGGCCAGCGCAGACCGGTTCGAGATCAGTATCAACGGCAAGGGCGGCCATGCGTCGATGCCTCATGGCTGTATCGACCCCATCCCGGCAGCAGCGTCGACCGTGCTGGGCCTGCATGCCATGGTCGGCCGCACGACTCCGGCCAGCGAAGCAGCCGTGCTCACGGTGTCACACATCAATGCGGGCACGACGAACAACATCATCCCCCATTCCGCCTTCATGGAAGGCACGATGCGCACGCTCAACGAAGACGTCCGATCGACCCTGCACACGAACCTGTTGAACGTGGCGAACCACAACGCCCAAGCGCACAACTGCTCATGTGACGCCACGATCATCCCCGGCTACCCGGTCACCATCAACAACGAAGAAGAAGTGCAACGGGCTCAATCCGTGGCCGACGCCGTCGTGGGCGAAGGCTCGTTCCACATCATGCGCGAAGCAGTGATGGGCGCCGAGGACTGGAGCTATGTGCTCAACCAGGTCCCGGGCTCGATGGCGTTCCTGGGTGTATGTGCACCTGATCTCAAGCCCGAGGAAGCGGCTCCGAATCACTCGAACCTGATGACCATCGACGAAGACGCCATGGCGAACGGTGTCGCCATGTACGCCGCGATGGCCATGTAGCGAAATCAGGGTGGGCGGGCCTTGTCGATTCGATAGGGTGCTACCTCCACAAGGGTCAGTGCCCGAGCGGCCAAAGGGAACGGGCTGTAAACCCGTCGTGATTTCACTTCGATGGTTCAAATCCATCCTGGCCCACTTGTGACAAGAGCCAGCCTTCGGGCTGGCTCTTGACGTTTTCCCTAGCTTCGACGCTAGCTCGGTGGCCCAGCGAGCGTTGGGGGTGGCCCACCACTTTGGCATATGTCGTTTGTGCCAATACTTACTGCATGCAAGCCATCACCGGGGCAAACGCGAGCACTGAGCCCGCTCAGCTGATCGCGGCCACGCACACTCGGACCAAGTTTGGGAACCGACCCGCTTTCGTCGTCGACGAACAGGTCGAAGTACGGTGCGGCATGCGAAATCTCACCGGACAGGTTGCGTGGATCACGGGTGCAGGAACCGGCATCGGCGAATCAGCCGCCCTCAAGTTGGCTGCTGCTGGCAGCCATGTGGTCGTGTCGGGGCGGCGGCCTGACCCGCTCGACACGCTGGTCGAACGCATCACGGCCGAAGGCGGCACGGCGTCGGCCGAGCCGCTCGATGTGTCCGACAAGGTTGCCGTCAGCGCGGTTGTCGAACGGATCCTTGCCTCCCACGGACAGATCGATGTTGCAGTGCTCAGCGCCGGCATCAATGTGACCAACCGCAACTGGCCCGTGGTGACCACCGATGCCTGGGACGATGTCATCAACATCGATCTGAGCGGCGCGTTCTACTGCTGTCACGCCATGCTGCCCTCGATGCGCCAGCGGGGCCAGGGCCTGATCATCAACATCTCGTCGATGGCGGCCAAGGGCATCAGCGCGCTGACCGGCCCGGCCTACATCTCGGCGAAGCATGCGATGAATGCCATGACCGCCAGCCTGTTGCTCGAAGAACGCAACAACGGCATTCGGGCAACGGCGATCGATCCCGGCGAGGTCGCAACACCCATTCTGGATCAGCGCCCCGTGCCGGTGAGCGACGAGGACAAGGCCCGCATGCTTCAGGCCGAGGATGTGGGAGATGTGATTCTGTTCGTAGCCCAACAGCCTCCGCACGTGACCTTGAACGAGATCCTGATCACCCCGACCTACAACCGGTTCGCCTGATGAGCGACTCCGAGTCGCCAGACGTTGACAAGCCGATGGTGCAGTACGAAGAGCAAGACGAGGGTCGGGTTGCCGTCATAACGCTCGATCGACCCGAAGCGCGCAACGCACAAAATAAACAGATGACCTACGAGTTGAACGACGCGTTCACTCGGGCGGCGTTCACCGACAGCGTCAAGTGCATTGTGCTGGCAGCCAATGGGCCGCACTCCGAGCACCTGCGTGAGACCGGAACCGACATGTTCCCTGGTGCCGGTCGTTCCCGCAAGCCCTTCGCGGAGCCATTGGATCCGCCGGGTGCTGCTACCTGACCACCTGGTTCACCGGTGCGCCGCGGGCGTCGTCGGTGGCATGCATCATGGCGTCGAGCAGTCGCTCATTGACCACGGCCGTCTGGCCGGTATCGGTGTGGCTGAGCTCGTTGGTCTCACCGGGGTCATCCGTCAGATCGAACAGCAATGTGTCACCATTGCTGAACCGGGTGGACTTGAGCCCGTCGTTGCACACGATGGTGCGGATGCGATGCGGGATGCGCAGCAAACCGGCGGTTATCGAGGGCAGATCGTCTTCGATCAACGAATGATCGCGCACCGATTCGGTGGGTTCGTCCATCACCGGCACGAGCGAGCGCCCCTGCATGCCGTCGTGGGGCGAAACGTCGCACAAGTCCATGAGAGTGGGCCCCAGGTCGATGCTGCTCGCCAGAGATGCGGTGCGGCCCGGTGATCGTCGCGGATCGGCCACCACCATCGAGACCTTCTGCGTGCCGGTGAAAGGTATGAACCCCTTGAGCATCAGCCCGTGGTCACCCATCATGTCGCCATGGTCAGACGTGAAAACGATGATGGTGTTGTCGAGCTGACCCAGCCGCTCGAGCGCAGCAACAATGCGGCCAACACCGTCGTCGATGAACTCGATCATGCCGTAGGTGGCGGCGATGCACTCTTGCATCAGGCCGTGGTCTGTCGCCCCGCAGGTCGCCACCCATGAGCGCTGCGTGGTCGGCGCCCGTTGCTGCATTCGACGCAGATACTCGGGCCCGTGCTCGAGTGGGTCGGTGATCGAATCCGGCAGCTCCATGTCGGCGGGATCGTGCCTGTCGAACCACTCCCCCGGTGGCGTCATGGGGTGGTGCGGGTCGGGGAACGACGCCCATGCGTACCACGGCTCACCAGCACCAGCGGCGTCTTCGATGAACGAAATCGTCTGCTCGGTCACGAAGTTCGTGCTGTGGATTTCGAGGTCGTAGGGCGGCTCGTACACCTGCCACCAACGATCAGAACGACGTCGAGCCGGAGCGTCGCTGCTGTAGGGCACCACCAGATCCTCGTAGGCCACACCCTTGTCCAAGGCTCAGTGCAGATGATGGCCGGTGACGCGCGCGCCGTGATCGATCGCCAACTCGACATGGCCGAACCCGTAGAAGTCGTCGGGCCACGGCGGCAGGTCGGTACTGTAGCGTTCGAAGTGTTCCAGGGTGTCCCAGCCGTCGTCGTAGCCGTGATCGACGGTGGGTGTCGTGTCGCCCGGAAACATCGAGTTGCGACTCATGCCATGCTGCAGGTGCGACTTACCAATCAATGTCGTGCGGTAACCCTGGGACCGAAACTGTCGAACGTGGGTGGCGGCTCCCCACTCGAGCGACCGGTCGTTGAACACGACACCGTGCACGCTCGGCATGCGACTCGTCATTATCGACGAACGATTCGGCATGCACACCGGGTTCGCCACCCATGCGCTGTCGAACACCGTGCCGCGCTGGGCAATGGCGTCGAGGTGGGGTGTGCGCACCACCGGGTTTCCCATGAAGCCTGCGTGATCGGCTCGCTGCTGATCAGTGATCACGAACAGCACGTTCGGTTTCGTAGCGCCCGCCTCGCTCGATGACGGCTCTGATTCGGGTGACGGCGACGCGGGCGGCTGGGGCATGTCCTCGACAGTAGTGTGGGGATATGCCTTCCTTTGACGTGACATCCGAAGTCGACATGCAAGAAGTTCGCAATGCCGTGGATCAAGCCAGCCGAGAAATCGTCAATCGTTTCGATTTCAAGGGCACTGATTCGTCGATCGAACTCGGCGAGGGCTCCATCGCGATGAACTCGGCCAACGAAGACCGACTCAGCGCTCTGCGCCAGGTCTTGCAGGAAAAGTTGGTGAAACGAAGTGTGTCACTGAAGGCGCTCGAGTACGGCGAGGTCGAAGAAGCCTCGGGCGGCCGTGCCCGCCAGGATGTGGCACTGACCGCTGGCATCTCCAGTGACAAGGCCAAGGAACTGAATAAGTTCATCAAGGCGCTTGGCATCAAGGGTGTGCAGAGTTCAACGCAGGGAGAGCAGCTCCGCGTCAACGGCAAGAAGCGTGATTCTCTTCAGGAAGTCATCCAGGCGCTGAAAGAGGGCGACTTCGACATCCCTCTGCAGTTCGGCAACTTTCGAGACTGATCAGGTAGATGCCCCAGGTCGTGGGTGGTCAGCTGGCTTCGGCCCGCAGGCCCGGCGGGTACGCACAGCCCATGATCCAGTCGATCGCGGTTTCGAGTTCGATCCCCAGTTCGGCGAAGACCTTGAGGTGGTGTCCAATCGGGTCGGGAATGTCGAAGATCTCATCGTTGCCGATATAGGAACGATTGTTCTTCTGATCGAGCCCGTCGAGCCACTCTCGAGTCGAAACACCCCGAGGGCGAGGTGTGACCAGCGTGCTGAAGTGGCGCAACGTGTACACGTCGCCCGCAGATTCGGGAAACTGAGATACAACCCGGCGGGCATGGTCGCTCGTCATCGTCAGAATCAGGTCGGCCATATCGACGACATCGCCGGTCAGCATGCGGCTCTCTTTGCGCGACATGTCGATGCCTCGTTCATCGAGAAGCTCGATCACCGACGGGTGTACCGGCCGGTGTCCTTCGAGAAAGCCCGCCGAGGCCGACAATGCGTTGGCTGCCCCATACACATGAGCAGCCTTCGCGAACAACGCGGATGCCATCGGTGAACGGCAAACGTTTGCCGTGCATACGAAGAGGAAGCGCATTTTTCGGACTCTAGCTCGCTCTGCTCGTGGAGTCGGGTATCACCCAATTGGGCTAGGCCCACGAACCCGAACGCAAAATTCGCACTCGTTCTTCGAGCGGTGGATGGGTCGAGAACATACGACCCAGATTGCCCAAGCCGCGACCACCGAGGTTGGATTGTGTAGACGAGCCGAACGGGTTGACGATGTAGTGCGACGCCTGCTCGGGGACGACCCCTTCGGGAGCAATGCGGCCCGATGCCATACCCAGCTTCTCGAGTGCGCGCGCCAGAGGTTCGGCATCGCCCATCAGGCGGGCGGCGCTGGCATCGGCTTTGAACTCACGAGTCCGGCTGATTGCCGACTTGATGAAGGTCGCCGCGATCGGCGCCAGGAAAATCGTGGCGATGAGCACAATCGGATTCTGATTCGAGTTGCGGTTTCGCCCCATCATTCCGCCCCACATGGCCATGCGGGCCCCGAAGGTCACGGCCATGGCAATGGCGGCGGCTACCGACCCGACCAGAATGTCGCGATTCTCGATGTGGGCCAGTTCGTGGGCGAGCACGCCCCGGATCTCGTCCCACTCCATCATGTCCATCAGTCCAACGGTCACGGCGACAGCAGCATTGTTCGGGTTACGGCCGGTGGCGAACGCATTCGGCTGATGGTTGGGCGTGACGTACAGCTTCGGCATGGGCATGTTGGCCCGAGTAGTCAGATCTTGCATGATGGCGTGGTACTGCGGATACTGCGCCGGGTCAGCGGGGACAGCGCGAGCGCTCTTGATGGCCAGCTTGTCGCTGAACCAGTAGGAACCACCAGCCATGGCGAGCCCCATCATCAGGCCAATGGTCAGCCCGCCGGTGCCGCCGAGCGCACCTCCGATCGCCATGAAGAGTCCGCCGAGTGCGGCGAGCAATACGAGAGTCTTGAATGAGTTGGCCATGAGGAACCTCCGGTGCTTGTCAACGCTACTCAGTCCGAAGTTCTTCCCACCCTTGAACCTGCAAAGAGCCCTGGTGTTTGGCCCAGAACGGTCCGTTCGGCTTCCACAGGCTTGTCCACAGCGCTGTGGAAATGGTGGGACACAGGGTGGAAGCCACGGGTGGAAGCAGGGTTTTTGCATGTGAAAAGCCGCACATAAATCACTGGCGCCGCCATTTCGAGCGCGGCGCCAACTACTTTTACGGGCGATGTTTGCCGCCCTCCAGCGACTTCTGCTGGTCATTGCCTGCGCAATGAGCACCGTCGTTGCCCTCCCGTCACCTGCGTCTGCGCAACAGCCGCTGCAAGTCGAGCTGTTCGAAGTGCCCTTCGTGTGTGACGCCATCGTGCGTCCGCTGGGCATCGTTTCGGGATTCACCCCGGGCGAATCGGTCGAGTTCTCATCCCCCGAACTCAACGGCGTGTTTTCGCGCCGCGTGGCGGACACCTCGGGAATCATCGAGATGAACTGGAACTGCAGTGCGCCACAGAGCTGGACCGTGAGCGTTCGCGGTCTGAGCTCGGGCTCGAGTACCACGTTCGGTCTGACGGGAAGCCAGGCTCCGGCGCCAGCCGATGCCCCGATCGGTGCAGCGTTCGATGCAAAGTCAGCCATGACTGCAGAACAGATGGCCATCTGGAAGGACTTCTCGCCATTCGACACCGTTGGGGTCTACATCGGCGTGAACAGCTCGTGGGACAACCGGGCCGACAAAATCCAATCCAATCTCACGGCGCCGTGGGTCAACCAGATCTTTGCCGATGGCTGGCGCATCATCCCCATCTATGTCGGGTTCCAGGCGCCGGATCAGTGCGCCACTGCTCGTTTCGAGGGTCTGTCGATCGACCCGGCTACCGCACGCAACCAAGGCCTGGCGTCGGCCGTCGATGCCGTGGACTCGATGGTTCGTTTGGGAATCGGCCCGGGCAACCCCATCTACTACGACATGGAGGCCTACCGGCCAGGTTGTAGCGAGGCCGTGCTGTCCTTTCTGGATGCGTGGACCGAGGGCGTGCACAGCGCCGGCTATCTGTCCGGCGTGTACGGGTCTCGATCGTCGACGATGTGGGATCTCAGTCGAGCGCTCGGACGGGCGGAGTTCGATGCACCCGACGCGGTTTGGGTTTCGACCGGCAGCGGTCGCCCCGACGCCTACGGGCTCGAAATTCCCTCCGATGGCCAGTGGGCAAATGCGCGCCTGCACCAATATCGCCTCAATATCACCCGCACCTATGGCGGCGTGACCCGCGAGATCGACGAGAACGTCGGTAACGCGCCGCTGGCCGGCCCGGGACAACCTGCAACCGTCGCCGGACCCGTGGCCAGCGCCAGCGACCAAGACGGTGATGGCGTCACCGATCCCCAGCCCGACAATTGTGACGCAGTCGCCAATCCAGATCAGGCCGATCAGGACGGCGATGGCGACGGCGATGCCTGCGATCGTGACATCGACGGCGATGGCGTGGACAATGTGTCCGACTTTGCACCCACCGACCCCGCGATCTCGACAGCACCTGCCCCGACCGCCGCAGATGCGCCAGCCGAGGCAACCGAGCCGACTGCACCACCTGCTCCTGCGATATCCGATATCGACGGCGACGGGCTGGCTGATCCTGAACCCGACAACTGCGATGTCATCGCCAACGAGGACCAAGCCGACCTGGACAACGACGGCCACGGTGACGTGTGTGATGTCGATATCGACGGCGACGGGGTGCCCAACGTGGCCGATCAAGAACCACGGGACCCGTTCATCGGTGCGCTGCCGACGCCGACCGCCGAGCCTGCCGAGCCCGTCGCCACAGCGGCAGAGCCAACACCCGAGACAACCTCGACCGAAGATCCGGTTCCGAGTCCCACAGATGAGCCGACGCCTCTACCTGAGGCGATCGTGCTCCCCACGCCGCTACCGACCCCGGAAGCAACGGCGGCACCGACACCGACGGCCACACCTCTGCCAACCGGAGCATTGGCCACCGACGACGTCGCCGCACCCGCACAGATCGCTGCTTCGCTGAACGAGGGTGTCGACTTGGCGGCCGAAACGGTCACCATCAGCGTCGATGACGAATCGTCGCTTCTGCCCGGCGTCGTGGCGGCGCTGGGTATGTTCTCGCTGTTCTGCGTAGGCATGGGCGTCCGTTCATTCCGACGCAACCGAACCCCGATGTTCATCTGAACACGACTTGGACAGCCACGCTGCTCAGCGAGAGCGAAGGGCAAACGGCAAAACCGGGCCCGCTCCCGCTTGCACCAGCCGATGGCTGGCCACCGTGATCGTCCAGCGGCTGTCGACTTCGTCGTCGATCAACAACACCGGACCTGCACCCGCAGCTCCGCCGGGCAGCTGCAAGGGTTCCACGCGCAGCCGGTGCCAGACATTCAGCACCTGGTGTGCCGAATTCGCCTGCTCGGCCTGGAACTGATCGGCGGGCGCCCGTTCAGATGCCTCGCTCACGAGTGCTCGGTGTACCGGCAACTTGCCCAGTGCACCAATCGCGTCGGCCAGCGCATCGATCACATGCTGGCTACGGCGCGACGGCATTGGACAGATCCAGGTCGGCCTGGCTGGCCAGTCCCACCGCTTGAGTATCGCCGCGCATGCGCCCAACATGTCGTCGGTGATGTCGAAATCATGGCCGTTGCGGGCCAGGGTGAAGAGGCCCTCGACCACGGGATCCCAGCCGCCATCACCCAAGCGGGCCAGCGCCCGCCCGACCTGTGCTTGCGAGTCGGGAGCAATGCGGCCCTTGGGTTCATCGAGCCGGGTCGGCCATTGTTTGCGGGGTTCGATCAGGACGTCGCCGCCCTGGAGATGGGTCGCTGCCTTGGCTACCAGGAGCGGATCTGGATCGGATTGCCAGGTGTGATCGGTGCAGGCATCGCAGCGACCACAGTCGACGGCCTCGACGTCGTCGAGCGATTCGCGCAGATACCGCAGTCGGCACGTGTCGAGCTGAGCCCAGTCGAGCATCTCCTGGCCTTCGCCGCGGCGTAACTCTCGCAAGGTGTCGGCGATCTCGTGGTTGTAAGCCCACGGGAAGTCCGATCGGATCCAACCCGATCCAATTCGTTCGACCGCGCCGTCGACTTCGAGGATGTTCATCAGCGTCGACAGTCGACTGCGACCGAGGTTCACGTAACGCTCGAGGTCGGCGATGCCGGTCGGCTCGTATGGATTCAGTTGATCGAGCGTGGTGGTGCAGAGTTCTTCGCTGGGCATGGACACCGATTCGAACCACTTCCAGATCCGGGCGTCTTCGGTGGGTCGTGGCACGGCTATTGCTTCGGCGCGAGCGATATTGCGCCCTGCACGGCCGATCTGCTGGTAATACGCGACCGGTGTTGGTGGAAGACCCAGGTGTACACAGAACGCAATGTCACCCTTGTCGAAACCCATGCCAAGCGCACTCGTTGCCACTAGAGCCTTGATGTGATTGCTCCGTAGGTCTGCCTCGAGTTGCAGTCGTTCGTCGGGATCGACCTGGCCGGTGTAGGCGCCGACCTCGTGTCCCTGAGAACGAAGCCAATCGGCAGTCTCGTGGGCTTGGGCGACGGTCAGTGTGTAGACGATGCCGGATCCATCGAGCTGGGGCAGTGTCGTGGACAGCCAGGCCAGCCGGTGCGCATCATCGGGCAGGTCGACGGTCGACAAGTGAAGCGACTGGCGATCCAGGGTGGTTCGCAACACCAGACTGTCGTCGCCCAGCTGCGCGGCGACATCGTCGGTCACCCGTTGATTAGCCGTGGCCGTGGTGGCCAGAACCGGTGTCCAGCCCGGAAGATCAGCCAGCAGTTTGCGCAGTCGGCGATAGTCGGGCCGAAAATCATGGCCCCAGTCGCTTATGCAGTGCGCCTCGTCGCAGACAAGCATGAAGGCCCGTTGACGCAGTGTCGTGAAGACCCGACGCCGAAAGCCGGGATTCGACAGCCGTTCGGGAGCGATCAACATGAGATCGACATCGTCGGCGGCAATCTGGCTCTCGATGTCATCCCAGGCATCGATGTTCGACGAATTGATCGTCACTGCGGTCAGGCCCAATTTCTCGGCAGCCGCCACCTGATCGCGCATCAGCGCAAGCAATGGCGACACCACCACGGTGGGCCCCCACCCTCTGGCCCGCAACATGCGGGTCGAAGAGAAGTAGACCGCGGACTTGCCGAAGCCTGTTCGAGCAACGAGCAATGTGCGCTGGCGATTGGTGACCACTGCGGTCACCGCTTCAACCTGTTCGGCCCGCGGTACGGCGTCGGGCCCCGCCAGTAGCTGGATGTCTCGGGTGAGCTCGGCGATGACTTCGTCGGCCGTGGGTCGGGGTGGCTCGGTGAGTGCTGATTCGGTGCTTGGTGATTCGGTGCTTGCTGATTCAATGCTGATTGGTGCGTTGGTCATGGCTTCTTACAGGTTGCTGGAGGGGGAAGCACCTGCTCAACCTAAGCGATCGGAGACTAGGTTGCACTCGATTCACCCGCATCGAACGCGGGCCAATTGCACTGGCTGAGTTGCCAGTCCTCGGCTGACTGGTCGAGCAGGCCCGTGCTTCGCAGGCTCTTCAGAATTTGCCGCGAAGATGCCCCCGCCCCTACCGATGCCCAGGGGCCATGTAGAACCAGACCGGGTGCGGTGCGCCTTGTTCCTTGATGGCGGCGCGCGCGGCCATCACCGTGCGGCCAGCCTCGGTCGATTCGAAATACCACGCTTCGGCGGCTCGACCATCGGGCGGCGGGCCGTCGACCAGTTCCAGGGCCGCTTCTTCGTAATACGTACGAATGTCGTGACACAACGCCGTGGTATTCCCGCCGGGGATGCCGGCTTCCTTCCACGCTGCGCCGTTCGCGATCTCATCAAGTATTTGCAGCGCTCCCGGCACACCGTCGGCATCGACCGACCGGCCGACCGAGGTCATACCACGACGCTCGAATGCCCGGTCGAAGGCTTTGCGCAGCCCGTTGGCTTCATCGACGGCAGCTGGCAAAGAGGGATCGAAACGCGGCGGCAACGAGCAGCTCAACGGCGTTTCATCGGCGACGAGAATCTCGGGATGAACCTCGAGCACGGGTCCGACCGGGGCGTCGAGCATGGCGAACGCTCGGGCGAGCACGTCGTGTTGGAAGTCGGCGTCGGCAGGCTTGCCCAGCGGACGCCCCAGCGGGAACTCGCAGAACAACGCTCGAGCGGGCTGCATCCGCTCGACGACCGACTTGGTGGCGGCCAGAACCACGGTGGCGATGCCGGCGGCTTCGAAGACGTGGGCGAGCGTACTCACGGTACGCGTACACAGTGGTCAAACGGGTGTGAGCAGAACGACGTCGACGCCGTCGGCTTTGAGTTCGGCTGCAGCCCGGGGCCCAGAGTCGAGTCGGATCGTGGCGACATCGTCGGGTTGATTCCCGGCGAACGATGCATGGCGAGGGGCGACTGCACCAATCACGCCACGCTCGGCGAGTTCCTCGAGACGATCGATGGGAAAGACCACGTTGAGATCGATCGCAATACCCGATCGGTCGAAGTTCGGGCTCCAATGACCGAGCACCAAGTCGCGGGCATCGCTCGGCAGCAGCCGGTATTCGGTATCGCCGGGTTGGAAGCCCTGATCGCTACTGCGATGTAACGCCGCCGAGGTGACGATGGCAACCGTTGCTTGGGCCAGCGGCTTGGGTGTCACCCAGGCCAACTCGTCGAACTCGGGCACCGGCAAGCCACCGCCCAAGTCCCGCATGATCACATCGCCTGCCATGACACACCTCTCGTCGTGTTGCGTCTTGAACGCTAGTACCTGGGAACGCCAGCACCCAGCGGTGTTGCCGGGCTCCGCCAGCTCTGCCCTCGGCGTGGGCACGCAGCACCCCCATCACCCTGCTCGACAACCAAACGGTGTTGCCAGCGTGGGCACGCAGCACCCCCATCACCCTGCTCGACAACCAAACGGTGTTGCCGGGCTCCGCCAGCTCCGCCCTCGGCGTGGGCACGCAGCACCCCATCACCCTGCTCGACAACCAAACGGTGTTGCGAGCGTGGGCACGCAGCACCCCCATCACCCTGCTCGACAACCAAACGGTGTTGCCGGCGTGGGCACGCAGCACCCCATCGTTACCGTGGGGTGATGGAACTTGCGGTCATCGACTTCGATGCCCCGATCGAACAGCAAGCTGCTGCCATGGCGAGCGCATGTGAATCGATCGGCTTCTTCCAGCTTCCGCTGTCGGTCGTGTCCCGTCACGTGGCCGATGCGGCCTGGGATACAGCAGCGCAGTTCTTCGCCCTGCCCGACGACCAGAAGCGCCAGATCGAATTTCCCCGAGCCGGGTACCCCTACGGTTACTCGCCCTACAAGTTCGAGACGTTGGCCAAGTCACTCGACGACGGATCGCCTAGCGGACCTGATCTCAAAGAGTCACTTTCGGTCGGGCCCGACTGTGCACGCCATGGTTTCGTCGCTGCGCCACCGGAGAGCGATCACGCTTGGATTCAGTCCCCCAGCCTGTGGCCAGAACACCCCGCAGGGCTCCGCCGTGCGTGGAAGTTGTACTACCGAGAGCTCGCCCGCGTCGCCGAACGACTCATGATGGTCATGGCGGTCGCCCTCGATCTGCCCGACGAGTACTTCGCATCGTTGATCGACCAACCCATCACCTCGATGCGGGCCCTCCATTACCCCGCCATCGACGACGGCGATGCCACGAGTTCACTGCGCGCCGGCGCGCACAGTGACTACGGCACCCTCACGATTCTGCGCACCGACGAGGTGAGCGGCTTGGAAATCCGCCGACCCGACGGAAGCTGGTCGGCACTCGCCCCCGAGCCCGACATGTTCGTGGTCAACCTGGGCGACTCGATCCAGCAGTGGACCAATGATCGGTGGCCGTCGACGGTTCACCGGGTGGCGCGCACCGACAATACCGCTCGGCAATCGTTCGCCTTCTTCCACATGGCGAATTGGGATGCCACCATCGAATGCCTACCAACGTGCCGCACGCCCGGCCAGGCACCGCACCACGCACCGGTACAGGCTGGCCCATGGCTGATGCGCAAGTTCACCTCAACCGTCCTCTGACGAACACCAAAGAGAATTGCGAACGCAACGAGCGATCCGGACTACCCGCCGCTGCTGTGCTACTCATGGAGCGAGCCACACACGCCGAGGAGATCGAGGAACACCATGGTCTATGCACCTGCAAATCGCGACTATTACGACGCCGACAGCCACATCATGGAGCTGCCAGACTTCCTGACGTCGCACGCCGATCCTCGGTTCCGCGACCGGATTCCGCTGGTCAACTACGACGCGTCGCTGGTGACGAACGAAGAGGTCGCCGTGATCGTGGACCAAGGCAATCGCCACTCCGATACCCACCGCGACGAGCAGATTGCTCTAGGTGACGAACTCATTGCCAAGTCCAAAGAGATTCAGGCATTGGGCGCTTTCGATGCCACCGACCGCACGGTGGCCATGGACATGCTCGGCTTCAAGAAACAACTGGTCTTTGCCACCCACAGCGTGGTGTTGCCGTTCCATCCGAGCTCCAAGACCGACCCGGCGCTGCGCTACGCCGCCACCCGAGCGCATAATCGCCATATGAGTGAGTTCTGCGCCAGCGACGACCGGCTGATGGGCGTCGGCGTCATTCCGCTCGATGATCCCGAACGAGCCATCGCCGAACTCGAAAGGGTGCTCGACAACGGGCTCGAGGCCGTGTGGATTCCCCATCGAGCGCCCATTGGTTTCGCGCCGGGTCACGTCGACCTCGAACCGTTCTGGGCTCGACTGGCCGAAGCCAATACGCCGTTCCTACTCCACGTGGGCGGCTCACCGTTGCAAGCACTCAAGTCGTGGAGCAACAACGGGCGGGCAGCGGTCAAGGACTGGATGGGCGGAGGCGAGAACGTGCGCACCAAAGATGCCACCGTCATGCATCAGCCACCCGAGACGTTCCTCAGCATGCTGGTCGTCGACGGCGTATTGGATCGTCATCCGGATTTGCGAGGGGCCTCGGTCGAACTCGGTGCGGGTTGGGTACCGGAGATGCTGCGGCGACTCGACTCGATCACCCGTATCTACAGCCGAGTCGACGAGTCCGTACGCTTCGATCGCAAACCCAGTGAGCAGCTGACCCAACAGATGGGTTTCACGCCCTTCCCCCACGAAGATGTCGCCCGCCTCATCGCCGATTCCAACGACGAGCTCTATTTGTTCTCCAGTGACTATCCGCACGTCGAAGGAGGCCGTGACCCCATCGGCAAGTTCGCCAAGTCACTCGACGGCGCAACCGACGAGACCCTGACGCGATTTCACAGCGAGAACTTCCTGCGGTTGTTTCCCGACGCCCGGGTTGCCTGACAAATCTCGGATTTGCGCTTGACCTCAAGATTACTTGAGGTTGTAGAAATGCGTGCATGAGCAGTGCTGAGAACCCCACCACGCCCCCTGGCCGCACGACCGAAGCAGCCGTTGCTTCGGTCGAGGAGATGCAGACCGGCGCCATGAAGATGACCAAGGTCGGCGAACGTCGAGTGGTCGTCATTCGAACGGCCAGCGGATTCCATGCGCTCGACAACGCCTGCCCACACCAGGGTTACGGGCTGGCCACCGGCTCGCTCGATGGCGAACTGTTGACCTGCCAATGGCACAACTGGAAGTTTCGCGTGAGCGACGGCACGTGCGTGATCGGCGAGGAAGACGTTGCCTGTCATTCGGTGCGAGTCGAAGGCGATGACGTGATCGTTTCGGTCACCGAGCCGACCAGCGAGGAAACCTTGGCGGCGCTCTGGCCCAGCCTGCAACGAGGCATCGAGCGTGACTACCGGGGCCAGATAGCGCGCGACACGGCCCGCCTGCTGCAAGCGGGTGCGTCGCCCGAAGACATCGTGGCGGTCGGACTGCGTCACGGGTTACCCCGCAGCGAATGGGGAATGGGACATGACATGGCGGTCGCCACCGACCTGCTTCATCTGGCTGACGGCTACGAAGGTCTCGACAAGACTCTGCCTTTGGCGCAGGCGCTCAGTGGTTTTGCCGAGTCGAGCCGCGACCGTCAACCTCACGGCGTGCCTGATACGACCGAAGCTGCAGTCGATCAACAACGCTTCGTCGACGCCATTGAGAACGGGGATGAAGCCGGGGCGGCGAATGCCGTTCGGGCGCTGTTGGCGACTGGCGACCTGGCAGCGACGTTGCCCATCGCCCGGGCCTGGTTCATCGATGCCGTCAGCCGCCATCACTACAACTACGGGCACGGTGCGATCTATACCCAGAAGGCGTTCACCCTGGCCGAACGAATCCCACAGGTGGCCGAGCTACTGCTGACCGAGTTGGCCATGACCCTGGTCTACGGCACCCGGGAAGACACGCTTCCCTACATGCGTAAGGCGAACCGTGCGATCGATGCGATAGATCTCGATGCGCTTGCACGGGCGCCCCAACCCGGCGAGACCGGTTGGATCGACACCGACGACGCGCTGGTGCATCTGCTGCTCGATGCCCAACAGGCACCCATCGACGAACTGGTTCAAGCGGCGCTCGACGGTGCCGGAGTGACCGGTGTGATCAACACCGTCAGTCTGGCGGCAGCTCACCGACTGCTGCGGTTCGACCTGGCAATCGAGCGCGATCGTCACGAGGACTTCGGCTGGCTCGACATCACCCACGTGCTGACCTACGCCAACGCAGCACGATGGTCATGGACCAATGACCCTGGCCCACGATCGGCCCGCCTGGTCCTACTCACGGCTTTCCTGGCGTTCGACTCCGGTCGAGGCGAACGTCGCATTCGACGCGTGGAACCGTCATTGCCCGCCCCACGTTCGGGCGACATCGTTGCTGCTGTTCTCGAATACCGACCCGATGATGCGGTTGCCGCGGCGCTGGCTGGTCCTGCCGCTCGGGTCGCAGACCAACTCGAACAGGCGAGTCTCGAAGACACCGCTGGGTCGTTCATCGTCATGGCCCACCTGGTCAAGACCGCAGTGGCAGCACGAGAAGAAGCCCTGGCGACTGGCTCGTTGTTGCCACTGGCTGCCGCCGCCCGGTTTCTGGCCGCGCCACGAGCCGAGCGGTTTGTCACCGTCGGCGCCCGCGAAGCGATTCACTTCGTGCGTACTGGCCAGACACCAACCCGCTAGAACACTGCCGAACAATTGGGGTTGATCGGGTCGGGCAAGCGTTACAGCTCAACCGCCAGGCAGGCTTCGAGGTCCTGGTCGAACGCATCGTCGGCGGTCGACTCGAACAACATGCCGTCGAAGCGCTTCATCTCTCGACAAAAGAGTGGGCGATTGATGTCGTGCAGCAGCAGGAAGAGCAGGTTCTCGCCTGGCAGGATGCGTTCGCCCATCTCTTTCATGTGGTCGTCTTCGATACCGATATCGCGGAGCTTGCCCCACAGGCCACCGGCTGCTGCGCCCAATGCGCCGCCAGCGATCCAGCCGATCGGCCCGCCGATCAGACCGATCAGGCCTCCGTACAGTCCACCCGAGACGGCGCCTTGACCCGGGTTGACATCCTTGCTCTGGCGAAGCCGAATCTTGCCGTTGGCGTCCTTGTCGACGATCGCGGCATCTTCGATGCGCATCACGTCTTGTTCGGCAATTCGTACCATCGCCATCAACGCCTCTTGGGCCTTCAGCGGGTGGTCGAATCGGATTGCGAGCAGGGTTGCGTTGGAGTCGTCCAGGTCTTCAGCCATGGCGACACCCTAGACGCGCTCGTGATACGTCAGGCCACCCAAGCCACGGCTACTCGTTGATGTCGATCGTGATCGGGCCGGCCGTGAGCTGGGTGCCACTCAGCAACACTTCGTCGTCGCCCACCGCAACCGAGCCGGACCAGGCATCTACGGTGCTCGACCAGACCGAAGTCCACGAGACGCCATCGGGCGAGAAGAACACCTGTGCTCTGATCTGACTCTCGTCGAGCGCCGCCGGTCTCGACTGCTCGATCTGTTTTTCGGTGATCTCGACCAGCAATGAGTTGTCACTCGGGTCTCGCAAAACTGTCGTTCCGTCTGCATTTCTTTGCACCCACGGCCCATCTACTGCCAGCCGCAAGGTGGTGCCATCGGGAACCGACTGGGCCGTGATCGTGGCGGCATCGGGTTGCCGCGACACTATCCACGATGGTGTCGCCACCGCCCACCCCGCCACCACGTCGGGCCGCTCCCACGGGCGCGACGTGGTCACGAACAAAGCCCATCCCGCCGGCCCCGATGCGACTGCGGGTTGGCTCCACACACCGCTCGGAGCCACCTCGAGCGGTATGTCGCCACTGACTCCCAGCCCGCTGGCGGCGACAAGTCGCGATTTCCAGCCGGTGTCGTCGGGTTCGATGACCAGTGCGCCCCGTTGGTCACCTTCGAGTAGTACGAAACGATTTGGCGACGCAGCTGTGGTGGCTCGTTCCCAGTCGGCACCATTGGACGAAAGCCAAACCTGGCCTTGGTTCGCATCGGCCACGGCAAACCCTCCGCCGAAGCCGACCACGCTCCGAGGCGCGCTGTCCGGCGGCAGCTCGACCTCGCGAAAATCGTCATTGTCGGCCGCCAGAAAATACCTGGTGGTGCTTGCGCCCTCGGCTCCCAGGGCCACTTCGATGACGGCTTCGCCGGCGCACAGGTGGTAGCGGCGCCGATCAGCGGTGACTTGCTCGCCGCATATATCGTCGGCGCGAATGTCGAACGACCGATGATCGAACTGTTCAACCGGTTCGAGCGCAACCAGCACCAGGTCATTGGAGCCGGTGGCCGCCACCACGCGATAGCCACGCTGCACACCCTCGACCGCCGCAGGTGGATCGATCTCGATTTGTCGAACGTTCCAATCGACCAGGTTCATCGAGGTTGCCACCCGTGGCGGCAGGAACTCACGGATTTCACGGCCGGCTTCCAGCACTGCCAGGTAGCGCCCACCCGTGCGGTTGAACGCGCTGACTTCGAGTCGGATGTCGACGGCTCGCGAGTTCCAGACGGCGGCCTCGAACCAATCCGCGCCGTCGGTGGACTGCGCAAACCTGGCGGGTCCACTGGTGTTCAGCGCAACGAAATCGCCGCCGCCGTCGCTGACCGGATCGAACCAGTCCGGCGATGTTCGTGGCCCGACAACAGGCTCGGGCCCCTCGACCACATCTTGCGCATTGTCGGCTCGAAACAGCGCGCCTCCGGCAATGATCACCAACGCGGCCAGGATCAGGGCTGCCGTTCGATTTCGCACCGTGCGCCGAGCACCTCGGCGGCGCGCTGACGCGGCGTCGGCCACGAACGGCTCGAGCACCTCGTCACGAGCTCTCAGCTCGTGCCGCAACCGGTCGATTGCTTCGTCTTCGGTGCTGCGCAGATGGTGGGCCACGAAGGAGACCGCTCGGGTGCGCCGGGTGGTCACGGTGGCTACGGGAACCTCGAAACCCGCAGCAGTGAACTCATCTGACCAGCCCAGGTGATAGCCGGTGATCAGCGCCGCCCGTTGGTACGGGGGAAGCGCATCGAGGGCGTCGGCCAGCTCGAGCCCACGGACATAGCCGCCGGTCGCCCGGTTGATCGCCGTTGGCGGGCTGGCCCTTCCCACATTGTCGGCGTGCTGCAACCCAGCCCCAACCAACCATCCCACCTGGTTTACATGGTCACAAAGGTGCTTCCATCGCTGCGACGCGCTGGTAAACGCTTCGGTGATGGCCGCGTTGGCCACCGCGGTGTCATTACAGGCGAGCGACAACACTCGAGCGATCTGTTCGCCCTGCTCGTCGCAGAACTCGTCAAAGCCCGCCGAAGGGGCCACCGGTGGCGCAGACTCACCAAGCGAGATGTCAAAGGCCACGATGTAGTGTCGCACTCTCGGCGCCATGGCTGCCAGCCACAGCTCGACCAGTTCTGGGACGACGGCAACCTGGGCGAGTAGCTTCTCGCCATGGATTTGACGAAGTTGTTCGGGGTAGCTGGCAAGGTTGCGATCGTGACCGGTGGGTCTCGAGGTATTGGTGAGATGATTGCCGAAGGTTTGGTCACGAATGGTGTCCGTACCTACATCACTGCTCGGAAGGCCGACGCCTGTGATGCCACCGCCCAGCGGCTGAGCGAAATCGGTGAGTGCATCTCGATTCCGGCAGACATGTCGACCGCCGACGGATTGGCGGCGTTCGTGGCGGCTTTTCGTGAGCGAGAAGACGAACTACACATCTTGTGCAACAACGCCGGCGCTGCGTGGGGTGCACCCATAGGTGAGTTCCCCGAGATCGGTTTCGACAAGGTGCTCGACATCAACGTGAAGGCACCGTTCATGCTGACCCAGGCGCTGCTCGAGCCCCTCTCCGCAGCTGCCACCGTCGAGGACCCGGGCCGAGTGATCATGACCGGCTCGATCGACGGCATTCGAGTGCCGGTGGGTGACAACTTCTCGTACTCGGCGTCGAAGGCCGGGATCCACATGCTGGCGCGCCACATGGCCAAGTTCCTTGCCGATCGCAACATCACCGTGAACTCCATCGCTCCGGGTCCGTTCGAGTCCAAGATGATGGCGTACATGCTCGAAGACGACAAGATCCGGGCCAATATCGAGGGCACGAACCCCCGAGGCCGCATCGGCTCGCCCGAGGATGTCGCTGGCACGGTGATATGGCTTTCGAGCCGAGCCGGCGCCTACATCAACGGGGCCACCGTGCCCATCGACGGCGGCATCGCCATGCTCAACGTCTGATCTCATTCGATGGCGGCGGGCACGGCTTTGACGGCGGCAGCGTTCAGGCAATACCGTGCCCCATGACCTGGGAACATGCAGAGACCGTCGATATCGCCGCCACACCAAACGACGTGTACCGCACGATCAGCAATCTGGAGCGAATGGGCGAATGGAGCCCTGAGAACACCGGCGGAAGCTGGATAGCTGGCGACGGCTCCAGCGTGGGTGATCGGTTCGAGGGAAACAACGCAATTGGCGATCGCAAATGGAGTGCAGTCGCCGAGGTCGTGCGTTGCGACCCTGATTCGGCATTCTGCTTCACCGTCGGGGCATTGGACAATCCGGTGGCCGAGTGGGGGTACCACCTCGAACCCATCGACCAGGGAACTCGCGTGACCGAAACATGGAAGATGACCCAGCTGCCCCCGTCGTTGGTAGACGCACCCGAAGAACGAGTCCAAGGACGAGTGTCGATGGTCGCCGAAGGCATGGCCACCACGCTTGCTCGACTCAAGGCCACGCTCGAAAGCTGAGCCGACAGCGCTGATCAACCTTGCACTAGTTCTGAGCCAGGCGTCCTCGTAGAGCCAGCATGGCCAGGGTCTGGCTGATGGCGCCCAGGATGGCGATGGCGAGAAACGCCTTGCCGATCTCGCCCCATTGCCAGCCGTCGGACAACAGGCTTCTCATACCTTCGAGCACGTAGGTGATCGGGTTGACTCGTGCGATGTTGCGCATCCACGGCGTCAGGTTCTCGAGCGGAACCGTCGACGATGTCAGAAACGCAAACGGGAAGAACAACAAGAAGCTCGACGCCACTGCGCCCGGGTTGGCCGTCTTGAGCGCAATTGCATACGGGAAGCCGGTGAACGCCAGGCCCCACAACGCACCGATCAGGATGAACAGCAGAATCCCTAGCACGCCGGTACCGAACGAGACGCCAACGATGACTCCCAGGATCATCACGGGGATACAGAGCGCTATCACCAGCACGAAGTCCGACACCATGAGACCGAGCAACAGCGGCAGGCGACGAACCGGACTCAGCAGCAACCGATCGAAGTAGCCCGTCTGAATATCGGTAACCAAGGCCGTTGCTCGGCTGATGCCGGTCACCGCGAAGATGATGGCGGTGGGCAGCTGGAAGTTCTTGTAGCTGAAGTCGGTGGCGCCGGGGATCGATTCGGTCAGATCCTGCAGCGCGCCCAGGTTCACGATGAAGAAGAAGGCCGGAATGAACAGCGCAGGCAGAAACGCCTCGGGTTCGCGGGGGACCGCCCGCAGCGCCCGTCTGGCAATGGTAACCAGGTCGCGCACGAAGCCCGAGGGTCGGGCTTGCACATTCGAGCGGGCCTCGGCGGCCCTGGTGACGTCGGTGGTGGTCATTGAGGGACCTCGATTCGGTCGCCGGTGAGTTCAAGGAATACGTCGTCGAGTGTGGGTGTGCGCAGCGTGAGTTCGCCGATGTTGACGCCGGCACCGTCGAGTGCAATGACCACCGGCGAGACTGCGGCAGCGCCATTGCTCACCGATACCAGCAGGGCTCGAGGGCCGGCCTCGACCTTATCGACTGCTGGCAGCGAGCGAAGTGCAGCGATCGCCTTGTCGTTGTCGTTGACCTTGACCTGAATGACGTCGGCGCCGATCGATCGCTTGAGATCGTCGGGGGCGCCTTCGCCCACTATCAGACCATCGTTGATGATGCCCACCCGATCGGCGAGCTCGTCGGCCTCTTCGAGATACTGCGTGGTCAAGAAGATGGTGGTGCCCAGTTCGGTGTTCAGTGCTCGCACTTCTTCCCACACCTGTAGCCGGCTCTGCGGATCGAGACCGGTGGTCGGCTCATCGAGAAACAACATGTCTGGGCTGTGCATCAGCGAGGCCGCCAGGTCGAGTCGCCGTCGCATGCCGCCAGAGTAAGTGCCGATCCAACGGTCGATCGCTTCGACCTCGATAAGCGAGCTGAGCTCGTCGATCCGCCTATCGGCTTCGCTACGAGTCAGTCCGTACAGTGCACCCTGCAGCCGCAGAATCTCTCGTCCACTCTGCTTCTCGTCGAGCGATGCGTCTTGCAGCGCCGCACCGATACGAAGGCGTATCTCTGCGGCACCGTCGACCACGTCGTGACCCAGCACCGTCGCCGTGCCAGCCGTCGGTCGAAGCAGGGTGATCAGCATCTTGACCACGGTGGACTTGCCAGCGCCGTTCGGACCGAGAAAGCCGTATATCTCGCCCGCCCGGACCTGCAGGTCGACGCTCTTCACTGCCTGGACATCACCGAACGACCGTTGCAGGTCCGATGTCTCGATCACCAATTCGTGCATGATCCATAAACCTAGTTGCGGCCAACGACAGTCTCTTGCACAAATGGAGGTTCTCTTGGGCTTCGCTCGCAGCGCTGCCGATTCAACCGAGCAGGTTGCGACCGTTCACACCGAGTGCTGTTGGCTCGACGCGCAGCCGCTGCTGTTGCCCGGGCACCTGCAACCACGACCCGTCGTCGTCAGATGGGGACGGCGCATCGGGAGCACAGCGGGCACATTGACACGGTGGGTGCATGAGCATGTTGGGACGATTGTCGCCCCAGTCGTTGTCGATCGCCGTACACGCAATCTCTTCGGCGCATTCCTCAGCCACGCCTGCAGTCTTGCCGCTCATCACCACACACTCAACCCGCCAAGGGTTTTGTCGCGCCCGCTACCGTTGGGTCCATGGCCCAGAGGACCCCGCAGCGGACACCCGCCGAAGCGGACACACCTGCCGAAGATCGAGTGCATCACCACGCGCTCATAGGCGACGGCCATGATCCCCTCGACGGCGGCACGATCGTGACGCTGTGCGGGCTGCACCTGCCTGGGCCGCGGCCAGAGGCCGCAACGTTGCCCTGTTGCCCCATGTGCGCACTCAGCATGGGCAAGCCCTGCACCTGATCGCACCGGTCAGCCACCAACGTTACCCCCCTTCGTCGCGTGGTGAAACACACCTAGGCTGGCGCCATGACTTCGAGTGACCGCGCATGACCACGCCACCGATTCTGCCCGGTGCCGAACCGCTGTCTCACGCGGCGGGGTCGACCGGGGTGCTCGTGATCCACGGGTTCACCGGTTCAACCCAGTCCATGCGCCCGATCGCCGACGCATGCATTGCTGCAGGCCATACCGTCGAACTGCCACGCTTGCCGGGTCATGGCACCTCGGTCGAGGACATGTCGACCACCAGCTGGGCAGACTGGTCCGCTCATGTCGAAGCCGTATATGAGGATCTGGCGTCGCGCTGCGAGCGGGTGTTTGTTGTCGGATTGTCCATGGGCGGCGCGCTGACGCTCTGGCTTGCTTCTCGTCACCCGGGTGTTGCCGGCATCGTGGTGATCAATTCGGCAGGCGAACCAAGTGCCGAGCGCACGGCCGCGCTGGCTCGTGTGGTCGAGAGCGGCCAGGTCACCGTCGATGCCATTGGCAATGACATCGCCATGCCGGGCGTGGTCGAGCTCGCCTACGACCAGACGCCACTGGCGCCGTTGCTTTCACTGGTAGAGGCGGTGAACGATTTCGACCTGAGCGCGATCACGTGTCCGACATTGGTGATGGTCAGTGACCAAGACCATGTCGTGCCGCCCGAGACTGCCGACTACATCGCCAGCAACGTGGGCACTCAGGCAACAGTCGTGCACCTGGCCAACAGCTATCACGTGGCCACGCTGGACTACGACGCCGAGCTCATCAATTCGCACGTCGTCGACCATATTGCTGCGCACAGCTGACCGGCACCGGGGTCACCGAGGACGCACCTCACGCCTGATCTTCGACAGGGTGGGGGCGACGGCGGCAATTGCCGCAGTGAGTTCGACTAAATCGCCGTCGTTCGTGATCACGATGTCGGCGACATCACGGCGGAGTTCATCGCTGGTCTGTGACGCAATCCGCGCCGCGGCATCGTCTGGATCCATACCCCGAACACTCACCAGTCGCTCGACTCGCACCGACTCGGCCGCCTCGACGACGACCACAGTGTCGTAGCTGTATCCCGACGGCAGGTGTTGACCGAGTTGCGACTCGACCAAGACCGCCATATCGAGCACGACCCATGATCGACCCGCTTCGGCTGCAGCCACCAGCGCATCATCGAGCTCGGCGTTTATCGCCGGGTGGCTGACCCGCTCGAGTCGCTCCAGTTCTGCCGGATCACCGAAGACGAGCGGCGCCAACTTGGCGCGATCGATCACGCTCACTCCCGCATCGTTGTTCGTCAAGATGTCAGAACCGAACAGTTCGATCACCGCGTCGAAGGCCCGACCGCCTGGTTCGAGCACTTGACGGCCGATCAGGTCGACGTCGATGATCTGCGCACCATGGTCGGCAAACAGCGATGCCACCGTCGACTTGCCCGCACCAATACCACCGCACAAACCCGTCACCCGCATGCCCTACAGACCCCCGTCGACAGCGATCACTTGACCGGTCACCCACGATGCTGCGGGTGCGCACAGGTCCCATTCGTATCGGTCGAGTTCGATCATCGGCGTTCGAATCGGTGAGCCGCGCATACCACGGCCGCGCCGGCTCCCGCCAATACCTTGGCGATGCCCTCGCCGATACCACGGCCGGGCCCCGTGACCACGGCGACATCGCCCGTCAGATCGAACAAATCAAGACTCATCATCAACTACCTCGGTGCATTGCGACTGCCGGTCATCAGGCCCGCCCTGAGTGTGTAGTTGATGGCAAGGCCACGGGCGCAACCGCTGGCGTCGGCATTAGCCTCACGGGGTGATCGTGAACCGTGCCGTGCGAGCCGCTCTTGGTTTCGGCGCCGAGCGCCTCGCCAGAAATGACTGGCTCATGGGCATCGTCTATGACCTGATCAATGGTCAGCAGTTCTCGACTCTTGGACACCACGAGGAGATGCTGGCCGACACAGTGCGGGTCGAGGCCTATCGCCAAGGAATAGCCAACACCGTGAACGAGGACGACGTCGTGGTCGACCTGGGGACCGGCACCGGCCTGCTGGCGTTCATGGCCAGCAGCGCCGGAGCGTCGAAGGTATACGCAGTCGACCATGCAGACGTGATCCGTCTGGCCGAAGACGTCGGCACCAGAAACGGCTTCGACAACATCGACTACGTACAGACCAACAGCCGAGAGTTCAACGCGACCGAACCGGTCGACGTGATCGTTCACGAGCAACTCAACGACGAACTATTCGGCGAAAACATGATTCCGAACCTGCTCGACCTACGTGATCGGGTCCTACGCGCCGGTGGCAAGATCGTGCCGGGCCGCTTCCGGCTCTTTGTCGAACCGGTACAGCTTCACGAACAGCATCGGGTGCCACATATCTGGGACATGAACCTGGGCCCGGGCCTGGACTTCACCAGCCTGGCCGACTCGCCCTACACCACCGATGCCAAGCATGCGCTCGAGACCGGAAGCGAACACTTCTTTCTTCGCCGTGGCGCCGTGGACCACTTCCTCGTCGAGGCGCAGCCCGTGCTCGACTTCGACCTGATGACGCTCGAGTCAGGCGGCGACCTGGAACGAAGTCACACCTGCGAGCGGTTCATCACCCAGGCCGGCACCCTCGACGGCTTCTGTATCTGGTTCGAGGCCGTCTTCGACGAAGAGACTCAGATCAGCACCTCTCCCCTGCTCACACCGACTTCGTGGGGCAATAGGTTGTTACGAGTCCCAGAACGCCAGTGCGAAATCGGCGACCAGCTCTCCTGGAGCCTCGAGCTACGTCAACTCAACGACGCCTCGTCCTGGCGAGCCCTCGTGAACTAACTGCAACGGTGCCAGGCACCGTTGCATTTCGTTCAGTCCTGGAAGGGCATGGCGTGACGGGCGAGCCAGTCGAGCTCGCTGTCCCAGCCCTCGGGCGTCGACATCGGACGCAACACGAACTTGGACATTCCGGCGTCGAGATAACGTTGCAGCAGCGAGCTGAGCTCGTCGACGCCGACGGGCAGGATGTCGGCTCGATCGGCATCGGTCTTGTGCAGGAGCCGGGCGGTGATGGCGTCGTCGACGGGAACCCGCGAGTACGGGATGCTGATGCCGAAGTGATCGTCGTCGATGCATCGGCCCGCCCCATCGGCAGCTGCCTGGATTGTGGCCATATGCGATTTTGCTTCGGTTGGTGTTGCTCGCGAACCCAGCCAGCCATCGGAATGGGTGCCCGTGAGTTGCAGAGCTCAGGGCCCGTTCCCGCCCAGCCAGATCTCGAGGGGATCCTGAGTCGGGGCAGGGCCCACTGTGATGGCGTCGTAGGTCTAGGCTCCCAGCTCGGCGGTGACCGACTCGCCAGCCCACCATGCACGACACAGGTCGATCTTGGCGGCGACTCGGTTGGTTCGATCTATGCCTGCGGTTCCGAGTGCCGCCCGCTCTTTCGGGCGATGCGACCCGGCCGGGTTTCGTCATGAGAGTCCATCGGCATGATCGGTCTCGTCTTGAGCGAGATGGCGCGTGGGCTCTCGATCTGGCGCCGCTCGTATGCAACCAATTCAGTCATGTGCCTGAACCTCGCTCATCTCGAGGACATCTCCGGCGCCGTTGGACCCTTCGACGTCGTCGAGATCAGCGATCACCGTGTCGAGCCCAACGCCTGCGCCCCGCACAGCCGTTTCTTGGAGTGTCTCTCGCGTCAGACCGCCGGTGATCACCGAAGTTGCCCCGAGCACGTAGTTCACGTTCTGAAAGTCGCCGCGCATCTGGTTCAAGTCGATGTCGTCGACGACCGGGGCCAGCGCCGGATCGAACAATCCTGCTGCTGCCAGGCCGACAACATCGGCCGTCGGTCCCACGGTGCCCAGCACCCGCACGGCAAGCGACCCGCCTGCGGGCTGGTTCAAGAAGGCGTACGCTCCTCCGCCCGCGAAACCACCCACAGCTCCGAGCGCCATGTTCTCGGCCAGATCCTCGGTCAACGGATCACCTGTCCATGCGTTCTCGGCCAACGTCAGACCCGCACCCGTCGTTGCCCCCGCCGTGACCGTAGCGGCCGAAGCAATCAGCATGCCTGCCACGCCGCTCGCAACGCCAGCAGTTGCCATGCCTGCGAGCACGCCGGCCACCACCGCGGCGCCCAGAACAAAGGAGTCGCCGTGATCCTGCCAGAACGTGGGGTGATACCAGTCGGCTTCGAGCACCCGATCTATCGCAACCACTTCGGACTCGGTCAAGCCGTACTCCTGGTGGTGAGCCCGCACCATCTCGAAGTCGGCCTCGGTCAAGCGGTCGTCGATGTTACCCAAGGTGCCCGACGTGCGGGCGACGTCGATGTCATCGACCACTCGCCGTAGCGCAAAGTTGGTTTGCTGTTTTGCGATCAACGACTCCATGTCGACCCTGGAGTATTTGTTGTCGGCTTCGCGATCTCGCCCGTACGGGTTCTGGCTCACAACGCTGCCAGTCTGGGCGGCAGAGTCGAGGCGGTGACGGAGACCGATCGCACCACGAAATGCTGCTGCGGCCCGTATTGCGTCCTGGCGTGCCGCCAACTCAGCTTCTGACCCAACCGGGTCGTAGTTGTTGATGATGAAGCTCAGGTCTTCGACCGAGACCAGACCGTCGCGTTCGCCATCGAGGATGGCATCGAATGTGTCGAAGTGCTCGTAGAACCCGATGAACGCGTCGACCTCGGCGATCGTCATTTCGAGCTCTGCGCCCAAACCCATCCGATACACCGCCGACTCCAAAGACAGGTGGTTGGCAACCGCGATGTCCTCGGCGTTCGAGATATCGATACCGTGCAGCGCAGCCTCGCTCACGGCGGCGGCTGCGTCGTCGATATCCCATCCATTCGCCACCATTTCCTGCACCGAGTGCGTCATGAAGTCGAACTTGAGCGCCGCTGCGGTGTCGTCGAGGCCGTATGTCTGTGCCACCAGATCGATCTGTTTTGCTCGCTCTTGTTCTACTTGCTGACGCCAGACCCCTTCGATGGCCAGCAGCGCGGGTTGGCCATGATCGGCGGCAGCGGCGAACTGGTTCAGCGTGGCAGTGTCGGTGACGTTCGCCAACTCGGTGAACAATGCGGTGCGTTCTCGCTCGAGTTCGATTCTTTCGGGGAACGGTGCAGTCCGTAGAGCCGAGGTGAGCCGATCGACCCGTCGCGCGAGGGACACGCCCGCAGCAACGTCGTAGTCCCACCCGTTGGCATGAGCCGCCCGCACCACCGACACCGGTTGCTGGGTGAGCAGCGAAGCCAACAGCGTGAGCGCTGGCGTGCGGTTGTTGTCGGCCACGAAGCCACTGACCAGCACATCGAGGTGCTCGTCAGATGATGCATGGCCCGCCAGTGCGGCTCGCAGCGTGCCCACCTCTTGGTCGATGCGGTGATCGTTGCCGCTGATTTCGCCACGGGCCGCGGCCATGTTCAGCCGCTCGATCTCGCCCATCGCCGTGGTGATGCCGTCAGGCCTTCCGGCAGCGAGCAGCGCGCTCATGACCCGGGCTGCGTGCTCGTCGGAGTCCGTGGAAGCATCGACGAGACCCTGCAACCTGCGCACCCGCCGATCGAGCTCGGGGTCATTGTCGCCGCCGCGAAAGCTGTAGATCGATGCCACCGCCGCGTGGATCGCAAACTGCGACGTGTCGATACTGAACAACGACAACTCATCGGCAGCCCGTCGAATTGCCGAGGCAATCGTCGATCCGTCGGCCCCGATCTCGTCGATGATGCCAAGCACGCCGGTGCGCAGGTCCGACAGCAGCTCGGCGCTGCTCACGGAGTCTCGGATGTCATCACTGCGGGTCGACCAAGCCGAAAGCGAAGCGGCGAGCGACCGCGCCGCTCCTATGTCGATACCCAGTAATCCACTTGACATTTTTTCAATCTATTTCAATACTTTTCCGTTTGTCAATGAGCACCTCGGGTCGAGGCCCTGCAACCCGCACCCGGCGCCGTCCCTTGGGCCTGCACAGTTCCTACACTTGGTTCCTACATGACGAGCCACGAGCATCAGCAAACCCCACAACAGACAACGTGCTACAAACATCCGAACAGGCCGTCGGGCGTGGTCTGTCAGCGGTGCGAACGCTACGTCTGCACCCAATGCATGCATCAGGCCTCGGTGGGCGTGCATTGCCCCGAATGCACATCGAAGAGCAAACAAAAGGTCTACACCGGCAACTCGCTGCCCGGTAGCCGCGGCATCGTCACCCAGGGGCTCATCGGGCTCAACGTGGCGGTGTTCGTATTGCAATTCCTGCTGTGGGACGCCACCATCACCGACGACGGCCGAACGGCTTTCGAAATCGCCCTTTTCGCGCCGATCATCGCTGACGGAAACGAGTGGTGGCGAATTCTCACCAGCGGTTTCGGCCATTTCGGCATCGTGCATCTCGGCATGAACATGTACAGCTTGTACATCGTGGGGCCCATCATCGAACGACGCCTTGGCCCCGTTCGCTTTGCGCTTGCCTACTTCACCTGCTTGATCGGTGGATCCATGGGCGCACTACTGCTCGACCCGTTGGCGTTGACCATGGGAGCGTCTGGTGCCATCTTCGGCCTACTCGGCCTGCTGGTCATGATGTTTCGCAGTCAGGGAATCAGCATTGCCCAGTCGGGTTTGGGACCGGTGCTACTACTCAACCTCTTCATCAGCCTCAGCGGCTTCGTGAGCCTGGGTGGCCACGGTGGCGGGTTCGTCACGGGCCTGGTGCTCGGAATCATGTACTTCGGCGCCAGTGCCCAGTCCGGCCCACTCTTCGGCCGCGACCAGGTCAAACCTGATATCGCAACCGCTGCGCTGGGGATCGCGCTCTTCATCGCCAGCATCGTCGTCGCCGGGTTCGCCTAGTGGCGTAGTTCGTGACGATGGGTGGTTTGCGCGGAGGCAATGGCGTATCTCGCCAGGCCGCATAAATCGGCACTCCTCCGCGAGCAATGGCGGTTTCGAGGACTTCGCCAGCATCGTCGTCGCCGGGTTCGCCCAGCAATCTGCCTGTTCCCTAGGCGGCTTCGGCCAGGCAGTCGGTCGCGGCCTGGAAGGATGCGGCGACCGAAGCGGCAGAACCGACTTCGATCTGGCGGGCGACGGCCACAAACGGATAGGTGACGCCGAAGCGATCCATGCGTATACCGAGTTCGCCTACGGAGTACTCCCACCGGCCGCCGAACGTGGCGATGAGACATTGCCCGTAATAGCACCCCATGAACTGCACGAATTCGTGTTGTAGATCGCCGGCGAGTGAGCTGCGGCTGTCTTCGATGTACTGGTCGAGCCATCGCACGCCAGCACGGTCGAACCCGATATCAGGATGCGTCGTCCATGCCAGTTTGAGCACGTGCACCGCGTTGCGACGACAGAGACCGGTGGCGTACTCGAGGGAGATATCCGTTAGCGGGGCCATACAGGCCTATCGGCCCATCACAGCCATTTGTGAGTCAAATGTCTCAAGTAGTCGCCGGTGCCTGCACTCGGATGCGAACGCGCTGGTTCGTCAGCTGCCCACCCGGGCCACGGGGCCTCAGCCTCGCTCACCCGACCGCTCGACCGACCGACGAGCGCCGAGGACCACTTTGCGTCCTATCCGCTCGGCCTCATAGAGTTTCGTCATGACCCAGGCCATCCGCATCGATTCCGAATCAGGCCAGAAGATCTTCGATACCCGTGCTGCGAAGGCGAGCGACAAGATCACCGGATCGGGCTATTCGGTGCTCGATGACGAACGTTTGATCACGCTGCCAGACCAGCCAGCGGGCGCCGTCTTCAATGCCGAAGAACAGGCAAAGTACCGCGACTTCAAGGAAGCCCGAGCGGGTGCAGCCGACTACATGGCGCTCGAAGGCGAGTTCGCTTCCTACCTCGAAGATGTCTATTCCGAACAGCCGGTCGAGCGTGAAGCCCTGACCGACGAATGCGAGATCCTGGTCATCGGGGCCGGTTTTGCCGGTTTGCTGTTGTGGTACCGGCTACGCCAGGCCGGCTTCACCGACGTGCGCTTCTGCGAGAAGGGCGGTGACGTGGGCGGCACCTGGTACTGGAATCGCTACCCGGGTATCGCATGCGACGTCGAGAGCTACAGCTATCTGCCGCTGCTCGAAGAGATGAACTACATCCCGACCATGAAGTTTGCGTCGGGGTTCGAGATCCTGGAGTACTGCCAGGCGATGGCGACCGAGTTCGGCTTCTACGACAAGTGCCTGTTTCACACCACCGTCGACACCACCGAATGGGACGAAGCCGCCCAACGGTGGACAGTTTTCACCGATCGAGGCGACGCCATGCAGGCCAAGCACGTGGTGCTTGCCAACGGCATCTTGACCAACCCCAAGCTGGCGCGCATCGACGGAATGGAGTCGTTCGCGGGCGATGCCTTTCACACCTCGCGCTGGAACTACGACGTGGACCTGGCCGGTAAGCGAGTTGGCATTATCGGCACCGGCGCAACCGCAGTGCAGGCCGTTCCCGAGCTGGCCAAGGTCGTGGGCGAGCTCTACGTCTTTCAGCGCACGCCGAGCTCCATCGACGTGCGAGATCAACAAGTCACCACCCAAGAACAGATAGATGCCTGGTCACAAGAACCAGGTTGGGCCATGGCCCGCCGCAAACGCTTCTCGAAGATCTCCGCTGGTCGAGCGGCGATCAAGGCCGACGACGACTATCTGTCGGGCAAAGCCGATGACTTCAAGAAAGAGCGAAAACGCCACGCCACGCAACTCACCCAAGAGCAGATGGTGCAAAGGCAACTCGATTCCAACTTTCGCCTCATGGAGCAGATTCGGGCGCGCGTCGACGCCATCATCGACGACCCCGTCACCGCCGAAGCGCTGAAGCCCTACTACCCCTATGGCTGCAAACGGCCGACCTTCCACGACGAGTATCTACCGGCGTTCAATCTTGCTCACGTTCATCTGGTCGACACTGCGCCGATCGGGGTGCAACAGATCAACGAGCGGGGCGTGGTGCACGACGGTGTCGAATACCCCGTCGATGTACTGATCTATGCCACCGGGTTCAATTGGATGGCCACCTCGACGTTCAACATGATCAAGGGTCGGGGTGGCGTCAGCCTGAGCGAAAAATGGCAAACCGAAGGGTGTAAGACCTTTTTGGGTCTGCACAGCCACGGGTTCCCGAACCTGTTCATCGTCAGCGGCCCCCAAGGCGGGGGCGGCAGTTTCAACTTCATCGACGCCATCGAGCAGCACGCCGACTACATCGTGTGGATGCTGTCGACGATGCGTGACGAGCAGTACTCGGTTGTCGACATTACAACCGACGCCGAAGAACGCTACGCCGACCATTGCGCCCAGGCCGACATTGCCACGGCGCCGCTGCGAGACTGCATCTCGTACTACAACGGCGAGGGCAACTCGACCCCCGGCAGCCTGGCGTACTACGGCGGAGGTAACTGGCACAAATGGCGCATCTCGGCCCAGAAATCGCTCGAACCGTACATTTTCGAGGCTTCCGAGTAGCAGAAGCCATCGTTCATCCCCACAATTGGGGCCACTAGGCCTAAAGGCCACGCCCGACTTGCCGATTGGGGGCTGTAATGGATCGTTCACCCTCGGACCATGGGTCCGTCGTGCGCTGGTTGGGCCAACGATTGGTCGTCGGCATGGCCGCGCTCTTGCTGCTGGTCCCGCTGATCGCAGCGTCGACGCCCGCCGCCCGGGCGCAGAGCAATGACTCCGACGAGGTCGTGATTTTCGTGCTCGACCTGTCGGGTTCCATGAACGAAGCATTCAACGACGACCAGACCAAGCTCGATGTGGCCAAGGCTGCATTCGTCGAAGCTTTTGCCAACGTGAGCCCCGACGCCCGGGTTGGGCTTCGCACCTACGGCGACCAGCTAGAACCAACCACACCTGCAGAACGCGAACCAAGTTGTTCCACCGACACCAGGGTGGCCAGTGCCGCAGCTCCATTGCAGCGCGACGAGCTGATTGAACAGGTGCAGGGCTTCACTGCACTCGGAGACACACCAATGGGGTTGGCAATCAGCCAGGCCAGCTCCGACATCCCCGCAGGATCAACCGGCACAATCGTGTTGTTCTCCGACGGCCGCGACGAGTGCTTCGACGCCGATCTCGACGGTGACCCGACCAGCGGCCCCAGCTTCGGCCAGGACCCCTGTGAGATCGCCAAGTCGATCACGGCCGGCGACTCGCCCGTGGATCGGGTGGTCACCGTAGGTTTCCGGGCCGACGCCGCCGCCGAGAGCGAGCTGCGATGCATCGCCGAATCCACCGGCGGCAGTTACACCGCGATCCAGACACCCGAAGACGCTCGCGACGCGCTGCCTCGGTTGCTGGTGCAACTGAGTGCGCCCCGCGAAGCGCAGCGTCTGGTCGGGCGCCAGATACAAGGTGCCACCTCGACCGACGCTGCCCCCGACTTCGTGCGTCTCGACATAATCGGCGCCGAGACCGTGCTCTACACCGATTCGATCGAAATGAACAGCGTGCGTATCTACCGCATGCTCGATTACGGGCCCGGCGGGGGCACGTTCACCGCCACCGTATTCGGCCTACCGGCCGAAGCCGATATTGCATTCGACATGGAGATCTTCGTACCCGAGCTCGATCAACGATTCTTCGAGGGAGAGCATGGCGACCTCGATGCCGGACTGCCGGCGCGCCCGACCGCTTCCATTCGTTGCACCGACTGCGAGATCACGGGTGGACCCCACGACGTGTTCTTCGAGGTCACGCTCGACTCTGGAGACTTGCCTATCGGAGGCACCTACGAACTCGAGATCCTGACCGAGGGCCCGGCGTTCGGCGGGCCGACCACCAGTTGCTCGGCACCGCAAGAGTGCTTCTATCCACAGGAAATCCTCGATCTGACAGCGCAACTCGAAGCAGTTCGTTCGACTATCGACACCGACATAGGCGAACTGGCACCCGATGACCTGATCGCTGAACGAGATCGGCTACGAATCGAGATTGCCGAGGAACAGGACGCCGTCGATGCGGCGAACGCTCGTGCCCAAGAACTCGAAGAGCGTATCCCCCTTGCCCCCGCAGCCTCGACCAGCTTTCGTCTGCCGCTGCTCATGATCTTGGCAGGCATCGGCTTGGCCCTGGCGCCGGTACAGAAACTGCGCCGCAAGCCCGTCGCCACCGAAGCGACCGAGGCTAAGACGAGCCCATCCAAGAGGAAGTTCGGCCGGTCGCAGAAAAAGCAGCAGCAGCAGCCTCGCCCCGGCGGCGGCGAAATCGCACCGAACATCACTCCCGCAGTAGACGCATCGGGTGACGGCACCATTGCCACCTCGCTCGCTGACGTTGGTCCGGCACCCGCGGTCAGCTCCAATATCAAGCCAGACGGCAACAGCTGGGACGCCGAACTCCAAGCCGCCATGGCTGCAATTGCCGAGCAGCGTCCCGAACGGCCATCGCGTGACCCTGCGGTCGAGCCCGACGTGATGCCCCAACCAACGGCGCTGCCGGCCGAGCCGTTGTCAGCGGGCGCAGACACCCCGACATCGCCGGTGGTTTCGCCCGCAGCATCGTCGCCCCCTGTCTCGACCCCAGGACCGGCGCCAGACGCCCGCGACAGCGGATTCACCGAAGAACAACACGCGGCGGCCAAGGCTGCAGCCGAAGAGATCCTTGCCCAGCGAGCAGCTGAACAGGCAACTGCCGACGCGGCTGCCCAGTCAGCCGCAACGCCGGCGGTGTCGGTGACACCCAGCGCCACCCCGGCACCCGGGTGGTATGCAGATCCGACGACCGCTGGCGGCTTCCGATGGTGGGACGGATCGGCATGGACGACCCGCACTGCCACGTCGAACCAAGAGCAGGCACCGTCATGAGTGCGCCCAGCCGCCCCACCTCGCCAGCGAGGCTCATTGTTGTTGCGCTGGTTGCGTTCCTTCTCGGCACCGGCGCATTGGGTACACCAGCTGCACAGGCTCAAGCACAAGTGGTTGGCACCGCCGACTTCCGCAATGCGCCGCAGCTTGCGCCCGGCCAGTACCTGGACCGCATCGTGACCGGTGACAGCGCGTGGTACTCGGTCGTGTACACGAACAGCACGCCCTACGAGTTCGCAGTCGAGTTCGCAGGCCCGGCTCCCGATAGCGGTTTCGACCTGAACGTCAGCTTTGTGGCGCCGACGCTCACCACGGTCGATGGCCCCGCGCCAGTGGTCGATGGCAACGGCGTCGACTACCCGTCTGGCCACACCAACGAGTGGTTTCTGAAGGTATCGCTCGATACCGGCGACCAGGGCGGTGTCGAGTACCCGATCACGATCAGCGTTGCCGGCGTGCGGTCCGAGAGCCTCGAAGACTGTGGCGACATTCCCGGGTGCGTGCTCGACCAAGAGTACGCAGCCGTCAATGTGGCGCTCGCAGAAGCCACGGCGGAGTTCGAGCAGGCTCAGTCGCGGGAGAGCCTGGATGCAGTGCAGTCCGAGATCGACAACCAACTACGTGGCTTTGCCGAGAGCACAGCTGCGCTCGCGCCCGCCGCCGAAGCTCGCCTGGCTCGGGCCGAGGCGGCCATGGCCGAGCTCTGCGCTCCCGACGCCATGTGCGATGAGTTCCCCGAGCCCCAGACCAAGACGCCATTGATTGGCTGGATCGTTGGTGTGGGCGCACTCGGGTTCGGTGGCTACCGGGCGTTCAAGAAGCTCACGAGCGAAACCGAAGAACCGCCGACCGAACACCGAGAGCCGACAGCGCTCGAGCGGGCCAAGGCCGACCAGAAAGCGGCCCGAGCCGCCGCGAGAGCGAAGTAGCCAGCCGATGGCACCCGCTAAACATTGGTGCTCGCACGCAGGCTGGCGACGTGTTCGAGTGGCTCGATTTTGAGGGGCACACACCCCAGGGCTAAACCCGCGGGGTGAAGACGATCGCGGGGAGCAGACGGGCGATGGTGATCACCGCCCTGATTTGTCTCACCCCGGTCATCTCTCATTCGATCGGTCGCTCCCTGTACGGACTGTTGCTCACTGGCATCCGCGACGACTTCGGGCTGACGAATGCGCAGGCTGGCTATCCCGGTTCTGCCATTTTTGTGCTCTACGTCGTGGGCGTTGTCATTGTCGTTTTCGTTTCGCCCCGGCTCGAACCAGTCACGATCATGCGGGCTGCGGTGGTGGTCAGCGTGATCGGCTTGGCGATCGCCACGACGGCGCAAGGCCTCGCCTCGCTGACACTCGGGGTCGCACTGGTCGGCGGTGCCGGAGCCGGTATCTGGATGACTGCGCCCGTTCTTGCTACCGAGTACATCAGCGAGCGGCGTCGCGGCATGGTGATCGGCGCGTTGACCTCCACGATCGGTATCTCCAACATCGCGTTCGGGTTCGCCACCAGCGGATGGCGCAGGGCCGCCGACGACGACCGGCTGTGGCGGCCGATCTATGGGCTTGCACTCGGCTTCGCGACGTTGGTCCTGATCGCCCTGATCACGATCGCTCGATTCGCACCGACCGATCGAATCACCGCTCGTGGTGTCGACTTCAGCATCATCCGCCAGATTCCGCGCTGGCGCGAAATCACCATTGCCTATGCCATGTTCGGCGGCATGTCTGCGGGTTTCGCCACCTTCATCGTGGCGGCGCTCGAGGAGCACGGCGGCGTTGCCGAGTCGACGAGTCCGCTCATCTTCTCGCTCATGGGCATCGCCGGCATGATCAGCGCGCCACTCGCCGGAGCCCTGTCGGATCGAATCGGGCGGCTCGCAGTTCTTCGCTACACGCTGATCCTGTTGTTCATCGCCAACATGCTCGTCGTCATCGGCGGCCGGCCATCAACCATCGCAGGGGCGTTGCTCTACAGCGCAGGCGCTTCGACCGTGCCAACCGTGATCGCGGTGTATGTGCGAGACAGCCTCGACAGCCGGTCATTCAGTCAGGCGCTGGCGATCATGACCATTCTGTTCTCCATCATGGCTGCGGCGATGCCAGCTGTGGTCGGTGCCCTGGCCGACGTGTCCTTCGCATGGTCGTATCTGGCGTTGGCGGCGCTCCCGGTGATTGCGTTGGCGTTCTTGCAACGATCATCAGCAGAGGCTGTTACAAAGAAGGCATGAGTGTCGTCAAGATCAATGCCCTGGAAATTCCACCCCAAGCCAGTGACGAGATCGTCAAGCGGTTCACCGCGCGGATGAACAGCCTGACCGACGTCGCCGGTTTCGAAGGCTTCGAGCTCCTTCGACCCACCGGCGATACCGAGACACGATGGTTCGTCTACACCCGGTGGGCAGACCAAGCCAGTTACGAAGGATGGCGCGATGGCGACGGCGCTCGGGCCAGCCATGCCCAACCCGAGGCCGACGGCGCCGAGACCGACGCGCCTCGCAAACCCGTGAGCATGGGTGCCACCCTGCTCGAGTTCGAAGTCGCTGTGAGCGCCGCCGCTTCCGGCGTCTGAGCAGTACCAAAGTCGCAGCGGTGTTGCGGTGTTGCTCCGCTCCGCTCGGGGCGACGTTCGTCGCACATGTTCCCTCGTCATTTTGGTCGCCTCCTCCGTCGGCTCCCCCCGCTCGTCCCTCGCTCCTGGCTTTTGTTCTTCGCGACGTTGGGGGTGGTTTGGGCTGTCGTAGATTGCTGCGGTGAGGTTTCGGCGATATCTCGGCATGCGGCTGGCGTTGCTCATGGCAATCGCGGCTGTGCTGGCGACATCGTGTGGCGCCGATGACAGCAGTTCGGTTGATGCCCAGCAGATCTCTCAGGCTGCGGGCGCGCAGACCGAACCGAACCTCTCGGTGATCGTCGACGAGTTCGCCGACGGCTTCGGCCGCCTCGGAGCAGCACAACAGCAGGCCGTCGAGGGAGCAGCACAGAGCAGTGCTGTCTGCGAAGAAGCCGGCGGACAACGAGCCGAACCCGAGGTCTCACAGGTCGAAGTCGAGATCATCACGCTGGTCGATGGGTGCTTGATCTTCAGCTACGACGTCGCCGAATTTCGATCGTTGGTCACCGACCTCGATGATCTGCGCCGACCGGACGGTGTCGTAGCCGTATCTCCACTGCTCATCGAGTATCACCTGGACCAGACCACCCAGACGAGCCCGTCGAGCGAGCTGGCATGGCCGGTGCAGGCACTGAACGCTTCGGAAGCACTTCGGGCCGAATCGCCAACCGGTCAGAATGTCGTCATCGCCGTGATCGACTCCGGCATCGACACCACCGCCGACTCGCTCGAGGGAGTCGCCATTCGCCGGGTCCCCGACTCGGGCACGGGGGACTACACGGCAACCGGGCACGGCACGGTTGCGGCTCAGGTCATCACCGCTCCGATAGGTGCGGCGCCTCGCGCCATTGCACCCAACGTGCAGCTGCTCGATGTACCCGCCGATCTGTGCGACCGGGCCACGTGCGGTTGTGACCCGTGTGCCGACATGACGGCGGCCGATGCAATTCGATGGTCGACAGACAACGGTGCAGACATCATCTCGATGAGCTTCGGCTTCCGACCGGCGTCGAAACCCGCGTGGTGGCAACTGCTGCTCGATGCAGGAGAGATCGACAGCGCTACCGAAACCATCGAGGTCGCCTTGGCGTACAGCACGCTCAATAACGTAGCGATGACCGCTGCTGCCGGCAACTGTGCCGGTGGTGAGAATTCCCAGTGCGAGTCCGATGACCAGTTCGAGATTCCGGCAGGACATCCTTCGGTCATTGCGGTCGCAGGACTGAACCAGGATGACGGCGGACCAGCCAGTCCTGCGTGGTATTCGACGCGGCAGGACTATGTCGAGCTGGCAGCACCCGGGCGCGTGATCATCGACGGAACCGACGGCGAACCGATCGAGAAGATCGGCACCAGTTTTGCCACCCCATTCGTTGCCGCGTCGCTTGCGGTCCTCACCGGCGACGACGGACCGTTGGCAGACGACCCAGATGCACTCGTTCACGCACGCGAGATCCTGGCCGACACTGCCGTGGATCTCGCGCCGACCGGCCGCGATCCGGCATCGGGCTACGGACAGGTCCAGCTCGACCCGGCGATGCAACAGGCGCTGCTGCGTTCGACTGACTGATACCGACGCGTACCGAAGACTCCCGCAGGGTTTCTTCATCGGGCCGCTGTCGTTGGCTCACGTCGAGGCAGAGATCTCCACGCAGCGGACGGCCGATCAGCTGCACACCAACGGGACCCGAGGCATCGAGATGGCTCGGCACAGCAACCGATGGCAGACCGAGATAGTTCACGACCACCAGAGGCACGTGACCGATGGCAGACCGAGATAGTTCACGACCACCAGAGGCACGTGACCGGCAGCGATCTGCTCGAAACGATGGTTCGACGATGCGCAGTCGTTGGGGCAAATGGCAGCAGTTGTGACACCGGCGCCAGCACCAACGGCTGGTCATGCAAGAAGCGGGTCCAAAGGGGCAACAGGCGAGATCGCTCGGCGTACGCCTCTACATGGCCTGCGAGATCCAGGAACACATCGGGCGGGAACACCCAGCCCAGAATCCGTTGGAAGTCATCGCTCGTGATCGACGTGAGCTGGTCGTAGACCGTGACCTTGGCTTCGGTCGCCACGATTGCCTGCCATCGGTGCATGTATGTCATCGAGGTGAGGCGGGTCGACGAAGTCGACTTGGTAGCCGGCGTCGACCAGGTGACCTGCCGCCACATCGACCGCATACTTGGCGCCAGCGTCGGTTTCGATCATCGTGCCTCCGTACGTGGCCGCGACGCGCACCACCTGGAACGCCGCTCGCACGTCGGCCGCTGTTGGTGGTTCAGACGGCTCAGGTAGCGTCCAATCATGCTTCGTCGTGTGCTCGTGCCACTGCTACTCGTGATTTCGTTGATTGCCTCATCGTGTGGAGGCTCCGACGCCGAAACCACCACCCCTGTCGAGGAGCCCACCGCCGCCTCGGCACCCGACCCCACCACCGATGCGACAGCCACGGTCGAGTCAGCACCAACCGTTGCACCGTCGGCAACCGCAACGACCCCGCCCGAAGAACCACCAGACGATGCCGATGACCAGGGACCGGTCGATGCCACCGAAATCTACGACGCTCCCGGAGAGCTCGAACTCGCCTTGCCCGTCGACTCGAACGCAGCCCCCGGCACCATCATCGACACCGAACAACTCGACGTTGCCGGCGCCATGGGCCAACGACTGCTCTACCACTCGACTTCGGCACAAGGCGAACCAATTGCGGTATCGGGCTTCGTGCTCTACCCCGAAGGCGATGTTCCCGATGACGGTTGGCCGCTCATTGCCTGGGCGCACGGCACGACCGGGCTCGGCGACCGCTGCGCGCCGTCGCAGGATGCCGAGAACGATCAACTGACACGAGCATTGGTCGGTTTCGGCTACGCAGTCGTGGCCACCGACTACGAGGGTCTGGGCACGCCGGGAATCCACCCCTATGTGGTTGGCGCCAGCGAAGCGCACAGTGTGCTCGACAGCGTTCGAGCGGTCTACGAACTCGATCTTCCGGTGACCAACGAGTGGGTGGTATTCGGCCACAGCCAGGGAGGTCACGCAGCAATGTTCACCGGCCAACTGCAGCCAACCTATGCACCCGAGTTGAACATGATCGGCGTGGTTGCCGGTGCTCCCCCATCGCAGATGAGTGAACTCAACGACTCACTCATCGGCAGCGACTTCCAGGGTTACTTGATCATGACCGCTGCTGGACTTGCCGCGGCCGATCCGGAACTCGATCTGGCCGATATTCTCTCGCCCGAGGCTCTCGCCTTGATCGATGTGGTCGAGACCGGTTGCACTGCCGAGATATTCGAGGTCTACAACCCGCTCGACTACAACGAGGTGACGGTGGTCGACGACCCTTTCGCACTCCCCGACTGGGGCTCAGCAGTCGAGATCAACGACACCAACTTGCTACCGGTGCCGGCACCACTCTTGCTCATCCACGGCGGTGAAGACGAACAGATCCCGGTCGAGACCTCGGCTGCGTTGTTCGATCAATTGTGTGCCATGACCGGCCAAGGGCCGACGGTTCGCAATGTGTACGAAGGACAGAGCCACGCCGGAGTGTTGACCACGTTTGTCGCGGTTCCGGACCTGCTGGCTTGGACCGAAGCACGGTTCGCGGGTGAACCTGCACCTACGACGTGCCCATAACCACCGTAAATACGTAGGGAATACAAGTTTGGTCCCTATCGTTAAGTATCGTTGTCTGAGGTCCACGAGGGACCATGACCGACCGATAGGAAATATGCATGAAGGTTTGGATTGATCAGGATCTATGCACCGGCGATGGCCTCTGCGAAGAGATCGCTGACGAGGTCTTCTTCGGCAAAGACGACGGCCTGTTTTATGTGAAGGAAACGGCTGGCAACTTCGGCGAAGAGAAGCTCTTCGATGGCGACGCACATCCTGCGGGCGCCGAGGGAATGGCTCAAATCCCCGAAGGTGGACTCGAAGCAGTGATCGAAGCTGCCGAAGAGTGCCCCGGCGAGTGCATCTTCATCGAAGTCTGACCGACTTCGCCAGTTCTGAAATCTGGGTGAGGGACCTGCGAAGGTCCCTCACAGTTTTTCATTCGCCGTGATCGAGGGCGACGAATACTTCGATCCTGACCGGCTGGTCGGTTGCGCCTACTGGCGTTGCGATGAGATCTTCGAGCAACGCAGCTTCAACCATCAGTTCTGTCGCAAGGCGTGTCGGAGCCGTCAGCGCAAATGGGAACGCTCTCAGGTTCGCAAGCAGGCCAAAGCCGACGCCATGCGGGCTCGTCAGGCTGCTCGACAACGCTCAGCCAACCCATGACCGCAGCGGTAGCGTGACATGATGCTTCGCTCGGTCGCCTTCGCCGTCTCGTTGGCGCTGCTTGTTGCTGCGTGCTCGTCGGAGCCGGCCGCCGAACCAGCGGGCGAACCTGCCGCCACACCAACGCCGGTCAGCGAGGTCGAACCCGACCCCGCAACGACATCAACCCCAGCCACCACAGAAACCCCCAGCGCCACACCAACCCCCGCCACCGAACCGCAACCCGACCCCACGGCCGCGCCGACGCCACTCACCGAGGCCGGACCCGCAATGACATCGACCCCCGCAGCGACAGAAACCCCCACCACCGAGCCCCAACCCGACCCCACCGCCACCGAAACCCCCACCACCGAGCCCCAACCCGAGCCCACGAGCAGCATCGTGGTATCCAACCGGGTGCCCTCGCTGCAAGAGCTCATGGACATGGGAATCGAACAACCCTCTGCCGAGTGTTTTATCGAGACCATCGACCCCAATGGCACCGGGCAAGTCGCCAACGTCGACCTGTTCATGGCGGCATTTGGAGCATGCCTCTAGTCAGCACCAATAACGCCCACTATTGTGATTCCATGACCGACCTCAGCTCTGAGATCTTCTTCAATCCGCTCGAACCGGGTTACACCAATGATCCGTTTCCGCACCTCCACCAGATGCGAGAACACGATCCCGTGCATCTGTCGCCGATCGGGATCTGGCTGCTATTCGATTACGACGATTGCTTCCAGCTACTACGCGACGCCAGCCTGAGTGTCGACGAGAGCAGGCTCGAGAACTTCGATCAAGAGCGTAGGGACATGTTCGTCGAGGCCGCTGGCGGCACCCTCGATGACCTCGAGCGCACATCAATTCTGGGGATCGATCCGCCCGACCACACCCGGTTGCGTCGACTGGTCAGCAAGGCTTTCACCCCTCGCACGATCGAAGCACTGCGCCCACGTATCCAAGAACTGGTCGACGAGTCGCTCGACCGCATCGCCGATCAGGGGCGGGCCGACGTGATCGCCGAACTGGCATTCACGCTTCCCTTCGACGTGATCACCGAGATGCTCGGCATGCCCCCGGGAGATACTGAACTGCTGCGGTCATGGTCCGAGGACATCGTCAAGACACTCGACCCGATCAACACCGACGACGAGATACGAGCCTCGATCGTCGCCAATCGGGCCATGGACGCTCACATCGAAGAGGTGATCAGTTGGAAACGGAGCAACCCCGGAAATGATCTGCTCACCGCCATGATCGAAGCAGAAGAAGACGGTGACCGCATGTCCACGCAGGAACTTCGCGACCAGGTCGGGCTGCTGTTCATCGCCGGACACGAGACCACCGTCAACTTGATCGGCACCGGCATCGCCGAGCTACTGGCCCACCCCGACCAAGCGCAGAGAATCCGAGACAACGGCCTGGCCATGAACGGGGTCGACGAGCTACTGCGTTTCGTGAGCCCTGTCCAGATGTCGCGCCGGATCACGCTTCACGACGTGACCATTGGTCGACGCCAGATCCCATCGAACTCCCTGGTCATGGCCGTGCTCGCCTCGGCGAACCGCGACGCCAAAAAATGGGGGCCAACCGCCGACGAGTTCGATCTCGGCCGCGAAGGTGCTGGTCAGCATCTGTCCTTTGGCAGCGGCATCCACTATTGCCTGGGCGCATCGTTGGCCAAGCTCGAGAGCCAGGTGGCGATCGAGTCCTTCATCAATCGCTTCCCCCACGCCACCGTTGTCGACCAACAATTCAATGGTCGCATCAACCTGCGAGGACTCGAACGGCTTATGGTTGAGGTAGCGAACCGAGGAGCTCAACATGGCAGATGAACTACAGGGTCGGGTGGCGATTGTCACCGGCGCAACCGGCGGAATGGGTCGGGCGATCTGCGTGCGGTTGGTCGAAGCGGGTGCTTCGGTGGTTGCCACCGACCTGACCGCAACCGCAGATTTGCCAGATGGCGTGTCGTACCACACTGGCGATGTGAGCAATCCCGACCACATGCAGGCCGTGGTGGCCAGCACAATCGAGTCCCTCGGGCGGTTGGACTGTGCCGTCAACGCTGCGGGAATCGAGTTCGAAACCGTTCCGCTGGCCGACTGCGCCGACGATGACTTCGACCAAATGATGGCGGTCAACACCAAAGGCGTCTTCCTCTCCATGAAGTACGAACTACGGGCATTGGTGCAAGCCGGCAACGGCGGCTCGATCGTGAACATTGCCTCGACCAACTCGTTTCGCCCCCAGCCCAGCCAGCCGGCCTATACCGCCAGCAAGCATGCCGTTCTGGGACTCACTCGCAGTGCTGCCATCGACTACGCCCAGCACAACATCCGGGTGAACTGCATCGCTCCGGGCGCAATCAATACGCCCATGTTGCACAGCGCAGTCGAACGGCGCAATCGCGATCTCGACGATGTCGCCAAGCGTCTGAGCTACTTCGGGCGCGTCGGCGAAGCCCGGGAGATCGCCGACGCAGCACTGTTCTTGTGTAGCGATGCATCGACGTTCACCACCGGCCACGCATTGTCTGTCGATGGCGGCATGCTCGCCGGCTAATGTCACACGGTGGAAACCCCCGAGTGACTCCAGAGAATTGGACATGGGCGGCTGAACCGCTGAAGGCCGGGCCGTGTGTACTCGTCGATGTCGACGGCGTCATCGCCAACGGCTGGCATCGTCAACACTTCTTGCAGAATGGCCGGCGCGACTGGAAGAGCTTCTTCGCCAACGCGTGCGACGACTCGCCAATCGATGGTTCAGTGGCGCTCACGCAGCAGTTTTCGAGCGACACGGCAGTCATGCTGCTCACAGCTCGCCCGCACAATCTGCACGCGATCACGGTGGACTGGGTCCGCAAACACGGTTACCGATGGGACGGGCTCATCATGCGGCACCGCCGCGACGGCGGCCTGTCGTCACCCGAGTTCAAGCGGCGATCCGTGCAGGAGTTGCGCCAGCACGGCTTCGGACCCCAGCTTGCGATCGACGACGACCAGCGCAACGTCGACATGTTCCGCAGCGAAGCCATCCCCACGCTCTACCTCCACTCCGGCTACTACGAGTAGGCCAGACGAGCGGGTAGCGGCGGAGGGACGGAGCCGCACCAACCGACCAGAAACCATGTCCGGCGAACGCCGGCCCAAGCGGAGCGGTGAAACACAGGAGCGAGGGACGAGCGGACAGCGGCGGAGGGACGGAGCCGCACCAACCGACCAGAAACCATATCCGGCGAACGCCGGCCCGAGCGAAGCGGTGAAACACGGGAGCGAGGGACGAGCGGAGTGGTGGAAAGCGTCTAGATGGCGAGCTCGGGATTGGTCCAGCCGGTCAGCTGGTCCAGTAGATCGAGCACGGCGTCTTCGTCATCGTGCCGGTTATTCGCTTCTAGCACTGCGTGCACGTCGTCGAAGATTTCGAGCACATCGGAGCGAGTCACGCCTGAGGCGAGCAATCCTCGTGCGAGGACACCGAGAGCGCAGCGCGGTGTTGGGTGTTCGAGCGCGGTATCGAACAACGGAAGCCATTCGGTGACTTCCGCTCGCATGACCGTCTACTCGTCGCCTTCGGCTGCGCCAGCCCGAATGTCGTCGACCACCGATGCGTCGGCCAGCGTGGTGGTGTCGCCCAAGTCGCGTCCTTCGGCGACATCGCGCAGGAGCCGGCGCATGATCTTTCCGGAGCGGGTCTTGGGCAGATCGGGCACGATGAACACGGCCTTGGGCCGGGCAATCGCGCCCAGCTTGGTGCCGACATGCTGGCGAATCTCTTCGGACAACTCGATCGACGCCGAGAAGGTACCCCGCAAGATCACGTAGCCGACGATGGCCTGGCCGGTGGTGTCGTCGTTGGCCCCGACGACCGCAGCTTCGGCGACTGCAGGGTGGTCGACCAGACCCGATTCGATCTCGGCGGTGGAGATGCGGTGCCCGCTGACGTTCATCACATCGTCGACTCGGCCGAGCAGCCACAGGTAGCCGTCGCTGTCGAGACGAGCGCCGTCGCCTGCGAAGTAGCGGCCGGGAAAGCGAGACCAGTAGGTTTCCTGGAAGCGCTCGGGGTCGCCCCAGATCCCTCGCAGCATCGATGGCCAAGGCTTGGCGATGGTCAGGTAGCCACCGCCCTCGGGAACGACATTGCCGTCGTCGTCGACAAGTTCTGCGGTCACGCCGGGAATCGTGGTACAGGCGGAACCTGGTTTGGTGGTGGTCACAGCGGGTAGCGGCGTGATCATGTGGCCACCGGTCTCGGTCTGCCACCAGGTATCGACGATAGGGCGAGAACTGCCGCCGACGTGTTCGTGGTACCACATCCAGGCCTCGGGGTTGATGGGCTCACCCACGGTGCCGAGAACGCGCAGGCTGCTCAGGTCGTGGCTTTCGAGTTCTTCGGCGCCCCACTTCATGAACGTGCGTATGGCTGTGGGTGCGGTGTACAGCTGCGTCACCCCGTAGCGCTCGATGATGTCCCACAGGCGATCCTTGCTCCACCCGGCGCGGTCATCACCGTTGCGATCTTGTTCGCGGGGCGTGTCGGGTGTGCCTTCGTAGAAGACCGACGTGCAACCGTTGGTCAACGGGCCGTACACGATGTAGCTGTGGCCGGTGACCCAACCAATATCGGCAGCACACCAGTACACGTCGGTGTCGGGCTGAAGGTCGAAGACGTACTTGTGGGTGAACGCCACCTGGGTGATATAGCCGCCGGTGGTGTGCATGATGCCCTTGGGCTTGGCGGTCGTGCCCGACGTGTAGAGCAGGTAGAGCAGGTGTTCGCTGTCGAGTGCCAAGGGAGGGCAGTCGGGGCTGGCGCCGGCCATGAGTTCGTGCCACCAGTGATCACGACCTGTGGTCATCGTCACGTCGGTGTCGCAGCGGTTCACGACCACCACGTTCTCTACGGTGGACGCACCGGTGTCGAGTGCGGCGTCGACGTTGACCTTGAGTGCAGATGGTGCACCACGGCGGTAGCCGGCGTCGGCGGTGATGATCAGCCGTGCTTGGGCGTCGTCGCAGCGGTCGATGATGGCATCGGGTGAGAAACCCCCAAAGATGACCGAATGGGCGACCCCGATGCGGGTGCACGCCAGCATGGCGATCGCCAGCTCCGGAATCATCGGCATGTAGATGGCGATACGGTCGCCCGCCTGCAGGCCGAGATCCTTCAGCACGTTGGCGAACTTGGCGACCTCTTCGAGCAGTTCGGCGTAGGTGATCGTGCGAGTGTCGCCGGGCTCGCCCTCCCAGTGATAGGCCACCTTGTCACCCTTGCCTGCTTCGACATGACGATCCAGGCAGTTGTAGCTGATGTTGAGCTTGCCGCCCAGAAACCATTTGGCGTAGGGAAGCTGCCAGTCGAGCACTTGGTCGAAGTCCTGGTCCCAGCTGATGAGCTCGCGAGCTTGGCGAGCCCAGAAACCCTCGAGGTCGGCTTCGGCCTCGTCGTACAACGAACGATCGTTGGTCAACGCAGATGCAGCGAATTCTGCAGACGGTGGAAACAGGCGATCTTCGGTTTCGTAGACCTCGATTGTCTCGTCACTCATGTTGGTTCCTCCCGCGGCGATTCTGCCCGATCTCGTGCCGAGCATAGTCAACAGGCGGAACCGGCTACATCTTCGAGAAACGAGACATGACACTACCCATCCCAGATTTGGGTGCCGCCGCTCCCTATTCTTGCGTTGTTATTTGATACACGGGTCAACAGATCCGCCGCACAAGAAAGAAAACTCATGCTTACCGAATTCAGAGAGTTCCTAGAGAAGTTCAATGTCATCCCGATCGCCGTGGGCTTGGTCTTGGCACTGGCCTTTGCTCCCCTGGTCGACTCCGTCGTCAACCTGATCCTGTCCGTTATCGGCAAAGTCGGTGGCCTCGACGTCAACTTCGACGACTGGACGCCCGGCGACCTGCCGGTCGGTGCCTTCATAACCGCCCTCATCGGCTTCATCCTGTTGGCGTTCATCGTCTTCATGATCGTGAAGTCCATCGCCAGGGCCGGCGCTCGCACCACCCCCGCAGTCACGCCTGACCAGGCACTGCTCGAGGAAATCCGGGACCTCCTCAGGACACAGCGATAACCGCTGCTCATCGGGCGATCGGTTCCAACGTGCGGCGGTGACGACGCATGCGATGCTTCATGAGAACCTAGGCAGAGCTCTAACCGAGCATGGCGGCACCATCTGGTGCCGCCATGTTGCTTTTGTGCTGATCTCGCTGCGTCCGCGGTGCTCAAGATGGTGGCGGTCAGCGAATTGCGAACCACCAGATACTGATGGCGATTGCACCCAGTGCCATGACTGCCATGGTGACGATCTGGGAACGAGGGATCTTGCCGTCGTCGGGAATACCGGGCACCCGCTTGCGCAGATGCTGCAGTAGCCGATCTGCCCAGGCAACGTCTTTGGCCAAGATGAACAGCCCACCCGCGATTGCCAGGATCCCCGGGCCGGGTAGTACCAACATGGCCACGCCGAGAATGATCACCACGGTGCCCAGCGTCATGCGGGCAATACGCACCGCAATGTGCGCCTTGGCCTCGGCGACCGTTTCTTCTCGCTCGCCGGTTTCGAACTCGGCGGCTATTGCTGCTTCGGCGAGCTTGTCGGATAGGCCATCTTCATCTTGCACGATTGAATGAGCCTATGAGGTCAGCCACCACCCTGGCAACAGGCCGAGGGGTCGTGGTGGCGAACCGTGTTCCTAACCGCCGACCCCAGCAGCTAGACCGGGCACATCGACGTGGCTGAAGTGGGTGATCATGTCGGGGTACACGCCGAACGCAATCGTGGTGACTGCGGTGACGACCAAGGCGGTCTGCAGCGCGAAAGGCACCCGAATCGGCGTGGTCTCGAACTCGGTTGGTGCTGCTTCGAACCACATGCGAGAGGCGAGCTTGCCGTAGTAGCCGAATGCAATCACGGTGTTCACCGCCGCCAGTGCAGCCAGCACATAGGCCCACCACACGTCTGCTTCGATCAGCGAGGTGAACACGCCGAACTTGGCGTACCAGCCACCCAATGGCGGGATTCCCGCGAGCGATGCCAAGAAGATCGTCATGATGATCGCCAACGCCGGTGACCATTGAAACAGGCCGTTGAACGACCGCACGTGGGCGTTCTGGGTGCGGCGAGACACGGTCAAGATGACTGAGAACGCACCCAGGTTCATGGCGGCGTAGATGATCAGATAGGTGACTACAGCAGAAACCGATGTCTTGGCAACACCATTGCCTTCGCCGGCGACCGAGAGGGCGGCCAGCATGAACCCGGCTTGGGCCACACCCGAGTAGGCCATCAGACGAATCAGGTTGTCTTGGCGCAATGCGGTCAGGTTGCCGACGGTCATCGACAGCGCTGCAAGGATCCACAGAGCAGGTGCGTAGACCTCGTTCTGGTTCAAGAAGCCGACGAAGATCAAGTTCATGAGCGCCACGAAACCCGCACTCTTGGCGGCGACCGCCAAGAACGCGGTGACCGGTGTGGGTGAACCTTCATAGGTGTCAGGCGCCCACAGGTGGAACGGAACAGCCGACACCTTGAACGCAAAGCCCACGATGACCAACACGATGCCCAGGCTCACGATGGAGCGTGATGCTTCGCCGTTGGTCAGGCTGGTATTGATCTCGGAGAGCACCGTGGAACCGGTGACACCGAACAGCAGCGACATGCCATAGAGCATGAGTGCACTGGCAAACACGCCATTCAGGTAGTACTTGAGGCCGGCCTCGTTGCTGCGGATGTCGCGCTTGCGCCATGTCGCCATGAGGTAGGCGGGAATCGACAGCAGCTCGAGTGCTACGAACACCGTGATCAGATCACGTGCGCTGGCCATGACCACCATGCCCAACAGCGACGAGATGAGCATGCCGTAGTACTCGCTCTCCCAGTAGTCGCCTTCGCCGATGTAGTTCGTGGACATCAGCACGATCATGTAGCCAATGAGAACAAACAGTGCCTTGAGAATGAGCGAGTAGCCGTCGACCACATAGACATCGCTGCCGGCAAACGCCTGGCGAGGTTCTGATGCAACACCAGCGACCGCGAGCGTGATGATGGGAATCAGCACGGTCAGCAGGCCGAGACCTGCAATCGTCGGTGAGATCTTGCGGCCCTTCTCGAGGAACACAACATCGATCAGCGTGACGAGCGCACCCACGGCAAGCAGCGTGAGTTCAGGCGCCAACGCATGCCAATCGATATCGGGCCGAACAAAGTCGGCCTGTTGGAGCAGGGCAGCAAACATGGGTTAGTTACCCGAAGCCGTTTCGAGCACGCCGCGCAACGTGTCGAAGCACTGAGCCGCTTCGGTTCGTGCCATCTCGAGGCATCCGCCACCGGCTGAGCCCGAGCCTTCGACGACGAGTGACTTGATCACGGCATCGTCGGTCAGATCGAAGATCAGGTCGGGGTAGAAACCGAAGACCACGATCAGCACCAGGAACGGCGCCCAGGAGATCCACTCGAAGCGAGAAACGTCGTGGATGTGCGGATCGTGTTCGAACTCTTCGGTCGGTACACCGAAGGCCGTCTTCTGGACCATCCACAGCAGGTAGCCAGCGGCGAGCACGGTACCGAGCGCGGCGACCACCATGTAGCCGCGCCAGACTCCTTCGTTCAAGATGGCGGCTGGGTTGTAGCTGGCCAAGATGGCCGGGAATTCACCCCAGAAGCCAGCCAGCCCGGGCAGGCCCAACGACGCCATGGCCGAGAAAGCCAGGATCCAGCCCATCTTGGGGGCTTGCACCAGCAGGCCACCCAGGCGCCCCATGTCGAGCGTGTGGTAGCGGTCTTTCATGGAGCCGGCCACGAAGAACAACATGCCGGTGATCAGACCGTGAGCAATCATGCCGAAGATGGCAGCGTTGATACCGAAGTCGGTCAGCGTGGAGATGCCGAGCATGACGAAACCCATGTGGGCCACCGACGAGAACGCGATCAGGCGCTTCATATCGGTCTGGGCCAGACAGCCCAGCGCACCGTAGATGATGCCGATCACGGCCAGCAGGCCAATGACCGGTGCCCATGCAGCTGCGGCTTCGGGCAGGAAAGGAATGGCGATACGAACGAAACCGTAGGTACCGAGCTTGAGTAGCACCGCAGCCAGAATGACCGAACCAACGGTTGGTGCCTGGGTGTGGGCATCGGGCAACCAAGTGTGGAACGGGAACATCGGCACTTTGACGCCGAAGCCGATGAACATGCCACCGAAGATCCAGAGTTGGGCCGTGCGGGCAATACCGCCGGTGCCGCCGGTGGACAGCAGTCGCATGTCGAACGTGTTGCCAAACGTGCCGTCGGTGAGCGAACGACCGCTGGCGTCTGCGATGTCGGCCGCAATCGACGAGTCAGCGCCGCGAGACAGGAAGAACAAGGCCAGGAAGCTGATCAGCATGAGCGCCGAACCGAACAGCGTGTACAGGAAGAACTTGAGCGAGGCGTAGCGGCGATCGTCGCCACCCCACACACCGATCAAGAAGAACATCGGCAGCAGCACGACTTCGAAGAAGACGAAGAACAGAATCAGGTCCTGGGCGATGAACGAGCCGATCATGCCGGTCTCCAACACCAAGATCAGCGACAAGAACGCTTTGGGATTATGGGGTTCGGGAAAATGACCGAACGAGTAGATGATGCACAGCGGCACCACACCCAGCGTGAGAATCAGCAGTGGCAGCGACATGCCATCGAGACCGGTGATGAACCGGCTGTTGATGACGCTGATCCAGTCCTTGTCCATGACGAACTGCAGCTCGCCTGCGTTGCCGTAGTCGAAGGCAAAGAGCAGCCACCCACCGAAGAAGGCGGCGACCAGCGAGGTGCCAAGGGCAATGGACTTGTGCAGTCCCTCTTCTTCTTTTGGCACCGCCATCATCACCAACGCACCCGCAAGCGGGACGAATGTGATGAGCGGCAATAGCCAGTTGTCTGATGTAAAGATTTCCATCGGTAACTAAACCCTCAGATGACGATGATGAGTAGGCCCGCAAGCAGGGTTGCGCCTGCGAACATGACGGTTGCGTATTGTTGGACTTGGCCGGTCGACCAGCGGCGCAATTCGCCACCGGCGCCTTGCGAACCCCGACCGGCAGCATTGACGGAACCGTCGATGACACCCTGGTCGATGTATTTGTAGAGCGCGTCAGCGGTCTTGACCGAGTTCTTGCCGACTTCGTCGACGGTGGCGTCGATGATGTTCTCGTGGACCCAGTTGGCGGCGTTGGCCAGCGGTCGTTTGGTGGCGGTGGCAATGCCGACACCGGTGCGCAGTGCTGCAGTCACGATGGTGAACACCGTGAGACCGAGCACGAGGCCCCAGATGGCCGATGGCCAGAAGTTCTGGTCGAGACCGTTGTCGAGCGAGAAGCCGAGCGTGAGGCCGGCGGCGGAACCGAAGATGACGCCCATGGCGGTGGCACCCGCAGCACCGACCGGTTCACCACTGTCGTAGATGTGATCCAGGTAGTACCGGTTCTTGAGCATGGTGTGCCCGGCCTTGAGCAGCTTGTTGCGCGCCGTGGGGCCGTTGATGAGCTCGGTGGCGGAAGGACTCTGGGCGTTGACCCGCACGAAGTAGTAGTAGTACGCCACGCCCACGGCGAAGGCGACGACCAGCGTCGAGAAGATGGCGAGTGACCAGCTGGGATCGGCGTGGCTTATCTTGGGGAAGTAGCCCGTGGCCGAAAGCGGTTCCACGAAGTGCTCGAAGCGCAGCGTGATACCCGATGGCAGACCCAGGAATCCCTTGGGCAGGTTCATGAGACCGGCCACGACCGCCAGACCCGCCAGGATGCGCAGTGGCCACAAGATTCGGGGACCCGACTCGTGCGGGTCGCCGTGATGGGCGTGATCGTCGTGCGCATCGGCTGCGGCATGACCGTGGTCGTCGTGATGGCCGCCACGGAACTCGCCGAAGAAGGTCAGGTACATGACTCGGGTCATGTACGCCGCCGTCATGGCAGCGGTGATCATACCCATGACCAGCATGACGGTGTAGGCGCCGTTGGCGTGGCTTTCGCCTTCCCAGAAACCCCAACCGCCGGTACCGGCCAGGATTTCGTCTTTGGACCAGAAGCCGGCGAGCGGTGGCAGACCAGCCAGTGCAATCGAGCCGATGAGGAAGGTCTTGTAGGTGGTCGGCATGAACTCGCGCATGCCTCCCATGTCCTTTTTCATGTCGAAGCTGTGCACGGCATGGCTGACCGAACCTGCACCCAGGAACAGACAGGCCTTGAACAAGGCGTGAGTGGTCAGGTGGAAGACCGCTGCGGTCCATGCGCCCACGCCGAGGGCGAGGGTCATGTAGCCGAGCTGGCTGATCGTGGAGTAGGCCAGCACCTTCTTGATGTCGTCTTGCACGAACGCCAACGATGCGCCGACCAGAGTGGTCACGGCGCCGATCACAGCGAGGGCGTTGATGCTCGAGCCGGCAATGGACAGGCCGTTGAAGAACACGCCGTACATACGAGCGATCAGGTAGACACCAGCCACCACCATGGTCGCAGCATGGATGAGTGCCGAGACCGGTGTGGGACCAGCCATGGCGTCGGGCAGCCAGGTGTGCAGGAAGAACTGGCCCGACTTGGACATGACGGCGGCGAGCAAGCAGAGCGAGGCAATAAGCAACAGGGTGTGGCTGGTCGACCCGTTGATGGCGGCGGCGTTGATGTCGACGATGCCCCACTTTTCGTTCGAAGCGAAGAACAAGATGATCATGCCGATGAGCAGGCCCATGTCACCAACGCGGTTGGTCAAGAAGGCCTTGAGCGCGGCGTCGGAGTTGGGTTGCTCTTCCCACCAGTGGCCAATGAGCGCAAAGGAGCAGACGCCCACAAGCTCCCAACCAACGATCATCTGCAACACATTGGCGCTGGTCACGAAGAACAACATGGCGGCGGTGAACAGCGACAGGAAACCGAAATAGTGGGTGAAGCGGCGGTCGCCGGCGACGTAGTCGGTGCTGTAGATGTGCACCAGTAGCGACACCAGTGTGACCACTACGAGCAGCGTGACGGTCAGGCCATCGACCATGGTGCCGACGGTGAAGTCGATGCCGCCGTTGGACCACCAGGTACGTTCGGAGATCACCGCGATCGGCGCGGCGGCGGTGCTGCCCTCTTCGGCATCGACGAAGGCAGTGAACCCCGATGCTGATTCTCCATCGGAGGAACCAGCGCCGGCATCGACCGGGAACGCACCTTCGTCGGAATGGTCGTCGTCCTCGTCGGAGTGGTCGCCCTCTTCGGAATGATCGTCGGAGTGGTCAGCGCCCACGGACTTATTGGCCACGTAGCCGGGCTCGCCGTCTTCGTCGGTTCCATACTTGACGTAATCACACGTCTCGGGGGTGCAGGCCTCGGCGGCATTCACTTGGCCGACCCACTGACCTGCGGTCAACAAGGCCAAGATGAAGCAGACACCAACGGCGGCGATGCCGATTTCGCTTCCGCCTTTGGGCATGCGCTTGCCGGCGCCGAGAATGATGGCAAACGAGACCGCCATGATGGCGGGAATGATCCACACGTTCTCGAGGAAGAATCCGCTGGCCTCAACCGCCAGGTCTCCGGCTTCGACGGCCAGATACGTCGTATTCATGTGATCAGCCCTTCAAGAGGTCGACCTGATGCAGGTCGATGCTCTTGGAGTTGCGATAGATGGTCAGGACGAGCGCCAGCCCAACGCCGACTTCGGCGGCGGCAACAGCAATGATGAACAACGCGAAGACTTCGGCGGGGATGGCAGCGCCATTGAAGGCGCCGAAGGCGATCAGGTTGATGTTCACCGAGTTCAGAATGAGCTCGATCGACATCAACACCAGAACGGCGTTGCGCCGGGCGAGCACGCCGTACACGCCGATGCAGAACAGAATCGACGACAGGACCAGGAATTGGACGAGATACATCGGCGCCTTCCTACTCTTTCCGGGCCACGACGATGGCACCGATCAAGGCGGCCAGCAGCAGCACCGAGATGGCTTCGAACGCAACAATGTAGGTGCTGAAGATCGAATCGGAAACTTGCTCGACCGTGGTTGGGGCACGGTCGAGCACATCGATCTTGAGCGAACTGTCGCTCCAGGGAACCTTGGCAAAGTCGATCACTGCGTAACCCATGACCAGCACGAGCAGGACTGCAGTCAAGATTGCTGGGGCTACGTTGTCGTGATTCAGCCCGTCTTCGGCGCCCACCTTGGCTCGGGTGAGCATGATGCCGAACAAGAACAGCACGATGACGGCACCGATGTACACCAAGACCTGGGTGACGCCAACGAATTCAGCGCCAAGCAGAATGAATTGGGCGGCCACGCCGGCCAACACCACCACCAGATACAGCGCGGCATGCACAATGTTGCTCGTGGTGACGACCCGCAAGGCGGCGATGACCATCACCGCAGCAATCAGGTAGAAGAAAACGTTCTGGGCCACGACCGTCTCGGCCGCCAGCACCATGGTTCCCGACAGCGCAGTCATGACGAGGGACTCGGCAATTTTTTGACCTTGACCTCGGAACCAGCTTCGTATGCGGGGTACTCGGGCACGGTGTGCATCCAGTCGGCAAGACGTTCCTTGTCGTGGAGCATGTCGGCGATCTTCATCTCACTGAACTCGAATTCGGGGCTCCAGAAGAGCGCGTCGAACGGGCAGACTTCGACACAGATGCCGCAGTACATGCACAGAGCAAAGTCGATGTCGAAGCGATCGAGCTTGTTCTTCTTGCGCGGCTTGCCACCGGCACGACGGGGCGGGGCCAACTCTTTGTGACCTTCGATGTAGATGCACCAGTCAGGGCACTCACGGGCGCACAGCATGCAGGCGGTGCAGTTGTCGTGGTGCAGAGCAATCACGCCACGAGCACGATCCGGCGGTGCCTCTTTGACGTGCGGGTATTGAATGGTGTGGGCGCCCTTGCTGGGCGATGGTGGCCCGGTGGGGCCGTCGGGGAACACCGTTTTGAAGAACGTCTTGGCAGTAACACCAAGACCAACCAACATGCCGGGTAGCTGAGGCATCAGAAGGCCACCTTGAAGATCGCGGTCACGACAATATTGAGTAGCGACAGTGGAATCATGAACTTCCAAGCCAGTCGCTGCAGCTGGTCTTCACGGAACCGGGGATAGGTGATGCGGAACCAGAAGATCAGGAAGGCAATGAAGACCATCTTGGCGGCCAGCACGAGCGGCCCGATGTAGTCCATTATCTCGGCGTTGGCATCGACGAACGGGATCGTCCAGCCGCCCAAGAACAAGGTGGCGCCGATGGCCGAGAACACAGCGGCGGTGGCGAATTCGCCGATGAAGAACAACAGAAAGCGAATACCGGAGTACTCGGTCAGGTAGCCGGTAACGAGCTCGGATTCTGCCACGGGCATGTCGAACGGCGGCTGGGTGAGTTCGGCCTGAATCGCCACCAGAAAGATCAGGAAACCAATGAACTGCGGGATGATGAACCACACGCCGAAGTCGGCTTGAGCGGCAACGATGCCCTTCATGTTCAGCGTGCCGGCCATGATCACGACACCGACCACCGAGAGCACCAGTGGTAGTTCGTAGGCAATGAGCTGGCCCGCAGCACGGATGCCACCGAGCAACGAATACTTGCTGGCGGAACCCCAGCCGGCCATCAAGATGCCGATGACCGAGATCGACGACACGGCCATGGCGAAATAGATGCCGGTGTTCAGGTCGACGAAATGGGTATCGGGGCCGCCGGGTAACACCAAAACCAGCATGAACGTGGAAACCAGCACCACAAACGGCGCGGCGGCGAACACGAACCGGTCGGCCTTGCTGGGGAAGATGTCTTCCTTCTGCAGGAACTTGCCGAACTCGGCCAGCAGCTGGAGTTGGCCGTGCGGGCCGGTTTCCATGGGCCCGAGCCGGCTCTGCATGAAGCTCATCATCTTGAACAGGAACAGATACACGAGCGCGCCGGTCGGCAGCAGCACGGCGACAAGACCGATGACGATCTTGACCACGGTGTCGAGCCAGTAGGGCGATGTGAACGCGAGGGAGGCAAGCATCAGCGGTCGATGTCTCCGAGGATGAAGTAGAGCGATGCCAAGATGGTCGCGATATCGGGCACGTAGACGCCCTCGAGCAGCCAGGGTGAGATCGACATGTTCGAGAATGAGGCGGTGCGGATCTTGACCCGGAATGGGGTCAGTTCACCCTTGCTCACGACGTAGTAGCCCATGGCGCCGAGCGGGTTCTCGGTCTGCACATAGGATTCGCCTGCAGGGACCTTGATGATGCGCGGCACCTTGGCCATGATGGGGCCGCTGGGAAGACCATCGAGCAGTTGTTCGACCATATAGGTCGCTTCGCGAGTTTCTTGTAGCCGAACCCAGTAGCGAGAGAACGAGTCACCGTCGGGGTGGGTCCAGACTTTCCAGTCCAGGTCCTTCCAGGCGAGCGGCGAGTCTTCGTCGCGTCGCAGATCCCAGTCGACACCGGAACCACGCAGGTTGGCGCCACTCAAGCCGTACTCGAGCGCCTTCTCTGCGGGGATGACGCCAACGCCGCGGCAACGGCTCTGGAAGATCTCGTTACCAACGACCAGGTCTTCCATCTCGTCGCAGAAGTCACGGACCTTTTGCATCGATGACTTGGTCTCGGCGATCCAGCCGGCCGGCAGGTCGTCTTTGACGCCGCCGATGCGGTTGAAGTTGGGGTGGAAGCGACCACCGGTCGCGGATTCGATCTGGTTGAGCACGAACTCACGGTCGCGGAAGGCGTAGAAGATCGCGGTCACGCCACCGAGCTGAACGGCCATGTCGCCCAGGAACAACATGATGTTGGCGATGCGGCCCATCTCGAACAGGGCAGTGCGGATGTACTGGGCGCGAGGCGGCGCCTCGACTTCCATGAGTTCTTCGGCCGCCAGGATGAACGGCACTTCGTTGGCGAAGCTGCCTACCCAGTCGATGCGGTTGATCAGCGTGGTCACCTGGGGATAAGTGCGCACCTCGGTGAGCTTCTCGTAGCCCCGATGCATGTAACCCATGATGGGTTCGGCGCTGATCACCAGCTCGCCGTCGAGCCGGGCAACGATGCGTAGCGTTCCGTGGGTTGCCGGGTGTTGCGGGCCGATGTTGAGGGTCATGCCCTCGGTCTCGAGCTCGACATTCACGCGTGCATCAGCGGCTTGGGCGGCGATGTAGCGCAGTTGTTCGCTGTCGTTGATGTCGAGATCAGCAGTCACGTCGGTCATGGTCGTTTGCTCCGCTCACTCACCGAGTGTTCTCGCTGGGGCTCGCAACTCGCGGCACAGAGGTAGCTCATCATGCGTCTGCTCCGTCAGCGGCATCGGCTTCGTCGTCGGCTTCGCCGGGCATGGCTTCGACATCGACGATGCCGGGCCAGGGCTTGACTCGGCGGGCAACCAGTGGATAGTCCTTGCGCATAGGATTGCCCTCGAAACCGGTTGGCAGGTAGAGCACACGCTTGTCGGGGTGGCCAATGATGTCGATACCGAACATCTCCCACACCTCACGCTCGTGCCACGAAGCGCCTGCATACACCGGAATGAGCGACTCGATAGCCGGTGCTGCACCAGCCACGTCGCCGACGTCGGCCTTGATGGTCACACCAATGTGTTCTTCGGTCGAATACAACCGCATCATCATCTGGAATCGGGTGTCACCGCCGGCGATGCCAGTGGTCATCTCTTCGGGGGTGGCATCTTCTTTGCCGTGCACGACCCAGTCTTGTTCGGACTCCATCTCACGGCCATAGGGATTCGGCAGCCAGTCCATGGCGGAGATGAAGTCGAGCCAGGTCATACCGAGCTTGTTGCGAGCAAATAGCGCCGCGTCGACCCAGGAACTTGCCGCGATACGGATCCACAGGTCACTACCCGGGTTGATGTGCTGTTCGATGAACCCGTCGCCGAGCTCATCTGCGAATGCCTTGGCAATCGCTTCGCGGACCGTATCGGTCACCACTTCTTCTTCGACGACTTCTTCGGTGGTACTCATGAGTTCAGCCCCACGCTCGGCCTCGTGGTCATGCGATCTCGCCTCCGCCGACGACGACGAACTCTCGGTCGTTGCCCTTCCAGCGTTCTGCCGGGTCTTCGTTCTGGATCATCTCTTGCAACAGCACGATGCCCTCGAGCAATGCTTCTGGCCGTGGCGGGCAGCCCGGCACGTATACGTCGACAGGAATGATCTGGTCGACGCCCTTGGTGACCGAGTAGCTGTCCCAGTAGGGCCCGCCACAGTTGGCGCAGGAACCCATGGAGATCACATATTTGGGATCGGGCATTTGTTCATAGAGTCGCAGGATCGCGGGCGCCATTTTGTCAGTGACCGTGCCCGAAATGACCACCAGGTCGGCTTGGCGCGGACTCGCCGGGAACGGGATCACGCCCAGGCGCATGACGTCGTAGCGAGGTGAACCAAAAGCAGCGCCCATTTCGAGCGCGCAGCAGGCCAACCCCCACTGGTACACCCACAAGCTGTACTTGCGGCTGATGTTCAGCAGCTTGGTTATTGACTTCGGCATCTTGCCGCTGTCTACCAGACCCACGATCGCGCCCTTTCCAGATCGTTACCGACAGTCCGCAGAGCAGCCCGAGCGCAGCGAAGCTGCGATTGCGAAGAAATACCATGCATCGCTACAGCCATCGCAGCACACCCTTGCGCCATGCGTAAATCAGCCCCAGCAACAGAATGAAGATAAAAATGGCCATTTCGACGAGCCCGAACAAGCCGTAGGCCTCGAGGCGTGTCGCCCACGGGAAGATGAATACGGCTTCGACATCGAACATCACGAACAGCAACGCAAAGATGTAATAGCGAATGTTCGACTGGCCCCAACCGGTACCTACCGGATCCACGCCCGACTCGTAGTTGATGTACTTCTGCGCTTGCGGGCGCGTAGGACGAAGCAAAGAACCAATACCAAGCAGAGCGGACACCAGGACTACTGCGAGTAGCCCAAAGATGCCGACTGTCAGATAACTGCGCAAGAAGTCGGACACGGGTCCCGAGCCTAACCCTGCGCGCTAGGCCATCCAAGCTTCACGGCGCATTAGATGATGGCTTTTTCTCATGATTCGCGCCGGGCGGTTGTACTGGGCTCGGCGGACTGTCCGCGTTGCTTGTGATTTTTTGCGCAATAGCGGCTGGTAGGCCACTCGCACGGCTTGAGTCGGGCGGGTTCAGCGTCAATCCTGCACCAGTGTGGTGACCGGCAGATTGAACGCTCGCTCCATGCGGCTGGGGAAGTCGAGCTTCAACCAGCGCGAGATGCCCGGCGGCAATGTGGAGATGATGATCTCGTCGACGCTCGATCTGGCCAGAACCGAACGGGTCGCTGACATGGGGTCGCTGAGGATGACTTCACCGGTCACTGCATGGCCCAGTTCGGCGAGCGCCGCCTGAAAGGACTGCAATCGCTGTTCGCCTTCTTCGCGGGCTGCTTGTCGCGATTCGGAGACCATCGAATGAGCGCCCGGCCCAATGAGCCCAGTCGCAGGATCGGCATGGAGAACCGATGGGGCGATCTGTGGCACGACCACATGGAACTCGGCCGGTTCACCCGTGAGCGTGGAAGTGATCAGCTCGGTGAGCGGGGCGCTTGCGAGTGTCTGATTGGCCACGACCAGGAAGCGACGCACCTGAACCGATGTGCCTGCACCGTCGGTGCGACTGCGGTCGACCCGGAATTCCACTTGCAACTTGATGCGGAACAGCGGTTCCCCATTGGCCATCGTCAGGTCGTGTTCGAGCACGCGCGCCGAGCTGAGATCACGAATGGACTTGGCAGCTTCGGTCACGGCGTTCTGGGCGGCATCTTCCCAGGAACGAGTCGATGTGGCAACGATCTGAATGACCTTGTCGACTCGATCGGTGTTCATTCGCCGCTTTCGTGCTTGAAGGAAAGCCGGATCTTGGTGCGATAGCGCACCACGACACCATTTTCGATCAGCAGGTCCTGTTCTATGACCTCGGCGACTCGGAGATCTCGCAATGTCTTCGATGCTTCGGTCACGGCGGCTGCGGCTGCGCTCTCCCACGAATCCGGGCTAGTGCCAATCAACTCGATGACGTTGTAGACGCTGTCCATGAAGTCCCCTGAGCTCGTTGTAGACCGAGACCATAGAACAAAGCGCCGGGCGGCGGAGCCTCCACAAGGCTTTGCGGTTCACCGCGCAGCCCGCGGACGATGTCCTTTCCGGCTCATCATGATGGGAACCAAATCAACCGGACAGGACACTGCTCGTTATGTTGTCATCGTGCCAACCACCACCACCGGTCCCGAACCAGCCGACAACCATTCGTTGTTGCGGCGAGAAATTCGTGCCGTCCGAGAACCGTTCCGACTTCTCGCCGCCTGGTTCAAGCTGCGACGCGCCCCAGAGGGCTCACGCGCCGTAATGGTGCTGCCGGGCTTCTCCACCAGCGACTTGATCATGGGTCCGCTGCGCAGCTATCTGCGCAGTCGCGGTCACACGGTATGGGGATGGGATCTGGGCGTGAACCGTGGCGAGGTGAACGTCAACCTGCCACGAGTCATTGCGCAGGTCGAACGGCGCGTCGCTGAGAACAACGGCGAGCCGATCAGCATGGTTGGTTGGAGTCTTGGCGGCGTGTTCGCCCGTGAGGTCGCACGGGCACGTCCCGAACTCGTCGACCAGTTGGTCACATTGGCGTCGCCGGCAAGAAGTTACAGCCGCGCTGCTGGTGATCCTGGCGCCCCTCGCATCGAGACTCCCATCACGGCCTTCTATTCTAAAGCAGACGGCGTGGTGGGTTGGGAAGGCATGATCGACGAGTTGAACCCGAACCTGCAGATGATCGAAGTCGACTCGAGCCACCTCGGCATCACGCTGGATCCAACCGCATGGCTCGGTACCGCCCAAGTGCTTGCGGGTCGCAGCTAGCGGGTCACCGCCAGATGGTCACGGCCAGCGCTCTGGCTGCATAGCGGTCTTGCGTAGCGCGTCACGGCCGGAGGCGGCGTGGCTGGTCGTTGGCGGCGCGGAAATAGTCGGGCTTGCCGAGGGGCCAGTACTCGCCCCATACGTGCTCACCACCGGTGATCTCCAGATGGGTGCCGGTGATGAAGTCTGCGGCGGGGCTGGCGAGATAGGCCGCTCCTTGGGCGACGTCCCACACGTCGCCCAGGCGCCGCATGGGATTGTGCCCGAAGCTGGCCTTGGCCTCGTCGGGATAGGTCTGCAGTCCTTCACTGGCAACCACGCCCACGGCGATCGAGTTCACTCGGATGTCGTGGGGTGCCCACTCGACGGCGAGCGATCGGGTGAGCGCCACGCCACCCGCTCGGGCGGCTGCTGTGTGGGGGATCCCAACCGATGCGCGGCCTTGGATCGTCGAGATATTGATGATGTTGCCCGGTCGCTTGTCGGCGATCCAGCGACGCGCTGCTTCTTGCATCATGTACCAGGTGCCGTACAGGTTGGTTTCGACAACCGCCGCCCATCCCTTGGGGGTGATGTCCACGGCCTCCGCAGAGAATTGGCCGCCAGCGTTGTTGATCACATGATCGATCTGGCCAAAGGCCGAAGCTGCATGGTCGACGGTGGCGGCCACCGCGTCGCTGTCTCGCACCGTCATGGCAACGGTTTCACATGCAACGCCGATGGTTTCCAGGTTGCCGGCCAGGCGATCGAGAGATTCTGGTGTGCGACCGGTTGCCACGATCGCGGCACCCAGGCGCCCGAAGAGAACCGACATGGCGGTGCCGATGCCACCTGCGGCGCCGGTGATCAGCACCACCTGATCGGCAAAAAGTTGGTCGTGGTACACGAGCGGCAACGCACACAGTTCGCCAAACGAGTGACTGTGATAGGGATCTCGTTCTTTCATGGAGCCACCCTCGCGCGAAGATGGCTCATGAACGAAACGCCTGTCACTATCGACACCGGGACGGCCTACGGCATGGCGCCGCCAACGTTCGCCGCCGACCTAGTCGAGGTCGAGGCGGGCACGCCCACGGGTGAAATGCTGCGTCGTTATTGGCATCCGTTCGCGATCGCTGCTGATGCCACCGATACGCCGAAGCAAGTGCGAATTCTGGGCGAGGACCTGATCTTGTTCCGCAATGGCAAGGGCGAGCCCGGGCTCGTGTATCCCCGGTGCTGCCACCGCGGTACCACGTTGTATTACGGGAAGGTCGAAGCCGACGGCATCCGCTGCTGCTATCACGGTTGGTTGTTCGACACACAGGGCAACTGCCTGGACATGCCCGTCGAGACCGATGGCGGCATACGGAAAGATCGCTACCGCCAGCCGTGGTACCCGGTGCACGACTACCACGGCATGTTGTTTGCGTATCTCGGTCCACCCCGGCACAAACCGCCCTTTCCCACCTATGACATCTTCGACGACGTGCCCGATGGGTGGCACATCGTGGCCGACGACAACAACATCGGGCTCGAAGGTGATCCCACGCCGTGCAACTGGTTTCAGACGCACGAGAACGTGATGGATCCGTTTCACGTGTTCGTGCTGCATGCCGGCTTCTCGGGTAATCAATTCGTGACCGAGATGGCCGCGCTCCCCGAGGTCAGTTGGCACTTCACCGACATGGGCGTGAAGTCACACCAGGATCGCGTGCTCGACGACGGCCGTTTCTTTCACCGCGTCACCGAAGTGGTGATGCCCAACGTCCGCATCGTCGCCACACCCTTTGTCGAGGTGACAGGGCCGGCGACATCGGTCGCGTGGACGCTGCCGATCTCGCGTACCGAGACCAAGATCTTCACCTTGGTCAAGCGCCCGCTGGATGCATCGCAACCTCGGGCGCTGTACGACGGCAAACGTTGGACCGAGCTCACCGAGCAAGAACATCAGCGCTTTCCCGGCGACTACGAAGCGCAGGTTGGCCAAGGCGCGGTGACGGCTCACAACGAGGAACACCTGGCCGGGTCGGATCGAGGGGTGGCCATGTTCCGACATGCCTTTCGCAAACAGCTGAAGGCCATGGCCGCTGGTGGTGCTCCCGTGAGCACCGAGCGCTACGCAGTACGTGCCGGCAACTACATCGGCATCAGAGAAGACGTGATCGATCTGGGCTGACGACCAACCCTGCACCACCCTGCACCACGAGCTCATACCGACAAATGACCTATTCCGGGAATTTGTGCTCAGGCCGTGGTGGACGAGGCCGATGGAGCAACATGGCCGATCGCAGGCGCGCTCTGCCGCTTCGCAAACAACTCCAGCCCATTGCCCCGTTGCTCGTTGCCTGGGCGGTCGCAGGCACCGTTGTCGCTATCGCCGGCGCGCAGCGCTCCATCCCGGTACAAACGTTGTTTCTCGACCCTCAGGCGATCGGTGACGCACCGTGGTATGCGGGATTGTTGTCGAACGTCGGCATCCTCTGCTGGACCGTCGCCGTGGTTGCGGCCGCATGTGGCGGCTGGGTAGCGGCACAGACCAACCGGCCGTCGGCGGCCACCTTTCTTCGGAGCGGTGCGCTTGCGACCGCAATACTGCTCATCGACGATCTGTTGCTGCTGCATTCGACTGGGCTACCGCGGCTGATCGGGACCCCGAAGCTCGTCAACATCGCGTTTGTCATCGCACCAAGCGTGCTGTGGGCCGTGACCCAGCGCAACGAAATTCTGCGGACCCGGCGCACGATCCTGTTCGCAGCGGTCCTGGCGCTGGCGGTGTCGGTCGTGGCCGACCGGCTTGTTCGGGACGCATCCTCGGGACCCATCATCGAAGACGGCGCCAAGCTCTTCGGCATCGTGGCCTGGATGCTGTACTTCGTGCTGACAAGTCGCGATATCGCTCGGTCCACCATCAACACCGCTCTGCTGTCCGATCGTGCTGAAACTGCTTCGCCCCGACCCGATGAACAGCTCGCCTCGAGGATCCACACGCCAGCCGCGTGAGTGCTCGCCGCAAGCGCAATTGTTGGTCGACCGTTAATGGATGCGCCCCACCCAGAGGGTTGCGGCATACTGGACACCTTGGGTCTCCTCTCGGTCCGGCATCGGCCGCTGACCATCTCTCTGCTCGCGGTAACGGCGCTCATCTCCTACGCCAATCTGTCGGTCTCGGCCGGACTACCGGCTATTGGTGACGACCTCGGCAATGTCGCGCTTCTGCCATGGGTGATCACCGTCGAGTTGCTGGCGGCAGCCATTGCGGTACTGGGCATCGGGCCCGTCGTGGACAGTCGCGGTGTTCGCAGCGTCTTTCGCATCGCCATGATTGCCTTCGTCGCTGCGTCTACTGCGTGTGCGATCGCCCCCAGCATGGAAGCACTCGTGCTGTGTCGTATTGCGCAGGGCATTGCCGCCGGCGGTGTGCTCGGCAGCGCCGTTTCGACCATCGGATTGGCCTACGAAGAGTCGCTGCGCCCCAAGGCCTACGCAGCGATTTCGGCGGTGTGGGGCGTGATGGGCATCGGCGGACCAGCCGTGGCCGCCGTGGTGATCAGCGTGTTCGGCTGGCGGTCGTTGTTTCTCGTCTCGGTGCCGGTCGGAGCCATTGCGACCGCTATTGGTTGGAACCATCTGCCGGGGCCACGGGCCGAGAACGTGGCCGAACGCACCTTTGATCGGCGCGGCTTGGCAATGGTCGCGCTCGTGACCACAGGGCTGTTGTTGGCGGCGTCTCTCGGCTCGATCTGGGCGTGGCCCTGGCTGGCCTTCGCTGCCGGAACAGCAGTCATCTATGTTCGCCACGCTCGCAACGACCTCGATCCCGTCGTGCGGCTGGACCATCTGACGTCGGTGCGCTGGCGCTACATGCACATCACGTCGACCATGGCCGTAGCCGGCGGAACCGGAGCAACTGCGTTCTTGCCGGTGTATCTGCGAGGGGCGCGTGGCGCCACCGAGGGCCAAGCAGCGTTCTCGGTGCTGTTTCTCGTGATCGGCTGGTCGACAGCCGCCTTCGTCGCCAGCAAAGCGCAAGAGAAATTCCATGCCGCTCTCGTGGTACAAGCCGGGTCGATGATGCTGGCGACAGCAACCTCGGCGGCAGCGCTGTCGGTGGCATTCCGGGTACCGATCCCGATCCTGCTCGCCAGCCTGTTCTTCATGGGTTCGGGAATCGGCACCATCACCACTGGTGGACTCACGTTGTTGCAGGGCCGAGCGTCGGCCAGCGAGATGGGCCGGGTCACCTCGGCGCACCAGTTTCTTCGATCACTCGGCTTTGCCTACGGCGCTGCAGTCGGCGGCGCCGTCCTGTTCTTCGTGGTGTCGTTGCAGATCGGCGACGTCGAGGCCATTCGCGACCTGCTCGGCGGCGACGACACCCTCCTGAACGATGGCGCGATCGCAGCATTGCAAGACGGATTCTTCTGGGCCCTGGCAGCCAATGGCGTATTCACCTTGATCGCATTGGTGTCGGCTTTTCGATTGGTTCGGAGCCGGGACCAGTTCCCCGCTCCCGACTTGGTAGTCAACTCGGCGACCCGTCCAACGTCGAGAGATGCCGCTGTCGCATCTCAAAGTGCTCGACCTGACCCTGGCTCGCGAAAGGAGTAACGACGCCGACGTTGGGTCGAGGGCTGAGAGTCACCAATTTCAAGAGTTCAGTGCACTTGTCGATGAGGTGCTTGCGGAGTCCCGGTTCACGCAGAAGAACGACCATGAACGTGGTTGCCCGGTCCCGGGTCCTGTGGGGTGAAGAGGATCAGGTCCACGGCTTCTACCAAGTCGCTGGGGCAATCATGATCGTCGTCGTCGCCATAGCCAACACTGGCTTACTCAGGCGGCGAAGGCGGCGAGCAGCGTCCAATAGAGGTTCCCCATCCGTACACCTTGTGTCGTCGCTATGACTGTCCGTTTGGGGATCCCCTATCGTTACACAATCATGAGGGTTGGCGTGTCGTTAAGCTCGGCCCGATATGGGGCCATGTAGCGTGAACTCGCTAAGCGGTTTCAAGCAGACTGATCCAAAGGTTGAGGTGAGATCGGACATGGTTTGATCCTTGTGCCCATCTGTCGGCGTGGCCATGGTTGACCATTCTTTGGTAGGTGGAATGGCCTGCGTCTGCTTGTTGTCTGAGGTGCCAAGCGCAAGGACTACGAACTGACACCGCTCGGTGCACGCTACCTCGCCCGCATCAGAGCTGAACTCCTCGACCAGTGACCGCCGCCGGGTGGGAGCCCAGCCGACTCGACTGACCGCTCACCGCGGCGGGTGCCTGGGCCAAAGGTGCAGTTAGCGCGCTGGCCTGGCATGGCGGCCGATCAAATGCCCGCCACTGCAACATTTGGGTGACCGGCCGCCAACTTGGTCAGATCTTCCGGGTCGTGTGTCAGTACGATGCCGCCGCCTAATCGAATCGCCGTGGCGACAACCAACGCATCAATGGCAAGTTCGCTACCGGCCCCCACTGAGGCGAGAAGGTGGCCCGCGATTCGGGCGATTCGGGCGCCTGTGGTGATGACTTGTGCGAATCCCTGAGCTATGACGCGATCTACCGGTTCGTCGAAACCGGGACCGCGATAGAGCTCGACGAGCACCGCTGTCGGAATTCGAACCGGAGCATTGCGGACATGAGCGCTGCGCATGGCGGCGCGAACCTGGTTGTGGCGGTCGCCGTTTCGTTCTGGCCGTGCCAGCGCGGAGACAGCTTCGGAGTCGAGAACTAGGACGGCCACGCTGCGTTGAACTTCTCGACGAGATCGGGCGAGACGACACCGAACTCAGCGTCTAGTTCATTCAAGAACTCATCGAGTAGATCACGCTCGAGTTCGTGTTCTACTGCACGAGCAACGAAGCCGCTCAGACCGCGATCTCCGACCCTTCGCTCAACACGCGTCGCCAATCGCTCCTCGACACTCACCGACCACTTCTTCACTGCCATCTCCAAATCCTACCGGGGTAGGAATGCTCCGTCAAACACATCCTGTGGATTCGCTTAGGCCCTCCCATGCTGTCCGATAGGGGTTCCCCATCCGTACGCGCTGTAGTGGTGGCCGGTTCGACGGTGGCGCAACGATCTTGGCGTCTCATATAGGTGGTACGAATAGTTTCTCAATGAGCCGGGGCTATCCGTTACAGTCGATTCTTGATGGTTGGGGTCAAGATCGGGTATGCGCGGTGCTCGACTGATGAGCAGGATTTGACGGCTCAACGCGCTGCTTTGGTGGATCTGGGCGTGAGTGAGAAGCGGATCTATCTCGATCATGGCCTCACTGGCACGAACCGCAAACGGCCGGGACTTGATCAGGCGCTGGCTGCGGTTCGCAGTGGCGACACGCTTGTGGTTCCCAAGCTTGATCGTCTTGCTCGCTCGGTGCCTGATGCGCGTGACATCGGCGACTCGCTCGCTGAGCGAGGCGTGTCGCTGGCGTTGGGCTCCCAGATCTATGACCCGAATGATCCGATGGGAAAGATGTTCTTCAACGTCTTGGCGACCTTCGCTGAGTTCGAGGTCGACCTGCTCCGGATGCGAACACGCGAAGGCATGGCAGTCGCTCGAGCGAAAGGGAAGTTGAAGGGTCGCCAACCGAAGCTGTCGACCAAACAGCAATCAGAGCTGAAGAAGATGCACAAAGCTGGCAACCACTCGATCACAGACCTGGCGGAGATCTTCGACGTGTTACGACCAACCGTGTACCGAACGCTTAACCGCATGGCTTGACGTACCCCAGCAGCACAACCGTGCTTCATGGCAGTGTCTGATCATTGACCAAATGATCCTGCGAGGTAAGCCATGGCCGACGAACTGTTCTCACTCAGTGAACGAAACTCTTTGGACGGCGTTCCCGACCAGGTCGACCTGACAGCCTTCTGGCTAAGCGAACACGACTGGGCGGATGTTGTTGGGTGGCGATGCACCGATCCCGGTCGAATCGCTGCGGGTATTCAGATCGGCTCACTACGATCGCTCGGGTTCATCCCAGCTGATTTGAGCACCGTGCCGGTCGAGGCGGTTCAGGTTGTTGCGAACTAACTCGGCCTTGACGCTGGGGTGCTCGGTGAGTACATGCCGCCGGACAGGACGCTTCGAAATCACATTGCTGGTGTTGAACGACATCTCGGGTTCAGGCGATGTGATCACGGAGATCTCAAAGCTGCGCAGGACTGGCTCGTGCAGCGGGCGATGGAACACGATCGGCCGATCACCCTGTACGGCGTTCTGTGTGACCACCTTCGAGCCGAGCGGCTCGTGCGGCCTGCGTTGAGCACGATCGAGCGCCTGATCGCTGGCGCCCGTCAAGTGGCCTACGAAGAGACATGGACGAAACTGCGCCCGGAGTCGTCTGCCGAGCAGCTTGGCGAGATCGATGCGCTACTTGATTTCGATGCGACTCTTGGAGCCACGCCGCTAGTTTGGTTGTGCCAACAAGCCGCAGCACCGGTGCCCGACATGGTGCGTGACCAAGTGGTCAAGCTCGAACGGCTCCGTCAGCTTGGGATAGCCAAGGGCACGGTGGCAGCTCTGCCAGCGAATCGTGTCCGTCATCTTGCGCAACTGGGAAAGCGCCACACGCCGCAGGCGCTGCGCCGGCTCCAACCCGAGCGGCGCTACCAGATCGTGGCGTGCACACTTGCTGATCTCACGACGTCGGTTACCGATGAGGTCCTTGAGCTGTTCGACTCCGCTCTCGGCACCACGGACCGCCGAGCCAGAACCGCGCTCGAACGACGCCGCAAAGCCAAGACGGCTGCCACTCGTTCGATCGTGGCTCACTTCGAACAGATCGGAGCGATCGTGATGAATGCCGAGATCTCCGATACCGATCTCCGATACCGGATTCTCGATGCCGTCGGTGCCGAGGAATTGCGCACCGCGGTGGAAGAGTCCGCAGACATCCTTGTTCCTGAAAGCCTGCGTCATCTTGATGAGCTCAAGGCCCGCTACAGCCAGCTTCGCCAGCACGCTCCGCATGTGATTGCCGCCTTTGACTTCATTGCTGACCAGCCCGATAGCGCAGTCGTGGAGGCGCTTCGCACCCTCAAACACCTGAACAACAACGGTCTACGGCGAGTCCCAGAGGCCACAGCGACAGCGTTCGTCCCAAGAATGTGGCGCAGCCATCTGACCGACAGCGAGGGTCGCATCGATCGCAAGACCTGGGAGATCTCGCTACTACTTGAGGCACGTGGCGCCCTTCGAGGAGCGAACCTGTGGGTCGAGGACAGCCGCAAATTCGCAAACCCACGCAACTACCTCCTCGACGGCCAAGCTCTAGACCAATACCAAGAACACAACCCGTCACCAACGGCACCGACCGCAGGCGAACAACTTCAACGTCTTGGTGCCCAACTCGGCACAGCCATCGAAGCCCTTGACCAGACACTGGCCGATGGTGGCGCCATCCGGGTCGAAGACGACCGGCTCGTGGTCGGCCCGCTCCCAGGAGAAGACAGCAACCAAGATCGAGCACTCCGTCAACAAGTCACCGCAGCGCTACCCGAGATCAGTCTGATCGAACTGCTCGTCGAGGTGAACAGCTGGTGCGGGTTCCTCGACCAGCTCACCCACGCTGGCACTCCGCCCGGCTCCTAGCCACAATCATGGTCAACGGCTGCAACCTCGGCATCGCCGAACCGCTGGTTGTCGCCATCACCATCGCAGTCGCAGCGACGCTGGCCAGTTTCGGCTTGCCTTCACGCACAAGCCCAAACGAGCCTTGCCCCGACGGATATACCTGCCGAACTCAAGGCGCGTATATCTCTGTCACCAAGTCAGGCCTTGCTAGCAGTGCAGCGAACGTGGTCACGCTACCGGGCGGTCCCCGCTCGCCTGGGAGCGAACTCGTCACCGCGCTTAGCCAAGCCGACACTCGACTTGGCAGCGCCCGCCTTAGCTCCTTCGATCTGCTTTCCACATCTACCTGCCCGGCGGAACTGGACCCCTTCCTGCCGTATGAGGCCTCTGCATTTCTGCGAACTGGGATAGTCGACACTCTGGTCGAGGCCTGTTTCCTGAGCGACGACTACGAAGAGGGCCGCACCGCCTTCATGGAGAAGCGCACGCCCACCTTCCAAGGCAGGTAGGAGCGGCTATCGCCACTCGAGCACGACAAAGGCCCCCAGACCATTCGGGTCACAAAGAGCTTCGGCTTCGCCGATCGCGCTACGAGCAGCCATCGCTTGCAGGTCGCCTATGTGCGCTCGTTCGGTCCAGGTCTGGCGGGCAGCTTCGACTCGGTCGAGAAGGCCGTGCCGATGCAACCAGTCGGCTTGTGTGGATTTGTGCGTCGCCAGCGGAAGCTGGTCGACTGGCACGTCGTGGGTGATATCGCATGACCCGATGTGCGCCAGCGGATCGTTGCCTCGCTGGTGCCCAGCGTACGTTCGCAGCCAGCCCTCCTGCCCGCGCTCTGCCAGCTCGGCTGTCGTGGCCGCGTAGTCGAACACCAGCACCCGCTCACTCTTTGAGCGAGCTACTGCGACCCACTCGGCTGCCTCGGCCGCAACCGGCACTCGGCTGCCAACTGCTACGTGGGGAGCCAGCGACGTGAGATGATCGAGTGACGGCTCGGGTTCAGCGGTGAACAATGCGAGCTGGTCAAGACGAAGTCCGACCCGAACATCTGCCCAACCACCCTCGACGCGTTCGGCGATGCGAAAGGCCAGGTTGTCCAACAGCTCGTTCGCCAACACGATGTGCTGGCGTTGCGTCGGGAGTTCTTTCGATGACCGCCAGTTCTCGGTGGGAAGTGATCGGTGTGTGCCTCGCATGGAGGCGGACCGTTCGACGAGTGTGTAGTTCAGTGCCGCAAAACATGCTGGTGCCGCCCGGTTGATTCCCCGGAACAGCGTGCCCACACCCGCGCCGACTTCGGCCACCAGGAACGGCGCAGGGCGCCCGAGTTCGTTCCATTGTGCGTCGAGCCAGTCGGCAACGATGGCGGCGAACAATGGTCCGACTTCAACGCTCGTGATGAAGTCGCCTCGGCGGCCCCCGGCCTGTCCCTGCCCGGCATAGAAGCCGTATTCGGGGTCGTATAGGGCTCGCTCGACGAACGCGCTGAACAACAGCGGCCCGGCCTCGACGATCTCCGAGACCAGACGTTCGCTCAGGTCAGCCAGCGGCGGTCTCGCGGACGAGTTCTGGAATTGCGTCGCCTACGAGGTCGACGAGCAGATCGGCGTAGATGCCGAAGAACACGGTGAACACCACGGTGAGTCCAATGGTCAATGCAGCAGTCCAGGGGATCGGCTCGGTGCCGGTGACCGCGCCCTCGGCTTCATCGCCGGTGTTGTACATGGTCAACACGATGCGCAGATACAGATAGGCGGCAATGACTGCCGAGACCATGGCGATGATGGCGAGCAGGTAGTTTTCCGAGTCGATCGATGCCCCGATCACGAAGAATTTGCCCAGGAAGCCGGTCGTGAAGGGAACGCCGGCTTGGGCCAACAGCAGAACCGTGAATGCAAAGGCCAGGATTGGTTTGCGTGCTGCCAGGCCTTTGTAGTCGGCCAGCGAGTGGGAGGCATCACCCTTGGGCGATGCCACCGAGATCACCGCGAAGCTACCGATGACGATGAAGGTATACGCCGCCAGGTAATACAACGCCGCATTCAGCCCGTCGTCGGTCGCCGTCTCGACGCCGACCAGGATGAATCCGGCATGGCTGATCGACGAATAAGCCAGCATGCGCTTGACGTTGTCTTGCACGACACCGACAACGGCGCCATAGATCATCGACAGGACCGCCAGCGCGAAGATCATCGGTGCCCAATCGTCGGACAGCGCACCAGCCAGTTCTTCGGTGTTGAGCGTGATGCTGAACACGCGCAGCAGGCCGGCGAATCCGGCAACCTTTACCGCCGACGCCATGAACGAAACGGTAGGGCTGGGGGCACCGTCGTAGACATCGGGTGTCCACGCATGGAAGGGCACGGCCGCAATCTTGAACGCCAAGCCAACCAGTAGGAATGCCATGGCGCCATACATCAGTCCGGTGTCGCCGTTGGCAACCAGCGTGACCGACCATTCGCTTATCTGGACCAGGTTGGTGCTGCCGGTCGCCCCGTACATCAGGGCAATGCCGTACAGCAGGAAGGCCGACGCAAAGGCACCGAGTACGAAGTACTTGATTCCCGCCTCTTGTGATTCGGCCCGCCGCACATGGCTTGCGGCCAAGATGTACACCGCAATCGACAGGACCTCGAGGCCCAGGAACAGCACGATCAGGTCGTTTGCGCCGGCCATGACCATGCCACCAGCAGCCGACAACATGAGCAGCACGAAGAACTCGGCGGAGTTGATCTCTTCTCGTTCGAGATAGTCGTGCGCAAACAACGCCGTCAACGTGACCGCGGCTGCGATCAAAATGGTCACCAGCATCGAGAATCCGTCGACGCTGTACGCACTGGCGAGCGTGGAGAAGCCCGCGACGGGGTCGCCGCTCACGCGTCCCCACTGGATCGCCGCCGCAACAATGGTGCCGATACCGGCAAGTACTGCCACGATCGACGGGGTGCGGCGGGGCGCAATGTGCGAGGTCAATGACCAGACCGTCAGGAAGAAGATCGGTACACCCGCCATGACGAGCAGGGGCGAGAGGCCCGCCCAATCGACATCGGGGAAGACGAAGTCGTCGGGCGCCGTTTGGATCTGTTGCATCAAGAGGTTCACTTGTCGCCCTCGGCTCCGCTGGCGGCTTCCTTGATCTCGTTGACTTCTCGGACTTGGTCCCAGCCCTCGCCTTGTCGGTCTTCGTTGACCGGCTCTTCGAAGCCGTCCACGTTGTCTTCGATGTGTGCAACCAAGGCGTCGACCGATGGCTCCATGCGGTCGATGACGGGTTTGGGGTAGATACCCATGAACACGATGGCCGCAATGAACGGCACCATGATCGCCATCTCGCGAAGGTTCAGGTCTTTGGTGTCGGCGTTCTCTTCGCTGACTGGTCCATGAAACACCCGTTGGTAGGCCCACAGCAGATAGAGCGAGGCGAGAATCACGCCGGTGGTGGCAACGACGGCCCACCATCGATGCGCCACGAACGCACCCAGCAGGATCAAGAATTCACCCACGAACCCATTCAGACCGGGAAGACCGATCGAGCTCAACATGACCAGCGTGAAGACGCCTGCCATGACCGGCGCGACCTTCTGCAGGCCACCGAGCTTGGCGATCTCGCGGGTGTGACGTCGCTCGTAGATCCAGCCGACCAGCAAGAACAAGGCCCCGGTCGAGACACCGTGGTTCACCATCTGGAGCAGACCGCCGGTGATACCTTCGCTGTTCAGCGAGAACGTGCCCAGCACGATGAACCCCAGGTGGGCAATCGACGAATACGCAACCAGCCGTTTGAGATCTTTCTGCATGGTGGCCACGATGGCGCCGTAGACGATGCCGATCACACCCAGAGTCAGGAACACCGGCGCAAAGTACTGCGACGGCTCGGGGAATAGATACAGACCGAAACGCAGGTAGCCGTAGGTGCCGAGCTTGAGCATGACACCGGCCAGGATCACCGAGCCGGCAGTGGGTGCCTCGGTGTGGGCATCGGGCAGCCAGGTGTGCAACGGGAAGATCGGGACCTTCACGGCGAACGCAACGGCGAAGCCCAGGAAGATCCAGCGAGCGGCGGTGGTGCCGATCGCATCGGATGCAGCCAGGACGCGAATGTCGAACGTCGGGCCGGTGTCGGTGCCCCGGGCATGCAACCACACCAGGCTGAGCATCGCCACCAGCATGAACGCCGAGCCGAGCATGGTGTAGATGAAGAACTTCATGGCTGCGTACTGGCGGTTGCCGTGGCCCCAGTTGGCGACCAGGAAGTACATCGGCACCAGCACGATCTCGAAGAACACGAAGAACATGAACACGTCGAGCGCCACGAATACACCCAGGCAGCCGGTCTGCAAGACCAGCAACCAGGCGTAATACGACTTCGGGCTGTGCTCGGGAATGACCGCGAAGATCGTGATCGGGAACAGCAGCACGGTCAGCACGATGAGCCATAGCGAGATGCCGTCGACGCCGGCAAGCCAGCTGATACCCAACGACTCGATCCACGACTGATCGCTCGTGAATTGGAACAGATCGCCGGGCGCTGCGGTCTGGGCTGCGCTGTCGAACTCGAAGTTCCACAGCAGATACATGCCGAGCGCCGCCGTCATCACCGTGGTGATGAGCGCGATCGCCCGAGCCGAGTCGCCGCGTGCAGTCGATGGCGTAAGTGCAACTGCGGCTGCGCCCAGGACCGGCAGCACGACCAAGACGGGCAGCAACGGAAAGCCGACGTTTGCGGCAAGAACAGTAGACATCATGCGCCCACGACCAAGAAGTAGATCATTACACCAACTGCACCGATGCCGATGAGGGCGGCATAGCTACGCACGAGTCCGTTTTGTAGTTTTCTCAGGATGCCGCCGTCGATCTGGATGAGTTTGCCCACGCCATTCACGGTGCCGTCGACCACGGTGGCGTCGAACTCGGCCATGGCATCGAAGCTCTTCTCGCCCGGGCCACCCATGAAACTCGTTACGGCGTTGTCGTAGCCCCATCCCTGAGCCAGGATCGGCGGCGACTCGGGCCCGGTGCCGCCACCTTTGTCGAAGTACAGCTTCCAGGCAGCCGCGATACCCATCAGTGCACCGAGCGTGGCAATGATCGCCACGATCCACTTGGTGCCACCGCTTGGCAAATCGTGGAAGATGTTGTCCTTGCCCTCGAAGAAGAACGACGGCTCGAGCCAGTGTTCGAGAAAGTGCAGGTCCTTGGTGAAGGGCAGGTTCAGCCCGCCGGCAACCAGAGCAGCGCCCGCTAGGGCCACCAGCGGAAACGTCATTGTCCACGGTGATTCGTGGGGATGACGCAGTGGCAGCTCTTCGTCGGACTCGATGAATGCCTCGCCGGTGACTTCGTCGCGCCATCGGGGGGCACCGAAGAAGGTCAACGCCACCAGGCGGGTCATGTAGAAAGCGGTGAGTATCGCGGCGATCAGCAGGAGTACGAATAGGACCTTGTTGGCAAAGATGTCGCCGTTCGCATAGATACTGACCAGGATTTCGTCTTTGGACCAGAATCCGGAGAACGGGGGTACGCCGGCGATGGCCAGCCAACCAACGATGAACGTGCCGGCGGTGATCGGCATGAGTTTGGCCAGGCCGCCGTAGCGCTTCATGTTCTGGTCGTCGTTCATGCCGTGGATGACCGAACCCGAGCCCAGGAACATGAGTGCCTTGAAGAATGCGTGGGTGATCATGTGAAACAGCGCGGCTACATACGCGCCGGTGCCGACGGCCACCACCATGAAGCCGAGCTGGCTGACCGTGGAATAGGCCAGCACCTTCTTGATGTCGTCTTGGGCAATGGCGATGGTGGCCGCGAAGAGGGCAGTGAACAGTCCAACCCAGGCAATCAGGCTCGGTGCCCAGTCGTGGGCGGCCGCCAGGATCGGGTTGATCCGCGATAGCAGGTAGACACCCGACGTGACCATGGTGGCGGCGTGAATCAGGGCCGACACCGGCGTGGGGCCGGCCATGGCGTCGGGCAGCCAGAGATAGAGCGGAAATTGCGCCGACTTGCCTGCGGCACCCACGAACAACAACAGCGCAATGGCGGTGGCGGTGCTCTGTGCGATGGGTGCTCCGGAGAACATCTCGCCGTATTCGATCGAACCGTAGGCGAAGAACGCCAGGAACGTGGCCAGCATGAAACCGAAGTCACCCACGCGGTTGGTAACGAATGCCTTCTTGCCGGCGCTGGCGTTTGCTTCGTCGGTGAACCAGAACGAGATCAGGAAGTAGGAGCAGGCGCCCACACCTTCCCAGCCCAAGAAGGTCAGCAACAAGTTGTCGCCGAGCACCAGCATGAGCATGGCGAAGGCGAACAGGTTGAGGTACACGAAGAACTTGGAGAAGTTGGCGTCGCCGTGCATGTAGCCGATCGAATACAGATGAATGAGCGTGGCTACGCCGGTGATGAACAGGATCATGGTGACCGACAGCGGATCGGCCAGTAGGCCGATGTCCACGCTGAAGTCGCCGGCGACGACCCAATCGAACAGTTTGACCTGCACGATTCGTTCGCCGCTTTCGCCGTCGAGCCCGACCATGCCGACGAACACCATGACCGCGGCGGCAAACGAGCCGCCCATGGCAGCAGTGGCTACCCAGCCGGCAACGGGTTCACCCAGGCGGCGGCCGATCAACATCAGGGTGATGAAGCCGAGAAGGGGGAAGAGTGGCACGAGCCACACCAGCTCGACGAGTTGCATGGTTGCAAGGTTCACAGTTGCTGGGTTCACGTCAGCCTCGGAGGACCGACAGGTCGTCGGCAGTTGCTTCGTTGCGGCGTCGCATGATCGCCACGATGATGGCCAGGCCGATCACCACTTCGGCTGCGGCCACGACCAGCACGAAGAACACGGATAGTTCGCCGCCGAGGTCGTTCAGGTCATTGCCGAACGTGACGAATGTGAGGTTGACTGCGTTGAGCATGAGCTCGACACACATGAACATGATGAGCGGGTTACGACGCACCAGCAGGCCGGTTGCACCCAAGGCGAACAGGATCGCCGCCAGTACCAGGTACCAGGTCGAGGTCAACTCCATCAGGTGTCCCCCAACGTTTCCAGCGCGTCGAGTTCGGGTACCGGACCCGCGTTGCGATCAGGGATCGTTGGCAGCGGCGCCAACTCTCCCTTGGGCTTGCGGGCCAGCAATACGGCGCCGACCACGGCGATCGTGAGCAGCAGCGCAGTGACCTCGAACGCAAAGACATAGTCGGTGAACAGCGAGCGGCCGAGCTGGTCGATATTGGGAGCGTCTTCGGTGCCATCGACCTGGTCGTCGCCCAGGGCTTCGGTGGCCGAAGTCGTGGTTCCCGTGATCGAATCGACCTTTTCTGCGGTCACCGACTCTTGCCCGGTGGCTGCGTTGCCGCTGACAGAGAAGATGAAGAACACCGATAACGCCAGGATCGCGATACCGATACCGACTGCGATGAGACGTTGGCCGGCGATGGGCTCGACCGAAAGATTCTCCGCCTTGTCAACGCCCAGCAGCATGATCACGAACAAAAAGAGGACCACGATGGCGCCGGCATAGACGATTACCTGAACTGCGGCGAGGAACTGTGCGTCTTGGTTGACGAACAGCACCGCGACGGCGAACAGCGACAACACCAGCGACAGCGCGGAGTGAACCGGGTGCCTGAACAAGATCAGCCCGAGCGCGCCAATGATTGCCAGTGCACCGGCAATGAGGAATACGACGAGTTCCACTAGTGGTGGCCTCCTGCTGCGTCGGCGGCGGCGGCGATTTCGGCATCGAATTCGATATCGCCGTGGGTATCGGCGAGATCAGCGGTTTGCCCGGCCTCTGGGGCACGAACGCCGTAGCCAAGTTCGCCTGACCATGCGACTTTGCCCACGTATTCGGCGGCGCCACTGGGCGAGGTCGCTCGCATCCAAGCAGAGGTGTGCTCGTCTTCGCCTGGGCGCCAATCTTCCCAGGGAAGATGCTTCGGCTGGCCATCGTCGCCGACGACTAGTTCTTCTTTGGTGTAGATGGCGTCGTAACGGTTCGTGAACGAGAACTCGAACATCTTGGATTCGGTGATGGCCTGGGTTGGGCATGCCTCGACGCAGAGGTCACAGTGAATGCAGCGCAGATAGTTGATCTCATAGACGAAGCCGTAGCGCTCGCCCGGCGACACCGGATCATCGATTGGATTGTCAGCGCCGCGCACGTAGATGCAATTCGCGGGGCAGACACCGGCGCACAGTTCGCAGCCGATGCACTTTTCCATACCGTCTTCGTAACGATTCAGTACATGGCGACCGTGCATACGCACGGGTTTGGCCCGCTTTTCGTCGTCGAAGCGGCCGCCTTTGTAGTCACCGGTGACGCGTTCGTCGAAGAGCTTGCCAAACGTCATCTTGAAGCCTTCTAGGCCTTCGAACAGTCCCATTACAGATCCCAGCCCATCAGTCGAATCCTTCTCCGGCAAGTTGTTTGCGTTTACCGTTCTGCACGGCAGCGTTCAGAAGCAGTCCCATGAGCATGAGGCCGCCAAACGCTATCGAGGCCACCACGAATCGGTTCCAACCCTCGATCACACCAATGTCGAGGGCGACCAATGCAACGATCCAGCCGAGTGACAGCGGAATCAGGAGCTTCCAGCCCAAGTCCATCAGCTGGTCATAGCGGAAGCGAGGCAGCGCGGCGCGGAACCAGATGAACGTGAAGCAGAAGGCCACGACCTTGAGCAAGAACCAAAGGATGCCCCACGCCCAGCCGATGCTCTCGAGGAAGAAGATCGGGCCGTCAGGGCCGCCGAAGAACAGGGTGACCATCAGCGCGGACCAGGTGATCACATTCATGTATTCACCCAGGAAGAACAGGGCGAATCGGATCGACGAGTACTCGGTATGGAAACCGCCGACGATCTCCTGCTCGGCCTCGACGAGATCGAACGGTGGACGATTGAGCTCTGCGGTGCTGGCGATCAAGAACACGATGAATGGGATGAAGCCGGTGATCCACAGGTTCCAGTTCCAACCGTCGGCTTGACCGGCGACGATGTCATGGGTGGAAAGCGTGCCCGACTTGACCAACACCGCCACCAAAGCCAACCCGAGTGCGGCTTCGTAGGACACCATCTGGGCGGATGCTCGGACCGAGCCGAACAGCGGATACTTCGAGCCCGATGACCAACCGGCGAGCATGATGCCGTAGACCGCAAGCGACGACAGTGCCAGAACAAGCAAGATACCAATCGGCGGGTCGGCGATCTGGAGTTGGGTGGTGTTTCCCCACCAGGTGACCTTGCCGTCGGCGTTGTCGAAGTCCCCGCCGATGGGCACCACGGTGAAAATCAGAAAAGCAGGGACGAGCGTGAGATAGGGCGCCAAGCGGAAAATGATTGGATCGCCGCGGCCTTCGCTGGGCAACAAGTCCTCTTTGAAGAACAGCTTGATTCCATCGGCCAGGGTCTGCAGCAAGCCGAACGGGCCAGCAATGGTGGGCCCCATGCGGTTGGTCATGTCAGCGTGCAACTTGCGTTCGAACCAGATCATCAGCATGACGCTGACCATGAGCATCGCAAAGGCCACGCCGACTTTGAGGGCGACGATCAAGACTTCTTCGAGGCCTACGCCGCCAACGAAGAGCGGGTCTACTGCGAGCGGGAGCGTCATACGGTTTCGATCCTGATATCGGTGACGAGCTCGTTCATGTCGATGAGCGAACGCACGTCCAGGCCTGCATGATTATGGGCCACGGCGACGATGCCCGAAGCGATGCTGTCGTCGACCAGTACCGGACCTTCGACCGATGCTCTCTGTGAGCTCAGACGAACTGTTACGCCGGTGACAACGCCGAGCTTTGCGGCCTCGGCAGTGTTTATTCGAATGGCCCCAGGAGCGCTGAGGTCGGCGATCGAAGGACACATGGTCGTTTGGGTTCCGCCGTCGTACATGGTGCGGTCGATCACCAAGCGGTACGAGTAACTGTCGACGACGGGTGCAGCTGCAGCTTCGCCTCGGTCGGTCCAGGCCGGACCGCCAGAGAGAAGCACTCCATCGATCGCGGCCTCGATGGCCGCCGCATCGGCCGCTGCGTGCAACTCGGAAACCGAGGCAATCTCGTTGGTGATCTCGGTGACCGAAGTGAAACCCATGTCGCCGCCCAGACGCATAGCCAGCTCGGCCGCGATCATCCAGTCGGCTCGGGCGGTTCCCGGAGGGGTGACCTTTTTGTGCACCGGCGAGATGCGACCTTCGAGGTTGGTGTGGCTGCCGTCGACCTCGCCGAACCCCGAGGCAGGAAGCACGATGTCGGCACCGAGCGCAGCCGAAGCGTTAATGAATAGGTCGACAGCAACCACCAAGTCAGCCCGGGCGAGGGCGGATTGGGCGAGCTCGGGATCAGGGAAATCGGTGAGCGGATCGGCCCCCAGCAGAAACAGCACGGCGATCTTGCCGGCGGCCGCATCGGAAAGAATGGCGCGGGTGTTGCGTCCGGCCTTGGCGGGGACCGAACCCCACGTGGCCTGGAGCGCTGCCGATGCCGTGGTCGTGCGACCGGGGAGCATTCCGGGTGCCAAGCCGAGGTCGATTGCACCATGGACATTGGCCCGCCGAAGTGTGGGCAAGAAGGCGACCTTGTCGACTTTGGCAAACGTATTGATGGCATCGACGGTCAGCGATTCGTTCTCGGCCAGAGATGTGCGACCGCAGACAACGGCGACCGACTCGGCGCTGGCAAAAGCCGCCGACGCGTCGGCGAGTTCGTCGCCGCCGGAACCGGTCACGAGCGCGGCGGCCACCGAAGCGATCTCGCCGGGCTGTACCCGCACCGAATGGGCGGCGTATTTGGTCAGGCCGGTCTGGTTGGGGGTCAGCTCGATCAGGGTGGCGCCGTCGTGCACCACCGCGTGGCGCAGTCGCAGGTACAGCGTTCCGAGTTCTTCTTTGGGGTCGCCGCTCATCAGCACGATGGTGCCGCCCGGTGCGCAGGCTTCGGCGATCGTGGTGCGTGGCATCGATGCCACGACGTCGGCGGGTAGCCCGTCGCCCAGTTGGGCATCGATGCTGTCGGTGCCGATGACTGCTTTGGCGAAACGGGCCCAGGCGTATTGACCCTCGTTCGTCAATTGAGCGCCACCAATGACGGCGACCGATTCGGGCCCGGCATTGTTGTTGGCGTCTTCGAGCGCTTCGACCACCCGCTGAAGCGGCACGGCCCAGGTGGTGGCAACCAGTTCGTTGCCAGCGTCGTCGACGTTGCCCAGGCCATCGCCACGCATCAGTGGTGCGGTGAGCCGCTGTTCACTCATGGTGGCTTCGAAGCTGAAGCGATCACGATCGGCCAGCCAACCCCAGTTGGTGGCGTCGGAGTCGACGCCCAGGTAGCGCAGGACCTCGTTGCGAGAGGACTGGATGGTGATGCGGTCGCCCATGGCGTTGGGGTAGGTGGACCCGACCTCGGACAGGTCCCATGGCCGCGCCTTGAATCGGTATGGCTTGGCGGTCAGTGCACCGACCGGGCAGATCTGCACGGTGTTGCCACTGAAGTACGAGGCAAACGGGTCGTCGGGAAAGGTGTTGACCTGCGTTTGATTGCCGCGATCCATGAAATGGATCAATGGATCTCCAGCAACCTCGTCGGCGAAGCGGGTGCAGCGATCACACAAGATGCAGCGTTCGCGGTCGAGGTAGACCGTGTCGCTGATCGGGATGGGCTTTTCAAAATGGCGTTTCTCTTCGACGAAGCGGCTCTCGCCGGGGCCGTAGGACATGGTCTGGTCCTGCAGCGGGCACTCGCCACCCTTGTCACAGACCGGACAGTCGAGCGGGTGGTTGATGAGCAGCAGTTCCAAGACGCCGTCTTGGGCTTTCTTGACCATTTCGGTTTCGGTCTCGACGACCATGCCGTCGCTGACAGTGAGCATGCACGACGGCTGCAATCCCGGGCCGCGACCGGTGTCGACTTCGATCAGGCACATGCGGCACATGCCCACTGCCGTCATGCGAGGGTGGTAGCAGAACCTGGGCACATAGACGCCGGCGTCCTCGCATGCGTCGATCAGGTTGCGACCCTCGGGGGCGTAGAACAGCTGGCCGTTCAGGGTGAAGGGCACACCGGGTGGTGGTGGCTCTTCGACGACTTCTTCGGCCAGGGTCTCATTGGATTCGGTTGTGTCGGTCATGCGGAACCCACCGGAATCACTCGGCGATCAGAAAGGGTGATGTAGTCCTCGAACTCGCTGCGAAAGCGATCGATCGACGACGCTATCGGCGATACTGCCGATGGGCCAAGAGGGCAGATCGTGGTTTGCTTTGGTGGCCATGCAATACCGGGGCTGATGTTCTCGCTGACTTCGAGCAGCAGCGCCAAATCGCTCGGCCTCCCTTCGCCAGCAATGATGCGACTCAGGATTCGCTCGAGCCAGGTGGTGCCTTCGCGACACGGTGTGCATTTGCCGCAGCTCTCGCGAGCGAAGAAACGCACCAGGTTGTGACACGCCTTGACCATGTCGGTGTCCTCGTCCATGACCACAATGGCGCCCGATCCGAGCATGGACCCCGCCTGGTCGACGGCGACTTTCTCCAGCGGTAGATCGAGGTGTTCTTCGAAAAACCACGGGGCGGACGCGCCGCCTGGAACGAAGCCCTTGAGCTTCTTGCCTGCGCGCACACCGCCGGCGTAGTCGCTGCCCTCGATGATGTCGCGGAACGTGGTGGTTCCGAACTCGACCTCGAATACGCCGGGGTTGTTCACATGCCCTGAGACGGCGAATACCCGGGTCCCCTTGGAGTTCTCGGCACCCATTGCGGCGTACGCCTCGGCGCCATTCTCGACGATCCAAGGCAGGTTGGCCAGCGTCTCGACATTGTTCACGATCGTCGGCTGGCCATACAGACCAACTGCGGCCGGGAAGAACGGGGGCTTGAGCCGCGGCATCCCGCGGTTGCCTTCGAGGCTTTCGATCAGTGCTGTTTCCTCGCCCACGATGTAGGCGCCTGCACCCCAGTGGAGCACGATGTCGACGCTGAAGTCGGTGCCCAGGATGTTCTTGCCTACATAGCCAGCTTTGTAGGCGTCGTTGAGCGCCGCCGCCACCCGTTCCTGGGCATGAGCCATCTCGCCCCGGATATACAGGAAACACTGGGTCAAGCCAACGGCGTAACACGCCAGCAGGCAGCCTTCGATGATTTGGTGAGGGTCGCGCTCGAGCAGCTGGCGATCCTTGTACGTGCCTGGTTCGGATTCGTCGCCGTTGACGACCAGGTAGCGAGGCCACACGCCGGGTGGGCAGAAGCCCCACTTGACGCCGGCGGGGAAGCCAGCGCCGCCGCGACCCAGAACGCTCGCACCTCGGACCTCGTTGTGGACCTCTTCGGGCGTCATGTCGAGCGCTTTGCGCAGCGCAACATAGCCGCCCGTCTCCAGGTATGTCTCGAGCTTGTGCGCTTCAAGGTTGTCGAAGCGGCTGGTGACAATTTTTTCGACCGGCACTACTCTGCACCTTCTTCGACTGCGGGTTTGGGCCACCAGGCTGGTGGGTCATTACTCTCGACCATGGCGTTGCCCGCTGCTTTGTCTTCGGGAATGTGTTGGCGGACCAGGGCCAACGTGCCGTGCTTGGGCACGTTCACCGAACCGTCGCGAATGCCGTTGACCAAGGCATCGAAGCCCTGGTTACTGACCTTGTTCATGTAGCGATAGTTGACTTGCAGGCAAGGCGCTTCGGTACACGCCGCGATGCACTCGACACCTTCGATGCTGATGCCATCGCCGGTCACGGTTCCTTGGCGAACGCCCAGTGACTGTTCGGCATGATGTATCAGGTCGTCGGCGCCCATCAGGTGGCAGGAAATGCCGTGGCAGATGTTGATGCGATAGTCACCAACCGGTTCGAGCTTGAACATCTCGTAGAACGTGCACGTGCCCATGACCTCGGCGGGTGTCAGATCGAGCAACTCGGCCAGATGTTCCATGGCCTCATTGGAAACGAAGCCATCTTGCTCTTGGGCCAGGTGCAACAAAGGAATCAGCGCACTCTTGGGCCGCGGATATCGACCGATCAGCTCTGCGGCAATACGAAGGTTGTTGTCGTTCAAGCGTGCCATTATCGGTCGACTTCCCCCAGCACTGGATCAACGGAAGAAATTATGGCGACCACGTCGGCGACGATGGCGTCTTGCATCATGTGGGGCATGGTCTGCAGGTTCACGAAACTGGGGGCACGGATGTGCATGCGATAGGGGTGGGCGCCGCCGTCGCTGACCATGTAGCAACCGAGCTCGCCACGGGGTGATTCGATGCCCACATAGACCTCACCCTCGGGGACCTTGAAGCCCTCGGTGAAGATCTTGAAGTGGTGGATCAGCGCTTCCATGGACTCGTCGATACGGGCACGCGGCGGCGGTGTGACCTTCTTGTCCTGCAGGCGGTAGTCGCCGGTCGGCATCTTCTCCATGCACTGCTGCACGATCTTGATGGACTCGCGAGCTTCGTTCAGTCGCACGGCGTATCGGTCGAAACAGTCGCCGTAGGTGCCGACGATGACGTCGAAGTCGACCTCGTCGTAGTTCAGGTAGGGCATGTCGCGGCGGAGGTCCCAGGCATAGCCGGAGCCACGAAGGATGGGGCCGGTCACGCCCAAAGCCAGGCATTCCTCGACATTGATGGCACCAACGCCCTGAAGGCGTTCACGAAAAATCGGCTGGCCGGTCAACAGGTCGTCGAACTCGTCGATCAGCGGAGGCAGCAGGTCGAGCAGGCCGGCAATGTCGTCGCGCCAACCATCGTGGAGGTCCACTGCTACCCCACCGGGGCGGATGTAGTTGTGGTTCATTCGCAGGCCGGTGATTTTCTCGAGTATTCGCAGTGTTTCTTCGCGCAACCGATTGCCGTAGAGCATCATCGATACTGCGCCGACATCCATGCCATTGGTGGCCTGGAACAGCATGTGCGAGGAGATGCGGTTCAGCTCGCACATCATGGTGCGGATCCATTGGGCACGTGGTGGGACCTCTATACCCAACAGTTCTTCGGTCGCCAGCGAGAAAACCAGTTCGTTGAACAACGGCGAGGCATAGTCCATACGGGTGACATTGGTGCCGCCCTGCAGGTACGAGAGTTGCTCGCCGGTCTTTTCCATACCGGTGTGGAGATAGCCGATCACCGGCTTGGAACGCAGGACTTGTTCGCCCTGCATCTCCAACACCAAGCGAAGCACGCCGTGGGTGGACGGATGCACCGGACCCATGTTGACGATCATCGGTTCGTCGTTCATGGGATCGACGTCGAGTGTTTCGACCATGGCGGCATCGGCTTCGCTGATGCGAATCACTGCGCTGTCGTCGCCGCGGCGAAAGACTCGCTCGGCCAATGCTCTGGCGTCACGGTCAGCGGAAGCAGATTGTTCAAGAAGCGTCATTGGCAACCTCAGACGGTTGGAAGAAAGATGATCAGCGGGGCGCGGCTGCGCCCTTGAACTGCACGGGTACCGAGCCGACCCGAAAGTCTTTGCGCAAAGGGTGCCCGTCCCAGTCATGTGGCATCAGAATGCGGGTGGGGTCGGGGTGGTTGTCGAAGACGACACCGAACATGTCGAATGCTTCGCGTTCCATGGCTTCGACGCCAGGAAACAAGTCGAACAGTGTGGGCACGACTGGATCTGACTCGGGGACCTGCAGCCGCAGCCGGGCTCGACGCACCGGCGTGTGTGCAATCAGGTTCACCACGACCTCGAATCGTTCGGCGATGACACCTGCCGGCAGTGAGCGACCACCATGTGTCAGATAGTCGACTCCGCACAGGTCGATGACCGACACGTATCCGTCGGCCTTCATGGCCCTGACCGTGTCGACGTACTGATCGATGCTCGGGTGCAGAACGACTTGACCGGCGCCCGCGGAGAGAGGCACGTCGTAGAGGGTGGCGTGTTCGGCTGGTGCAGCAGCCTCGGACGCTCCGGCGTCTGGGTCCTCGTCGCTCTCGGAGCCTTGGCCCATGGCTTCCGGGCTCATCGGCTGAGCACGATTTGGGTATCGGTCTGACCGTCACGCTGTTCGACCACGATGCCGGCACCGGCACCTGTGGCGTCGCGGCGCTTCAGCAGTTCGCCGGTTTCGATCTGCTTGTGGAGTGTCACGATGGCGTGCAGGAGCGTCTCGGGACCAGGCGGGCACCCGGGTGCGTAGACATCGACGGGCACGACTTGGTCGACACCTTGGACCAGGGCGTAGTTGTTGAACATGCCACCGGTGGATGCGCAGACACCCATCGAGATGACCCACTTGGGTTCCATCATCTGGTCATAGATCTGGCGCAGAGCTGGTGCCATCTTCTGACTGACGCGGCCGGCAACGATCATGACGTCGGACTGGCGAGGCGATGCTCGGAATGTTTCCATGCCGAAGCGAGCCAAGTCGTAGTGGGAGCCACCCGTCGCCATCATCTCGATAGCGCAGCATGCCAGGCCAAAGGTTGCCGGCCACAGGCTTCGAGACCGACTCCAGCTGACAAGATCCTCGATCTTGCCCGTCAGGAAGTTGTGCTCGAGACCGCCCATGCCAGATTGTTTGACATCGTCGACTATCCCCATCAGGCGACCTCTCGTTCGATCTCTTCGATGGTCCTGGCATTTTCCTGGCCATGCTCTCGACCCTTGGTGCCGACCCGGCGAATGGTCGAGTTGGCCGTGCGGGTGCTGCTCACCTGGCTGACGGGCCGCGCCACTTGCTTGACTGGTCCCCATTCGAGTGCCCCATTGCTTATCAGGTACACAAAGGACTCGAAGACGGCAAACGAAAAGATGCCGATGGCGACCAGCCCGAACGTGCCGAGAAACTCGAACACCATGGCGTACGGATACAAGAATATGACTTCGATGTCGAACACGATGAAGATCATGGCAACCAGGAAGAACTTGACGGGAAACCGCACCGGGTTCTGAGTATCGGCACCACTAACGCCACATTCGTAGGGCGCGCTCTTGGGCGGCGTAGACCGGTTCGGTGCCAGTAGTCGCGATGCGATCAGGCTGAGCAGCGCGAAAAGCACACCCAACACGAACAACATGACAACGGGAAGATATTGGCCCAGCATCGTTCGCTTCTCTCCCTACGTTTGGTTGGTCATGGTCAGGAGTCGAGACCCTTTTGACGCAGACCCAGATCTCGCCAGTGCAGCACCAAGCAGGTGAGCAGAAACAAGATGAGCGACACGATGGTGAACAGGCCTGGGATCACGCGCAGGTTGCCCAGGTCGCGAACCATCACCACGGCATAGGTCGGCTCGCTGGGATTGATCTCGGGAACCGGCGGTGGTTTGGCCGGGTCGGCGATCTTCTCGAGCGTCTGTTGCACATTGACCACGGTGTAATTGGGCGGATTCGTGATCTGCACCGCGGTGCTGACCTTGTGCGAGATCCTGTCCCACAGACCCGAACCGTCGCGCTTGTCCTTACCGCCTTCTTGGAAGGCGTCGAGCACCAAGAAGTCGCCGTCAGGGAAGAGATCCTCGCGCAGGAAAGCATCGGCGGTCGCAGCGGCCTCGCCGGATTCCGATGTCGACTGCAATGTCCAGTCGGAGAGGCGCAGCAGGCCCGACTCTTCGGCCCATTCTTCGACCGTTGGCGCGAGACCTTCGAGCTGGCTCAGAGAAATCTGATCTATGCGCAACATGGCGTTACTGATGTCTTCGTCGACCTTGGCCTGCAGCGCCGCCCCTTGCAGGAAGCGGGGGTCGTCGGGTCCAAGTGCGTTGTTGCCGTCGATCGCGATGGCTTCGATCTCTGCGATACGAGCGGCGATTTGCGCATCGAACAATTCATCTTGTTGGCTTCGGGTGAGTTGACCCAAGATCTCAGCCGCATCGTCGCCCTCGGCGCCGAACAGGTCTGAAGCCAGCGCCTCGAATCGCCCTTCTGGCGTCTGCGGGTTGATGATGTCTTGGGCGTAGAGGTTTCGCAACTCGCCGGTGTAAACCATAAGTACGTCTATGGCGCGGGGCGTGCACAATGCCCAAATCGGGTCAGAGGCATCGAGCGAGACGTTGCCAACCCCATTGGCGGGAGGGAAATGATCGGTGTCGTTGAAACAGTTGCCATCGGGTAGTTCGTTGACCTCGCCGATGAAGGCCTCTTGCAGGCCTTCGCGCTCGGCGCCGGGAGCATCGATGAAAACGTCTTGTACCTGCCAGCTCGGCAGCGACCCCGCCCAGCCAATGCCGTAGATCCACCAGAAGATGCCCATGACGAACATCCAACCCCAGAAACCGGCCAGCGCAATGAGCGAACCCAAGCGCGTGCCCGTGTTCGTTACGAGCAGCAACCAGACGGAGCCGCCCAAGATGGCCATGCCCAGCGCAACGGTGAGCAGACCACGGATTTCTGGGTCCCAGCCGAGTCCGGCGACCAGCTCGGTCATACCGATTAGTGCAGTGCCGATCATGAGTCGAGCGACCTTTCGTAAGCCACAATGGCTTCGATCTGTGACTGTGACAGCATGCCGTCGCGGGGAATCGCTTCGCCGTCGTTGGCTTCGAGCGAGATCACGTTCGTGCCGTCACAGTGACCCGTGATGCGGTCGAGTTGAATACGGGGAACGACACCAACGGCATCGCTCTCGGCCCAGCAGCCGCCAAAGCCGGGCATCTGGCCGCCGCCATCGCCCTGGCCGTAGGCACCGTAGGCAACGCCATTTTCACTACCGGTGATGATGAAGTCGACCATCTCTTCGGAGGTCTCGAATTGGTCGCGCACACCAATCAGGCTGGGGCCAAAGCCACCGCCACCGTTCTGAATGGGTTCGATCAACGAGTTGTCGGGGAAGTCGTTGGCGTTCCAGCTGTAGCCGGCGCTGTGACATCGGGCGCACCCGTAGGCACCACCGGCAGCCGGGTTGTTGAACAGCAGCTCACCCAGCAGGATTTCGTCGTCGATCGAGGCGTCCAGGAGTTCGTCGGCGACCATGTCGAGTCGGTCTTCGAGGGACGTCTTGGCCGACGTGAGAACAGCAATGTCTTGCGCGACGCCGTCGGCCGCCTCAGAACCGGATTCCATCTCTGCCAGATCGTCCTCGAGGTCATGGATCTGGTCTTCGAGGCGGAGTTGGTCGGCATAGACATCGGGGTTGTCCTGGCGAGCCTTGAACAGAGCAGCGCCAGGAAGTCCCGATGCGACACCCTGAGCAATCTCTTCAGAGGATTGCTGCTCAGCAGCTAGGTAAGCAATGATTCTGTCGAGCTGTAGGTCTGTGAGCGGGCCACCACCAGGGGCACCCCATGCCGGCATGGGCGAATTCGAACGGCCATAGTTCAAGATGTACTTGAGTTCGTCGTAGGTGAACCGGTCGAGTACCGCCGCCAAAGACGGCGCCGTCCACTGGACCTGCTCGATGAACACGCCGTTGGTGTCGACCAGGCTGAAGTCGGCGGCGACGCCACCGTCGCCATTGGCCGAACCATGACATTGCGCACAGTTGGCCTCGTACAGATCATGGCCCTGGGCCACGGCCTGGGTGTCGGTGAAGTCGACGAGACCTTCGTGTCGGCCCGGCTCGCCCAACCAGTACAGCGGCAGCGCCAGCGCAATGATCGTGAGCGTGATGAGACCGCCCGTCAGGGAGAGGTCGAGACGTTTGGTTTCCATCTCCTCATCGGACATGGCTTCTTTTCGGTTTGCTGCGAGCTCGATTTCGGCGCCGGTCTCTTTGCGACCTTCGAGCCAGTTGAACAGCCAATACACGGCCATCGCCAGCAGGACGATGCCCGCTATGACGTAGCCGATTTGGCGCTGTGTCGATGCAGCGATCACAGGATTATCCATGGGTTTTGTTCGGTACTTCTCTCTCGATCAATGTTGCGGCGTCACTAGTGCGATGCTTCGCCGATGCAGTTTGGCCCCTCGGCCTCCTGACCAGTGGTATTCGTGCCAATTGCTGGCCCCTGAATGACTTCGGCAGTTTTCACGATCAGCTCGCCATTGGAAGTGACTTCCATGCCAAAGCGATCCATACCGCGGGGTGCGGGACCGCCGCGCTTCTCGCCTACTCGGTTGTACTTCGAACCATGGCACGGGCATTCGAACCATTGCGATGTCGCACAGCTCGGTACTCGACAGCCCAAGTGGGGGCACTTTTGGAACAGCGCAATGACGCCTGCTTCCATACCGGCAAGCTCACTGTCGGAGTACACCGCTCGAGCACGCTCGATGGCGCCGGCGGGATACTCGGTGATCCACGCGCGGCCTTCGGGGCGGTACAGGAAGCCGCCGTTGTCGCGAATTGCCTGAACGATGTCGGTGACCTTTCCCATGTTCAGCGGCGCACCAAAACCGGTGATGAACGGCGGCCACAGGAATGCGAGCAGGCTGCCGCCGAAGCCGGCCAGACCCAGCGTGAAACTACCAATGATCGATCGGTTCAGGAACTGGCGCCGAGCAACACCGGTCTGCTCGGGATCGGGTGCGACCCACTCGGTGAGTTCTGACGACGCCGCCGGAACAACGGCTTGGCCTTCTCGGCGAGCCAGTGCTGCGGAACGTTCGATCTCTTTGCCGGTCGATGTGGTCACGAGTTCGCCGTCGGCGTTGTCCATGGAGACGGCGGTTTCGGTGATGGTCACCGACCCGCGGTCACGCGACAAGGTCTCTCGTGACAGCCGTCCGGTGGCCGAATCCGCGTCGCGGTTGCGAAGCGTGGCAACGACGGTGATCGCACCAAGCACCAGAAGTGCGGCAATTACGATCAGGGCGATGGTCATGGCTGGCCTTTCTTGAACAAAGGTTGGGGGGTGTACAGCAAGTAGATCAGCTCCGACTTAAAGCTCGAAGAACAATCCGGCTTCCCAGGGGAAGACGAAGTTGAAGCCAGGTCCTCGGAAGAACGAACCAATCATGGTCAATACCGCCCAGAACATGAGGTGCACCGTCATGATCGAGATGGCGAACTTGCGCTTCTCGGGCTTGTTCGACGGGTTCTTGTCGAGGTAGGGCGCCAAGATCAGCAGAATCAGAGCAAAACCCGGCAGCGTCACGCCGGCGACCATGGGGTGGAACATCGTGAGAAGTTCCTGCAGGCCCAAGAAGTACCACGGCGCTTTCGATGGGTTCGGCGTGGCATTGAAGTCGGCCAGCTCGAGCAAGGGTGCATTCACGAAGATCGAGAAGATCAGCAGAAATGCAGTGACGGCAAGCGCGGCCACGAATTCGACCACCAGCAGGTGAGGCCACACATGGACCTTGTCGACCGGTGCGGACTTGACGTCCTGAATGGAACCGGACTTGACCACGGTGAGCAGGCGCTGGGTGTGACCGCCGGGACCGGTTGGTGCGTTGGGTGCAGCCGTGGCCACGGCGCCACCTGCGGTCGCTGCTGCGGCGGCCGGAGCGGCGGTTTCGACCGCGGTTCCGGCAGACGCGCTGCGTGCCGCCTTGGCTCGATCCAGTAAGTGCTGGGGAATCTTGGATGCGGCTGCTGCCTGTTCGGGGGTCTGCTCGACGGCATCGCCACCGCCTGCGGCTGTGCCACTCGCAGCGGCGTCGCCCGCCGATGCTGCGGCCCGCTCTTTGGCTTCCTTTGCTCGTTTGAGAAGGTGCTCGGGGATCTCAGTCATGGGTTAGTCCTTTCCCTTAGAGCGGTCCACTGATGCCGCCGTCCTTGCGGACACGCCAGAAGTGGATAGCCATCATGATCACGGTTACGAACGGCAGGAGCAGCACGTGCAGCACATACCAGCGCAGCAGGGTGTCGCTACCGATTTCGACGCCACCCAACAGTACGAATCTGACTTGGTTACCAAAGACCGGCGTGAAGCCCATCATGTTGGTTCCCACAGTCACCGCCCACAGCGCCAACTGGTCCCAGGGCAACAGGTAACCGGTGAAGGACAACAGCAGGGTGAGCGTGAGCAAGATCACGCCGATGACCCAGTTGAACTCACGGGGCGACTTGTACGCACCGTGGTAGAAGACCCGGGCCATGTGCAGGAACACCGAAAGTACCATCAGGTGGGCGCCCCATCGGTGCATATTTCTCACCAGCAGGCCGAAGGTGACCGCCGAACGCAGTGTTTCCATGTCGGCATAGGCCGCAGACGCCGTGGGGCGATAGAAGAACATCAAGAAGATCCCGGTCACAGTGAGCAGGATGAACAGGAAGAAGCTCAGGCCACCCAGGCACAGCGTGTAGCTGACCTTGACGGCATGGCGCTTCACCTTTACCGGGTGCAGGTGGTAGAGCACCGAGTTCATGATCACGTAGCTGCGGTTACGGGGGCTGTCGGTGTAGCCCTTGCGAAAGATCGAGCCGGGGCGGAATATCGAATTCCACGCTTGTGAACTCTGCGTTTTGTCAGCTAGGTCGCTAACGGCTGCTTTGACCTGCTCTGACGATGGCGGTTTAGGTGCCACTCGCTTGGTCTCCTGTCAGTACTGGTGAATCGGGGCGGTGATGATGGTGGGAACTGGGTTGACGAGCCATGCCCATGGTAAGCGGGGCGGAATCAGGCAAGACGCATGCCGTAGCCGTAGCCGTGGGTGCTGGTGCGTTGGTGGGTATCCCCCGCGGCGCCGGCATCGCCGAGTTTGCCCAGGATGATGACGCCGGTGGGACAACGATCCACACACAGCGCACAGCGGGTGCAGACGTCGTCGTCGATCGTAAAAATGACGTGGTCGTTGGGGTCTTCGCCCGGTTGCTCGGTGCCGATGGCGTCGTCGATGGCGTCGGGGGTGACCATGTGGATGCACTTCCACGGGCAGATGTCGACGCAGCCCTCACACGTGATGCACTCGCTCTGGTCGATGTGGATGAACTGCTTGGGCTTAACGGCTTGGGACAACCAGGCGGCGTCGACTTCTTGCAGCACATAGTCGGTTCGAAACTCCGGCAGTGGCGGATTGGCATCGGGTACAGCCACTAGACACCCGCCTTCTCGGTGACCTTGTCGGCGGCTTTGACGATCGGGCGGCCGTAACGGCTCTGCGACTCGAGTTCGGCAGTCTTCACGGTGTCGCCGCGCTTCTGCCACATCACGAACACCGCCACATTGGCGACCAGGCCAACGCCGTACACGGCCACCGCAATCAGGTCTTTGAGCGTGGCATAGCTGAGGTCGAACGGGAGCGCCCACTCGAGGATGCCCTGGCTGGAGTCCCACGGGAGCCGGAAGCCGATGATGAAGGCGTCGGAGCGCCAGTTGAGCTCGGCTTCGGCGAAGGTCAGCCATTGGTGGGGAACGGTGCCATAGATCCAGAAGAGGATGAAGAACACGTAGGTGGCGCCGAGCATGGCTTCGCCCCAGGTGGTCACCTGGTCGGTGGGACGGCGCTTCATGACCCAGAAGACCGGGATCAACGACAGCAGGGCAACGATCCAGGATACGACGAACGCCACGTTCAGATAGGGCGCCTGCAACGTGTCGTTGGTGAGGCCAACCCAGACGGCGATCAGTGCAAACAGGCCGATGGTGGTGCCCAGCAGGACCGCCCAGAACTTGGTTATTGCACCGTCGATGTAGCGTTTCACAGTCCCTCGAAACTCCGTGGATAGCTTGGCCGGTGGTTGAACCGAATGCCGCTCGTGAACATTCTCACAAGCGAAGTGTACAAAGCGCGGACCCACGCGGACGAGTCCACGGAACCTGTCTATCAGTGACACTTCCCACACACCAAGTATTTGGCGGGTTTTGTTGCAGAAATTTGGCAAGAAATTTCGTGTTTGTGCCCCGGAGAGTTGTTGCTTGTTCGCCGTGTCGGTCTACAGTCGGAGTCGGCGCGAAAACGCGCCTTGTTTTGACGTTTCAGATGTCATCAACTTGACGCAGTTGGAGCCACGTTGACCGAAATTCCAGAGCATCTGCTCAAACGTTCTCGAGACGCCAAGAAAGCCCTTGGTCTCGACGTGCCCGCCGAGGGCGGCGCTGCTCCGACCGAGGCGCCCGCCCAATCGGCCAACGCTCCTGCGGTCGCTTCTGCTCCCCGCGCAGGCGCGCCGGTGCCCATTCCCGCCACCGAGCCTCCTCCGCCCGAGCCCCCCAAGTCCGAATGGGTCGCTACTGCCGAGAGTCGCAAGAAGATCCCGTATTGGGTCATGCCGGTGCTGTTGTTTCTGCCGATCTGGTTGATCATGTACGTGGGCACCCTCGAAGACGTGACCCGCGAAGAAGGCGTCCTCTTCGAGGGCGGCGAGGTCTACGCCGAAAATTGTGCAACCTGTCATGGTGGCGCTGGCGGCGGCGGCATCGGCCCTGCATTCACCAATGGCACCATCATCGAGACCTTCTCGCTGCTCGAATCGCAGATTGCCTGGGTGGTTCATGGCACCCAGGGATACGCAGACGCAGGTTTGGACTCCTACGGCGACAACAACACGCCACTGGGCGCAAGCGGGGCCAACATGCCGGCGTTCGGTGCCGATCTCACGGTCGAAGAACTCGTCACTTCGGTGCTCTATGAACGCATCGAACTCGGCGGATACAACGAGGAACTAGAACTCGCCGAGCGGCTCTACGACAAAATCGAATCAGGCGAACTCGAGCTCGGCGAACATTTCGAAGAGGGTCCCGACGGCGATTTCGAGGCCGAGATCGTCGAAATGTTTGCCCAGGTACGCGAAGAGCTGAACACCATCGAAGGCGATCTTGCGTCGGGCGCCGGCGCCGGCTCTGGCTAACACACCGATGCAATTGCAAGGCCGCACTGCCGGGCTGATTCATTCACCGATCGGCGAGGCCTTCGCCTTGCTCGCGGCCCATACGCCGAAGCGGTCACTACTCAACCTGTCTCAAGCTGCGCCGAGTTTTGCGCCGGCGCGGGTCGTGGCGGATCGCGTCGCCGAGATCGCCTATGACGAAGCGGGCGCTCGCTATGTGCCTCAACAAGGGCTGGCAGGGCTACGCGATGCGCTGGCAGCAGAGTTGACGGCGCTGTACCCAGGTCATGTCGATGCGGACCAGGTTCTGATCACCGCCGGGTGCAACCAGGCGTTCTGTGTGATTGCATCGGCCATGACGAACCCGGGCGACAACGTGATCGTGGCCCTCCCCTACTACTTCAACCACGACATGTGGCTCGAAGTCGAAGGCGTCGAGCGCCGCTACCTCGCGCCGGGCCTCGATATGGCGCCGACGGTGGCCGATGCCGCCGACCTGATCGACGATCGCACCCGGGGCATCGTGTTGGTCTCGCCCGGCAACCCGAGCGGCGTCACGCTGAGCCCGGAGCTGCTCGGAGACTTCTACGACCTGTGTGCCCATCGAGGAATCAGCCTGATTCTCGACGAGACGTATCGTTCGTATCGAGGCACCGATGAACCGGCGCACGACCTCTATACGCGGCCCGGCTGGTCCGATCATCTGGTCACGCTGCACAGTTTCTCGAAGGATCTGGCCATTCCCGGATATCGCGTCGGCGCCGTCGTTGCATCACCCGCTTTGCTGGCCGAGGCAATGAAGCTCGTCGACTGCGTTGCGATCTGTGCGCCCCGCATCGGCCAAGAGGCCGCTCTTGCCGGGCTGGCGCACGCCGCTGACTGGCGAGCCGAGCAAGCGGCTCGTATCGGAGAGCGACACCATCAATTTCTCTCGGCGATGGCCACGTCGCCCGGCGGCCACGAGTTGGTCAGCAGCGGCGCCTACTTCGGCTGGGTGCGCCATCCACACCAGGGGCGTGATTCGCTCCAGGTCGTGGCCGATCTGTTGGCCCAGAAGGACATTTTGGTCATTCCCGGCACGGCGTTCACTCCTGATGATCAGGGAATGCTGCGTATGAGCTTTGCCAACCTGAGCGCTCCGGAAATCGGAGAATTGGCTCGCCGCTTGTCTGAGTGAACTTGTTTTAGCCAGCCATGGGTGGGCGGCGTTTCGCCTCTTGGGCAGCACGCACGATCGCCTTGCGGTGAGGAAACATCGGCGCATAGCCGGCAGCGGCGCGTTCTTCGTCGTTCTCGCCGCCCCACATGCCATGTTCTCGCCCGGCACGACCCGCGAGCTTGCACATCTCCTTGACACTGCACTGATTGCAGTACGACCGGGCAGTGGCTTCGCGCTTTTCACGACGCACCCGACGTTCGCCTGGCGGCGAAAAAAACAGCTGTGTCCGGCCACTGCAGGGAAACGAGCGCTCGGTGCTGTACAGACCGGCAAGCACATCGCCGGATTCCGCCGCCACCGTCAAGGCGGCCGCCTCTGCTGCCGAGCGTGCCTGCCCTTCGTGGCGACCCAGCTCGCAGGGAAGTGCATCGGAGTATGACGTGTCAGCGGTGTCGAACATGGTCCTTATGGTCCTTGAAGAGCAATCCCGCGAGATCACGGGGCCACTCGGATTAGTAGGGGGGACGGGAGATGCGTTCAGCACTCATCTCCACGCTTTGAGCTTTGACAAGGGCTCGGCACCTCAAACACTTTTCTCCGGAATTTCGCATTGACCAATGATGGGCGGCAATGATGGTGGTCGTGTGTCCGCCGAGCCCAGAGTCAATTGCGCCTGAGCCGACCGAGCTGTCACCGCTGCTCCTCGCTGCGCTCGAGCAGACCCGGTCATCGGCGTGTATCACGACGGCAGATCTCGACGCGCCGGGGCCGGTGATCGTCTACGTGAATCCGGCCTATTGCACCATGACGGGGCGACGGCGCGAAGAAGTTCTCGGCAGCTCTCCTCGGCTGATGCAGGGACCGCTGACAGACCGCAATGTGCTCGACCGCCTCCGTCGCCAACTCGGTGATGGCCAGCGTTTCGAGGGCGAGACCGTGAACTACCGGGCCGACGGCACGCCGTTTCTCATCAGCTGGAGCATCGACCCGGTGCGCGACGCAGGCGGCACGGTGACCCACTTCGTGGCGACACAAGAAGACGTGACCGACCAGGTGCGAGCGCAGAATCTTTTGCAGGCCACCCAGGCGCTCGACCAGACCCTGACCCGCGTCATGAATTCCACGGTCGATAGAGAAACGGCGCGCGAAACGCTGGTCGACACCATCGTGAGCGGCGCCCGCCAGGTCGCGGGAGTCGGCGCGATTCGGGCCGTGCTTTTCGACGACGATGACGCCACCTCGGTGTTGTCCAGCTCAGACGCAGGTTCGCTCGACGGTGCAGCGACCGACGTGCAGATCGTGTTCGGCCAAGCAATGTCGCGCAGCCGAGGCATGCTCAGCGTTGCGGAGCTGTCTGCCAGCGAGCGTGCTTTCGTGGATGTCGACGGTCTCGAGCGGTATGGCGAACGAGCGGCACTCGTGGTCGGTTCCCTGTTCGAATATCAGCGCCAGCAACACGCTGCGATTCGACTGCAACGAAGCCTGCTGCCGAGTCGCACCGTCGACGTTGCCGGCTTCGACATAGTGGGCGAGTACCTGCCCGGCGCGGCCGGCCTCGAGATCGGTGGCGATTGGTTCGACACGCTGGTGGTCGACGACTGTCTCTTTGTGTCTGTGGGTGACGTCAGCGGTAGCGGCATCGATGCTGCTGCGCTCATGGGTCGACTGAGCTTGCTCGGCGCCCATGAACTCAAGAGAGGCAGTGACGTTGCCGAACTGTTCTCGGTTCTCGACGAAGTGTGTCGAGAGGTCTCACAGTTGGCGACCATGCAGCTCGCCCGGATCAACACGTCGACGGGCTGTGTCGATCTCTGGTCAGCTGGGCACTTGCCACCAATCAGGTTCAGCGACGCCTCCCCCGAACTGCAGCACGTCGACGTTGCTCCGCCACTCGGATTTCTCGGCGACATCGTGGTGCCACACACGTCGCTTCACCTCGAACCCGGCAGCGGTCTCTTCTTGTACACCGATGGCCTCGTCGAACGTCGAACCGAGATGATCACCACCGGACTCGAGCGGTTGCGGGTCGCGCTGGCAGGCTCGACCCACTTGAGCTCGATGGTGCAACGAGCGCTGGACGCCGCGGGAAATCAGGCCACCGACGACGTCGCCATCATCGCGGTCGCCAGGCGCTAGGTTCGGGTCATGGCTGCAGAACTCACGATCACCGAAGGCGAGAACAACTCGGTTGTGCTCGCAGGTGAGATCGATACCCATACGTCGCCTTTGCTCGAAGATCGTCTTCTTTCCCTCGCAGACTCCAGCTCGGTGACCCTCGACCTGACGGCAGTCACGTTCATTTCGTCGGCGGGGCTGACAGCCATGTTGACGACGCGCAGACGGCTGCAGGCCGCGGGCGGGTCGCTCAGCGTGCGAAATCCCACGCCCGCAGTCGAGCGCATGTTCACGTTGTCGGGTCTGAGTGACCTGCTAGCAGGCTGAGTCGCCCAGTATCGCGATATCGCAACTCACGTGGGTATGAGTGTCATCGCCCATGACCACGATCGCCGAACACAACGCCCGCACGATCCGAAGGCCCCGCCCGCGCGTGCCTTCGAGCAACTCGCCCCACTCCTCGACCGCAGGCATCATATGGGCCGGGCTCTGGTTGAAGATGTCGATCGCAACCCGGTCACCGGGGAGCTCAACGGCGATGCGAATCCACGGGGAGCTGGTGTGATCGACCACATTCGCCGCCAGTTCGGAAAGCACCAACTCGACATCACCCACGGTCAGTTCCGATGCTGCGTTTCGGTTGCGCAACCATCGACCGACCCGAAGTCGAAGATCGCTCAGATGAGCATGCGTCGCGGGAATTTCTTCGACCAGGCTCATCGTGCGGGGCTGCATGCAGTGGAGTATTGACCACTTCGTGCCGATCCAAACCGCATAGTCTCGGTTTTCTCATCTTTCCTTGGAGCCCGTTGTGACCTCGAGTCGGTTTCACCTCACGTTGCCTGCCCAGACGACGCATCTGCAACTCGTGCGACTCACGGCCGCCACCATTGCGAGCGACGTCTTGTCTGTCGAGGAGGTCGAAGACGTCAAAGTCGCCATCGAGGAGCTGAGCGCAGCGGCGATGAGGCCGGACTCGGGCGAATCAGACCTGCATCTCGAGTTCGTCGTCTCCAACGACGCACTGGCCGTGAATGGCCAGCGCGAGTTGGCGCCCGATGAAGAGTTGATCACCCACGAGTTCCTGTCGACGATCCTCGACGCAGTCTGCGACGAACACGAACTCAGCACCGACCGAGGCGTTGGCACCTTTCGATTCGTGAAGCACGCTCGTGGCCGATGACGACATAGATCCCCGGTTTCGCGAATTTGCCCTCACCAGTGATCAAGATCTACGCAACGAACTCATTGTCGACAACCAAGGCCTGGCCCGCGCCTTCGCCAGTAGATATCACCATCGTGGCGTCACCCCTGAGGATCTCAACCAGATTGCACTCGAAGCTCTGGTCCGCGCCGTAGATCGATTCGATCCCGCCCGAGGTCTCAAGTTCTCCACCTATGCGGCCCGGACAATCGAAGGCAGCTTGCGACAGTATTTCCGTGACCGCACCTGGGACACCAACGTCTCACGCACACATCGTCAATTGATTCCTGCGATACGAGGGGCGACGGAAGTGCTGACACAACGGCTCGCCCGCAGCCCAACGCCTTCCGAGATTGCATCACAACTCGGCGTCGAACTCACCGACGTGACCTTGGCGCTCGACGCGGCGTCGGGTTACAACGCCGGCCCCTTGGTGCCCGGCCAGGAACCCAGCTCGATCAGCGATGCAGGCTTCGATGCCGTCGACGCACGAGCAACGGTGCCGGTACTGCTCGACGTGCTTACCGATGTCGAGCGACAGGCAGTGGAATTGCGGTTCTATGACGGGCTGACCCAAGACGAGATCGCCAACCGGCTCGGCGTCAGCCAGATGCAGGTCTCGCGCCTGCTGCGGCGTGCGCTCGAACGTGTGCGCCTCAACGCCGAACAGGGGTAGTCCACCATCCGACGCCGGGGCGCCGAATAGCTGCTTACGAACTCGAGCCTCGCGAGCTAGGCCACGAAGCCGGCGCGTGGTTGGGCAGGCGGTACAGACCAGTCCGAGGGCATGGCCGAGAAATCGAAGAAGGGTGCTTCGTCGCCATCGGCCACAGCATCTTCGATCTGATCGTAGAATCCCTTGCCGGTTTCCTCGGCAAACGTGATGGCGACTTCTGCCTCGCTGTCACCTGCCTGGGGACGCTGACAGTATTCGGGGAAGCTGGCCTCGGCGGCATCGCCTTCTTCATAGCCGCGAGCGAACATCTGCTTCAGGACACCGAATCCGTCGTTGCGCACCAGAACTTCGCCCCGGGGAGTGCCACCATTGGCCTGCAGATGGGCAACGAACTTGTCGAGGTCGTGCGTGTCATAGGCCACGTGTTGACACGAGTGGTCACCGTGGCGCTCGACGAACTTCGTGACCTGGGACTTCTTGGCCCGGTCGATGCCCTCGATGAGCGCTATGCCGAACTCGCCGAAGTCGATGCACCAGATCTTCATGGATGAGTCCGGATCATCGGGGCGAACATCATCGATGCGGTTGATCAGCGTTCCGCCCTCGACCTCGATGTGAAACCACGCCCATTGCTCGATGCGCCCTCGATCGCAGGCATAGGTGATGTGGTCGACCTTCTTGAGATGAGACATGTTGGCTTGCTTTTCCTTTTCCGTCATGAGTTATCGGCGATGAGATGGGTGAAGTAGCCACCGACGACTTCGGCGACATGGTCCAGCGAGTCGGCGCCGAACAGCACTGGCTGGTAGCGACTGATGTCGTAAGGCGTGGCCAGCATGGTGGCGATGTCGAGCGGCTCGATGCGGGCATGTTCGGCGAACCAGCCCAGTTCGCCGGGCGAGCTGAGCAGGCCCGCGCCATAGGCCTTGGGTCCGGCCGATGTACGAAGCACGCCGAACTCGACCGAGTACCAGAACACGGCAGCAATCTCCGACAGCAGATCCGGGGCAGCGACCGACGCTCGCCCGGCAAGAACGTGCAACTCGGCGATATGTGGATGGGCCAGCACGTTGGCATGACCGCCGATTTCGTGGAGCACATCCGGCTCGGGGGTGTACTCGGCGTTGCCCGACCAACGGATGAACTGCGTTGAAGGGAAGATGCGTCGAGCGAGGGCACCGAAGAAATCAGCACCGCTGACGGTTCCGGGGACTGACGCGTAACGAAACCCGGTAAGTCGTTCGAGGCGTTCTGTCACCAGCGACAGCTGTGGTATTTCATGAAGTGGCAGATCCAGCGCCCGGGCGGCCGAACGAATCGGTGTCGCGGCATAACGCTCCCATACGGAGGTGAGCATGGACTGGGCATCGGCCCAGATCTGATGCTCCTCCGCGGTGTAGTCGATGGACATCGGCAGTCCCTCGACACCGGTGGCCATTGCCGCGATTGCGCGCTGGCGACCAACATATGACTCGGGAGCATCTGGCAGGCTCTGCATACGGACCAACACGCCTCCATTATGAAGGAAGACGCTTGATCAGATCGATAAACAACAAAGATCGAGATGATCAACCACTGGAGGCACTCCTTGGGATACTTTCGTCCATACGACCATCCTGGATGACATCGACCGCAAGATGATCGACATCTTGCGCCAAGACGGGCGGCGCACGGCGCCGCAGCTGGCCACCGATATCGGCATCGGTCGAGCCACCGCCTACAACCGGCTGGATCGCCTGATCGACCACGGCATCATCACCGGTTTCAGCGCGCAGGTCGACCACCAGGCCACCGGCCAACCCGTGGCCGCCATGGTATTGCTCAACGTCGAGCAAGGCCGCTGGCGGGATCTTCACGAGCAGCTCACCCAGCTGCCAGGAGTCGACTGGCTCGGCGTGACCGCTGGCCAATACGACTACGCCATAATCGTGCGAGCGGAATCGCTCGACAATCTCCGAGACGTCACGCTGCGAGAAATACAGCAAACCGAAGGAGTACGCGCCGCCCAGACCATCGTCTTACTGGACGAGGTAGACAAGAGAGCCGACCCCATCTGGAGCAAGCATCTGGAGATAACTTGAAACCATGTCCGACGAACGTCGGCCTACGCGGAGCGAAGCGAAGTAGCTACCTCGGCGGCGGCGGCGATGGTTTGGGCGATGAGTTCGTCGGTGTGCACGGTTGACACGAAGATTGCTTCGTAGGGGCCGGGTGCCAGGGCGATACCTCGGTCGAGCATGCCATGGAAGAACTTCTTGTAGATGCCGTTGTCGGCCGCAGCTTGGGCTTGGTCGAAATTCGTGGGCGCGGTGTCGGTGAAGAAGATGCCCATCAACGAGGCGACTCGGGGCACGATGACCGGGATGCCAGCGTCGCCGAACACGGTCTCGAGTCCGGTGGCCAGGCGGGTAGCGGTGGCTTCGAGCTTGGCATAGGCGTCGTCGGTCAGTTGGTCGAGCATCGCCAGGCCCGCCGCGGTCGCCAGTGGATTCCCCGACAGGGTGCCTCCCTGATAGACGCCACCGAGGGGCGCAATGCTGGCCATGACTTCTCGGGAGCCGCCGTAGGCGCCAACGGGCAGGCCGCCGCCGATGACCTTGCCGAAGCACCACACATCGGGTTGCACGTCGAACCATTCGCTGGCCCCGCCGCGGCCCAAGCGGAAACCGGTGATCACTTCGTCGAACAGCAACATGGCGCCGACTTCGTCGCAGGCGGCGCGCAGCGCAGCCAGAAAGCCCGGGGCGGGGGGCACAACACCCATGTTCGCCGCGACCGGTTCGACGGCCACCACGGCGATGCTCTCGTCGAGCTCGGGGACCTCGTTGTACGGGGCGACGATCGTGTCGGCGACTGCGCCGTCGGGCACGCCGTCGCAGCCGCTCAAGCCCTGGTTGGCCACGCCGCTGCCTCCTGCGGCCAGCAGGTTGTCGCTGTGGCCGTGGTAGTTGCCGGCGAACTTTACGATCTTGTCGCGGCCGGTGGCACCACGAGCCAGGCGAATAGCGGACATGGCCGCTTCGGTGCCGCTGGACACCAGACGCAGCATTTCGAGCCCGTGCACCCGGCTACACATTTCCTCGGCCATGAGCACTTCGCGTTCGGTCGGTGCTCCATAACTTGTGCCGTTGCCAGCGGCGACCGATACGGCGTCGACGATGGTGGGGTTGGCATGGCCCAGGATGCAGGGGCCGTAGCTCAGCACGTAGTCGATGTAACGCTGGCCTTGTACGTCCCAGACGTAGGGGCCTTCGGCCTTGTCCACGAAGTACGGAGTTCCCCCGACGGATCGAAAGGAACGCACCGGCGAGTTGACCCCGCCGGGCATCACCAGCTTGGCTCGCTCGAACAGGTCGGCATTCGTGGAATCAGGCACGGGTCGAGTCTAATTGCGACAGCTCGATGTGCGGAAGCTCCTTGTGCTGCAGGTCGGGGTGCGCCGGGTCAGCGTGCCGAAGCCCAGGCGAGCACTGCGTCGAGCAGACCGTCGATCGTGTGGGGGTTGGCCTCGATGTCGACATGGACGCCGAGCTCGCGGGCGGTGGACGACGTGACCGGACCGATGCTGGCCACCACGGGTGGCAGCACGTCGACACCCACCAGACGTGCGAATCGCTCGACGGTCGAGGACGACGTGAACGTGATGAGGTCACCGCTCTTCGCAGCCTGGCGGTCTGCAGTCGTGACCTGGGCGTCGATCGTGCGGTAGGCAACAACCCGATCGACCTGCCACCCAGTCTCGGCAAAACCTCTTTCGAGTACATCGCGAGCCACCTCGGCCTGCACCAGTAGCAACCGATCCGACCCGGCCAGGGGTGCAGCCACTGCTTCGACCAGGCCTTCGGCTATCGCTCGGTCAGGGACGATGTTGACAGTCAACGGGGTGCCAGCGAGCTTGGCGGCGGTGCTGGGGCCCACACAGGCAACAACAGGCAATGTGGCCGGGTCGAGTTGCTCGGAGTCGATCAGCGTCGCCACGGCTGCAGCGAGCGCCTTGGCGCCATTGGGTGACGCCACGGCCAGCTGGTCGTAGTCGCCGGACCGAAGCGCCGCATCGAGCGCCACTCCCCCGTCGATCGGCGGCACGATCTCGATGGTGGCAACGCCCACGGCGGTGGCGCCGAGCGCAGCCAGCTTGTCGGTCAGGACCGATGCCTGGGCTTTCGCGCGAGTCACCACGACGGTGAGCCCGTCGAGCGGCTTCATTCGAGAAGCGACCGAAGTTCACCAGCCAACGAAGTACCCAGTGCTGGGCCGTTGGGGCCGGTCACCGTGATCTGGTGGCTGGTCGAGAGATCTTCCGACGCCAGGAAGCCCGTAATCGAGAAGCCGCCGTCGACAGTTGTGGCGCAGGCACCAGCGGGCAAGGTGCAGTCGCCTTCCAGTTCGAGCAGGAATGCCCGCTCGCTCTCGAACAGTGCCTCGCTTTCGGCGTGGGTGATTGCCGCCAACGCATCGATGGCTCCAGCATGATCAGCCCGACACTCGATGGCCAACGTTCCCTGGCCCACCTGGGGCACCATCTGCTCGGTGCTCATCACGTCGACTTGGTCGGGATGCAGATCGAGGCGGTCGAGCGCAGCCGCGGCCATCACGATGGCATCAAAGTCACCGAGCCGAGCGAGCCGGGTGGCGATATTGCCCCGTAGTTCGTCGAACTGCAGGTCGGGGCGAAGCGCCGCCAACTGGGCCCGCCGCCGCACCGAGCCCGTCCCGATGCGAGCTGCTTCGGGAAGATCGTGAAACCGGCAGCCGATAAGCACGTCGCGAGGATCGGCGCGCTCGGGAACCGCACCCAGACAGAGCGCGCCGGGCGAGATCGCGGGCATGTCCTTGGCCGAATGCACCGCCAGGTCAGCGCGGCCGTCGAGGACCGCAGCCTGGATTTCCTTGACGAAGATTCCCTTGCCCCCGATCTCGTGCAGGGGCGTGACCTGGTCTCGATCTCCCGATGTCGACACGATCACCACATCCACGTTTTCGCACGCGCCCGCTTCGAGCAGTGCATCGCGCACGAAGTGCGCTTGCCAGAGCGCGAGTTCACTGCCGCGGGTCGCGATACGCACGGGCTGGACTACTGGAGGTCGAAGAGTTCGCGAAGTGCAGCTGCCAACCGCTCGCCCCGCAGGCTGTTGGCCGAGTCCTTGAGCCGCATGGTGGGCTCGTGGAGCACCTTGTTGAGCACGGCGCGCGTTGCTTCGTCGACCGCAGCGATCTGCTCGGGTGTGAGCTCGCTCAGCTTGGTGGTCTGACGAGCCATTTCGTCGGCACGCAGGGTTTCGACGTGGGAACGGAAGCTGGTGATCAGTGGCGCAACTGCTTGCTTTCCGACTTCGGTCAGGTGACGAACCATCTCGTCGGCGATGATCTGGTTGGCGTGATCGACTTCGCCCGCTCGGCTCTCGAGCCCTTGGGCAACAAATGCGCCGATGGCATCGAGATCGCAGAGCTCGATGCCTGGCAGCTCACCAACACCGGCATCGACATCGCGAGGCATGGCAACATCGAGAATGAGAAGATCGTTCGAGCGTTGCCCTGCCAGCGGGGCGACCATTTCGACGTCGACCACCATGCCCGGCGAAGCGGTCGACGTGAACGCCACGTCGCAGTCGGCCAGCGCCTGATCGAGTTCTTGGAAGGGGCGCACCCGGGCCCCGATCTGGTCGGCGATATCGGTCGCTGTTGCTTCGGAGCGACTCATGACCGTGATCGATGCGGTGCCACGTGCGGCCAAGGTCTTGGCCATACCACTGCCCATCTCGCCTGCACCAACGAGCAGCACGTGCTGACCTGCGAGCGTGCCGCGACGTTCTTCGGCCATGACGATCGCAGCTTGAGAGACCGATGCAATACTGCGAGAGATCGATGTTTCGGTGCGAACTCGTTTGCCGACAGCAACCGCCGCTCGAAAGATCGAGTTGAGTGACATGCCGACACAGTCCTGCTGCTGGGCAGACTGCCATGCTCGCTTGATCTGGCCCAGAATCTCGTGTTCGCCCAGAACGGCCGAGTCGACGCCCGCACTCACCCGGAAGAGATGCTCGATCGCCTGATCGTCGTAGAACGTGTAGAGGTGATCGTTCAGCGTCTCGGGCGACACGAATGAGATCTGAGCCAAGAAGTCGCGCACGTCCTGGAAGGCCCCGTGAAATCGCTCGGCGAGAATGTAGACCTCGGTCCGGTTACAGGTGCTGAGCACTACCCCTTCGGAGACGTAGGGACGCAGGGAAAGGTCGTGCAGGGCCTTTTCGAGATCATCGGGCGCGACGGTGACCTGCTCGAGCACATCGAGCGGCGCCGTGGCGTGATTCAAACCAATGACTACGAATGACATGAGAGAACTTCACAGGGGGGATGGACGGGCACGATGAGAGTACTTCTATTGTGAACCCGATTCGACAGAAACGTCATCCCGAAAGCCTGAGGTTTATGTCACGTTCAGAATCGGAGCGTGGTTGGTAGTAGCTCAGTATCTGCAATTCGAGCGCCAGGTCGACCTGTCGCAATGCCACGCCTTCGCCTACCTGCACGACCGTGGGGGCGAAATTCAGCACCGATGTGATGCCGGCGGCGATGACATCGTTGGTCACCTGCTGGGCGGCTTCGGCCGGAGTGGCGACGATCGCCGTTCGCGCATTTTGGGCCGCCACGATGTGCTCGAGTTCATCGAAGTGCGATACGACCATGTCGCCGATGGTCATACCGACGATGTCGGGCTGCACGTCGAAGAGCGCCACGATGGGAAAGCCGCGGTCGCCGAAGCCACCATGCTTCGCCAACGCCTGACCGAGGTTGCCCAATCCAACCACGATCACCGGCGACTGTTCGTCGAGGCCGAGCTCACGTTGAATCTCTTGCATCAGGTTGGGCACTTCGTAGCCAACACCCCGGGTGCCGTAACTACCGAGATGGGAAAGGTCTTTACGCAACTTGGCAGCATTCACGCCCGCCAGTTCGGCCAGTCGAGACGAGGACACTGTGGACACGCCACCCGCGCGCAGCTCTTCCAAGCATCGCAAATACAGCGGCAACCGGGCCACCGATGCTGCGGGAACCTGCAACCCGTCCTCTGACATCCCACTCAGGCTAGAAGCTTGTGCCCGCCTTCACAAGCCAGGAGCCGGGTGGCCCGTGCGTGTCAACCCCGACGGTTTCCCACGAACACGAGCGCCGATATCAGCCAGGGGGCTCCTGACCATGCCGGCATCGACGCCCGGTGGACGGCGAGGATCTCGCGCTAGCGCCCAGCTGTTCCGTGAGCGTCGACTGCGGGTTCCTCGCGCAGCATGCGCCGCTGTACCTTGCCGGTGATCCCTCGTGGCAGCTCGTCGACGACTTCGAATCTCGCCGGCACCTTATACCCAGCCAACCTCGTGCGGCAGTGGGCCTCGAGCACATCGGCATCGGCGTCCATACCCCGTGACGCCACCACATAAGCAACGACCACCTCGCCGTACTCCGGGTCGGGTGCCCCCACGACTGCGGCCGCCTCGACGGTGTGATGTTCCACGAGCCGGTCTTCGACCTCGCCGGGATGCACATTGAATCCGGACACGATGATCTGGTCCTTGTTACGCCCCACGATGAACAAGAAGCCATTTTCGTCGACGACCGCCAGGTCACCGGTGTGGAGCCAACCATTGGTGTCGACCACGGCAGCAGTTGCCTTCTCGTCGCCCAGATAGCCCGAGAAGATGTTCGGGCCCTGCGCCCAGATCTCACCGACATCGCCCACCAGCACATCGTCGCCCTGCTCGTCGACCAGGCGCATTTTGACACCCGGTAGAGGGCGCCCGACAGATGTCGATGGCGCCACGGTGCCAACGGCGGAAGCCAGGCCCGGCGACGCCTCGGTCAGACCGTAACCCTGACGCAGCCTGATCCCGAAGCGCTCGAGCATGGTGGTCGCGACCGCACCGCTGAGAGGAGCGGCGCCGCTCAGTGTCATGGTCACCGATGCGAGCATGGCGGGGGCAACATCGCTGTGGGCGAGCCGGTACCAGAAGACCGGTGGTGCAACCAGGAACGTGACCTGGTGTTCTTGCACCGCCTCGGCAATCGAGTCGACATCGACCTTGGTCGTGAGTACCACGGTTGCACCGATCGAGACGGCGACGCCAACCACGCTGACGATACCGAGTACATGAGTGAGCGGCATCACACCCAGAACCACATGGTTGCTGTCTGCGAGCTCGGTAGCGCTGTTCATGGTCTGCTCGATACTGGCGGCCACGTTGGCATGACTCAGCACTGCTATTCGCGGGCTGCCGGCGGTGCCGCTGGTGAACATGAGCAGCGCCGGATGGTCGGGGGCGAGGCCGACCGGGTCGATCTGAGGTGCTTCGCTGTCCTCAAAGAGTGTGCTGGCTGCAACCTGTTCCACGCCGAGCCCGTTGACAAGTGACTGCGATGCCTGATCGGTGGTCACGATCATGACCGGACGCGCCAGTTGCACTGCCCGATCGACTTCGCCTCTGGGAAACCTTGGGTGCAGCGGCACCACCGGCAGACCTGCACTGATCGCGGCCAGCAGCGTCTCGATGAACACCAGCGAATTCTCGCCCATCACCACGATGTTGGAGCCCGGTTTCGCCATTGCCGACAGGGCGGTGCGAGCCGTGGCGACCCGGGATCTGACCTCGCCATAGGTATGAGATTCCCCATCACACATGAACGCGATCGCTTCGGGCTCGTGCTGAGAGAACAACTGAACAACGTTCACCCGGGCATCGTAGGGCAGCGCCCACCGCCCGAGCACTGTCGAACGCAACGACCACAGATCCAGCCCATTTGAGTGAGCGCGTTCGCCTTCCGTCGCGCGTTCTGGGCAGCGATACCCAGCCCGCCAATGGGGCGGGTACGCCGCAATCGCGAGTTGTGGGCCCCGCTGCCCAGGCCCATGTCGAGCGGCCCAGAGCGGATCTACCCAAATCGATGAACCCCGCCTACGGCCGGGTCGTTCGGGACCGAACTGAATCGAGCACATACTCACTCTGATTGGTTTCGCTCCCATGCGTATGCATCCGCTTCGCACGCTCATCATCCTGGTAACACTGCTGCTCGCCGCCAGCACATTGCTCCCCACCCCGGTCGCATCGGCACAGAATGCCACCCGTGATTTCGGCGCCGAGTCCGGCTTTCTTGCCTCGGTCAACGGCCAACGAGCAGCAGCGGGCCTAGCACCATTGGCCATGAGCGGATCGATGTCGGCCGCCGCAGACGGGTGGACCGCCAGCATGGTCAACGGATCGTTCCTGGCCCACGCCAGCGACATCGTGAGTGGCACACCCGGTGGCTGGACCAAGGTCGGCGAGAACGTCGGACGCGGCCAGAGCGTGGCATCGCTGACAAGCGCCTTCATGGCCAGCGCAGGTCACCGAGCGAACATCATGGACGCCTCGTACACCCACATCGGCATTGCGGTCTACAACCATCCGAGCGATGGCCGTATGTACACGACCCATCGCTTCGCTGCGCTGCCCGGCGCCGCCGCCCCTGCCCCGGTCGCGCCGACCTCGGTACCAACAGCAATCCCGGTACCACCAACGCCAGTACCACCGACCCCCGCACCACCAACACCAGTACCACCAACGCCGGTTCCACCAACGCCAGTACCACCAACGCCCGCACCACCAACGCCAGTACCGCCGACGCCAGTACCACCAACGCCCGCACCACCAACGCCTGTACCGCCGACGCCGGTTCCGGCTACTCCGATTCCGACGGCCACCGCAGTCCCGCCGGTCGTCACGCAAGCTCAGCCCACGGCCATCCCGGCAACACCAACCCCGATCCCTACACTCGTCGCCACCACCAACCCGACACCGATTCCGGCGACGCCTGTGCCTACCCAGGTCGCAACGATCTCCATCCCTGAACCCACCGCGGTTCGTGCCGCAACAGTGCCAGCAACCGCGGTTCCCACAGCCACCAGCGCTCCGGCCACAAGCGCTCCAGAAACCACGGCATCCAACAACGCCCCCGCATCCGATGCCTCAGCACCTGAAGTTGCCGCTCGTGAGGTGAACCTGACCCCGAACTTCGGCACGCCGCCCGAGCAACTGGCCTTTGTCGACGCTGATTCGATCGAAGATGCCGCTCGGGCCAAGCTGACCTCCAAGACTGCCAAGTTCAGCCGCTGAGCAAACGCCCAGCGCTCGCTCTCAGGCGCCCAAGATGACGATCTGGTAGAACGCCGCCCCCACGATGAGCAGCATCAAAATGGCGACTACGAGCACGGTTGCCGGGCGCACTAGAGCTTGCCCAACGAAACGGCAGTGGTCACACCTTCGGGCTTGTCGCCGACGTGGAGTCGCACCTCGGTAGAGGTACCCAGGTGCAGTTCGGTCGCCGCCGATGTTCGGTTCAGCACAAGTGCCACCATACCGCTGCTGTCCACCATCAGCCCGAGCTCACCGGAGCCAAGCGCCTCGAAATGAGTGACTCGTCGCGCAGGTCGCCGTTGCTCGGCGATCTGAATCGAATAGGTCACTGCATCGAGCTCATCGGGATCGACGTTGAGCTGACAATTGCCGAAGCGGTCGATCCACAAGACTTCGGCCACGATGGTGTCACCCTCTTTGGCGCTCACCGGCATGACTGCGGGCACGAGCAGTGCCGGGTCGATCGGCGTGCCCACCTGGCCCAGGGTGGCCCCCATGCACAACTGGGCGGCGACCGGACCGAAAAGGTCGCGCCCGTCGAACGTTGGACCTGGCGCGTCTATCCGAAACGGCGAGTGCGTGATGTCGGCCGCTGCGGTTGCACCACCGACCAGAGCGACCGTTGGGGCCAGCAGACCGTTGTCGGGGCCGACGAGAATGGTTGTGCCATCGCCGACCTCGACGGCTACTGCCTTGCGGGCGCTGCCGACACCGGGATCGACCACAGCCAGCACAACGCCTGGGTTCAGATAAGCAGCAGAGCGGGCCAGCGCCAGCCCGCCGCCACGGACGTCGTGAGGTCCAATGTGGTGGGTGACGTCGGCGATACGAACGTCGGGGGCTATCGAATGAATGACCGACTTGACTACGCCGACGAACTCGTCGTCCATGCCATAGTCGGACAGGAAGTTGACCGTGTTGTAGCGCACCGGCGATGGGTACGGGGAGCGAAGTAGGAGAAGCCGGGTGGTTAGGAGCCGGTTTCGGACTCGACGTAGCGGCTGTCGAGGAATGTATCGAGGTCGGCGACCCGGATTCGATATGACTTGCCCACCCGGACCGCTCCGAGTTCACCGGACTTGATCAGTCGGTACACCGTCATCGTTGAAACCCGCATGTCCTGGGCCACTTCGGCGACAGTGAGATAGCGGGGGCGTTGGCCTTCGTTCACGTTGGCGGGTCCTTGCTTGTCCTACAACTTCAGAAGCGTCGCGAGCGACTCTTCTGCAACGGCAGACACTCTAGGGGCATTGTGGCGCGACTGTCACTTTGAACAACACAACCCCCGAGACAAACAGGCGCACCCTGGGGATCGTCGGGCCCGTCAGCCGCCTAGTTCTGCGCTTCGAGCGACGGCGGCTGCGATTCCAGCCGCAACAATTTCTTCCAGATCGCGGGCCTGCATTTCGGCAATTGCCGCTGCGGTGGTACCACCGGGACTGGTGACATTGGCGCGGAGTTCGGCCGGTGACTCGTTTGACGTCGCCAGCAGGGTGGCCGCGCCGAGCACGGTTTGGCGGCCGAGCGCATCGGCAACATCGGGTGACAGGCCCTGGGCGATGCCTGCCGCGATCATCGATTCGGCGACCAAAAAAATGTACGCCGGACCCGAGCCAGATAGCCCCGTCACGGCATCGAGTTCCTGCTCTTCGACCACAGTGACCATGCCGACCGCCGACAGAATTTCCGAAGCCCACGCCAGATCATCGTCGCTGGCGGTTACCGACGGGGCGATAGCTGCCGCACCCTGACCAACAAGTGCCGGGGTGTTAGGCATCGCACGAATGACGCGAGCTTCGGCACCGAAACCCGCGAGCAGCGCATCGATTCGCACACCAGCGGCGATACTCAGCACTCGCTGCGCTCCCCCACCCCCGAGCTCCTGCGCCACCTGCGCCACGTGCTGCGGCTTCACGGCCACCAGAACGTCTCGCACATCAAAGGACTGGTCGCTCAGCGCTGCTGCACAACTCTCGGCTAGGTGCACGCCAGAGAAAGTGTCAGCCAGATAGGACCGTCGCTCCGCCATGACCTCGACGATCCCGACTTCGCCGGGTTGGGCCCAACTTGTAGCGATCAGTCCGCCAACCAATGCTTCGGCCATCTTGCCTCCGCCAACAACACACAATTTCATCGCGACGACCCTACTTCGCTCCGTCACCTGAAGGGCGTTACCCCGCAACGTGTCGGTGCCTGGACGCGGCGCGGACAGCGCCAAGCTCAGAAGCCTCCGGGTACATGTTCTCGCTCTCGTTCGCAAGCAGTCCGCAGGGTTGACACTCACGGGCCGTTGGGCCACGGTTCAGCTGGCTCTCGGGTCTTCAGCTATCCGCTGAGCCTCCTGGTACCGACACGTTTGGCAATCGGCCTCCGTGGCAAGCCGAAGGCTGTCGCATAGAGTTTGATATGGACGCAAAGCTAAAGAAGAATCTGAATCTCTTCGATGTGTATGCCATGTCGACCGGAGCCATGTTCAGCTCCGGCTTGTTTCTTCTTCCTGGTATCGCCGCCGGCGCCACCGGCGACAGTGTCTATTTGGCCTACTTCGCTGCTGGTTTCCTGATCATGCCCGCCATGTACTGCATGGCCGAGCTGTCTACCGCCATGCCCAAAGCGGGCGGCACCTACTACTTCCTTGACCGAGCGATGGGACCGCTCATGGGCACCATTGGCGGCATCGGCTCCTGGGTCGCCGTGGTATTCAAGAGCGCATTCGCCCTCGTGGGCATGGGCGCCTATCTCAGCATCTATCTCGACATGCCGTTCACCATCTTGGCCATCATCTTGGCGGTCGTGTTCGGCCTTGCCAACATCATTGGCGCCAAGGAAACAACGATGTTGCAGCGGGTGCTCGTAGGCGCGTTGGTCTCGATTCTTGTGACCTTTGTCATCGCAGGCTTACCCGAGCTTGACGGTCTCGCCACGTTTGGACCGAACAACGAGGTCCAGAGCTTCTTTCGTTCCGGATTCGTTGGCTTCCTCTCGTCGATCGGCCTTGTCTTCGTCTCCTATGCCGGGCTGACCAACGTCGCCAGCGTCGCCGAAGAAGTAGAGAACCCTGACCGCACGATCCCACTCGCCATGACGTTGTCCCTGGCGACAGCGACCACCATTTACACCATCGGCACGATGATTCTCATCAACGTGCTTGACCAGTCGGTGCTGGAGCAAAGCCTGACTCCAGTCGCAGACGCCGGCGAAGTGTTCTTGGACTGGGCCCCCTTTGATCTTGGCGTGATTCTGATCGTGGTCGCGGCAATCGCCGCTTTCGCTTCAACCGGCAACGCGGGCATCATGTCGGCCTCTCGCTACCCCTACGCGATGGCCAAAGACAAGCTGGTTCCTGAGAAGATGGCTGAGCTTGGCCGTTTCGGTACGCCAACCAAAGGCGTCATCATGACCGTCGCAGCCATGATCTTGGTCCTCGCCACGCTTGATGTCGAGGCCGTGGCCAAGCTCGCGTCTGCGTTCCAGCTGGTGCTCTTTGGCCTGATCTGCGTGGCCGTCATCGTGATGCGAGAGAGCCGCATCGACAGCTATAAGCCAGGCTTCAAAGCGCCGTTCTACCCGTGGCTTCCGATCATCGGAATCGTGATCTCGTTTCTGCTCATCACCGAGATGGGCGTTCTTGCCATCGGCTTCACCGCAGCGCTGCTCATTGGCTGTGTGCTCTGGTACAAGTACTACGCCGCCGAGCGAGTGGTCCGTCGCGGCGCAATCTTTCATGTGCACCAACGACTGGGTGAACAGAAATACGTGGGGCTCGAGCGCGAGCTCATGACCATCATTCATGATCGCACCGAATCAGAAAACCTGACCTACGAGGCCCTGATTGCGCGCTCTGCAGTGATCGACCTGCAGACCGGCTCCTACGACCTTGATCGTCTCAACGCACTGCTTGTAGACACCGCCAAAGAGCGGTTCGAAGACGGCGGCATGGTTTCGCAGACCTTCGCAGGTTCGATGAACTTCCGGCCGGTGGGCGACGGCGTGTACCTATCGATCGAATCAGTCGAGGATCTCGAACAACCTGAGCTCATCGTGTGCCGCTTCGGACGCTACGCCGCGCTCACGCTCGATGACCACGACGACGCCCACACGTTGCTCATGCTCGTCACCCCGGAGCGCCCGGTGGGACTGGATCTGCGCCTTGCCGGCCATCTGGCAGAAGTCGTACAGAGTGACAACTTCACCGAACGCTGGCTGTTGGCACAAGACGAGAAGGTCCTGAACGCCATCTTGATGCGCGACGACCACTTCTATCACGGACCGGTCGAGACCATGCCGTTTCTGGTCGAGCAGCTGGGTCGAACAGTCGGCGAACTCGACCTGCCCAGCTCCTGCATTCTCGCCATCATTGAGCGCGACGGCGAACTTGTCATTCCCACCCCTGATGTGACCTTGCTGGCGTTCGATGGTGTTGCCATCATCGGCGAAGCGTCGGATATCGAGCTGCTGAACGAAGGGCTGGACCCGTGGGAAGTCGAGCAGGGTGCGCTGGCCGCAGCCGAGCTTGCGGCTGCCAAACCTGAATCCATTGCCGACACTGGCCGCTAGCGCGGCGTCGGCGAGTGGTCAACAGGCGTATGACACCTTCAGCCCCGCTCGACCATCAGACTGAAACGGTTGCGTGGCGTGAGGTCGGTATCGGCGAACCGCTTGTGTTTCTTCACGGGCTCGGCGGGACCCGAACCTCGTGGGGCCCGCAGCTGCGAGGACTATGTGACCAGTACCGCTGTATTGCCTGGGACATGCCCGGCTACGGCGCCTCAGCTCCGTTGGAGCCACTGACCTACCGGGGTATCGCTGAGCGACTGGTGGAACTGCTCGACCATCTTGAGATTGCAGCGGCGACGCTGATCGGGCTTTCGTTCGGCGGCATGCATGCACTGCATACTGCGCTGGAGTTTCCTGACCGCGTCAGCTGCTTGGTACTTGCCGACACGAGCCCCGCGTTTGGACTCGACGGCACCGATCGCGATGAGTGGACGAGAGCGCGCCTGGGCCCCATCGATCAGGGTCGTTCGCCTGCCGATGCCGCCGAAGCAATCATCGACTCGATCACGGCGGCGCCCCTTGCTGGCTCAATCCGCACCGAGACGATTGACTCGTTCGGGCGGATCTCGGCTCGCGGCTTTCGGGCCGCGGTTGAGTGCCTGCCGACCAACGATGTGCGCCACCGTCTGCGAGACATCGTTCAGCCGACGCTTGTGCTCGTAGGGGAACTGGACCATGAGACCCCGGTGAGCTACTCCGAACTCCTGCACCGCGGTATTGCCCAAAGCGCCTTGCGCGTTCTGCCCGGCATCGGGCATCTCACGCCAGCTGAGGCCCCCGAGCGCTTCAACGCTGCACTCGTCGGCTTTCTCACCACCACGCCGCCGCCGTCTCTGCCGTAGTGAGCCTTACACCGCGCCTGGCGCGGTCTGAACGCGTCGACGCTAGTTCAGGTAGTTGCGGGGATCGTAAGCAGTTCCGCCCACGCGGGTCTCGAAGTGCAGGTGAGGACCGGTACAGGTTCCCGTGCAGCCCACCGCACCGATGGAGCTGCCCGTCGACACGGTTTGGCCGTTGGTCACGTTGATGACGCTCAGGTGACCGTAGAGCGTGACCATGCCGCCGCTGTGCTGGATCAGCACCCGTTGACCGAAGCCACCGCTGAAGCCAGTGGCGACGACTGTGCCCGGGCCTGCTGCGGTCACGGTGGTGCCGGTGTTGGCCCCGATGTCGATGCCGTTGTGTTGGCGTCCCCAACGGGGACCGAAGTTCGATGTGACCACACCTTGGACCGGCCAACTCAGACTCAGGCCACCAGCATCAGGGGCCGAGACCAATGCAGCATCAGCGCGGCTGACCGCAGCTTCTGCGACCGGAGCTTCGCCTCGGGCCAATGCTTCGGCAGCGGCAACTCGGCGTGCTTCTTCTTCGCGAGCCACTCGTTCACGTTCGGCCTGAATACGGGCCGCTTCGGCAATCGCCGCCAGCCGCTGTTCTTCCTCGACGACCAAGCCGGTGATCTCGGCTTGCAGCGCAGCTTCGTCGGCTGCGAGCAGATCGACTTCGCCCTGGAACTCGGCGATGCGCTCGGCCAAGATTGCTTCGAGGCGTTTCTGGTCGGCAATGGCGGCGTCGACATCAAGCACTTGCTGTTGCGCCTGCGCCTCGCGGCTCTCGATCTCGCGTTGGGCCGTCTCGGCCCGAGCCACCGCCAACTCACGGTCGGCTTCGGCCACGCGCAACTGATCGAGGATGTCGGCCTGTGATGTCTGCACTGCAGACACCAGCGCCCGGCGACGTTCACCTTCGTTCAGGTCACTGGCTCGAAGCACGTCGTCGCCGCTGTCGCCCTGGGGCTGCACATAGGCCGTAATGGCTTGTTGCTGCAGCTGCTCGCGCAGGGCGGCGATGTTCTGCTGCTCTTGAACCACTTTGTCCTGGGCGTCGATGACTTCGATGCGGGCACGCTCGATCTGTGATCGCGTGGCGTCGAGTTCGGCCTGGCGAGCGGCCAGGTCTTCGGTGAGAACTCGCAGTGCTTCTTCGATCTGATCGTTCGCAGCCAGCAGCGGATCGAGATCGGCCGCCGCCCGAGACCGTTCGGCGCGCACTTCGTCGCGATCGGCGCGAAGCGACTCGATCTGCTCGGTCTGTGCCGATACGCCCGATGGGATCAGTTGCGCCATGAGGCACAGCCCGATCAGGGCAGAGAGGGTGCGGTGAAAGCGTGACATGAAAGAGTTCGCTGCACGGGCAGCTGCACGAATGTAACACTTCTGCAACACTTACACGCCTCACCGTGCGCGATTTGAGGCGACGAGTTTTCGGTGCCCTAGTCGAGTTTGCGCAAGCGCAAGTCGACCGGCAACGCCGGATCAGCGTCGGGCCAGCCACTGCGGTACGCCAGTGCCACTGCCGCAGCCTGGCTGTTCACGCCCAACTTGCGCAATATGGCTTTCACCTGAGTCCGAACCGTACCGATCGACACGAAGGACGACTCGGCGATCTTGGCCACAGAGTGGCCCTCCATGAGCAGGCAAAGAACTTCGCCCTCGCGACGTGACAATGATTCGAACGGCATGAAGCGATCGTCTCGGTCTACCCGATGGGTCCGGAACAAGTCGATCAGCTCGCTGCGGCGAAACTCCGTCAGCAGTTGTTCACCTTTGATCATTGCCAGTATCTGGTCGACGGTGTCGATCAACAGATCGCTGGAGGCAACCAAGCCGGTTGCACCGGCATTGACTGCTGCTGACAGCAACAGTTCGTGCGTGCTGTCGGAAAGCACGGCGACGGTGGCGCCTGACTTCGAAGCGGTTTCTACCAGCTCGAGACTGCGGGCCAGGCTCGGCCCGGGCTGAATACGCACGAGTGCCACCGCAGGAGAGCGTTCCGCGATCTCGACTTCGAGTTGTTCAACGGTGGTGGCTTTCAGGGTGCGCACGGCGCACCCTTCGGCGGCGAGGACCATGGCCAGACTGCCAGCAAGAAGTGAGTGGTCGTCGACAATGAGAACCGGCGCCACGGCTTCGCCGTTGGTCTCGAGGATGTCTTGTGGGGTATGCAGGTGATGCATGGCGCTTCCAAACGTTGCCAGCGGATACTGCGATCAGGTTGATGCCCCTACATCTCTCACTTTGTTGTCAGCAGTCGGATTCTACTGAGCAAGAGAAGTACTTGGGAGCGCTGTCGCACTTACGGTACGTTGGTCTATCGGCTCTCAGGACTCATTGTTGAGACAATGGGCCTATCTGCCCCCATGCCCGTCCGGGCGCTGACACAATGGCAGAATCCCTCTCCTGGAGCACGTCTGAGTCCCATGATTCCCTTCCGAAAAATTCCTGCGTCGACCCGTCTGCTGGCGGCCGCCTGTAGTGCCCTGATGCTGGTTTCGGCCTGCTCCGACGAAAGCGTGAGCCGGGTCGAGCGCGTCGTCGAACCAACGACCATCCCGGCTCCATCTGGAGTCGGCGAAAACGGCCAGGAGCTGACTCTCGAGGTGATCGACGGCGGCGACACAACCGGCCTGATAATCACGGATCACCGCGGTTTTGCGGTGTACGGGGTGACCGGCGAGACACCGTCAGGTGATCCAATTTGCGAGGGCGATTGCCTCGATGTCTGGATCCCTGTGGTGCTGCGTGACGCTGCGGTGTCGAGCCAGCTCGACGCCGCCCTGTTCAGCGTCTGGACACGACCCGATGGGATCGCCCAAGCGGTGTACGCCGACGTACCCCTCTACCTCTGGAGCGGCGACAGCGAAGTCGGTATCACCGGAGGCGCAGGAGTCGCTGGCACCTGGTTCGCGCTCACCGAAACTGCCGGCTTCGTCGCTGCGAAATAGTACAAAACGACCAATGCCGCGGCGCTATGGCCGCAGCATTCGACGAACTCTTGGTCTGAACGAACTAGTTCAGACCGAGCTCAGCGCGTAGTTCGGCCAGCTTGTCATCGGCCTTGGCCAGCGATACGGCCTCGCGAAGTTCGGCTTCGGCGCCTTCGGGAGTCGACTGGGCGATTTCGGCGTGCGCCTTGGCATTGGCCAAGCGCTCTTCGATCTTGTTCTCGACTCGTTCCAAGCTCGGCTTGTCGACTTCGAGTGCGCCCGACATGGACTCGACGGCCTTGTTGACCTCTTCTTGCATCTTGGCTTGCTGAATCTGGCCCAACAACTGCATGCGCTTGGCGGCAAGTTCTTGCACCCGCATGGCGTTGCCCTGCACGGCGTTGCTGGCTTCGTCGGCTTGCGCAACCGCGATCTCGTACTGGCTCTTCAGGCTTTCGAGATTGCTCTCGGAGGCTTGCAGCTTCATGGCCAGGCTCGAGGCGGTGTTGGTCCACTTTTCCAGGCCGGCAGCATCTTCTTCGACCTTGGCGCGCTCGGCCCGAAGCAATGCCTGCTTGGCCATCTCGCGGGCCTCGCCGACCTGATCGGCTGATTTTTCGATCCGGCTTTCGATTTGCTCTCGATGAGCAATGACCTTGGCGGCCTGATTACGAAGCTGTCGATCCTGCTTGCGGGCTTCGTCGATGGCCTGCTCGATCTCGATCTCGGGATCCATGGCCGCTTCGGCCTTCACTCGGAACAGGGTCTTGAGGTAGTTGACTACTCGCTTGAACACGATTTCGCCTCTCTAGGTTTGCGATCAGAATGATTGTACGTGGCCGGCACGCTGACCCGCTCTCGAAGTTTGCGGGTAACTGCTCTGGCTAACGACGACGACGCTTGCTGGTCGATCGGCGACCGGAGCTGCGGCGCCTCGAACTCGACGACGAACGACTACTGGAGCTTCGGCTTCGAGAACTCGACGACGAACGACTACTGGAGCTTCGATTTCGAGAGCTCTTGCCGAACACCCCACCACCGGAGCGCGACCGCGACCGGCTCTGGCGTGTGCGGGTGCCGGAGCGCCCCCGGGTTGGCGCACCAAACATGCCACCAGCGCTGCGGCCACGGGATCGCCCGCGACTGGAGCCCAGCATCCCCGCGCCAGCGATCAGCACATCGAGTAGGCCGCCGCCACTGCGGCGTCGCGACGGGCTGTACGGCACGCGCGGTCGCGGCGATTGTCGCGGCATGCGTTGTTGGCGTTGCTGCGGCGTTGGAGGCACCGGGGGCGCTGGTGGCTTCTCGACCTTGGGCTTCTCGGGAATCGGCTCGCCGGCCATTACGGCCTCGGCGGCGTCCATCTGCCAGCGGGCATGAGCAACCCGGGCGCCGAAGTCGGAGAGTTCGGCCAGGTCGGCATCTTTGAGATTCTCGCCGTCGGGGATTTCGTCGGAGACCAGAAGGTAGGTGTCAGTCGCTTCTCGGTAGTACTGGATTGCTTCGGGTTTCTCGGAAACATCAACCGGGGCCGACAGCACCAACACATCGTTGGCCAGCTCGTCGATTTCGGTCTGGAGTTGGGCTCGAAGCTTCTGCGCCGTTTCCAGTGCTTCGTCTTGCTGCTTCTTCTCGCCCCGTCGGCTCAGAAACCACCAGCCACCGCCAAGTGCAGCCGGGACCGCCAACCAGCCCCACGGGAAGCCACCATCGGAATCGTTCGAGTCACCCGAGCCAGACGAGGTGGTGGTACCAGAAGAGCCGCTGGTGCTGGAGCTCCCTGAGAAATCGGCAATGACGTCGCCCATGTAGTCAGCAGGGCGATTCCAATCGGTGTCGAACGCCCGCAGTGCGCGCTCTTCGGCTGCCTCGGTGGAGCCGGTAGCGAAGTCGACCTGGTCGAATTCTCCCACGTCGTCGATCTCGATCGAGTGAACGATCACGTTGCCAGTCGGACCGACCGCTTCACGCAGGTCGGCGGCATACCCGACTTCGGCCGGCCCGGAAAGCACCACAAAATACCACTGGTCCGCCGTGTTCTCAGCCTGGCTGACGAGCGATCGCATCTCGGCGGCGGTGGCGTCGGCGCCCGCCTCGATGTAGTAGCCGTTCACCTCGAGCTCGCTGACGATCTGGTCGAAGTCCTGCGCCTCGGCGACGGGAATCGCCGCAGCAAGTAGCGCGCTCGACATGAGCACAGCCGCCAGCACGGTCCACGCCGTAGTTCGTATCGTTCGCCTCACACCGGCTCCTTCATTCGCCGAAGTCCCCGAAGGACTCTGTTCTCCGTACACGGTTACACGATTGCGGAACGTTTCGAGTGTAGGACTTGTTCCCCAGAGACTGCTTGCTCGTCGTTGCAGACCAGGGCGGCACCCACGAGATAGCGTGGGAGTCTCGGACCCGGAGGCTGCCAATGGACGCAATTCTCGATGTTGACCTACTCGCTTTCGAGCAAGGCACGTCTGCCGAGCGAGCAGCCGTGATCGATGGGACAATGCGCAGTCTCGAGACCGGTTTTGTGTACACGGGCCACGATGTCAGCTCCGATCTGATCGACCAGGCGTATGGCATGCTGGCGGAGTTCTTTGCGCTCGACAGCGACACCAAACAGAACTGCGTCGCCGCAGGCACCCATGGACAAACCGGCTATACCGGCCTGCTGGTCGAGACAGCGGCATCCAGTGACCATCCTGACTGGAAGGAGATGCTGAACTGGGGCGAAAGCCTGCCCGTGGGGCATCCGCTGCGCACCCAATTTCCCACCCGCTACCACGAGCCAGTGCTGCCCGAAGCCGACGTGCCCGGTATCGAGAAAACGCTGATCGAGTTTCATCGCTCGATTGCCGACCTGCAGCGACGCTTTCTGCGCATCATCGCCGTAGGAGTGGGTGCCGACGAGTCGTTGTTCGACGAGACCGTTTCGGTGGGCGCGAACCTGACTCGCGCCATTCGGTATCCGCCCATGGAACAGGCACCCGGTAGTCAGCATGTCTGGGCTGGCGCCCACGCCGATATCAATCTCATCACGGCGCTCCCCCGGGCCACCGCTCGAGGCCTGCAAGTCCAGATCGGCGACACTTGGGTCGACGCCATTCCCCCTGAAGGCAATGTGATCATCAATACCGGACTCATGCTCGAGCGACTCACCAATGGGCGGGTTCCATCGGGTATGCATCGCGTTGTTGCCGACCCCGCTCAGCCCGGTCAGCGGCTGTCGGTCGTGCAGTTCTGCCACCCGGCACCGTGGCACATGCTCACGCCGCTGCCTTCGTGCGTCACACCCGAACGACCCCTGAAGTATCTGCCGATCCGATCGTCAGACGCCCTCGACGAGGTCCTGTGGCAGATCAACCTGGTCGAAGACGGCCGTCGCGTCACGGACTAGGAGATTCCGGCAGTGCGAACACGTCCCGCAGCGTCGCCGACCGGGAGATTCCCCGCAGGGCGAGCCGCCGTCACGTCGCCGACCAGGAGATTCCCCGCAGGCGAGCCGCCGTCACGTCGCCGACCAGGAGATTCCCCGCAGGGCGAGCCGCCGTCACGTCGCCGACCAGGAGATTCCCCGCAGGGCGAAGCGCCGCTATGCGTGGCCCTGGTCAGCTGTTGAAGATCTCGGCTATGCGTTCGGCGGCTTCGATGCTGAGACCGCCGGATACCACCAGTCGATCGCTCACTGGCGGTCGCGCCATCTGCGGTGCCGTGAGCACAACGCCGTCGATCTCGATCGCCAGCACCAACGGGTCGGCCGGATCCGCGAAATGATCGTCGATCAGTGCCCGCAGCCCGGCGGCCATCACGAACTCGACTGCCGGTTGCCGGTTCAGGGCAACTGCGCGAGCGCTGATCACTGCGTTGGCACCCGCGATCTTGGCGCCATCGGCTTCGAAACAACGCGTTACGCCCGACAACACGCTCTCGGGCACCGAGGCCCCACAGGGTTCCTCCCCCACTGATGCCACTCGCCAGATCGATGCGTCGACAAGCCCCAGGTCTGGGCCCAGGCCACCGGTGTCGATCCATGGATCAGGCGGCACGACAAAGTTGCTGACTTGAGACAGTAGCGGGGTTGCTGGAGGTACAACCGGGAACGAGTCGACGGGTGCAAATGCGATCTGGTACAGCTCGCCGTCGGCCTGGTAACGCAGTTCGTCGAGCCCGCTGAAGATCCGATCGACCGGCGACTCGGGATCGGGCGACTGCCATCGATCGACAAAGACTCGCCCCGGCACGCCGTCGCACAGGTCACCGTCTCGCCATGTTCCGCCGTCGGGCAGGGTGAGCTCGCCATCGCTCAGCTCAAAACCCATTGCGTCGGCGAACAACCCGAGGCGCGCCTGCTCGTAGCCGGACTCTTCGAAGAACGGGTGCACGTGCATCAGGCCGTCGCCATGGCTGTGAATACCGAGCGGATCATTGTCGGAATCGAACGGCGGCAACACGTCGTCGCAGATCCGCACGACATAGGCCGCATGCCAATGCGACGATGCCGGAATCGGGCCAAGCGCCGGCAACACACCAGCAGTGGAAGCACCGTCCAAGCTGGCGGGAGCCGAGCTTGACACGTCGAGATCTCCCACGTCGATGCGACACGAACTGACGATCAGGGCCAGCACGAGAAGGAGGTAGAGCGACCGCACGGTGAAACGGTAGCAGTGACCCGCTGCGCCAACGCCGCAGGCACCATCGTCCATGCGAGGGCCGATCATCATTGGGGCCCAAAAACGGCGGACGCCCGGCGGAACTGGTCCACCGGGCGTACGTCGAAAGTTGCGGCGCAGTTCTGCGCCACGGATCACACCCAGACGGTCAGTCGTCCCTGCGGCTACGACGAGCTCCGACGGCCAACAGACCACCAGTTGCCAGCAATGCCGTCGCCAGCAGACCCAGTAGGTTCGACGACGCACCTGTGATCGCCAACCCCAGCACTTCGTCTGGCGGCGTGACTACTGTGACCGCAGGCGGGTCGAAGGGTCCCGGGTATTGGATTCCTGGTGGAGGTGTAGGTCGAGGTGTAGGTGTGACTGTTGGAATGACTATGTCGGGAGGATCGGTTTCGGTGGTCGACGTGTCTTCGTTGTTCGTCGGGTCACCGTCGGGCGTGATCGTCGTGACCTTCGCCGTGTTCGTGAGCTGGGTTTCGTCGGGTGCCTGCTCGTTAATCTGTGCGGTGTAGGTCAGGGTGACTGACACTCCAGCCGCAAGATTTGTTGCCTTCAGGCAGCTGAAGCCAGCTTCGTCGTCATCGAGTGAGCAAGCCCAGTCGGGATCGCCTGGCAGCGACACATAGCTGATGCCGACGGGCAGTTGGTCGAATACTTCGACCTGGCGTGCCCGGTTCGGGCCGTTGTTGGTGATCACCAGCGAGTAGGTGATTGTGTCACCAATACTCACTGGACCGGCGTTGGAGTTCGACTTGACGATCTGCACATCGGACACGGGCACGACGACCTGGGCCGGGTCGACGTCTTCGACCTCTGGTGCTTGATCAAGGATCGTGCCGTCGAAGTCCAGCGGCCTGCCCTTGACGTCGGCAATGATTTCGATACCGTCTGCGGACTCGCCATTGGCTTGCAAGAAGATGGTCACGTTTGGAGGCAGGCGTTGCTGGTCTGCAGGGACCGATGCAGTGACATCGAGATCGGGATCAACGACCTGGGTCACGAGCAGATCAACCGCGCCGGTGTTGGTCACTGCGAAGCACCACGTGATGTCTTCGCCACTTGGTATCAACAGGACTTCGACTGCTTCATCGCAGTCTGCGTCGGCGCCAGCAGCAACAGTGGTCTCGATGTCGATCGACGCTTCGCGGACCTCGGCGTTGTCGACATCGCTCGGTGGAGTGACGTCGGCAAGTACATTGCCGTCGGCGTCGGAGGGATCAGCCTCTACCAGTGCATTGCTGATCAGACCGGTGTCGGGAATCTCTCCTGCCACCGGAATCACAACGCTTTGACCCGGAAGCAACACATTGCTGCCAGTGGTAGCCAGGACATCGATGGGGTCTCCGTCGCTGATGGCCGGTGCTTCGAGTACCACGTTGGTCAGCGGGACGTTTCCATTGTTGGTGATCAGTGCGCACCACGTGATGGGAAGTTCCTCCATGTTTGCAACAAGACTGTTCAGGTTCTTTGCCACCGTGACGCAGTCTTCGTTGGCCTTGGAGACCGAGTGGATCAACGAGATGCTGGCGCTGCGAGTATCGATGATGGCATCGTCTTCGGCGGGATCGGCAGGACCGTTCGGGCCATCGCCGGTCAGGATCGCCAGGTTGCGCAGCCCACTATTGTCATTGACCAGCAGATCGTATTGCACCAACCGGCCTTCGCCAGCCGGTAATGAGCCGATCTGAATTGGTGATTCAGGTGCTTGGTCATCACTGATCTGCACATTGACGGCGTCGCCCGCGCCGGTGTTCTGGATGGCGATGCAGTACGTGACCGTCTGACCAGCAACGACCGTGAGGGCGTCGCCGGGGCCCGGCACACCGTCGGCGAAGCTGGGGCAGCTTCCATCGGGACCGAGCACGACCGTCTTTACGATCTCCAAGACCGGGTCGGGCTCTGGGGCCGAGTTGATCACGGCATCATCGCTATTGGACGGAACGGGTCCATTTGGTCCGTTGCCGTTCACCGTGGCGGTGTTCACCAATGGAGTGGTGGCATCGACCACTACGTCGTAGCTTTCGCTGACCTCTTGGCCAACGGCCACGACGCCGAGCTGCAGCACACCAGGGGCTTGCGGATCGGCAACAGTGACGCCCGTTGCATCGTTACCGCCGACATTACGCACGGTGATGCAGTAGGTGACGGCGTCGCCGAATGTCACGCCGAGAGCGTCGCCTTGCCCAGCGATTCCCTCATCGAAGGTAGCCGGGCAATCACCATCGGGACCGGGCACGACCGTCTTGACGATCTCCAGGATCGGGTCGGGCTGCAGGCTGACACTGATAATTGCCGGATCTGATTGTGGATCAAGCGTGCCGTTCGGGCCGGTTCCGTTGACTGTCGCTACATTTGTCGCAGGCGTCTGCATATCGACCACCAGGTCATAGCTGCGGGTCTCGGACTCGCCAGAAGCGAGTGTGCCGATGTCCAGGTCGAATGAGTCAGGTGCCTGCGGATCGGTTACCCGCACGTTGGTTGCCGTGCCAACGCCGGTGTTGCGCACGGTGATGCAGTAGGTGACGGTCTCGGTCTCGACAAAGTTCACGGGGTCACCGGGTCCAGCGACGCCGCCGTCGAAGTCAGGACAAATCGCATCTGGACCACGCAGTGCGGTCTTGACGATTTCCAACACGGGATCAGGCAGTGCGTCGACACCGATTCGTGCCGGATCCGACACGGGATCGAGGTCACCGTAGGGACCGACGCCGGTGGCGGTGGCGATGTTGTCTGTCGGCGTGGTCAAGTCAACAGTGACATTGTATTGCACCGTCTCGGTTTGACCAGCGGTCAACGTGCCGATCGTGAAGGCAGCCGGAGCTTGCGCATCATTGATGACCACACCGTTGGCAACACCCAAACCGGAGTTGCGGATCGAGATGCAGTAAGTGACCGTGCCACCATCATCGACCGACAGAGTCGGGCCGATGCCCGTGACGCCCTGGTCGAACGCCGGGCACGTGGCATCGGCGCCACGCAGTGCGGTCTTGACGATCTCCAACACGGGTTCGGGCAGTGCGTCGACACCGATTCGTGCCGGATCCGACACGGGATCGAGGTCACCGTAGGGACCGACGCCGGTGGCGGTGGCGATGTTGTCTGTCGGCGTGGTCAAGTCAACAGTGACGTTGTATTGCACCGTCTCGGTTTGACCAGGGGTCAACGTGCCGATCGTGAAGGCAGCCGGAGCTTGCGCATCATTGATGACCACACCGTTGGCAATACCCAATCCGGAGTTGCGGATCGAGATGCAGTAGGTGACCGTGCCACCATCATCGACCGACAAAGCCGGGCCGATGCCAGTGACACCCTGGTCGAACGCCGGGCACGTCGCATCGGCGCCAGGAAGAACGGTCTTGACGATCTCCAACACGGGTTCGGGCAGTGCGTCGACACCGATTCGTGCCGGATCCGACACGGGATCGAGGTCACCGTCGGGACCGACACCGGTTGCAGTGGCGATGTTGTCTGTCGGCGTGGTCAAGTCAACAGTGACGTTGTATTGCACCGTCTCGGTTTGACCAGCGGTCAACGTGCCGATCGTGAAGGCAGCCGGAGCTTGCGCATCATTGATGACCACACCGTTGGCTACACCCAAACCGGAGTTGCGGATCGAGATGCAGTAGGTAACCGTGCCACCATCATCGACCGACAAAGCCGGGCCGATGCCTGTGACACCCTGGTCGAACGCCGGGCACGTGGCATCGGCGCCGAGAAGAACGGTCTTGACGATTTCCAGGTCTGGCTGCAACGGGCTGACTTCGATCTGCGCGTCATCGTCGACGGGGTCGAGTGGACCGTCGGGGCCCGAGTAGGTGCCCGAGGCCACATTGACAGTGGCGGTGTCGAGACCAACAGTCAGGTCATAAGAAACGGTTCTGCCGGCACCAGGGGCCAACGTGCCGATCGAGTAGTCCTGTGGTGCTTGAGCGTCGGTGATGATGACGTTGAGGGCGTCACCCTGCCCGGAGTTGCGCACCGAGATGCAGTAGGTGATCGTGTCGCCATCGTCGACTGCTAGTGCAGGGCCGAGATCGGCGACGCCGTTGACGAATGAGGGGCAAGCACCGTTCGGGCCGACCACGACGGTCTTGACAATCTCGAGCAGCGGTTGCGGCTTGGCAGCCGGCTCGATCACTGCGGAGTCCCTCGCTGGAGGTAGTGGACCGTCGACATCGTCAGCGGTCGCCGTTGCGGTGTTGAGCGTCGGGGTGGTGAGGGCCACCGTGACGTCGTAGGACGTGGTATCGGTTTGACCTGCGAACAGATCGTTCAATGAGATGTCACCCGGCGCTTGAGCGTCGGCGACGACCACGTTCGTGATCGGGCCAGGGCCAGGGTTGCGAACGGATACGCAGTAGGTGACGACATCGTCGACGGTCACCGGCAGCGCAGGGCCGTCGCCGACGACGCCGGCATCGAATGCAGGGCAGGTGCCGTTGGGGCCGGGCACGACGGTCTTGACGATCTCGAGACCACCAGGAGGGCACGGGAAGCGGACCGGCGTTGGATCGTCGACGCCGCCTTCACCGTTGTTGTCACCGGGGCGGGCGCTGATGCCGTTGTCGGACAAGTCGCTCACGCCGACATTGGCCGCACTGGCGGTGAGCTCGGTCTGGTTCAACAGGTTGTAGCCCGCTGCACACTCCGCCCACGCGGCCTGGGCAAAGTCCGGGGTGTATTGCACGCTCAGCGTGATGACTTCGTTTTCCTCAGCTGCAATCTCGCCGCTGCTGATGAGATCCAGATCGTTGATGCCGTCGAAGTTCTGGTTGAGCACCAGGCCACCGTCGGTCGACCGACTGGTCACCTGAATGTCGGTGAAGCCGTCGTTGCTCAGATTGTCGGTGAGCTGCAGTCCGCTCAGGGCAATGCCTTGCGGCGAGCCGGTGACCAAGGATGCGCCCACCTCGGCGACGGCGTCGTTGATGACCGACTGGATGGTGGCGGAGGATGGCAGATTGTTCCGCACGCGCAACTCGTAGGTCACGTCGAAGCTCGAACCATTCCATGTGGGTCCAGCAACTACTACCTTGGCAGCGCCGGCAGCCTCGCAGCCACCGCCGACGGCAAAGCCGGACTGGCCATTGCTCGGGTTGGTACGCTCCATCGTGATTCCCGTGACGGCACCGAGGAAGTCGACCTGACCGCGACCATTGATCGACTGGGACACTTCGGAAACGCCGTTGGTGTCGTCGAGTTCAACACCGAAGGGCGAGGTACCAGCGAAGGTCCATTCGGTGTCACCGGCAAAGACAGCCGCTTGACCGGGAATGGTCCAGGCGGGGGTCACCGTGAAGCCTTCATTGGGCTGATCAACGTCGGTGAAGATCCACTGGCTGTAGAAGAGAGGAGCGCTCAGCGAGACGACGGCAGTGTCGCCTTCGGCCAGTTCGATGCCCTTGGCCCGGTCGTTGCTTCCGCCGTCGGCACCGTTGGGAAAGAAGCCGGGGTATTGGGTGCCGGGATTACCCTCGGCGGTGATCACGAGCTCCATCGTCAGGCCGTTGGTCGTCACCCTCGCCGTATCACCAACATCCATGCGGCCGATCGGCGCGATGTTCTCGGGGAACGGATCGAAATAGGTTGGTGAGTCGCAGTAGGGGAACGGGTTCGGTGCAGGACCGAAGTATGCCGGTCCATCTCCTGTGGTCTGTTCGCCGCTGTACTCGGGCCCGCGGGCGTCGGCCGTTTCCGCAGTCACACCCACCGATGCCACGCCAGCGACCAACATGGCCATAACGACGGTGCATGCATATAAAACTCGCGTGGCGCGCTCGCGCCGAACGTTGCTTGTTGAACCCCGCATCACTACTCCTTGATTTTGGGTCCCGATGCTCTCTGCCTCTTATCGAACTCGGGTTACGGCACACGCTAAGCGAGATCTCTGGGGCGCGGTATCCGATTTTAAGAAAACTTTCGCGCAGGCTCAAGATTCCCCACTATGTGTGGTGGGTCAAATGCCATATGTGGTGAAATGGGAACGAATGGTACGAACCTCCTGCATCCGGGAACCAATTCACCACCGTTGTGGAACTTTCAGTCCCCGGGAGTCCAGTCACCGCTGGCGGCGCGCATCGACGACACCGTGTCGGCGATGACGTCGAAATCGGACTCGCCCAATCCGGTGAGGCCGAAATCGACGGCCTCGAGTGCTGCGGCGCAGCGGGGCGCAAGTCGTCGCCCCTTGGCTGTGAGCTTGACCAGGATGGTCCGGCGATCGCTCGGATGTGCTACCCGTTCCACCAGACCATCGCCAGCCAACCGATTCACGAGACTGGTGACGCTCGTGGGGTGGACCTGGAGTCGAGCACCGATTTTGCCCATCGGCAACTCGTTCTTGCGCGAGAAGAACAGCAACGCCAGCACCTCGAAACGACTGAACGTCACACCGAACGGGGCGAGCGCATTGTTGATCTCGGCCAGAAGGATCTGGTGCGCCCTCGTTATCGAGGTCGCGGCGACCATGGCCCGACCGTCGCCCCATTGGTGCTGCTTCCAGTTCGATCGCGCTTCTTCGATCGGGTCGAACTCAAGCCCCATTGGGTTTCCTCACTCGACCAACAGTAGCCGGAGCCTCAAGTACTAGGATCTCATATAGTTGGACTTCCTACTATCTGGAGCAACCCCATGAGCGATTCGGTATCTGAAAGCACGTCTTCAGACGACCAAGCCCGCAGCGAATGGCAGCAGGCCTACGACGCCACCAAGCTGCGCGACATTCCCTTCGAGACGATGTCGGGAGTTCCGGTCGAACCGCTCTACGGCGATGGCCCATACCCGGGGCAGTATCCCTACACCCGCGGTCTCCACGCGGCGGGTTACCGATCTCGGCTGTGGACCATGCGTATGTTCGCTGGCTTCGGCACCGCCGAAGACACCAACGCTCGTTTCAAAGAGCTGCTTCGAGCCGGAGGCGGTGGCTTGTCCACGGCCTTTGACATGCCCACACTGATGGGTCGCGACAGCGACCACGAATGGGCGCTGGGCGAGGTTGGTCACTGCGGCGTCGCCGTCGACACGCTGGCCGATATGGAAGACCTGTTCGCCGACATCGATCTGAGTACGGTTTCGACGTCGATGACCATCAACGGCCCGGCGGCCATGATCATGGCCATGTACATAGCCGTGGGCGAGAACAACGGCGTCGAACGCGCTCAGCTCGGCGGCACGATTCAGAATGACATCCTCAAGGAATACCAGGCGCAGAAGGAATACATCTTCCCGCCCCGGCCATCGATGCGGATCATCACCGACATGATGAAGTTCACCTCGGCCGAAATGCCCAAATGGCATCCCATCTCGATATCGGGCTACCACATTCGCGAGGCGGGCTCCAACGCCGCCCAGGAGTTGGCGTTCACGCTGGCGAATGGGTTCGCCTATGTCGAGGCAGCGGTTGCCGCCGGGCTCGACGTCGACGACTTCGCGCCGCGGCTTTCTTTCTTCTTCAACGCGCACAGCGATTTCTTCGAAGAGATCGGCAAATACCGCGCCGCCCGTCGCATCTGGGCTCGGTGGATGAAAGAGCGCTACGGCGCGAAGAACCCCAAGAGCATGATGATGAAGTTCCACACCCAGACCGCCGGTGTGTCACTCACGGCGCAGCAGGCCGAGATCAACATCGGGCGGGTTGCGATCCAGGCGCTTGCCGGCGCGCTTGGTGGCACGCAATCGCTGCACACCGATGCCTACGACGAAGCCATGGCGCTTCCGACCGAAGATGCTGCTCGCATCGCTCTGCGTACGCAGCAGATCGTGGCCCACGAGACTGGCGTGACCAATGTGGTCGACCCGCTGGGCGGCGCCCCGTACGTCGAGTGGATGACCGACGAGATGGAACGCCGAGCCGAGGCGATCTTTGCTCACCTGCTCGACATCGGCAACGACTCGATTCTCGAAGGCGCCTATGCCGGCATCGACGATGGCTACTTCGTCGGCGAAATCGCCGACGCCGCCTACCGCTTCGAGCGCGAGGTCAACGAAGGCAAGCGCATCATCGTGGGCGTCAACGAGTTCACCGAGGGCGACGATGGCGAGCGCAACCTGCTTCGTATCGGAGCCGAGGTCGAGGAATACCAACTCAAGCGACTGAACGATGTGAAGCAGCGCCGTGACAGCGATGCAGTAGATCGTGTGCTCGGCCAGCTCAAGACCGAGGCTGCAGACCCCGAGATCAACCTCATGCCCACCATGATCGAAGCGGTCAAGACCTTCGCCACCGAGGGTGAGATCGTTGCGTCGCTCGAAGAAGTGTTCGGCACCTACGTGGAAAAGGTCTTCCTGTAGATGATGCCGTTCGCTTCGCTCACCGGCAGAGTGTTCTCGCTGCGCTCAAAACTCGCAAGGGGCCCGCAACATGGCTGATCAACAAATCCGAGTAGTACTGGCCAAGCTCGGTTTCGATGGCCATGACCGAGGCATCAAGATCGTGGCTCGCATCCTGCGTGATGCTGGCATGGAGGTCATCTACCTGGGGCTGCGCCAGAGCTACAAGAACGTGGTCAACGCCGTCGAACAAGAAGACGCCGATGCGGTGGGCCTGTCCATGCACAACGCCAGCCATATGACACTGGCGCCCAAAATGGTCGATGCCCTGGCCGAAGCCGGGCTCGAGGTGCCGGTCATCGTTGGCGGCATCGTTCCCGAGGAAGACGTGATGCCGCTCACCGAGAAGGGCGTCGCCGCGATCTTGGGACCGGGCGCGTCGGCCGAAGAGGTCGCCCAGACCGTGCGTGACGCGGTCGCTGCCATCAAGTGAGCCTGCGCGGAATTCCCCCGGCCGACATCTTCGAACGAGCACTCGGGGGCGAACGCCGAGCGTTGGGTCGACTGATCACGTTCGTCGAACGCGACGCGACCGAGGCCGAAGTTGTTGCCGAGCTGGCACATGCCCGTGCTGGCAACGCCCACGTGATCGGCATAACTGGCTCACCTGGCTCGGGCAAATCAACGCTCACAGGTCAACTCGTGAAGCTGCTGGGCGAGGCTGGTAAACGAGCTGCGGTGTTGGCGGTCGATCCGTCGTCGCCGTTGACCGGTGGCGCAATCCTGGGTGACCGGGTGCGTATGGAAGATGTGGCATCGCCCGACACGTTCATTCGTTCCATGGCGACCCGTGGTCATCAGGGCGGGTTGTCGCTGGCAGTGCCCGGTGTAGTGCGTCTGCTCGATGCGACCGGCTATGACCCGATCGTCATCGAAACCGTGGGTGTAGGTCAGGTAGAGGTCGACATTGCGGGCACCGCCGACACGACCGTCGTGGTCGCGACCCCGGGCATGGGCGACTCGGTGCAAGCCAATAAGGCGGGCCTGCTCGAACTCGCCGACCTATTCGTGGTCAACAAGGCCGACCGCCCCGGAGCCAACGATGTGCGTCGAGACCTGGACCTCATGCTGGATCTCAGTCATGTCTCGGGTCAAGATCAGCGAACCGGTATGCGTCCCGAGATAGTTATGACCACTGCTCTATCCGGCGAAGGTGCGCCCGAGATGTGGGACGCCATCGAGCGTCACCGAGATGCAATCGCCGACAACGGGCAACTCACCCAACGCCGCATAAACCGCGATGTTGCCGAGGTCCGCAACCGGCTGCTCGCCGACCTCGAATCTCGGGTCGAGCGCATGCTCACCGGCGAGACGGCCACCGACATCTCCACCGTGCTCGAAGCCGTCGCCGCCCGCGACATGTCCCCCACCGCCGCCGCCAGCCGACTCGCCGCTCGCATCCCCGACCTCTAACCAAACCTGCGTAATCGACCCGCCCACTTACGCAGGCTAAACCCACAGAACTTGCATAATCGACCCGCCCAGTTACGCAGGCTAAACCCAACAAAACCTGCGTGATCGACCCGCCCACTTACGCAGGCTGAACCCAACAACACCTGCATAATCGAACCGCCCACTTACGCAGGTTTTGCTGGCGGTGTCACACCCCACACATAGCTTGAGACGATGGCTCATACCCCACGTCTCGATCCAATTGGCGGATGGCATCACGTCACGAATCACCGAACCGGAGATGGCGACCTGTTTCTGGTGGACGATGATCGTCATCTGATGCTGCGGATACTTCTGTGGGCACTTGAGAAGCACAACGTTGTTGTCGCCGGCTTCTGCCTCATGGGGAATCACTTTCATCTCATCGTGCATTGCCCGAATGGCGGGATTTCCAGGTTTATGCACGACGTCTCATCGTTGTACGGATCCCTTTTCAACCGACGACACGGCCGGCAAGGGACTCTGTTTTCTCGACGGTTTCACAGCACGATCATCACGAGCGACGAGCAGCTTCTCATGGCCACTCGGTACGTCGATCGGAATCCACTCGAACTGGGATTCGACATAACTCAGTACCCGTGGTCGAGCTTCTTGGCTCACGCAGAGGCCAGCAACAGTTATGACGACGACTTGGCCCGTGGCTGCCAAGTCCCCATCCGCATCATCGGTGGCCATGCGGCCTACCGCCGCTTCGTCTGCACCGACGGACCGAGTGACAAGTTCCAGCTGAGCAACGGAAGAACCCGACTGCGGGCCGCGGCAGCTCCGGTGATGCAAGAGCTACTTCAGTCACTCTGCGTAGCAGTAGCGATGGCAACCGGACAAAGCACGCCGTCGTTGGTCGAGCGTCGGCCCGGAGCACGTTCCGATGCTCGCTCAATCGCCATCCTCATCGCCTATGACAGTGGTCTGGCGCTTTCCAGTGAGCTCTGTAGCTTCTTCTCGTTCGCCGCCGCTTCGTCGTTGCTCTCAGCAGTAAAACGCGCCCGCCGGAGATCCGAGCGCTCCCCCGAGTTTCGTGCTCTAGTCGAGCAAGCGCGCTATTCCTGGGCGAACGACTCTCGTCAACTCGCAAGCTAGATCGGCGATGGAGTCCTACCAACCACTCCACGTCGGCGTCGAACCTGCGTAACCGACCCGCCCACACACGCAGGTTGCCCCAACCAAACCTGCGTAACCGACCCGCCCACACACGCAGGTTGAACCCAACCAAACCTGCGTAACCGACCCGCCCACACACGCAGGTTGAACCCAACCAAACCTGCGTAACCGACCCGCCCACAAACGCAGGTTGCGAGGTCGGGCTACTTGGGAAGGGGGCCGAGGGCGAGGACGGCGGCTTCGGCGGCGGCCATGTCGATGTCATCGACAGACGAATGGCCGGCGACGAGTTCGGTCAGCATGGCTGCTTGCTGGTCGCCTCGACGGAAGGCATCGGCGTATGGGATCGCCGAGAACATGACCATGTTGTAGCGAGGACGGAAGTGGTCGGGAAACCGCTCGGCGAGCAGCAGCGCCAGTTGCCGCTTCAGCAGATAGTCGGGATCGTTGACCTTGTCACGCATTTCGACGTAGTTCTCGAGCGCCATGTCGGCAATGGCGTTGGCGTCGTCGCGTCGTTCATTCTCGAACGCCGTGAATGCGGCCGCCAAGTCACCCGGATCCTCTTGCAAGATGCGATCGAGAGCTGCTGCGGACTCGAGCGCCAGGTTCATACCTTGGCCGTGGAACGGCACGATGCCGTGCGCGCTGTCACCGACCAGCACCGCTTGATCTTCGAAACTCCAGCCGCTCGTGCGGATCGTGCCCAGGCGGCCGAGTGGCGCATCGATGAACTGCTCGACATGGTCGGGCACCATGGCGGCGAAGTCGGCGAAGTTCTCTTCGAAGAACGAGTTGATCTCCGCAGCCGACTTCAACGCTTTGAAACTCGGTCCCTCGGCTTTGGCCGCCAGGAACAACGTGGCAGTGAAGTCGCCGGTCGGGTTCGGAAGTGCGATCAGCATGAAGTCGGTGTGCGGCCAGATGTGCAGCCCGTGGGGTTCCATCTGAAACGCCCCGCCGGGACCTGCGGGCATCTCTATCTCGACGTAGCGGTGATCGAGCATGTCCTTTCGGAGTGACCCGCCATTGAGCTCGAGAATCTCGGTGCGCACGACCGAGTTGACCCCGTCGGCGCCGAAAACCGTTCCGAACGGCACCTGATACCAGGTATCGGCTTGCGTGCCATCGGTCAACGAGATGAGATCGAGGTCGAAGTCGACGTCACGACAGCGCTGGCTGAAACGGATATCGACCTTGCCCGTGCCCTCGGCTGCGTCGAGAAGCACGTTGGTGAGCGCCGTGCGGTCGACGGACCACAACACTTCTTTCGCGAGATTGCCGTACGGCTGCAGCCCGCTCACGTTCTCATCGTGAATGATGCGGCCGTGCATCGACACGGTCAGCTGCTCGATCGTCTCGACGACACCATCGAGGTGGCGCAAAGCGGCCAGACCTCGCTCGGCGATCGCCAGGTTGATCGACCGGCCACCACCTCCCAACTCCAGACGTGGGTCGGGGCGGCTGTCGAAAACGGTTACCGGCTCACCCCGTTGACCGAGCAGAGCAGCCATGTACGCACCGGCGATGCCACCGCCCACGACGACCGTGGGGCCCTTGTCGCCTAGTGCAGTCACGCGGTGCGGTTGGCAGCAATTGCACTGGCCAACAGGTCCACGAAGCGACGGATCTCACCGAAAGTGTTGAACAGTGGCGTGGGCGCAACTCGAATCACGTTCGGGTAGCGCCAGTCACAGAAGACCCCACCCGCTTCTATTGCTTCGAAGACGGCGCGACCGTCGATGTCGTCGGGCACGATCTCCAGTGACAGCTGACAGCCGCGTTGTGCCGGATCGCGAGGCGTGATCGAAGCCACATCGCCCGGCAGCAGTTCATCGAGCAGGTACAGCAGATAGGCGGTTTGTTTCTCTGACTTTGTGCGCAACGCGCCCACTCCCCCGGCCTCGTCGAATATCTCGAGCGAGGCTCGCAACGCCGCCATGGGCAAGGCCGTGCCGTTACTGACCGCCCACGACTCGGCGGTGGGGTACGGATCGAATGTGTTCTCCATGGCGAACCGGGTCGCCATACGATTGCCCCACCAGCCCTTCATCTTCGGCAGCGACTGGTCGTTCACATGGCGCTCGTGCACGAAGATTCCGCTGATCCCGCCAGGGCTCGAGTTCACGTACTTGTACGAACACCAGGTGGCGAAGTCGACGTTGGAGTCGTGCAAGGTGAGCGGCACGTTTCCGACCGAGTGCGCCAAGTCGATGCCCACCGTGGCACCCACCGAGTGGCCAGCAGCGACGATCTCATCGATCGGCATGACCTGGCCGGTGTAGTACTGAACGCCCGGGAGCAGCACCGTGGCCAGGGAGTCACCATGCTGTTCGATGGCGGCGACGATGTCGTCGACGTGAAAGAGTTCGCCGCCGTCACGAGGCTTCACGGTCACCAGCGACTCGGCGGGATCGAAGCCATGCCAATCGATCTGGCTCTCGACGGCGAAATGGTCCGACGGAAAGGCATGTTCTTCGATCAAGATCTTGTGGCGCTCGGCGGTTGGCCGGTAGAAGCTGGCCAGGAGGGTGTGCAGGTTGACCGTGAGCGTGTTCATCACGGCGATCTCGCCAGGTTGTGCACCCACCATTCGACACAGTGGATCGATCAGGATCTCGTGATAATGCGCCCAACCCGGCTCGCCCTGGAAATGTCCCTTTACCCCCAGCGTTGCCCAGCGGTCGAGCACTTGGTTGACGTACTCGCGCGCCTTGGTCGGCAGTGGCCCCAGCGAGTTGCCGACAAAGTAGATCGAGTCGGCTGCCCCATCGGGCGGAGGCGGCAGTTCGAAGCGAGAGCGGAACTCGGCAAACTCATCGGCTGCGTCGAGCGATGCAGCCAGCGCGGTATCGGTGGACCATTCAGTCATACATCGAAGGGTACGCGACCATCACCTCCATCGACGGTTCGAGCGACGGACCACAGAGACTTCGCAAACCAGGTTGCAAAACCCGACCCGACCAGTCGAGAATGTCCGCTTCATCAACAACACATATGTGGAGCAACCATGACGCAAGGTTTTGCAACCCGTCAGATACACGCTGGGCAGGTGCCCGATTCAGACACGGGTGCCCGTACGGTCCCGATCTACCAAACGACCAGTTTCGTTTTCCGAGATGCCGAGCATGCAGCAAATCTGTTTGCGCTGGCCGAGATGGGCAACATCTACACCCGGATCATGAACCCGACGACTGGCGTGCTCGAAGCACGACTGTCGGATCTCGAGGGCGGCACCGAAACCGCCGTAGGTATCCCGGGTGCATTGGCCGTGGCCTCGGGCCAAGCTGCAACGACCCTGGCCATCACCAACATCACCGACACCGGCGGCCACATCGTGACCGCTTCTTCGCTCTATGGCGGCACGTACAACCTGTTCAACTACACCCTGCCCAAGATGGGTATCGAAGTCACGTTCGTCAACGACCCCGACGACCTCGACGAATGGCGCGCAGCCGTTCGCCCGAACACCACGCTGTTCTATGGCGAGACCGTCGGCAACCCAAAGAACAACTGCTTGGATATCGAAGCGGTGGCCGAGGTCGCACACGAGGCCGGCGTGCCCCTGATTCTCGACAACACCGTGCCATCGCCCTACTTGATCAACCCCCTGAAATGGGGCGCAGACATTCTGATCGAGTCCACCACCAAGTTCATCGGCGGCCACGGAAACTCGATCGGCGGCATCATCATCGATGGCGGAAGCTTCGACTTCGGCAACGCCGAGAAGTTCTCCGGCATGAACGAACCCGATCCCAGCTACGGCGGACTCGCCTACTGGCCCGGGCTCGGCCATGGCTCGTACATCATCAAGGCACGGGTTCAGGGCTTGCGCGACACCGGCGCCGCCATGTCGCCAACCAATGCCTTCCACTTCCTGCAAGGCCTCGAAACGTTGAGCCTGCGCATGGAGCGTCATGTGCAAAACGCCCAAGCGGTCGCCGAATTCCTGGACGGACACGACAAGGTCGAATCGGTGCAATACGCCGGTTTGCCATCGAGCCCATGGCATGAGCGCATGGCCAAGTACACCGAAGGGCGCGGCTTCTGCTCGGTGCCGGCGTTCATCATCAAAGGTGGACGCGAGGCAGGCGAGAAGTTCGTCAACGCCACCGAGTTACACAGCCATGTCGCCAACATCGGCGACGTACGTAGCCTGATAATTCACCCAGGATCAACCACTCACAGCCAGCTCAACGAAGCCGAGCAGGCAGCAAGTGGCGTGGACCCCGGCCTCATCCGACTCTCCGTCGGCATCGAGACCATCGACGACATCATCGCCGACCTCGAACTCGGGTTCGCCGCGGTTTAGCTCCGCTCGGGCCGGCGGTCGCCGGACACGGCTACACCTCTGCCCGAGCGGCTCCTGTTTTGCTTCGCTCCGCTCGGGCCGGCGTTCGCTGGACACGGCTACACGTCTGCCCGAGCGGCTTTTTCCTCGCTCTCGCCTGAGATCTTGGGGAGCATCGTGGGCTGGGAAGTCGAGTATTTATTCAGAAGCAGACGATCGTTGACTCGGGCGCTTCGTATTCTGTCTCGGTGTTCTGCTCTTCGAGTTCGGCGTCGTGTCTGGCCAGGATCTCCTGGACAGGTGATGGGGCATCGCGTCGAAAGGTGTCGCGACCCGAATGCGGCTGAGTTGGTTGTGGCCTGATGCGTTGCCAACCCGAGCGCGGTTGGTGCCTCTTCGATTGCGGCGTGTCCTCCATGGCTCCATGGTGAAGCCTCAAAGGGCGGCGGTATGTGAATTGGCTCGCACATCGAGAGGTTCTTGGCTCGACCCGCCACGGGTACCACGAGCGGCAAACCCGCTTCTGCCTCGAACATCGACTGCGTCTGCGGTCACAACCTGGTCGGACCGGCAGACACACGAGGGCTCTGCCTCGAGCCATCGCCATCTGGACCCGGACCCGTTTCCGACCTCTGAGCGCTGAACCTTTTTGTGCGTAACAAAGCGTTCACAAAAAGCCTTTACGAACTTGAACGCCGACTCAGAGGCGCGACTAGGTTGATCGGCGGATGAAACGGGTACTGGGGGCCAGCGTTCCGCTCGGAGCGGCACTGCTCGCCTTTGTGCTTGGCTCGCTAATGATCCTGGCATTGGGCGAGAACCCGATCGCGGGCGGCAGCGCCATCATCGAGGGCGCATTCGGAAGCGGCGACCGCCTCGCCGTGACCGCCGTTCGGGCGACACCGCTACTACTTGTCGGCATCGGTATCACCATTGCGTTCCGTGCCAGCGTGATCAATATCGGCGGCGAGGGCCAGATCATTGCCGGCGCGCTGCTTTCCACGATCGTGGCGCTCGCCATACCCGACACACCCAAAATCATCCTGCTGCCGCTCGTGATGGTGGCCGGCATGGTCGGTGGCGGCATCTGGGGCGCCATCCCGGGCGCGCTGAAGGCCTATGCGGCGGTGAACGAGATCTTGAGCACGGTGATGTTGAACATCGTTGCCGTGCAGCTCATGAATTATCTCCTTCGTGGCCCCATGATCGACCCGATCGAGGTCGACGGCTCCCGTATTCCACAAACCGAACGACTGACCGACAATGCCGCCATGCCGACACTGGTCGACGGCACCCGGCTGCACCTGGGTGTCGTCATTGCGGTTCTCGCGGCGGTGGTCGTCTACATCATTCTGTGGCGCACCCCATTGGGATTTCGTCTGCGCGCCGTCGGCCACAATCCCGACGCCGCTCGAGCCGCTGGCATCTCGGTCGAGCGCAACATCACCTTGGCCATGGCGATGAGTGGCGCGCTGTCGGGGCTGGCCGGCGTCATGCTCGTCTTCGGCAGCGAGAGCTTGCGCCTGGTCACCGACGGCAGCGCTGCTGGGTTCACCGGTTCGGCCGGGTTCAACGGCATCGTCGTCGCGCTATTCGGCGGTCTGCATCCCCTGTGGACAATACCTTCTTCCTTCCTGTTCGGCGCGCTGCTCACCGGCGCGACTCAGCTCCAGCGCGCCCTGCAGATCCCGGCCGCGCTGGCTGTGGCACTGAATGGTCTCATCGTGCTGTTCGTCGTCAGCAGCGATCGGGTAGGCGGGTGGCTCGAGGGCCGACTGAACCAGGGTGCCTACGACAGCGAGACCGCCGAGCTTCGAGAATCAGCTGCAGATGACCTGGAACCCGAAGCCGATCTCGTCAGCGCTGACGACACCGCTGCTCCTCAGGACACGGTGTCATGAGCGAATTCTTCACCCTGTCTGTCCTGGTTGCCACGTTTGCGTCGGCCGTACGTCTTGCCGTGCCCTATCTACTGGCGGCGCTGGGCGAGACCATTGGTCAACGAAGCGGCGTGCTCAACCTGGGCGTCGACGGCGTAATGCTGCTGAGCGCATTCGGCGCCTATTACGCCGTGATCGAAACCGGGTCCCATCTGCTCGGGATCGGCGTTGGACTGCTCATTGGCGTGTTCATGGGGGTCGTGTACGCCGTGGTCACCGTGAACCTGCATGCCAAACAAGGCATCAGTGGCATCGGCATCTTCTTGTTCGGCTTGGGGTTCAGCGACTTGTTGTCACAAAAACTCGTCGGCGCAATTCAGCCGATCCGCAAGCTGCCGTCGCTGGCGGACCTGCCGCTGGTGGGCGGCTTCTTCGAACCCCTCGAAGACATCAAGTATTTGGGCGAACTGCTGTTCAGCCACAATCTGATGACGTACATCGCCTTTGCGCTCGTGCGAGCAGTGACGTGGATGTTGAACAGCACGACCTTTGGTCTGAACATCAAGGCCGTCGGCGAAAACCCTCAAGCTGCTGACAGTTTGGGGGTGTCGGTCGAACGCACTCGATTTGCCGCCATCATGATCGGCAACGCATTGGCCGGACTGGCGGGTGCAACCTTGTCGTTGCAGCTCGGCGTATTCCAGCAGAACCTGACCAACGGTCTGGGGTTCATCGCCGTGGCGCTGGTGTACTTCGGCGCCTGGCGGGCCAAGTGGGTCATGGCCGGCGCCATGCTCTACGGCTTGGTCACCGCCACTCGCTTGCAGTGGCAGGCTCGCGACATCATCCCCAACTCGGCATCGGACCTGGCGGCAATGACCCCGGCGCTGATCACGATCCTGGCACTGGTCCTGCTTGCCAAACGCGTCCGTGGCCCGGCGGCGCTGACAAAGCCATTCTCTCGGCACTGATGCAACACGCCAGAAACATGTCGACACCACAATCGAAGTACATACTCCGAAACCCTGGGAGGGGAACCATGAAAACCACACGAGCACGCAGATGGCTGGCACTGCTGACCACATTCCTTGCGCTATCGATGGTCGCAGCTGCATGCGGCTCGAGCAGCGACGGCGACAGCGACTCGGCGGCTACCGCGGTCAGCGACTGTGGCACCGACAACTCGGTCGAGATGGGTGAATCCGTCACCGACCTTTCGGTGGCCGTGGTGGCACCCAGCGACTCCGAAGATCGAGCGTTCACGCAGAGCATGATCGACTCGCTGACGCGCTTGGGGATCGACCCCCAGGTCACCGACGGCACCTTCCAGGTCGACGTCGCTGCCGACGCCATCCGTGGCTACGCCGAAGATGGCATCGAAGTCGTGGTTGTGCACGGCACGCAGTACGGCGGCTCGCTGGCAGAGATTGCACCGGACTTCCCCGAGACGTCGTTCGTTTGGGGTACCTCGACCAGCACCAACGACATCGCCAACGTCTTCGCCTACTATCCCGAAGCCCAAGAGGGCGGCTATGTCAACGGTTGGATCGCCGGCGCAATCGCCGACGGCGGATCGATCGGTGTGGTCGGTCCCGTCGAAGCCGGCGATGCCGTTGCCTACATCAACGGCTTCTCTGCTGGTGCCGAAGCCAACGGAGCAGGTAATGTTGCCGTGACCTACACCGGTTCATTCTCCGACGTTGCACTTGCAACCGAAGCGGCCGAAGCTTTCCTGACCACAGGCGTCGACGTTCTCACCGGCACTTCACAATCCACCGTTGGCGCGGTCAACGTGGCTGCGGAAAACGAGATTCCTTGGTTCGGCACTCAGTCGAATCAAGAGGCATGGTCGAGCGATCAGGTCGTTGCCTCGCAGGTCTACCACTGGGAAGTCATTCTCGACGACATGTTCGAAATGATCGAAGGCGGCACGCTGGGCGGCGAAGCCCTGGCACTGACGCTGGAGAATGGCGGCCTGGTCGTCGAGTTCAACGGCTGCTACGACCTGGACGGTGACATCGTGGACGGTGCCGCCGACATCATCGACGAGATCATCGCCGGCGACATCACCCCACCCGCCTAGGCCCACGCATGCAACATGTACCTGGTACCTGGTACCTGGTACCTGGTATCTGTTGCATGCAATCAGGAGACTTCATGAGCGAATCCACACCCCTGCTCCAAATGCGCCATGTGACCAAGCGCTTTCCTGGTGTGCTCGCGAACGACGATGTGTCGTTCGACGTGCTGCCGGGCGAAGTGCACACATTGCTGGGCGAGAACGGTGCGGGCAAGAGCACACTCATGAAGATCCTGTTCGGGCTCTACATGCCTGACCACGGCGACATTCTGCTGCGGGGCAAACCAACGCAGATCACCTCGCCAACCAGCGCAATCGAGCAACGAGTGGGGATGGTGCACCAGCACTTCATGCTGGTGCCCAGCCTCACCGTTGCCGAAAACGTGGCGCTAGGCCTTCCCTCGAGTCGGGGCATCCGCACCGACCTCGACGTCGTGTCCAAGCGCATCCTGGAGATCTCCGAACAATACGGGCTGGCCGTCGACCCGGGAATCGAGATCTGGAAGATGTCGGTGGGTGAGCGCCAACGAGTCGAGATCATCAAGGCGCTTTATCGAGACGCCGAGCTGCTGGTTCTCGATGAACCCACCGCCGTGCTCACCCCACAAGAAGTCGACGATCTCTTCGTGATCCTGCGCAAGATGACCGCGCAGGGAACCGGCATCGTCTTCATCAGCCACAAGCTGCACGAGGTCCTCGAGCTGAGCGATCGCATCACAGTGCTGCGAAATGGTCGGGTGACGGGTGCCACCACGCCTGCCCAGACAAGCCGCCAGCAACTCGCCGAGATGATGGTCGGGCGCGAGGTCAAGCTTGCACCCGACAAGCCACCCCAGCACCTGGGCGGGGTACGGCTCGAGCTCGACAATGTTCGGGTCCAGGGCGATCGCGGCACCATGGCCGTAGACGGCGTAGACCTGTCGGTACACGCGGGCGAGATCGTGGGCATCGCCGGTGTTTCCGGCAATGGGCAGCGCGAGCTGGCCGAGTCCATTGCGGGTCTGCGCCACCCCGAGACGGTTTCCACCATCTCGATCGATGGCGTCGATATCACCCATGCCAATCCGGCCCAGTGCCGGGGTGCCGGGCTGAGCTATGTGGCCGAAGAACGGATGAAAGACGGCGCCGTCGGCGAGTTCGACATCAGCGAGAACCTGCTGCTGGTGAATCACGGCGAGCAGCGTTTCATTCGTGGTGGCCTGTTCGACTTCAACGCCATCAAGAAGCACTGTCAGCGGTTGGTCGACAACTTCGACGTCAAGACGCCGTCGCTGAGCACACCGATCAGCAGCCTGTCCGGCGGCAACATCCAGAAGGTCATCATGGCTCGCGAACTCGACAGCGAGCCCAAGGTCGTGCTGGCATGCCAGCCCACGCGGGGTGTCGACATCGGCGCCGCCGAGTACATCCACTCACAGCTCATCGCCCAGCGATCAGCAGGCTGTGCAGTCATGATGATCTCCGAGGATCTCGACGAGATCCTGGGCCTGGCCGATCGCATCGCCGTGATGTTCGAAGGCAAGATCGTGACCTTCATCGATCGCCAAGACGCCACCAAGGAGCAACTCGGCCTGGCCATGGCTGGCGCCGGCTGAAGCGACATCAGCGCCTACCCACTTCCACCACGTGGGATGGGTATTACGTGTCGGCGTACTTCTCGATGGTCTCGGCCCAGCCCGGGACATCGTCGGGACTGCTGATGGCCGTGTCGAGTCCGGTAACGCTACTCACGGGGACCACTACGCGAGACACGCCCATGGCAGCGAGCTTGGGGATGTCGTTCAGGTCGTCGGGCAGCGCGGCGGTGAACTCGATGGCATCGGGGTCGCGCCCGTGCTCCTCGGCGGACGAACGAACCAGATCGAACAACTCGGTCGGAGCACCTCGTGCCGGGAAGTAACCATCGCCCAACCGGCCCGCACGACGAGCGGCGATCTTGCTGTCGCCGCCAATGATGATCGGCACCGACTCCTGCGCAGGCTGTGGTCGGCAGTACGTGTTGTCGAAGTTGATGAAATCGCCATGGAACGTTGGACTTTCGGCGGTCCAGAGTTCGCGCATGGCCGCCACGTACTCGTCGGTTCGCGCACCGCGGTCGTCGAACGAGGCGCCGATCGCATCGAACTCTTCTCGCATCCATCCGACACCGATTCCCAACATGATTCGACCACCCGACAGATGATCGAGCGTGGCGACTTGTTTGGCGGTGACCACCGGGCTGTGCTGGGGCAAGATGAGCACCGCGGTACCGAAACGGATCGTGGACGTCACACCGGCCATGTACGCCATCCAGATCAGTGGGTCGGGTAGATCCAGATCGTCGACACCATCGGCCATCTTGCCGCTGGCGCTGTAGGGATAGGGCGACGCATAGTTTGCAGGTACGACGGTGTGTTCGATGGTCCAAGCCGACTCGAACCCGGCTGCTTCTCCAGCCTGCACGAGCTCCTTCGCTGCTGTCGAGTGCACGTAGGGTCCCGTGTTGCAGTACCTGAGTCCGAACTTCACACCCATGCTCCTCTACGCCCGATGTGGCCACGCTAGCCGGGGATCACTTGGTACATCCTGCTGTTCTGCATGATGTACGGGTCCCGTCGCAGTCGAAGGGAACGGGTCCCTGTGCGATTCCGACTGCCGCGGCGAAACTGACGTACCATCCATTGCGGATCGGCCATGGGCGCAGTACCTGAGAATTTTGGCCTACGTTCTTCCAAAATCAGGACTACATTTTCTGTCGCTCGTCGCCGCCTCGTGCGCTACGTTTGCGACGTGCATGTGTGGCTCAACGGGCAGCTCGTCGACTCAGACCACGCCACACTTCGGATCGACGATCACGGTCTGGTGGTCGGCGATGGAGCGTTCGAGACACTCAAGACCAGCGGTGGTCAGGCGTTCGCCGTGACGCGCCATCTGCGCCGGCTCACCCACAGTCTCGAGGCGCTGGCCATCGATGTACCCGACCTGAAGGAACTGCGCCGGGCGATCGCCGAAACCGTCGACGCCGGCGGGCACAGAGAGTCGCGCATCCGCGTGACCGTCACTGCAGGAAGCGGTTCGCTCGGCTCGGGTATGCCCGGTGGGATCCCGTCGGTGGTTGTAGCGGTGACCGAGCTCGCGCCCAAGGTGCAGCCGATCGCGATCACGGTGCCGTGGACCCGTAACGAGCGTGGTGCCACCGCAGGGCTGAAGACCACGTCGTATGCCGAGAACGTTCGGGCGCTGCGGGTAGCCCACGAGGCGGGTGCGACCGAAGCATTGATGGCCAACACTCGCGACGAACTGTGCGAGGGGACGGGCACGAACGTGTTCATCGTCCGCCATGGGCAGGTGTTCACTCCCCCGCTCTCGTCGGGTTGCTTGGCGGGGGTGAGCCGTGAGTTGCTCATCGAGGCGGCCGACGTGACCGAGCAGGTGATGCCGTTCGATGTCCTCACCACTGCCGACGAGATCTTTCTGACATCGACCACTCGCGATGTGCAAGGGCTCACGCGAATCGACGATCGAGAGCTCGCTGTTGGACCCGTGACCCAGAAGATGGAAGCGATCTTCGACCACATCCTGAGAACCGTCGACCCATGACCACCCATGTCGTCTTCTTGCGGGCCATCAATGTGGGAGGTCGCAACAAGATCCCCATGGCCGCCCTGCGAGAACTGCTCGAGGATCTCGATTTCGCCCACGTCGCCACCTACATCCAGAGCGGCAACATCATCTGTGATTCGTCCAAGAAGCCCGCATCGGTGGCCTCCACGATCAAAGACGGAATCGCCGAACGATTCGGTCATGCCATCGCCGTGATGGTTCGTACGGTGCCCGAGCTCGAGCGGCTCGTCGCAGAATGGCCCTATGGTGCCGCCGATCCCAAGGCGAGCGGTGTGGTTTTCCTGGCCGCGACGTTCGACGGCGAACTCGATGCCTCGGCGTTCGCCCCCGACGAATGCCAGACCGCGGGTGCCGACGTCTATGTGAACTGTCCGACCCGGTTCGCCGACACCAAGATCACCGGCGCATGGGTCGAGAAGCAGACCGGACTCGCCGGCACCCGCCGCAACTGGTCCACCGTGCTGAAGATGCGCGAGCTGGCATCAGGCTGATCAGGCCCGTGCCCCGCATTGCTGGTGCGGGCTACCTCTACCCTGCAGCGGAGTGCGCTGGCCATGGGACAAGTCCGAGTCCGAAGTCGATCACAGTTATCTCGGCGAGGTAATTACCAATCGTGTTGCGCTGAGCCGACCCTTCTTGGAAACGAACCCGGACCGCTACTTGGCGTTGACGGACGCGATCATCGAGGAAAAGCTCTGGGAAGCTGCTGCGGGGTTCACCCTGGAGCCGGACATGATCGTGACCATCGCCGCCAACGCTGCGGTGCCCATAATGGGTCTGGACATGTGGGCGTATCGCACGGTGCGCTCCATCATCGTGCATCCGACAACGACCGTAACCAAGGGCACGCGACGTGGCCCGAGCGAGTCGGTTGCCTCTGATGCCGAGGTGCACATCATTGGTCAGGCTTCGCCCTATTCGGGGCCTCTGTCGCTGTCGTGGGACGCCGTAGCCGCGAGCAGCAATGCCCCGCACCATGGTCAAAATGTGGTGATTCACGAGTTCGCCCACAAGATCGACATGACCGACGGCGAAGCCGATGGCGTACCCCCACTGCGGCGCGATTCGCTGCAGGCGTGGGAAGACCTCCTCGATCGCGAGTACCGACGCAGCAATTCCCGCGAATCCGACTGGGATCTGCGCGCCTATGCCTGGACCAACAAGGCCGAGTTCTTCGCCGTTGCGACCGAATCGTTCTTCACCACGCCCGAACATCTGCGACAGGCCAAGCCCGATCTGTTTCGTGGGCTCTGCGACTTCTACTGCGCGCAGTCACCCAACTAAACCAGCGGGACCCAACAGGAGACGAACGCGAAAGACGACAGCGAACGACGACAGCGAAAATAGGCCGTGAAGATTAGTCCATGAGATCAGACCGTGGAAAATCGATCAGCGGAAAACGACAAATGGCAGCCCGAGGGCTGCCATGGATCGAGTAGCGGCTGCGACCGAGGGCGAGCTGCGTGTCAGGAGAGGAGGGTTACTTCTCTTCCTTGAAAATGACGTGTTTGCGAGCTTTGGGGTCGTACTTCATGAGCTCGATACGCTCACGGCTGTTGACCTTGTTCTTGGTCGTCACGTACTGGTAGCCAGTACCTGCGGTGCTCTTGAGCTTTATGATCGGGCGTTTATCGCTTCCAGCTGGCATCAGACCTTGACCCCTTTGCGACGCATGTCTGCGAGAACCTTCTCGATTCCATGCTTGTTGATGGTCTTGAGACCCTTGGCAGAGACCTTGAGCTTGACCCAACGCTTTTCGCTGGGAACCCAGAAACGCTGCGTCTGGATGTTGACATCCCAACGACGGCGGGTCTTTCGTTGTGAGTGCGAGACGTTGTTGCCGAAGCTCGGCTTGCGTCCAGTCACTTGACAGATGTTCGACATAACCCAGCCACGATAGCGGCTCGATACGCAAAAGGCATCGGCTATGGCCTCAAAGCCTGGTCACTGTGTGATACGTCATAGCGGTGATCTCGAAACCCGATCGTGTCTGGTACGTGGCCTATGGCTCAAACGTTGACCGAACCCGCTTTCTTCGCTACCTGCAGGGCAATGGCGACCACGCGGGAGCGCGTGATGCCACACCGCCCGCCGAAGGTCGATTCGCCACCGCTTCGCTGCAGTTGCGCTTTGCGGGCGAGTCACAGCGTTGGGGCGGGGGTGTCTGCTTCGTGAACCCGGATCCAACGGCAACCGCGTATGTCCGAGCGTGGGACATCACCGCCGCGCAGTTCGAGGACGTTTTTGCCCAGGAGAATCGAGGCGTGGTCGGTACCCCACTGCCATGGGAGGCCATGGTTCGGGGCCAGACCGAAGCCGGCGGCCGGTGGTACGGGCTGGTGGTACCTGTTGATCTACCGTTCGCCAGCGACGAACATCCGGCCTATACCTTCACCTGGACAACGCGCTTCGACCACAACCCGCCCTCGCCTGCGTATCGCCAAACGATCGAGCGAGGGCTCGCCGACCACCCAGACCTTGGGCCCGCCGACCTGGCGAACTATCTCGACGCCGCGATCATCTGACCCCGATCATCCATCGTCAACGACCGCAACCAACCTGCGTAAATGGGCGGGTCACTAACGCAGGTCCCAACCGCAACCAACCTGCGTAACAGGGCGGGTCACTAACGCAGGTCCCGACCGCAACCAACCTGCGTAACAGGGCGGGTCACTAACGCAGGACCCAACCGCAACCAACCTGCGTAACAGGGCGGGTCACTAACGCAGGTCCCAACCGCAACCAACCTGCGTAACAGGGCGGGTCACTAACGCAGGTCCCAACCGCAACCAACCTGCGTAAGAGGGCGGGTCACTAACGCAGGACCCGACCGCAACCAACCTGCGTAACAGGGCGGGTCACTAACGCAGGTTTTGCCTAGCGGGCGATGGTGGTGGGGCCGACGTTGGTGTCGAGCCACTTCACGAGTGGCTTGGCGGCGTCGAGAGTTGCCATGACGCGGTCTTTGGGCTCGGCGGTATCGAGCCAGGCGCCGATCTTCCATTCCCGCCGGGCAACACAGCCCTTCATCCGCAGCAGTTCGATCCGAGGATGGTTTTTCGGGTAGCCCCGAGGCGCTGTCTTGAGTGAGTCGAACGACATGACTTCCACGTCGGCAGCGGTGACTTTGGCGATTGCCCGCTCGAGAACCTCGGCCGTCTTGTCGTCGTCGATCGCGGCTCGGAACCTGGCCAGCTGGTCCTTGGCCATCATGTAGTAGCCGGTGCCGGTGCTGAAGCTGTCGGCGGACAGACTCACATAGCCGCCGTTCTCGAAGGCGGCAGCGATGTTCGTCTTGTAGGGCGTCTTGTCCTTGCTGAAGCGCACATCTCGGTGCGGGCGGAAGATCTTGCTGGGTCCGTACTTCTTGGCGAGCTCATCGAGCAGCCCTTGCATGGGCGCGCGCACGAACTCGTCGTAAACGGGCTTGTGTTCAGTCCAGAAGACCTTGGTGTTGTCGTCTTCGAGTCGCTCGAAGAACTCGATTGCTTCGATCGGCCAGCCGGTGAATGCCATGCTCGGGATCGTAGACCTGCCCTTCTGAAACGCGCCGCAAAGGCCCCGGATCCTATGGGAAAAGCCAGAACCTGGGCGTCGTCATCATTGTCGAGCGGAGCGAGCAGTGCATCAATCACTTCCTGCGGCACCTGCACACCACCCTCCTGAAACGCGCCGCAAAGGCCCCGGATCCTATGGGAATAGCCAGAACCTAGTGGTCACGCGCGGAAATGATGTAGCTGTCACGTCGCCCGAGTTCGTTGGAACCGCGCCGATCGCGCTGCCGTCGGACAGCACCAAGACTTCCGCAAGCGTGCACTAGGCGTCGTCATCATTGTCGAGCGGAGCGAGCAGTGCGTCGATGACTTCCTGCGGCACCTGCACACCTTCTTCGACTCCGTCTTGGTCGCCGTCAGAGGCTTGGTCGCCGTCAGCCAGGATGTCGTCTTCGGTCCGCTCGAATATTCCTTCCGGGATCGGACACCCTTGCGCCCATTCCCGCTCCTCGCAGTCGTACACCATTGGTTCCGAATCGATATCGCCGTCGGCGCCGGCAAGATCGACGACACCATCTTCGAGGGTGGTTTCATCGAAGCCCTCGACGTTTTCCATCCCATCGGATTCCGCTGCCCCGGTCTGGGCTGCTTCGGTTTCGTTGCTTGGCAGCGGTTCGACAGGGGGTATCTCATCGAACAATGAATCATCTACTGGCTCCGAGAACGTCGGGTCGGCGGGTGCAGCATCCGGTAAGGCGAACTGCGTGGTGTCGAACGGTTGGGCAGGCGCGCTGGCGACAGCCGCCGGTGACTCTTGTCGCGGGTTGGCCGGAATAGTCACGAGCGGGATGCTGGGATCGAACGGGTCTGCTGGCACGGGAGTGGGAGTTGCATTGGCCGGATTCGACACGTCATCTCGGTCTTCTTCTGGGAGCGGCAGCCGCTCGAAGCTGTTGGTCTGGGGATCAAACCCCGGCAACGCCAGTTCTTGTTGCTGTTGGCGCTCTGCGCTCGAAAGCGGCGGCGGGTCAGGCGGTTCCGGCAGATCTTGCGGATTCGGCACCGGGAACGCCTCGTCGTCTCCATCTTCTTCGGCCGGGTCAGTCGTACTCGAGTCAGGCTCACCTACTTCGATCTCGACACTGTCGTCTCGGCCACGATCTTGCTCCACCGTTGGGTCGCTGTCGGTGGACACCAGCTGAGAATCAGGCCCTGAACACCCGGCAAGCACAAGCAACGCTGCCACTGCTGTTGCGACGAATACCCCTCGCAGACCGGCCGCTCCGGGGGTTGATCGATGGAGACGGCCGCTGCCGACTGTCTTTCGCCAGACGTGAGACTCGACGCTCATGTTGTCCTCGGTTTCTTTCGTGGTATTCGTGCTTGGGCTTGGTTCGTTGAGTTGAGAGATGTGGCCAAGGGCGAGGCCACATCACGGGGTGGTGCGGCTCGGAGGAGCTGCACCACCCTCGTTGGTTCGTTGGTCACTTCATTGGCTACTGGACGGTTGGTGTTTCTTCCCGATGGTTGCGTCGGCGGCGAGCGCCTACTGCCACGAAGAAGACGCCCACGGCGAGTAGCAGCACGCCCAAGCTGATCAACCGACCCGAGTTGGCACCGGTGAGTGCCAGCGGGTTCCCGGGTCGTGACGGAGCCGGCGGTTGTGCTGGCTGGTCGGGGGTGAGGGACAGGCGCGGTGGGACCGACTGACTGATGCGGCCCGGACTGCTCGGGGTGGTTGGGGTCGTTGGGGTTACTGCGGGACGGGCACGGGTGACGTTGGCAATATCACTGTCGTCTTCGTCACCGCCTTCGTTGTCGAGTACGTCATCGATCAGCACGTCTTCGGTGCTGTCTCCGAACTCCGAATCGACGTCGCCCAAGGAGATGGCGTCGCCTGTTACCGGGTGCGACGTGCTCGCCGCCTCGATACCTGCCAGGTTCTGGTAGTCACCAAAGCCCGAAATTTCGGTATCGAGCGTGATGATGACCGACTCGCCCGGGGCCAATGGGCCAGCAACGGTATGGGTTGCTGTTCCATCGTCGTTGACCGTCCAGTCGTCATCGATGATCGTCATGCCAGCAGGCGGGTAATCGACGATCATGATGTCGCTGGCCGTCACCGTGCCCTGGTTGAACACTTCGATGGTGAAGCTTCGACCGTCGGCAGCAGCGTCAGCAGGCGAAACTGCCTTCTTCTGCAGTGCCAGGTCGACGATCAGTTCCACACCGTCGTAGTGGGAAATGTCCTCATCGGTGGCCGGCACCGAGTCGGGTACAGCCAGGAAAGTGTCCGGGTCGTTCGGGTTCGGGTAACCAGGCGTGCCTGAGACCGAACCGGTGTTTGTGTAGGGACCAACTCCAGCCTGACCTTCGCCAGTGCAGGTGACGGTTGCTTGCGGGGCCAACATGGCCACCGTGGCGGTGCCATCACCACAATCGATGATGACTCCCTGGTCGTCGGTGACCTCGATGTCGACCAGCACCTGGGTGCCGGAGTTGGTGACCGAGTACGTCCACTCGATTGCGTCACCTTCAAGAATTGTTTCACCAGGAGCTTGGTCGGAGTCCGAGCCGTTGGTGGCCTTCTCGATGGCGATGGAAGGTACGCCACCGAAGTAGTTCGATGGGTCTTCGTCGGTAGCTGGCTCGGCATCAGGGATGGGGTCGTACCCGCCGTTGCCGTTGGGCGACGCTGGGGTGCCGACCACATCACCAATGTTGGAGTATTGGCCGGCTGCGGCGATACCGGTGGCGGTACACACATGGGTCGCACCTGGCAACAACACCGCAATGGAGTTGTTGTTCTCTCCACAATCAATGGTCTCGCCCTGGTCGTCGTTGACGATCAGGTTGATCAGCGGTGTGGTCGAGGTGTTGATGACCGTGTATTCCCAAATGACCGGGTCGCCCGTCACGATCGGCACACCGGGAATGGTGTTTGCATCACGATCATTGGTCTTCTTGACGATCTTCACGTCACCGTCATGGGCAACATAATGCGACAGATCATCGTCGTCGACCGGGTCGAGACCCGATGGCTCATAGGAGTCGGGGTCATTTGGATCGACGTCGGGATCGGTTGGATCGCCAATCTGTGCTGGCGTGCCAGACACGACAGCAAGGTTCTCGTAGGCACCCAGGCTCGCCGTACCGGTGGCAACACAAGTTGCCTCGGCACCGGCGACCAGCAGGGGGATCACATTGTCGGTGCTCGGCGCACAGACGATGTTGATTGCCGGGTCGGAGTCGGTGACGGTCACGTCGGTCAATGCGACGTTGCCGTCGTTGGTGATCACATAGGTCCAGGTGACAGCGTCACCCGTTGAGAGAAGCGGTCCAACCGTGGTGTCGGCGTCGTCGCCGTTGGTGTCCTTCTCGAGGTCGATGGAGGGGTCCGAACCGTAGTAGTTCGATGGATCCTCGTCGATTGACGGGTCATGACCGGTTGGCACGTATGAGCCTGGGTCATCACTTGGACCATCGGGGTTCGCTGGATCAGCAATTGCCGGAGTTCCCTCGACGGTGGAGTCGTTGCGGTAATCGCCGAGTTCGGCGGTGCCGGTGGCGGTACAGGCAACGGTTTCGCCCACAGCCAGGACCGGGATCCGGTTGGACCCGTTGCCGCAGTCGACGGTGATGTCGGGGTCGAGGTCGTCGACCACCACGTTGATCATCACCGTGTTGGCGTTGTTGGTCACGGCGTAGGTCCAGACCACGGAACCATCTTCCAGGATCTGTTCACCGGGTGCGACATCGCTGTCTTGACCGTTGGTGGACTTCTCTAAGACCAGGCCGCCTGCGAGAGCGAACAGATTCGAAGGATCTTCATCGGTGAAGGGCTCGTCGACGATCTGAGTGAAATCAGATGGATCTGTTGGCCATGTCGAAGGATCACTTGCCACTACACCTGGCGCATCCAGATCGGCCGGAACCGCACCGATACCGGTGACATCAGAATCATTCTGATACGCACCAGCAGCTGCGGTCGCCGGAGCGATCGAAGTGCAGGTCACCACCTGACCCGGAGCCAAACCAGCAACAACATTGGAGCCATCACCACAATCGATCCCAGCACCAATGTCACTGTCGGTCACCGTGACATCGAGCATCATCACACTCGACGTGTTCGTGACTTCATAGGTCCAGACCACAGCATCACCCGGGTTCAGAGCAACACCAGGAGCAATGTCCGCATCGACACCGTTGGTGGCCTTTTCTAGAACAAGACCACCCTCGACACCGAAGTAATGCGAGTCATCGGCGTCATCGACATCATCACCACCCGTAGTAGTGAACTCATCAGGATTTGATGGCCACTCATCAGGATCGGTTGGATCGACATCAGGATCAGACGGCAGCACTGGCGTGCCATCAACCGAGCCGGTATTGGCATAAGCACCACTTCCTGCGGTGCCAGTAGCGGTACAGGTCACGATCTCACCCGGGATCAACAACGCAATCGTGTTGTCAACACTCGGCGCACATACCACCGACACTGCAGGATCAGAATCGGTGACAGTCACGTCAACCAAACCAGTCGTACCGGTGTTGCTCACCACATAGGACCAGGTGACATCGTCGCCAACCGCAATGGGTTCACCCGGAGCATTATCGGACTGCACCGTGTTCGTCGCCTTCTCGATACCAATCCCATCAGTCGCTGCGAGGTAATGAGAAGCATCGTCGTCATCGACCGGATCGAGACCCGACGGCTCATAGGAGTCGGGGTCGTCGGGATCAGCATTCGGATCAGTGAGTTGAGCCGGCGTACCTGACACATCAGCCACATTCTCATAGGCACCCAGCGCTGCCGTGCCGGTGGCAACACACGTTGCCTCGGCACCGGCAACCAACAGCGGGATCACATTGTCGATGCTCGGCGCACAGACGATGTTGATTGCCGGGTCGGAGTCGGTGACGGTCACGTCGGTCAATGCGACGTTGCCGTCGTTGGTGATCACATAGGTCCAGGTCACGTCGGCGCCAGGCTCGAGCAATGGGCCAACCGTGGTGTCGGCGTCGTCGCCGTTGGTGTCCTTCTCGATGTCGATGGAGGGGTCCGAACCGTAGTAGTTCGATGGATCCTCGTCGGTTGACGGGTCGTGACCGGTTGGCACGTAGGAGTCGGGGTTTGCCGGGTCGATGATCGCCGGAGTTCCTTCGACGGTGGAGTCGTTGCGGTAGTCGCCGAGTTCGGCGGTGCCGGTGGCGGTACAGGCAACGGTTTCGCCCACAGCCAGGACCGGGATCTGGTTGGATCCGTTGCCGCAGTCGACGGTGATGTCGGGGTCGAGGTCTTCGACCAGCACATCGATCATCGCCGTGTTGGCGTTGTTGGTCACCGTGTACGTCCACGTGACGGGGGTGTCCTCCAGGATTTGTTCACCGGGTGCAACATCGCTGTCTTGACCGTTGGTGGACTTCTCCAAGACCAGGCCGCCTGCGAGAGCAAACAGGTTCGAAGGATCTTCATCGGTGTACGGTTCGTCGACGATCTGAGTGAACTCAGATGGGTCTGTTGGCCATGTCGAAGGATCGCTCGCCACTACATCTGGTGCATCCAGATCGGTCGGAACTGCACCGATACCGGTGACATCAGAATCATTCTGATACGCACCAGCAGCTGCGGTCGCCGGAGCGATCGAAGTGCAGGTCACCACCTGACCCGGAGCCAAACCAGCAACAACATTGGTGCCATCACCACAATCGATCCCAGCACCAATATCGCTGTCGGTCACGGTGACATCGAGCATCATCACACTCGATGTATTCGTGACTTCATAGGTCCAGACCACAGCATCACCCGGGTTCAGGGCAACACCAGGAGCAATGTCCGCATCGACACCGTTGGTGGCCTTTTCGAGAACAAGCCCACCCTCGACACCGAAGTAATGCGAGTCATCCGCGTCATCGACATCATCACCACCGGTCGGGGTGAACTCATCAGGATTTGATGGCCACTCGTCAGGGTTGGTTGGATCGACATCAGGATCAGATGGCAGCACTGGCGTGCCAACCACCGAGCCGGTATTGGCATAAGCACCACTTCCTGCGGTGCCAGTGGCAACACAGGTCACGATCTCACCCGGGATCAACAACGCAATCGTGTTGTCAACACTCGGCGCACATACCACCGACACCGCAGGATCAGAATCGGTGACAGTCACGTCAACCAAACCAGTCGTACCGGTGTTGCTCACCACATAGGACCAGGTGACATCGTCGCCAACCGCAATGGGTTCACCCGGAGCGCTATCGGACTGCACCGTGTTCGTCGCCTTCTCGATACCAATCCCATCAATCGCTGCGAGGTAATGAGAAGCATCGTCGTCATCGACCGGGTCGAGACCCGATGGCTCATAGGAGTCCGGGTCATTTGGATCGACGTCGGGATCGGTTGGATCGCCAATCTGTGCTGGCGTGCCAGACACGACAGCAAGGTTCTCGTAGGCACCCAGGCTCGCCGTACCGGTGGCAACACACGTTGCCTCGGCGCCGACAGTCAGCAGCGCAATGGTGTTGGTTCCCGAATCACAGACAACAGTCACTGCTGGGTCAGAGTCGGTGACGGTCACGTCGGTGAGCGCGAAGTCGCCGGTGTTCGATATCACGTAGGTCCAGGTGACATCGTCGCCGGGCTCGAGCAATGGACCAACCGTGGTGTCGGCGTCGTCGCCGTTGGTGTCCTTCTCGACCTCGATGGAAGGTACGCCACCGAAGTAGTTCGATGGGTTTTCGTCGGTAGCCGGCTCAGCACCGGGGATGGGGTCGTACCCGCCGTTGTCGTTGGGCAAGGCCGGGGTGCCGACAACATCACCGATGTTGGAGTATTGGCCGGCTGCGGCGATACCGGTGGCGGTACAGATCTGGGTTGCGCCGGGCAACAAGACTGCAATGGAATTGTTGTTGTTTCCACAATCGACCGGCTCGCCCTGGTCGTCGGTGACGATCAGGTTGATGAGCGGCGTGGTCGAGGAGTTGACCACCGTGTATTCCCAGATGACCGGGTCACCGGTGATGATCTGCACACCAGGGACGACGTCTGCGAGACGATCATTCGTTGTCTTGACGATCATCAGATCGCCGTCGTGAGCCACGTAATGCGACAGGTCATCGTCGCCGACCGGGTCGAGACCCGACGGCTCATAGGAGTCGGGGTCGTCGGGATCAGCATTCGGATCAGTGAGTTGAGCCGGCGTACCCGACACCTCGCCCAGGTTCTCGTAGGCACCCAACGCTGCCGTGCCGGTGGCAACACAGGTCGCTTCGGCACCAACAGCCAGGAGTGCAATGGTGTTGGTTCCCGCATCACACACCACGGTGACAGCTGGGTCGGAGTCAGTGACAGTCACGTCGGTCAATGCGACGTTCCCGTCGTTGGTGACCACATAGGTCCAGGTCACGTCGGCGCCGATGGCGAGCACCGGGCCAACCGTGGTGTCGGCGTCGTCGCCGTTGGTGTCCTTCTCGAGGTCGATGGAGGGATCAGAACCGTAGTAGTTCGATGGATCTTCGTCGATTGACGGGTCGTGCCCGGTTGGCACGTATGAGCCTGGGTCATCACTTGGACCATCGGGGTTCGCTGGATCAGCAATTGCCGGAGTTCCCTCGACGGTGGAGTCGTTGCGGTAATCGCCGAGTTCGGCGGTGCCGGTGGCGGTACAGGCAACGGTTTCGCCCACAGCCAGGACCGGGATCCGGTCAGATCCCCCGCCGCAGTCGACGGTGATGTTCGGGTCGAGGTCTTCGACCAGCACATCGATCATCACCGTGTTGGCGTTGTTAGTCACCGCGTAGGTCCAGACCACGGAACCATCTTCCAGGATCTGCTCACCGGGTGCGACATCGCTGTCTTGACCGTTGGTGGACTTCTCCAAGACCAGGCCGCCTGCGAGAGCGAACAGGTTCGAAGGATCTTCATCGGTGTACGGTTCGTCGACGATCTGAGTGAACTCAGATGGGTCTATTGGCCATGTCGAAGGATCGCTCGCCACTACATCTGGTGCATCCAGATCGGTCGGAACTGCACCGATACCGGTGACATCAGAATCATTCTGATACGCACCAGCAGCTGCGGTCGCCGGAGCGATCGAAGTGCAGGTCACCACCTGACCCGGAGCCAAACCAGCAACAACATTGGTGCCATCACCACAATCGATCCCAGCACCAATATCGCTGTCGGTCACGGTCACATCGAGCATCATCACACTCGACGTGTTCGTGACTTCATAGGTCCAGACCACAGCATCACCCGGGTTCAGGGCAACACCAGGAGCAATGTCCGCATCGACACCGTTGGTGGCCTTTTCGAGAACAAGACCACCCTCGACACCGAAGTAATGCGAGTCATCCGCGTCATCGACATCGTCACCACCGGTCGGGGTGAACTCATCAGGATTTGATGGCCACTCATCAGGATCGGTTGGATCGACATCAGGATCAGACGGCAGCACTGGCATGCCAACCACCGTGGCGGTATTGGCATAAGCACCACTTCCTGCGGTGCCAGTAGCGGTACAGGTCACGATCTCACCCGGGATCAACAACGCAATCGTGTTGTCAACACTCGGCGCGCATACCACCGCCACCGCAGGATCAGAATCAGTGACAGTCACGTCAACCAAACCAGTCGTACCGGTGTTGCTCACCACATAGGACCAGGTGACATCGTCGCCAACCGCAATGGGTTCACCCGGAGCGCTATCGGACTGCACCGTGTTCGTCGCCTTCTCGATACCAATCCCATCAATCGCTGCGAGGTAATGAGAAGCATCGTCGTCATCGACCGGGTCGAGACCCGACGGCTCATAGGAGTCGGGGTCATCCGGATCAGCATTCGGATCAGTGAGTTGAGCCGGCGTACCTGACACATCAGCCACATTCTCATAGGCACCCAGCGCTGCCGTGCCGGTGGCAACACACGTTGCCTCGGCACCGACAGTCAGGAGTGCAATGGTGTTGGTTCCCGCATCACAGACCACGATGACAGCTGGGTCGGAGTCGGTGACGGTCACGTCGGTCAATGCGACGTTGCCGTCGTTGGTGATCACATAGGTCCAGGTCACGTCGGCGCCGGGCTCGAGCAATGGGCCAACGGTGGTGTCGGCGTCGTCGCCGTTGGTGTCCTTCTCGATGTCGATGGAGGGGTCGGAACCGTAGTAGTTCGATGGATCCTCGTCGGTTGACGGGTCGTGCCCGGTTGGCACGTAGGAGTCGGGGTTTGCCGGGTCGATGATCGCCGGAGTTCCCTCGACGGTGGAGTCGTTGCGGTAGTCGCCGAGTTCGGCGGTGCCGGTGGCGGTACAGGAAATGGTTTCGCCTGCTGCCAGTGCGGGGATCTGGTTGGATCCGTTGCCGCAGTCGACGGTGATGTCGGGGTCGAGGTCTTCGACCAGCACATCGATCATCACCGTGTTGGCGTTGTTGGTCACCGCGTAGGTCCAGACCACGGAACCATCTTCCAGGATCTGCTCACCGGGTGCGACATCGCTGTCTTGACCGTTGGTGGACTTCTCCAAGACCAGGCCGCCTGCGAGAGCGAACAGGTTCGAGGGATCTTCATCGGTGTACGGTTCGTCGACGATCTGAGTGAACTCAGATGGGTCTGTTGGCCATGTCGAAGGATCGCTCGCCACTACATCTGGTGCATCCAGATCGGTCGGAACTGCACCGATACCGGTGACATCAGAATCATTCTGATACGCACCAGCAGCTGCGGTCGCCGGAGCGATCGAAGTGCAGGTCACCACCTGACCCGGAGCCAAACCAGCAACAACATTGGTGCCATCACCACAATCGATCCCAGCACCAATATCGCTGTCGGTCACGGTCACATCGAGCATCATCACACTCGACGTGTTCGTGACTTCATAGGTCCAGACCACAGCATCACCCGGGTTCAGGGCAACACCAGGAGCAATGTCCGCATCGACACCGTTGGTGGCCTTTTCGAGAACAAGACCACCCTCGACACCGAAGTAATGCGAGTCATCCGCGTCATCGACATCGTCACCACCGGTCGGGGTGAACTCATCAGGATTTGATGGCCACTCATCAGGATCGGTTGGATCGACATCAGGATCAGACGGCAGCACTGGCATGCCAACCACCGTGGCGGTATTGGCATAAGCACCACTTCCTGCGGTGCCAGTAGCGGTACAGGTCACGATCTCACCCGGGATCAACAACGCAATCGTGTTGTCAACACTCGGCGCGCATACCACCGCCACCGCAGGATCAGAATCAGTGACAGTCACGTCAACCAAACCAGTCGTACCGGTGTTGCTCACCACATAGGACCAGGTGACATCGTCGCCAACCGCAATGGGCTCACCCGGAGCATTATCGGACTGCACCGTGTTCGTCGCCTTCTCGATACCAATCCCATCAATCGCTGCGAGGTAATGAGAAGCATCGTCGTCATCGACCGGATCAAGACCCGACGGCTCATAGGAGTCGGGGTCGTCGGGATCAGCATTCGGATCAGTGAGTTGAGCCGGCGTACCTGACACATCAGCCACATTCTCGTAGGCACCCAGCGCTGCCGTGCCGGTGGCAACACAGGTCGCTTCGGCACCGGCAACCAACAGCGGGATCACATTGTCGGTGCTCGGCTCACAGACCACGGTGACAGCCGGATCGGAGTCGGTGACGGTCACGTCGGTCAATGCGACGTTCCCGTCGTTGGTGATCACATAGGTCCAGGTCACGTCGGCGCCAGGCTCGAGCAATGGACCAACCGTGGTGTCGGCGTCGTCGCCGTTGGTGTCCTTCTCGATGTCGATGGAGGGATCAGAACCGTAGAAGTTCGACGGATCCTCATCGGTCGACGGGTCATGACCAGTCGGCACATACGAGCCCGGGTCATCAGTTGGTCCGTTGGGGTTGTCTGGATCAATGATTACCGGGGTTCCCTCGACAGTGGAGTCGTTGTGGTAATCGCCCAACTCGGCGGTACCGGTGGCAGTACAGGCAACGGTTTCGCCCACAGCCAGGACCGGGATCCGGTCAGATCCCCCGCCGCAGTCGACGGTGATATTCGGGTCGAGGTCTTCGACGACCACATCGATCATCACCGTGTTGGAGCTGTTGGTCACCGCGTAGGTCCACGTGATGGGAGTGTTCTCCAGGATTTGTTCACCGGGTGCAACATCGCTGTCTTCACCGTTGGTGGACTTCTCCAAGACCAGGCCGCCTGCGAGAGCAAACAGGTTCGAAGGATCTTCATCGGTGTACGGTTCGTCGACGATCTGAGTGAACTCAGATGGATCTGTTGGCCATGTCGAAGGATCGCTCGCCACTACACCTGGCGCATCCAGATCGGTCGGAACCGCACCGATACCGGTGACATCAGAATCATTCTGATACGCACCAGCAGCTGCGGTCGCCGGAGCGATCGAAGTGCAGGTCACCACCTGACCCGGAGCCAGAGCGGCAACAACGTTGGTGCCATCGCCACAATCGATCCCAGCACCAATGTCACTGTCGGTCACGGTGACATCGAGCATCATCACACTCGACGTGTTCGTGACTTCATAGGTCCAGACCACAGCGTCGCCCAGGTTCAGAGCAACACCAGGAGCAGTGTCCGCATCGACACCGTTGGTGGCCTTTTCGAGAACAAGCCCACCCTCGACACCGAAGTAATGCGAGTCATCGGCGTCATCGACATCGTCACCACCGGTCGGGGTGAACTCATCAGGGTCGGTAGGCCAAGCATCAGGATTGGTTGGATCGATCGCGGGGTCAGTCGGGAATGCTGGCGTGCCCACCACCGTGGCGGTATTGGCATAAGCGCCACTACCAGCAACACCGGTCGCGGTACAGGTCACAATCTCACCCGGGATCAACAACTCAATCACATTGCTGACCTGTGCTGTTGGGTTGCAATCAACCGTGACATTCGGGTCGGAGTCCATGATCGTCACGTCGAGCAAGGCCGTGGTTCCGGTGTTTTCCACCACATAGGACCAGGTGACATCATCGCCAACGGCGATGAGCTCACCGGGAGCATCATCGGACTGCACGAGGTTGGTGTCCTTCTCGATGTCCACGCTTGGGGAGGCACCCAGGTAGTGCGATGGGTCCTCGTCATCGACAGCATTCAACGTCGTGCCATCAGGATTTAACGCCGGCGTGAATACCGTTGGATCATCAGGCCAGTTGTCTGGATCACTCAGCTCACAGTTGCACGTCGCAGGATCCGGCAGCACCGGATCCCCCGTGACATCGCCGATGTTGGCGTAATCACCAATGGTGGCTGAGCCAGTTCCCTGGCACGTAACCGTGTCACCGGGCAACATGATCCCGATCACGGGCCCCGTTGCATCATCAAAGACGCTGTCGCCGTTGACATCACAGATCACTGCGACGTTCTGGTCATCGTCGACCGTCACGTTCGCCAGCGCAGTGTTGCCGGAGTTCTCGACCTCATAGGTCCAGGTCACGGTTTCGCCTGCGAGAATCACCGGTCCCTGCGGGGTATCAGCATCGAAGCCGTTCGTGTCCTTTTCGATGTCAATGCTCGGGCTCACCGAGAAGTGGTGAGACGGATCATCGTCATCCACGTCGATCAAGGGTTCACCGTTCGTGTCCAGTGCTGGTGAATTCAGCGCCGGGTCTGTTGGCCACGACGTTGGATCATCAGGATCACAATCACAGGTAGCGAAGTCCGGCAGTACCGGAGTACCGCTGGTCAGAGCAGAGTTGGCGTACTGGCCGGTACCAGCACCCTGGGCGTCGATACCGACGGCGTTCTCGATGAAACAGTTACGGGATTCGCCAGGCAACAACAGAGGGATCAGGTTGGTGCCATCGGACAAGCCGTCGGCATCAATATCACAGTCTGCGGCACCCTCGACGCTATCGATCACGGTGACATCAGCCAGGCTCGTCCAGCCGGTATTGGTCACCTGAAAGCTCCAGATAACGATAACACCCGGCATCAGCAGTGGGCCAGGCTCGATGTCGGCCTGCAAACCCTCGGTCCACTTTTCCACATCGATGTCGGCCAGCGACTCGTCGAACTGTTCTGGAGTAATCAGACCCATATCGATCGTCGGGTCGTGTTGGCCTGGTACGAGTGTGAAGACATGACTCAAACCGGTGAAGCGATCCGCATCACTGTCAGCAGCGTCGTCTGCGCCTTGGTCATCCAAGGTCGGCAACAAGCCAGACGGTGTTGGATCGAACTGGATCTGATACGAGCCAGCAGGCAGATCGGTGAATTCATACCAACCTGGAGCACCCGTGGCCGGATCATTACCCGTCGCCAGCGTCATGATCGGGGTTGCGGCCTGGTCAGCCGGCGACAACGTGGCCCACTCGGCAGCGGTCAGCACCATGCCCGTGGCTGGATTGCGGTACAGCGGATCACCGTTGCCATCGAGCAATGTGACGAGCACACCGTTCACACCCGTCTCACCGGGGTCCTGGATGCCGTCGACGTCGGTGTCCTGCCACACGAAATCGCCGACTGAAGCAGGTTCGAAGAACCGCACCTTGGCCTGGTTTGCCACCAGGTCACCGATCTGATCCGAGGTGACCTGGACATCGTTCACGTACCACTGAAGCGGAACCTCGTCGCCGCCTGCAGTCGCCTGGATCTCGATAACTGTCGATTCGAGTGGGCCGAGTTCATCGATGATCCACTCGATCTGAGTGGTGTTGTTCGGGCCGGCGCTCGTCACACCAGCCGTGACACCAACATCGACCACCGAACCGGCGTAGTCCAAGCCATCAGGCAAGAAGTCGGTAACCACCAGGTTCGTGTTCGTCGTGTCGGTAGCCGGGTTCGTGATCGTCAGTTCCCACGTGACTACGCCACCATTGGGAATGTACGGGAACTGTTGCTCATCAGGAGTCTTCGAGATCTCCAAGCCGTATTCGCCGATCGAAGCCGAAGCGGGATCGCGATCACGAGCCTGCGTGATGGCGCCTGGCAACGCATTGCCGGCGGCGTTGGTCATCTGCACCGACGCCCAGTTCGTGGTGACCTGCGGCGCACCGTTCTGGGGGATGGCGTCGAACTGAATCTCCACCACTGCGCCTGCAGGAACATCGCCCAGATTCCACTCGACTGTGTCGGTGCCGCCACCGGTGGTGACCGTAGGTTCGCCGGGAGCTGCAGCACCACCAGTAGCGGTCGCTGCGGTGGAACCGGGGTCGTAGGTCCAGTTGAAAGGCAGTTCGTCGACCACCGTCACGTTGAACGCCGTCGAGTCACCCACGTTCTGCACGACGAGGCACCATGGAACCGGTGTTCCGATCTCTACGAACGCAAACTCATCGGCGCATTCGAGCGTCTTGTCGATCTTCACCTCGGGCGCGGTCAGTGGCAGCGACGTGTTGGTCTCGCCGCCGACATAGGAACGGTCGCCCGGTGCTGGTTCAACGCCGGGACGGGCGAAGAACTCATCGACCGAAGCATCGTTGTCGGCAACCCAGATACCGTCGGTCAAGAACGTGTCCACGATCTCGGCGGTGTAGGTGAAGAACGCAGTTTCGCCCTGGTCGAGTTCGGTGATGAACCAGCCCAATTCGGGCGCGACCGCGGTCCAACCCTGCGTCACAAACCAATCGGGGTCGGTGAGATTCGGATCGACCGTCACGATGTTCTCGAGCGCGTTGTTCGGTGTGTCGGTGACGGCAATGTTGTACGCCGCCATACCACCGACGTTCTGCACCATGACCGTGTACTCGATCACGCCAGAGCCGTCGAGAGGAGACGTCAGCGGCACTGCCGACTTCGTGATCTCCAACTCGGGCTCCTCGATGTCGAGAACGCCCTGGACTTCGGCAGTGGGTAGGTGCTCGGACTCGTCCCATGCCGAGGAATCAAGCAGACCAGCCGGTTCACCGGTGATCAGGTCTTCGTCGCTGGAGTAACCGGTGACAAGGTTGACCAGCGTGTCCTCATCGAGCACCGGAACACCGTTGGTGTAGGTGTCATCGACAAGGGCCGTGTAGGTCATGGTCCAGGTGTGTGCTTGATTGGAACCAGGCATGTCGCCGAACCACCACATCAGCGTGGTCGTGCCATCGGCGTTCACCTGCGGCGTGATCGTGAGAACGTCGTCGGCAGTGAATCCGTTCGGGCAACCACCCGAGCACGACACGCCGACATGGTCGACAAACGTGAGACCATCGGGAACGGTATCGATGTAGGCCAGGTCCATAAACACCTGTGTCGAGTTGGCGGTCCAGGAAATCTCATAAGTCACCGTGTCGTTGATCGTCGCCGGATTCGGCGTGACGACCTTGACTGGCAGCGGTGGTGGTGACGGATTCGCCACCGTGATCCGGCCATCGTCGGTGAACGGCGAGTCGAAGAACTCCTTCACCACCGTCGAGGCCGTGTTGTCCCAGCGCAAGGCGTTGAACTCGTCTTTGGGAACCACGATCGGAATCGTGATCTCCAACACCTGATTCGTGTCGATCTGCGGGATCAACCACCCCAGGTCAGTCGCCTGCGTCAGAGGATTGTCGCACTGAGTCTCGTTCAAAGCGATCGCCACACCATCAATGGTTGCGGTGGCGGTACTGCACGAGTAGCCGCCGCCACCAATCGATGGGATCGAACCTCGCAACTCATCGGTGATCAGCAGATCGAGTACTGGTTCCGACAGATTGTTCTCGAACCGAATCGTGAAACTTCCAGTGCTCTCATCAGGCACATAATCGTCATCGGGCAGCTTCTCGAAGTTCACGGGATTGGTCACCGGTACCAGAGCGTCGAAGAAGGTGGACATCTCGGCGCTTTGACCGAGGACAGGTGCGGCGCGGCGCGAGGTGAGTTCGACATTGTTTTCCATCATGAACGGGTCCGACGATGTCGCATCCGGATCACAATCGAAGACTTCCATCAACGGAGTCGCTTCATAGGTGATGGTGATCCACGAGTACGTGGTCACGTGACCAGTCGTAGTGGGCGTGTAACCAAGGTTGCTGGGGGTGTCGGGATTGCCGGCGTTACTGATCGCCTGGCGTCGGTCCAGATACTGATAGAGCCACGGAGCATCACCGTCGCCGCCGCCATCACGCTCAAAGTTCCACGTCATCTCTTGGCCACCCGAATGGAAGTTGCTGTCGAAGTGACATTCCGGGGTGCCATCAGGAGCGTTCGCTGTTGCTGGATCAGGCAAGGTGATCTCGCCGTAACCGGTCGGGATCCCGATCTCGCTGCTGTAGGTACCACCGGGGTAAAGACCAATGAGCCAGGAGCCGTCGATGATCTTCGCTGATCCGGGCACATATTCCCAGCCAACCGGCAACGTATCAGTAATGTCCATCGTGTCTATGTGGTGCAGCGCGTCAGCACGAATGTCGATCACCCAGCGATACGGCTCGGTCGGGGTGGCGTAGTAGGACTCGCCCCACGCATACGGATTGGCCAACGTGGGTCCCTGGAGAGACCAACCCTCGTCGTTGGGGTTGGATCCCACGACGGTGCCGTCACCAAGAACCGCATAGAAGATGTTGCCACTTCTCTGCCAACCATTGCGGGCGATGTCCCACGGGTAGGTGCCACGCACGAACGAACGCACACGATCGTGGTACCAGAACACTCCGCTCAGCTCACGATCGATCGGTTGGAGCAAGTCCCCGCAGTAATCATTACCTTCGGTCCAGAACTCGCTGTTCAGCGGATTACCTATACCGGCAGCGTCATTGACATTGGCGGGGTTGTATCTGTCGCCTGCGATATCGCGGTCCCACCATGTCAGGTTCATCAGGCTGGCTTCGGGGGCCTTGTTCCAGTTGATGAACGGCCAGGCATTGTCGGTGCAGGGGTTGCGATCCACGGGGAAGGGGAACTTCTGCACTTCGATCGCGCTGACCGGGAAGGCTGCGAAATCGCGCTCCACGACCACTTCACCAATCAGGTCCGGTGAACCCGGTTCGGCCGTCCACTGCGACAACGTCGCCTCGTTCACAAACGCACCCTGGAAGTCCCAGGCACCGTTGTTCCATCTGGTATGCAGCGGCTGGTTGGACCAACCATCTACGAAGAACTGGTACGTCAAGGTCTCGGTCTCGTTCCCGGCGACGGTCAGATCCCATGCCAGCGGGAAGTTCGCCCCCGTTGTCGCAGCGGTTCCGGTGCTGGAGTCAGACGCCACCAGCGTGTTGACGTCACATGGATAGGTTGCGGCAAGCGGGTCGGCCGGGTCTTCGAGGCCGGTTCCTGGAGCGCTACGTGCCGGGTTCCACGGGTTGCTACTGGTGAAGTCGCTCAACCAGTTGTATCGACCGTCGTAGAGCACCGCTATGCCGCGACATCCGTCGAGGGGTGCATCGGTCACGTTGACATCGAACGCGTCAACCGGTGACTGGTTTTCAACAGTGATGGTGCACTCCACGTTGGGGACGCCGTTGGTTGGCAACGGATGGGTGACCACCAGCGGGTCGCCGGTTCCACCGACCGCACCACAGTCTTTGGTCATATCGATCAGCGGGTAGGCGACAGTCACCATCTCGTCGGCAATCGCAAGGCTCGATCCCGGGGTCGAGGCAGCGACCCAGCTGGTGTTGGCATCTGGGTCTTCCCAGTCGTTGGGGCCAAGGTTCTTGAGGTCATCGATTGCGGCGTTGCCAGGCAGCGATTTGAGGGTGACGAGGTTTGGATGGCGGATCTGGCTGAGCTCTTCGAACATGCGCGAGTCACGATCGTCGAAGGCTGGGTCGGAGCCGCCGCCGGGAAAGGCGGTCGGGTTGAGATCGGCAACACGTTGGCGCTGTTCGAGCAGCGTCGGCGCTTCGACGGTGTAGACGAGGTTGAGTACTCGTTCTTCGGTTACTGCGGTCACGTCGCCCAAGTACCAGCCGATCTGGCCGTTGGAATTCACTACCTCGGGATTGGCGGTGTTCACCGGCAGTGTGCCCGCGGTGTCGAGTGGGTCCGGTGGCAGCGGGGTGACATCGATTGCAGCGCCAACGCCGCCACACCCGGCAATGCAGTTCGCAGATACGTACGTGCCAAGTTCCATTTCGGCTGGTGAGTACGCCCAGTTCAGTGCTCTGAACTCGCCCGGGCCAGAAGCGGGAAGCGGCAGCGTTGACGGATGGGGGAACATCGGACCGCTTTCGGTCGACGACCAGCTGACACCGAGCTCTTGGAACGAGTACGGACTGGCGTCCCAGTTCGACCACCGGTTGATCTGGTCGGAGATCACGATGTCTTGACCAGCGAACCCTGCGGGCAGGGTCACCTCGACAACGAACGTGAACTGCTCGCCGTACAGGCCAACCTCGCTGCCTTGAACTCGTTTGTCGAGTGAAGGGACGCCAGCGCTTTGGGTCAGTATGGCGCCGGTGTCGGAACGGATGGTGCCATCGGCATCCCAGGTGAACGAGTTCACCACGAACTCGCCGGGGAACAACGGCTCCCCGAGGGCCTTGACAGGTACTCGAAGCACCCAGGTGCCAGTTGGCAAGTCTGGTGGGTTCCAACTAATGGTGGTGTTGCCGGACCCATCGACGCTGGTGGGGTTCTCGTAGGTGACGAGTGGGCTCCAGCCTGCTGGCAGGTTGCCGGCGCCATCGTCGATGGTCGCCACTGCGAAATCAGGATCAGTGGTAGCGAGGTCGCCGGCGTACACCAGACCGGCAGGGAGCAGGTCGGTGAAGGTCGAAGGCACGGGGTCGTCGAAAATTTGGTTGAGATAGATGACAAATTCTTCGGTGCCGCCAGCGGGGACGATCACGCCGTCGGACTGGTCCGGCACCTTTTCAGCAGTCAGTGGTGGTCCGCCCGGGCAACCTTGACGATGCGACTCGGCGAATGTCCAGGGTTCACCCACGGCGGTGCCGCGGTCGAAGTTGCCGGCTGCGTCTTGCAGGATCAGGTCGCCCCAGATGGTGCCACCGCCAGAGAGCGTTTTGGTGACGTTGACCTTGCCGATCATCCATGCCTGGAAGTCATTTTGTTCGTCGTGGTCTGGCGACATGGGAATGTCGTCGAGGGTGCCCGCATCCCACACCAGCGTGTACGTGCCGGGTCCCTCGTCGCCGGGTACAACCGTCTGGTCCGGGCTCACGAGAGCGGTGAAGGTGGTGTACGTCGGATCTCCTGCACCGGGGCCGGTCACGTCAACACCGAGGAAGGTGAACTTGTCTTGCAGGGTGATGCGCAGTTCGGGACTGAAACCGACACCGGCGTCGGGGAACCCGTCGCCGTCGAGGTCTTCTTCAGGCCATGGCGTTGGCGTCCGGTCGCCGTCGCCGTTGCCGCCGCGATCGATGCGGTCGCCATTTCCAAAAACTAGATCGAAGAACGTATCAGCGCCTGCTGGCACATCTACGAAGCCAGCCGAGCATGTCACATCGATTTCAGCGATTGGGGTGTAGGCGAACAGACGGGTGGCGGAGGAGCCGGTGGAATAGGAGTTGCCGGTGCCATTGCCGTTGCCGTCGCTCGAGTCCCAGTACTCCGGGGCGGTGGCCTCGTTGAGAATGATCATGGGATCGAAGTTGGCCGTCGAGGCCTGAGCAAAGAAGTCTTCGGCATCAACAGTCGTTGCTTCGTACACGATGGTGAAGGAGTCGCTCGGGGCGAGTGGCCCATCGAGTTCACACAACAGATGTTCGACCGGATCCGGCGCAAAAGGCTGATAAGTAGCACAGCTGCCGGTTGCGGGGTCCACGGCGAGCGTTGCGGGCAAGTAGGTCAGGAAGTTCTCGCCGGTCCACGCCGGGGGTGTACCCAGAGTGTCATTGATGTCGATCGCACTCGCGTCGCCCGAACCAATGTTGGTTGCAGTGACGGTGTAGCGGAACGTGTCTCCTGCGTTGATCTCTTCGACCTCAACCCATTCGCCGTCATCGTTCTGCTTCTCGACGATCTTGTCCAGATCGAGGCGTGGCGTCACTACATCGACCTGGGCAGGGTCGAGGGGAAACACCCGCTCATAGGTATCGGGGTCTGGAATCGATGTCGGTGGGTTGGCGGCCGGTACTTGGTCGCCATCGCCGCCGGGCAGGGTTGCGTCGCGGTTGAAGATTGGCTTGGCGACGTTGATCAAGGGTTCGTTGGTGCCATCGATGATCTCATCACCGTTTGCAAAGGTCGTGTCGACCTGGGCGCGGAAGGTGATTACATAGACGCGATCTTCCTCGTCGGCGTCGATGGGCAGGTCACCGAAGAACCACGCCAGTTCGGTCTTGCCATTGGCGCCGGGCTGTGAGCCGAGATAGACACCACCGTTGTCGGTGTCACAATCGGCCGACGTACACGTGACGGTCCAACCGTCGGTAGCGGTGCTGGGTGGCAGAGTGGAAACAGCCGGTTCGTTGACCAAGAACATGCCATCGGGCAGTTCGTCGAGTATCCAGATGTCGTGCGTCTGGGTGGTTGACGTTGTCGGCATGGTGACTTCGATGGCGAAGTCGACCTGTCGACCCGGTTGACCCGGCTCGATCTCGTTGCCGACACCAGGTGTATTCGAGGTCTGGGAAACCGTCTTGGACACACTCGGGCCCAGCTCGAGTGGAATCAGGGTGAACTCGCCCTCAGCCACATGCAGATCGGCGTCGAAGGCCAGATTGTCGTTGCGCACCTCGACGATGTTCAGACGCGTGAGTTCGCCGTCGGCGGGGGCTTCGCCGTTGTGCACAAATGGCACCGTGATCTCGACGGTTGCTCCCGGTGCGAGCTGCCCGATCGTCAGATCGACAACATTGGTGTACCCATCGGCCTCCCAGACGGCGCCGCTGCCAGCAGCGACCGAATTGTCGGTGACGGTGTCTTGGGCTGCGGCGGGGAACCACTGCAAGCTGTAGCCAGGGTCATTCGGGTCGAGCACGATCGACCCAACCAGATGTTCGTAGGGATCCGGCAGCGCATCGACGATATTCAGTCCGCCGATCGGAGCAATGCCGGTGTTTTTGACAACGATCGTCCATTCGGCGCTGTTGAGTTCGTCGAGATCCAGCTCAGAAGAGATGGGCGGGTCGTTGTCGTCATCCACCGACCACGGAATCAATGCGCCTGCGTCGACAGCAGGAGACTTCTCGACTTCGAACTGCGCGCCGATCAAGGTGAGTGGTGCATCATCGGTCGACTCGTAGGCGTCGCCGTTGTCGTCGACGGCGTCGGCCAGGTCGGACCAGGTCAAGGTGGCTTCGTTGGTGTAGTCACCGGGTTCGACGGGACCACAAACCTCGAGCCAGGCAATAAAGGATGCCGAGGCGCCGGGTGCCAGTGGGGCATCGAGGGCCCAGACTCCGGGAGCGGTTTCGGTAACGCCGGTGGCTGATGCGTCGAGGCCGTTGTCTACCGCACACATGCCGGTCGGTGGGGTGGTATCGGTGACAACCGGCGTGTAGGCGGTGGTCGCCGACACGTTGGTGACGGTGAACTCGAACGCAGCTCGTGTTCCAACCGTATTGGCGATCTCTTCGGTGCTCAGCGCGTTGACTTTCTCGAGCGTGAGTTCAGGGTCAGGCAGTACCAGACCAACGGTGTCCTCGGGGTTCTCCAGGTAGACAGTCTCGAACTCGTCTTCATAGGTGGGGATCGAGACGGTGTTGTCCAGCTCGCCGCTGGCGATCGGGACTGCGTCATACGACACGGTCACGGCGTTCCCGACGCCCGGGGCGATCGGCCCGGCGAGTACGACCTGTAGGTCGGTAGCAGGAACCGCGGCGCCGACGAGCGAACAGGCCGCGCCGCAGGGGGCGCCGTCGATCAGCACGGTGGTGATGTCGATGTCGAGCCCAGCAGGGACGTCGACGATGGTCGCGTTGTAGGCATCGCTCGAACCTTGGTTCGTTACTTGCCAGCTGTAGGTGGCGATGTCGCCGACCTCATAGTCCCACTGACCACGGGTTTCGTCGGCAGCCAGTCCGTCACTGGTCAGCACGGTCTTGTCGATGAGCAGCAAGGGGCGGTCATAGACAATGGTGTCGGCGGCGGCTTCGGTGCCGTCGAAGACCGGTGGCGAAGCCGTCGCTGGCACTACCGCGCCCAGGCGATCAACCGTGTTCCAGTTGATCGTCACATCGTTGATGAACTCGTCGAAGTACTGCACCGGCGCGCCGCTGGAGTACGTGGGGGCGAGTTGGACTTCGTATCGCAGGGTGATCGTGCGTGGGTTGGCGTCGAAGGGCAGTGAGTTCGGATACCAACCAATGCCGGTGCCGTTGCCGCCGGGGAACACGGTGGCAGCAAGCACATCGATCGGGGTCGGACAGGTAGCACCCGCCGGGGTGCACTGGGCACTCACATAGCTGTTGAACACCACACCGTCGGGCAGGGTGTCCAAGATGGTGAAGTTCTCGTAGCTGGACTGGCCCGGAATCGCCACCGTCACCTCGTACCAGAATGGAAGCTCCACGCCGTAGCGCTCGAGCTGGGCGCCGTCGGGAATCCGCAGTGCCTCTTTGGCGACTGCTGGCGCTTCTGAGGCAACAATAATCTCGGCCGTTGCACAACCGGCGTCGACCACTGGTGTTGGATCAGGTAGTGAAGTGAAGGAACCACACACCTCGTTCACGAAACGGACGGCGGGCAAGCTGGCCGGGTCGACTTGGAGAAGTTCGTCGGTGGACCAGACATCACCTGGCAACAAGGTGCCGAGGGTGTAGGTGATCGTGCGGGCACCGGCTGACCAGATACCGCCACCAGCCGTCGTGCCGCCATCGGCGATCAGCACGCCTTGAGCATCCGTCGGCTCCAGCCCGAGAGGCACATTGTCGACCAGCACCACATTGTTCGCAGGTGCAACCGCGTGCAAAAGCGTGGCCGAGTCGAGCACAGGAACTTGAGCTGCGAGCGTGAACTCTGCAATCCCACCTGCAACGTAGGCATTGTCGAGTCGTGTTGTCTTCTCCACGTTCAACTCGTTGCCCACGGTGGCTACTGCGACTCGGGGCCGACCCGTGTCACGGTTCGAGGCACCGGTCGACAAGGAAGCGAAACATTCGACCCCGTCTTCGGGTTGGTAGAGCGGGGTGCCAACTGGCATCTGCGCCCGGAACTCGAGCCGCAGGGTTTCTGGTGCACCGACCACGTAACTGACGGCTCCCGTGCCGGTCTGGTCAGCCAGCATCTGGGCTTCGTCACCGGGGAACAACAGCCGCCATGTGGTGGCTCCCGTTGTTTGCAAGACGAACTGTGTGGGGTCAGGTGTGGCCTGCTGCAACACCGATACCGGCACATCGTTGATCATGAACTGCACTGATCCTGGCTCCAGCACAAGCGCCGATGGCAAGTCGATCAACTCGATGTAGCTGGCGTAGTACACGGAGCCATCAGGGCGAAGCAATATGTCCTGATAGACAATCCCCGGATCCAACTCGATCTCGTTGGCGAACGTCATCGACTCACCCGCAACAACACCCTGAAGGCCGGCGTCGACGATGGTGTCGGGTGTCGTGTCGGGTGTGACCGAGCACGACATCGAAAACCCGTCGGTGGCCGGATTGTCATCGGCGACCGCACTACTACTCACGGTCAAGGTGGCCGCAAGCATTGCAACCACAGTCAAGATGAGGACAGTTACGCGTCCGTTGAATCTAAAAGTCGGCACTGGCTAACCCGTTCTTTCATGATCGCCCTTACGGACGATCGATGTACTCGGATTGCAGTTATATCGACCACTCTCCAGTTTTTGAGATAAATGTGTCGACGTGGTGCTCTATTTTCCCATTTCATAGACCAATCGACCTAGGACCAGGGCGCAGTTGGCTTAATGGCACACCGGTCGAGGTCGCAACGTCATGGTCATTGCCGCCGCGGCTGCGCCCACTCTCGAAGAGCTCTTCGAGGTGCCATGGTGTGACCGCCAGGCAGCCCTTGGCCACTGGTCACGAGACGTGCTATTCGGCACCGAGGCCCGGTCGGCCTGGGTGGAACCCGACGTCGCCGCCTTGCCTTGGGCACCCGAGTTCGACGAGTTGCGCACGCACTGAAGGCGCACCTTCTAGTCGAGGTCGAACATCGGCAGGCACGCGTCGAGGCCGATGATCTCGATGTCGTCTCGACGCAGCGTTTCCCACGTGTCGCGCCGAAGCAGCAGCTTGTAGACCTCGCCGCGCTCATCGCCGAACTTGGCAAGTTGGCGATGCGTTGTTTCGTAGCCGAGGCGTCGAGACACACCGTTCGATGCTTCGTTGTCCACGTGGGCTTCGGACTCGGCTTCGAGCGCACCGAGCCCGTCGAACGCCAGGTGCAGTGCGGCCGCTCTCATCTCGGTACCTATGCCTCGTCCCTGCGCAGCTGGCAGGAGCCACGAGCCGGTGTCGAAACGACGCACAAGCGGAAAGTCGCTGGCTCGCAGTGCCTGGTTGCCGAGCGGTTCGCCGTCGATGAAAGGCACCAGGCTGAGCGTCCAGTTGTCGGCCGTCCAGTTCGACCGTGTGCTCCAGAAGTACTTCATGCTTGCGATCGGATCTCTGGTGAAGTCCATGGTGAACGGCATGAAGCCCGTCCGCTCATAGACCGAGCTGTCGAGCTGGGCGACAAGCATCGTGATCTCGTCGTCGGTAGGCACCCGCAGCTCGAGCACGGGTGTGCGCACGATCAAGTCGAACAGAGGCCAGGTGGGATGTGCCATCGCCCGACCGTAGTCAGGTCGCCGATGCCCGACGTCTGAATTATCGGGCTACGCCTTGGCCAATGACTTGAGCGAGGACAGCCCCCTTGAAGCTGGGTATGCCATGGGACTGGGTCACGTTTCCCGAGGATCTCGACAGCCTGGATCGAGCCCCCAAGGCGATCGACATCGTGCCGTATGTCCCGGCCGGACCGATGCTGGTCGAGGTGCTGGGCCTGGACGATGCCAAGGCCGGCCGCATGCCAACAAGCGCACACAAATTTCCTGGCCGCAGGTCGCTACCCCACCGAGACGTTGACCGAGCAGGTGCGAGACAATCAGTGGATCACCTATGAAGAGGCGCACCGTCGGCTCTCGGCGCCGCCGGCGCATCTTGCCGGCGTCACCGATCGCGGTGTACTGCGTGCTGGCGTGCCGGCCGACCTCGTGGTGTGACCCCGAGTCGCTGAGCATCGAACCGAACGAGGTCGTCGCGGATCTGCCCGGCGGTGAGTGGCGGCGTATCCAGAGGCCAGCGGCTATCACGCCGTGATCGTGAATGTGAGCAGACGATTACCGATGACGAGCTATTGCACGTGCACTCGGGCAAGCTGTTGCGCAATGGCACTGGCTGACACAACCATCGAAACCAGCGACGGCGAATCGCTGCAAGCAGAACTCTATCTACCCGACGCCCCGACGACGGCGGTGGTCATCACGCACCCGCATCCGCAGATGGGCGGTGACATGTACACGCCGGTGCCAGCGGGGTTCTTTGGCGCACTCGACGGAGGTTCCGTCGCCGGGCTGCGGTTCAACTTCCGGGGCGTCGGCCGTTCGACCGGCGCTCACGACAAAGGTGGTGCCGAGCGACTCGACGTAGCGGCTGCACTCGATCACCTGGCCGAAGCTGCTCCCGGCGTGCCCCTGTTGCTGGCTGGTTGGTCGTTCGGTGCCGACGTCTCGTTGACCATCGACGACGAACGGGTCGCCGGCTGGTTCCTGGCCGCTCCCCCACTGGGAGTCGTCGACCCCGCCGAGATGACTGCGCAGACATCGCCTGCTCCAAAGGTGCTGGCTATCGGCGAGAACGATCAGTTCAACCCACCGGACAAGGCGGCGGTCACCGTCGCCGACTGGCAGAACACCTCGATCCAGGTGATCCAAGGCGCCGACCATTTCTTCGGCGGCCAACTGCCGGACCTGGTTGCCCGGTTCAGCCAGTTCCTTGACCAGACTGCGTAGAAAGAGCCATCACGCCTGCCCACGTAGCTCAGTCGGGCACAGAGATGGAGTCGGGGACCTCCACCCAGATACATTGACGACGCCTGCCCACGTAGCTCAGTCGGGCAAAGAGATGGAGTCGGGGACCTCCACCCAGATACATTGACGACGCCTGCCCACGTAGCTCAGTCGGATAGAGCGGGGACCTCCTAAGTCCTAGGCCGGGGGTTCGATTCCCTCCGTGGGCGCTGTAATTACAACGATTTTGACAACTGGGGGCGGGTTATGTGGTGTGGATTGTGATGTTGAGATCGTCGGCGATTTCAGTATGGCGGTCACCGAGCGCCCGGTTCTCAAGATCCGCGTTGAGAGCGTCTTGGAACTTCACGCAGGTGACAGCGAAGGCCTGCTGCTTTGCCCGGTAGTGGAGGCCGTCTGCAATGACGTTGTGCTCGCGGTCATCGATTCGTTTGAACGCAATACGCAAACAGACCAGCCGCAGGCGTCCAAAGCCTAGGACGGTTGCCGTCCATTTGGTAGCGTTTAAACGTGGATTACCGCCCGCGTATCGTCGATAGTGAACTTGATGAACTTCTTTTAGGGTTGCCCGCTATTTCGCTCGAGGGGCCGAAGGCGGTTGGGAAGACCGAGACCGGGATGCGCCGCGCCGGGACCGTCTATCGCCTCGATGACCAGGACCAGTTTGAGATCGCGAAGGCTGCGCCGGAACGTTTGATCACTGGTGACGCCCCCATCCTGATCGATGAGTGGCAACGATTCCCGAGCGTCTGGGATCTGGTCCGCCGCTCTGTTGATAGCGATGCCAGCCCCGGCAGGTTCCTTTTGACCGGGTCGGCGACGCCGACCCGGTCACCGACCCACAGTGGGGCAGGACGAATCGTGACAGTCCGAATGCGGCCAATGTCTCTTGCCGAGCGGGCGCTGGCGGTACCCACCGTGAGCCTCGCGAACCTGTTGAGTGGCAAGCGCTTGCCGGTTCAGGGTGCAAGCTCAGTTTCTCTTGAGGACTATGTCAACGAGATCATACGGTCCGGGTTCCCGGCGATTCGCACACAGACTGGACGCGTTCTACGAAGCCAACTCGACGGCTACATCGATCGAATAATCGAACGAGACTTTGTCGAGCTTGGTCATAATGTTCGGAACAAAGACGCATTGCGTCGTTGGATCACTGCCTACGCCGCTGCATCATCAACCACTGCTAGTTATGAGACGATTCGAGACGCTGCGTCGTCTGGCGAGTCAGACAAGCCTGCCAAAACAACGACGATCCCATACCGGGCAACGCTGAACCAACTTTGGATGATCGAAGAAACCCCAGCCTGGGCGCCAACCCGAAACCGACTCCGGAGACTCGCCGCATCACCAGTACATCAGCTTGCCGATCCGGCGCTAGCCGCCCGCTTGCTCGGCATGGACAGCGGTGCACTCCTCGAAGGCGCGCCAGCCGGACCCGCAATGCCCCGCGATGGGACCCTGCTCGGCGCTCTCTTTGAATCACTCGTAGCGCTCTCGCTTCGGACCTACGCCCAAGCCAACGAGGCGAGCGTCCGACATCTGCGAACCCGGTCAGGAGAACACGAAATCGACTTCATAATCGAACGAGGCGACGGCAAAGTCGTGGCCATCGAGGTGAAACTCTCCGCCACCCCAGATCGCAACGACAGCCGACACTTGGAATGGCTAGCAGATCGAATCGGGCCCAACCTTCTCGATGCCGCCATCGTCACCACAGGAAAAGAGGCCTATCGCCGCGCCGACGGCATCGCTGTGATTCCAGCGGCGCTACTGACAGCCTGACCACTGCGCCCGCAGCATCAACGGAGCGCCAAACCACACGACCCCTAAGCATCAGTCAGGCGAGTGCGAGGACCGAGATCCGGGCTGTCGCCCTGCATTCCATCACAGAAACATCACACACAAGAGCGACAAAGGGCCACAAACCTGGACAAACCATTGCAAACCAATTTCGCTCTAGACCGTTGCAATAGCAACGAGTTTGGCGCCACCGCAGCGATCTCGGAAAACCCGCAATTGGATCTCCTAAGTCCTAGGTCGTCGGTTCGATTCCGGGTCAGGCTTCGCTGCTGGACGATGCAGTCAGACGATCGAGCGTCGGTCGCACGATCATCGTGTACGTGTCGGCAATGGCGGTCTCGCGGTGTTCCTTCTGCGCCTCGAGTCGGGCGGGGTCCATCACCACGGCCATGAAGGCCGCCTTGCTCGGGAACAGGTTGAACCGGGCCTGGTGCCAGACTCGACCGTCACCCAGGATCGTGCCCTCGATCGCGAACCAGGCGTGAGTCTGGACGCCGTGACCGAGGGCCACCTTGGCTGCTTCGCTCTGGTACTGCTCCATGTGGGTCGGCGTGGCGTGCCCCTCCTCCACGTCGTGGAACCGGAGGATGTGCACGACCATGGCCGGGCCATCGTCGCCAGTTGGCGGGTGCGGGACATCGGTCCATTCAGCAGCCTCGAACCCAGCGGGTGCCGACGGCAAGGTCATTGGCTGGCCACCCATCACGATCGTGAACTCCATGCCAGCGTCTTTGTGTTGGTGCGACTCTTGGAAGCTCGGGAGCGACTGCATGTCGATGAACGACTTGCGGGTCGGGTACTTGACGATGGCCACTCGGTCCCACACGGTCTCGTCGCCCAGCAACTGCTGGTCGACGTCGCCAGCGAATACGAGCTCGGCGCCGACCGCAGCCAGCGAATCAACCGGGGTGTAGATGTCGTCCGCCTCCCGCCCACTGATCGTCGCCTCCCTCCCATCGGTGTAGTCGGCGACCTCGCGGTACTTCATCAGGTTGACCATCCATACCGGTCCGTCCTCTTCCGGCGGCGTGGTGGCCAGCTTCACGCCGTACTCGGTGTTGACTGTTCCGTAGCGGGGGCTGTTTGTCATGCTGTTGTTCCCTTCAGCTTCTCGGCGTCTGCGAGCAGCGTCATCATTTCCCTGGCCACCATGGGCGCAGCGTTTTGGTTCTGGCCGGTGACGAGATTGCCGTCGACCACCCAGTGGTTGGCCAATGGGTCGCGTCGCCTGGTCTGGCTCTCGAAGTCGGCACCCATTGCCCGCAGCTCGCGTTCGGGATGATGCGGTGTGACGGTAATGTCGAGTTCGTTCACCTGTTTGTCGGTCACTGCCGAGATCTTGCGCCCAGCGACCAACGGCGAACCATCAACGGCCTTCGCATTGAGCAAGCCCAGGGGGCCGTGGCACACACCACCCATCACCAAGCCAGCGGCGTTCGCTTCTGTCATCTTCGCGCCGAGCGCGTCGGAGAAGCCGAAGTCGAAGGCAGCGCCCCAACCACCGGCAAGGAAGACAACGTCGTAGTCGGCCATGTCGAGCTCGCCGATCGGGAGCGACCCGCTGACTTTGGCCTTGAACTCGTCGTCGGCCAGGAAGCGATCGTCCTCGCTGGTTCGAACCACCGGCTTGATCGACTTGGGGTCGACGGGGATCACTCCGCCTAGCGGGCTGGCCACGTCAACCGCCATTCCAGCGTCGAGGAATGCGTAGTAGGGCACCGTCATCTCGCTGGCGAACACGCCGGTGGGCTTGCCGATGTCGAGGACGCCAGCGTTGGTGGCAACGACCAAGGCCCGCTTACCAGCGAGGTCGAACTTGGTCGCATCCGGGTCATCGGGATGCATACCCAGTTTTTGCACGAGCTTGCGTAGTGCTCGAGCGGGCGGCGGTGCAGTCTTGGCCATGGGGCCTCCAGACGGTTGGCGTGACGCATAGGGCCACGCTTGATTGCGTTCGGGAACGGCTCGAGACCGTTCGGCCTTCATCACCTGGCACATGCGTTCGAACGCATCGGCGATTCGGACGTCGGCAGCGATGTCGTGCCAGCGGTTCTCGGCCTCGATGGGATCGGCATCGAGGTCATACAGCTCCCATTGATCAGGGACGGGAGCGGTTCGGTATTGGTCGGGACCGGGCCCGCCGCTGGCGGCGAGATGCCGAACACCGGGCTCGGTCCAGGTCGCTGGGTCGTCGAAGACCCGCACGAGCTTCCAGAGCGTGCCGTCGATGCGCTGCACGAGGCCCTCGAAGTTCGAAGCCACGTGCGCCGGGGTGTTGACCCGGAGCGGCAGTGGCGGCTTCGACGTTCGGCCAAGTCGGCGAGCAACTCCGGATGCGCCCGTGTCGCCTTCGAGCATGTTGTCGCACGTCATCAGGTAGACGCCGCGATCTCGATCGGCTGCTTCAGCATCCTCGACCACAGGCATCAAATTCATGCCCGGCAGTGCGTGGACTTCGCTGAAGTCAGCAGCGAGCTGCGTGGCGACGGCTGCCTCGTCGATGCCAGCCGCCGCGAGCAGCGTGGGCACGATGTCGACATGCGAGGTGGGGGCGTCGCTGACAACGGTGCCCGCTGTCGCCTGGTTGCCGACCTTCGCAATGGCGAAGGGAACCCGCGTGGCTTCGTCGTACAGGTTGAACCATTTCTGGTGCAGACCGCCATGGGCACCGAGCAAGTCGCCGTGGTCAGACGTCCGCACGATGACGGCATCACTTGCCTGCCCAGTCACCGCACGACGTACTCGATCGATCGGGGCGTCGACCTCGGCGTGGAGGCGGTGGTAGAGGTCGCGATACTCCTGCGCCCGCTTGTTGTAGGCACCGTTGACCGCTCGTACCGGCCCATAGCCGCTGGCGTAGGTGTCACGGAAGGCGATCTGCGCTGCTGGTTTCGTGGCGAGGTCTTCGTGAGCGGTCGGGGCTTCCGGAACATGAGGAGGGTCGAGGGGCGACGGTTCGAGCGGGCTGCCACGTCGAGCCCAGGCCGGGAACAACACGATGTCATGTGGGTTCACGAAACTTGCAACCAAAAGGAACGGTCGGTGGGCATCAGCGTCGCCAGCGGCTCGCCGGGCGTAGCGGTTTTCGAGCCACGCAACGACACGGTCGGCAATGAGCGGATCCCGACGGACGCCAGCGTCTCGGAGTTGCCCGCCATGGGGCTCGGGGCCGATCCAGCCAGAGAAGCCGTAGCCATCAAGCGCGTCGGCTTCGAGATACTTCTCGACCCCTTCGGTCAGGACGTTGCCCTCGTCGTCGTTGGCGTCGATCCGGTTACCGTCGGCATCGTGGAGGTCAGCGTGGGAGAGATGCCACTTGCCGTCGTAGTGCGTGTCATAGCCAGCGGCCCGGAACCAATGGCCGAGCGTCGGCACCTCACCCTCAGGGAGCCAACGCATGCGTGAGTCGTCGTGCGCCTTCCCGAGCCCGTCGGTCTGCGTGACGCCGTGCAGCTGCGGGTACTGGCCGGTGAAGATTGTGGGCCGGCTGGGGACACATGCCAGCGAGCCGGTGTAGTGCCGACGGAAGTTGACGGCGTTCTCTTCGAACCACGAGGCACCTGGCAAGGCGGTACGCCGCCAAGCGGCAACGTCGACTGATTCGTATGGCGGAGCTGCCCGCTCCTCGTCGCTCATGATCACGATCACATCTGGTCGGGTCTCAGTCATGGAGTCCGCCTGCCTTCTTCTCGTTCATCGCATCAGTAAGACCAGCGAGCATCTGGTCGGACGCCTCGCCCAGCTTGCGGCCGACGGCCTTGGCCAGGAGCTGCTGCGGCGGTCGAGGACCGGCATCGATCTCGGTGGTGAGCGACACGTCAGTTTGAGCACCGACGGGCTCGAGGCGCCAGGTGTTCGTGACGCTCCTGATCACTGGCGGGAGCCCCGTGATCGCGTACGACAACCCAACGCCAGGTTCCCACCATTCGACGGTTTCGAGAATGGTGGTGCCGCTGGTTTGGATCCGTCGTACGGCACCGACGCCTTCCCGCTGCTCAGTCATGAGCGACGAGTGATCGGCGTTCGGCGCCCACCGACTGATCGCGGCGAAGTCGGAGAGGATCGCCCACACCTCCGATGACGGGCGCTCGATGCGGGCGCGACGTTCGACAACAGCCATCAACGCCTACTTCGCGCCCGCGGCGTCGATGATGATCTGAGCCAACTACGGCGCAGCGTCTTCCTGGAAGAAGTGGTGGGCGTTCTCGACGGTGACGTGGGGCAGGCCCGCAGCACCTGGCACGAGCTCGATGAACGCCTTGTCACCGCCGGCGGTGACTGATAGCCGTCGAGATCGACGAACCGCTCGTCGGGTGTGCGAAGTGACTTCATGATCGTTCTTCTTTCAGTTTCGGTTCCGGTTTCGGTTTCGGTTTCTGGTGATGGTGAGCACCGTCCATCGATGGACAGCGCCAGTGGGGCCAGGGCTAGGGACGGGGTGAGACGACGACTCGGTGGAGGTCGTCGCCGATTTCGATGGCGCCGCTGAAGTGTTCGGCGGCGAGTGCTCGCCAGTCGTCTTCGGTGCCGCTCATCGGCATTGGGGGCACGTAGTGGGTGAGGATCAGTGTCGTCAGGTCTGCCTTGGCAGCAGTCTGTGCCGCCTGTTCCGGCGACGAGTGGTAGTCGAGGGTGTCTTGCATTCGCTGCATGGGGATGTTGGCGATGATGTCCTTGCGGATCACCGTGTGGACCACGGCATCGGCGCCGGCACAGAGGGAGTCGAGGCCCTCACACGGCACGGTGTCACCAGCAGCGACCACGCCCGCGCCGCCGAAGTCGAAGCGATAGCCAACGCTGGGCTCGACCGGTTTGTGGTCGGTCTGGCCGCACGTGATGGTGACTTGACCGCCCTGCCCGTCAGGCAACTCGATCACACCCTCGGTCACCTCGATCACCTTGACCGGCGGCTGGTAGTCGAGATCTTGGTGATGAGCGATGCGGTAGTCGACGTCCGGCTCGAGCGAGGCGAGGATGTGATCCACCACTTTCTGCGCGCCGACCGGGCCCACGATGGTGAGCGGAGTCTTTTCGAAGGTCATTACCCAGCGAGTGGTGATCACATCGTTCAGATCGGTGATGTGATCGCTGTGCAAGTGCGTGATGAGCACGGCAGTGAGGTTCGGCGCTCCCAGCATCGCTGCGGCGAGACGCATGAGCACACCACGGCCAGCGTCGACCAGGTAGTGCTCTGCTGCATCGCCCTCGCCAGCAGAGATCAGCGTGGCTGGGCCGGCCCGGTTGGGATCCGGCATGGGGCTGCCGGTCCCGAGGAGTGTTACTGCGATCGTCATTGTCGACTCATTTCTGCTGCGGCTTCGGCTCGTTGCGCCTCGACGTCCTTGCGAGACAGGAGCTGGATGACGACCTCGTGCAGCGTCCCTTCGAAGGCGAAAGGTGCCTCGTAGCGAGCCGACACTGGCGAGCCGTGGTCGTAGCCAACGCTGGGCCCAACCGATGACATCATCGACATGAACAGCGGCAGGTCGATCGAGCCGGCGAGTGTTCCGTCGACCAGCACCGCCATGGTCCCGGTACGGCGGCCCGTTCGACGGATGGCCAGCACGAGCTCGGAGCTACCGGCGGGAACGTCGATCTCGGACTTAAGAATCGTGTGATCGTCGAACGCGTTGTAGTCAACGACCAGCTTGTCGTTCTGCAAGAAAACCGACAGCCCGGAGTTCTCGGTGCCGGTGGCGTAGATGACGCCGCCCTGACCCGCTTCCCGTGTGACCCGAGCGGTGAGGTCGAACGATGATCCACCGATCGAAGCCGCGGCCTGGCCGGGCATCGGCGACATGGGCGGCCGATAGACGTAGCGGCGGTCGGCCGGATGAGGCGAGTTGTCTCGGAACCGGGCGCCGAACAGCTCGATCATCCGGTCGTCGAGCGGCAGGACACCGTGACGCTCCGCCTCTTCCCACCAGAGTTCCTTCAACCCGCTCAACCGTTCAGGCTCGGCCTCGGCGAGGTCGTTGCACTCCGACCAATCTTCGGACAAGTGGTAGAGCTCCCATTGCTCGGTGTCGTAGTCAGCCCCCTTGTCGTGTTTACACACCGCCTTCCAGAGATCGCCACCGTCGCCGGCGACCAGCGCTCGACTACCACCCATCTCGAAGTACTGCAGCGTGTTGGACGCCGGAGCGGATGAGTCCGCCAGTGCCGGAGCAAACGACGGGCCCGTCACGGGAAATTGCTCGAGCCCCTTGAAGGTCGCAGGGGCCGATACGCCGACGAGCTCGTAGATCGTGGGGACGATGTCGGAGACGTTGACAAACTGATCCCGCTTCGTTCCTGCCTCGGCCACACCAGGGCCGTGCATGATCATCGGCACGTGCACGCCACCTTCGTGGGTGTTCTGCTTGTACCACTTGAATGGGCTGTTGCCGCACTGCGCCCAGCCCCACGGGTAGTTGGTGTGGCTGTGCGGGCCACCGATGTTGTCGATCTGATCGATGACGTCGTCGGCGGTGTCGAAGATGCCGTTGAAGAACTTCATCTCGTGCATGACGCCGAACGGTCCACCCTCTTGCGAAGCTCCGTTGTCAGCGAGCACTACGACGATCGTGTTGTCGAGTTGGCCGGAGTCACGAAGCGCCTGGATGAGTCGGCCGATCTGGTCATCGGTGTGATCGAGGAAGGCGGCAAACGCTTCCTGCAGCCGACAGTTCACACGCTTCTGGTTCTCGGAGAGATCGTCCCATGCCTCGACGCCGGGGTTGCGGGGCGCCAACTCTGTGCCGGCCGGAATCACGCCGAGCTCGAGTTGACGCTCGAACCAGCGTTGACGAACGACGTCCCATCCTTCGTCGTAGCGACCCTTGTACTTCTCTAGGTAACTGGCCGGCGCTTGGTGCGGCGCGTGGGTGGCACCGAAGGGCACGTAGGCGAAGAACGGGCGGTCGGGCCGCACGCCCTTACTGTCGCTGATCATGCCGATCAGCTGATCGATCATGTCTTCACTGACGTGATAACCGTCCTCGGGCTTGCCCGGCGGATCGATCGGGTGGTTGTCCTGCACCAGATCGGGGTGGAACTGGTCGGTCTCGCCTTCGAGGAAGCCATAGAAGCGATCGAAGCCTCGGCCGAGCGGCCATTGGTCGAACGGGCCTGCCGCCGAGCACTGCTCCATGGGAGCGAGATGCCACTTGCCAACACAGAACGTGGCGTACCCCTCAGAACCCAGCACCTCGGCAACCGTCGCTGCGTGGTTGCTGATGTGGCCCAACTGGTTCGGGAAGCCGGTTCGGAAGTTCGATACCGCCCGCATCCCGACGGCATGTTGTGAGCGGCCAGTCAGAAGTGATGCCCGGGTCGGTGAGCAAAGCGGCGTCACGTGGAAGTTGGTGAACTGCGCTCCCCCGGCCGCCAGTGCATCGACATTTGGTGTGTCGATGTCTGAGCCGTAGCAACCGAATTGGGCAAAGCCGGTGTCGTCAAGCAGCACCAACACGACGTTCGGGGCATCACTGCCAGGGTGCGGAGGATCGTCATACCACGCCTCGGAATCGGCGACCGTCTTGCCGATGGTCCCTTCGAATCTTGATGGCCTGCTCATGATGGTGCTCCTTGCGGATCTGGGGACGGTTTCTCGAGCAGCTCACTGAGCGTGGACACCCAGGCTCGGGAGATCTGCTTCGGGGTACGGGCGTGAGCGGCGCTCATCAACTCGAACGCTTCCGGCGAGGTGACGGTGTCGACAATGGCAACGAGGTCAGCGGCGGCTGCGGGTGTCAGCGCCCGTAGCTCGACTGCGAATCGTTCACGGGTCTGATCAGCGAAGCGGGCTCGGAGCCTGGCCAGACCCTCGACCATCGGCTCATGATCGAGCGCTCGACTGCGACCCACGCGCATCAGCCCACCGGCGCGCTCGAAGAACTCAATTCGAGTCTTCACATGCGACTTGATACGAGCCGTCTGCGCAGCGTCGGCATCGTTGACCTCGAAGTCTGACGCCCACTGACGATGGGAGTGCTCGAGGGCTTGTCGTTGCATGTCGGCAATACCCTCGAAATTTCGGAAGATCGAGGAGACCGACACTCCCGAGCGCTCGGCCACGTCCTCGACCGATGGCGGCATCTTGCCTTCTTGAACCAGAGCAAAGACTGCCTCGATCACTGCAGCCCGGCCGCGTTCACGTCTTGCATTTCGACCGTCCGGCAGTGCTGGTTTGCTCATGACAGCAACCCTAGAACAAGTCGCAATCTTTTGCGAGTTAGACTCGCATTACTTCGCGTGGGTTGGCGAACGATGCAACTCCTGATCGAGCCCGACCCGGAGCGCTGGCTAGACAGCTCAACTCCGTTTCGGTAATTGAATGGCTGGAGTACTTTGCCAAAACGCCGCACTTTGACTGGTCGAACAAGGCCTGGAGTGCGGTGGGAGTCATCTCGTGACTTGCTTCGTTATACGTTCGTTGTACGCTGTCGAGTATGGCTGTATCGGATCCTTCCGAGGGTGAAACTAGACAGGGTGCTGTGGCCGGGCGCGCGGCCCGGGCTACGACTACGGCTGTCAGGCTCGACGCCGATGAGGTTGAACAACTTGACCGCCTCGCCGAGCAATTTGCCGGCGGTGATCGGTCGGCGACGATCCGGCTTGCGCTTCGAAGGCTTGAGACCGAAGGAAACCGGGCCAAAGCGCTTGATGAGTATCTCGCCGAGGCGTGGGGTGACCACGGCGGCGTCGATGAAGAGGCTGTTGCGGAAGCGGGGCGTCGGTACTTCTCGTGATGCTCGATGCGAGCGTGCTCGTGTCAGTCGCCCGAAACGACAAGGCGGCCACCAGCTTCGCCGAATACGCCAAGCGTTCAGGTGTAGCGCTGCACACGACCGCACCCGTGGTGTCTCAGGTCTGGCGCAACCCTCGCCAAGTGTTGCTGGCTCGGTTTCTCAAAGGTCTGAACGTGCATGACTATTACGTAGCGAGCATGCGGCCGGTTGGCGAATTGATGGCGTCTACCGGTACGAGCGACGTCGTAGATGCTCATCTGGTCATAACTGCACACTGGTTGGGATTGGACGTGCTTACTGGCGATCCCAAAGACATCAGCACTCTGGCCGGAGCGCTCACCGACAGTGCTCCAGCCGTGAGGTCATGGCCATGAGGAAGCGGATCGGCGTGTTCGGGGTGAGGACGGGGTGATCGGATCGGCTTCATGCTCGCTGGACTTCCCTGGGCGCAGCCACGCTCACCAAGCCCGGGAGCTTGCAAGCCGCGATCTCGTTTGGGCCGTCCATGGATGCCAAGCGTGCCGACCAGAGACGTCGCGTCATGCAGCGAGCAGCGCGTAGTGTCGATTCATAGCTTCACACGAGGAACGACTTGCTGCTGCACGCGATGCCATCGAGTTCATCTGCAGCCGCGACCCGGACAAGATGTCGACAGTGGTAACGAACTGCCCAGGTTGGACCGTCTACAACGTGGCAGTGCATATCGGTCGCGTCGGTGTCGCCTGGCGCTCGATGATCGACGCGTCGCCCGATGACCCGGACTCTCGTGCGCGCGGCTACGCGGATGCTGAATCACGTGGTTCGGGGCACTCACCCGGGGTCCTGGCCACCTGGGTGCGCGGCGCCGTCGAAGCGCTCGAGGGCGATGTCGACCATCCCGCGTACTTCTCGATGACCGGCGGCGCCGGGACCGTCGCCGTGAAGTCCATCGCCCTCGCCGGCAATACGGCAACCATCGTGATCCTGCACCGCATCAAAACCGAGGACGCTCACCTTCAAGCCAGCTGGATCTTCACCGCCAACGACATCAAGGCGAACGCGCTCGTCATCGCAGCCGCTATAGCGGTGCTTCTCACCGACTCCGCCATCCCCGACTTGATCGCAGGCGCTTTCATCTTCGCCATCGTCGCCAACGGCGCCCGCCGTATCATCAACCTCACC